>Ga0310841_100211_pt1 | contig 48706 bp, 47 predicted proteins | sample SM_ome_9_FD_201311 | JGI IMG/M metagenome (GOLD analysis project Ga0310841, IMG submission 201311) | Sorghum-adapted microbial communities enriched on stacked mutant (SM) sorghum from Joint BioEnergy Institute, Emeryville, California... ...
ACGGCATCCTCTGCCATCCGTTCACGACCCCGGCGTACCTGCGCGAGCGCACGCTGCCGGCCGTGCGCAACGCCCGGGGCTCGCTCGACGGCTTCGACTGCGTGCTGTCGGTGATGGCCGTGCTCGGTGCCGACGAGAAGGCCCGGTCGGAGGCCGCACGGGCCGTGCGCCGGCAGATCGCCTTCTACGGCTCCACCCCGGCGTACCGGCCGGTGCTCGAGCTGCACGGCTGGGGCGAGCTGCACGACCGCCTCAACGCCCTGTCCCGGCGGCAGGCGTGGGACGAGATGGCTGACCTGGTCGACGACGACGTGCTCGACGCGTTCGCGGTCAGCGGCACGCCCGAGCAGGTCGCCGCGGCCCTGCGGGGGCGGTTCGGCGGGATCGTCACCCGCCTGTCGCTCTACACGCCGTACGAGGTCGACCGGGAGCTGGCCGCCCAGGTGGTCGCCGCCCTCCGCGCGGCCGACGCCGCCTGAGGGGTACGGCCCCGGCGTTCCACAGTGGACCCGGCCGTCCGGCGGTCAGGCGTGTCCGCCCTGCTCCTCGTCGGGCTCGTGGCGCGGCTGGGACCGCTGCGGTTCCTCGCGGCCGGACGCCTGGTCGCCCCGGCTCGGCGGCCGCTCGGACGCGCGCACCTCGGTCTCGGTGAGCGGTGTTCCGGACTGTTCCTCAGCGGCGCCGCGCTCGACACCGGGCTTGCTGGTCACGCGAACCTCCTACGGTGGTTGGACCTGTGGGTGAGCCGATCGCTGGGTGTGTCGAAGCGATGCGGCGGAGCTACGCGGGCTGCCGCAGCCGGGCGCGGATGGCGTCGCGGATGCGGTCCACGATCGCCAGGCCCGGGCCGAGCAGGAGGTTGGCCGACGCCGATTCGACCCCGGGGTGGGGTCGGGTCGGCGCGACCATCTCGGCCACCCGGACGGCGTCGGCCAAGCGCTCCCGCATCCGCGCGTCGGTCGCCTGCCGCAGGTGCGGGAACTCGTAGCGCTCCTCCCGCTTCGCGTGCAGCAGCACGACGTCGCGTAGCTCGATAAATCGAGCCTCAAAGTCCGGGGCGTCGGTGCCGGCCTCGGCCAGCCGGACCAGGAGCTGTTTGGCCAGGCGCTCCTCGGCCAGCCGCGCCTGGACGACCTCGGCCCCGGCGTCGATCCGGACCCGGGCGAAGGGATGGACGACCTCCTCCTCGGCCGTCTCGTGCACGGCCAGCAGCCGCACCAGCTCCGCGAAACGCTGCCGGCGCTGCTCGCCCTCGGCGTCGAGCACGTCGCGGAAGAGCTGCTCGATTCGGGCGTGCTGGGCCAGCAGAAGGTCGATCACGTCCACCGTGGCCCCGGGGCCGGGCTGCTCAGCCACGGACGGCCTCCTCCCGCAGCTCCTCGGCGGGATGCGGTCCCGCGGCCTCGATGCGGTACTCGCCGCCGAACATCTCGCGGTGCTGGTCGATCACGCGCTCGCTCGGCGGCCGCTCGCCTCCGTGGATCTGGGCCTGCATCTTTTCGAATCGCTCGTGCTGTTCGCGGACGTAGCCGGCGCCGAGCGTGGTCAGGTCCATCTGGGTGGCGAGCAGGTGCCGGATGTACTCCTTGTTCGGCTCGAACCGCACCGGCTCGGGCAGCGCCGGCGCCAGGATCTCCTCCGGATCGCGCCCGTCGTGGCGGCGCATGAGGTCGCAGGCGACCTGCAGGTGGGCCAGCTCCATCTCCAGGTGCAGCTCCCACACCGCCCGCACCTCGGGGTCGGGCTCCTGCTGCAGGAACGAGTAGTACATGTAGCACTCGTTGTACTCGTGGTTGACCAGCCGCTCCCACCACGTCTCGCCCGGGTCCACCAGCGACTCGTAGTGCGTCACGTGCTCCTGCTCGATGAGCCCGATCTCCTGGTAGAGCTGACGGGCGATCGGCTCCATGTACTGTGGACCGACGTTCATGTAGAAATTCATGGTCTGCTGCTCGGCCGCCATGATGGTCAGCGCGTGCAGCTTGGACAGCGGCGCGGTGGAGTCGCGGTCGTACGGGTCGCGCACGTTGTCGTACGGGTGCCGGTGCTGCATGGTGGTGGGCCGGCCGGGCATCACCTCGGTCAGCTGGTCCACGACCTTCTCGGCCTTGCGTCGCTCCACGATCTCGTAGAGGTTCGCGTACCGGTAGAGGTGGTCGAAGTCCTCGAGCACGCCGAACTCGTACGCCTGCTTGAGGTACGGGTCCGGCTCCATCCGGGCCACCCAGGCGGTCAGGTCGACCGCCACCTGCTCGTACGCGATGGTCGTCTCCAGCGCGCTCGGCACGCCCGGCAGCAGCCAGTTGACGGTCCGCTGCTGCTGCGACTCGATGTACCGCAGGTAGGCCAGCTGACGGCGGACGTCCGGGTCCGGACAGACCCGCGCGAAGTGGTGGTCGAACAGGACCGCCTCCACCTCGATGCCGTTCATCGCGATGATCCGGCACCGGGTGTAGGGATCGGCCCGATCAGGATCTATGGGCTTCACGTTGAGCTCACGCCAGTTCCGGATCTGGCGGTCGAGGGCGAGCCCCTTGTGCTCGAGCGGGTTGAACACGTCACGCTCCCTTGAGCGACGATGCTGTGCGGGTACCGATGCCCACCGGACGGCTCGTCCCACCGCGTGCCCGTGCGCCCCGCGATGGCCCGGCTCACCGTGTGGCCATGGCCGTATGCGTATCGCACGGTTCGCGCCGTCCGAGGGCGGGCGGGAACCAGTCACCCGTCCGGGACGCGGCGGGTCAACCCCCGGACGAGGGCCGGGTCACCCGGCGGCGCATGATCGGCACATGCTCGTGACGATCGACGACATCCGCCGGGCCGCCGACTCCGTCGACGGCGTCGTGCTGCGCACCCCGGTGGTCGGCTCGCCCGTCCGTCCGGACCTGTTGATCAAGGCGGAGAGCCTGCAGCCGACCGGGGCCTTCAAGGTGCGGGGCGCCGTGCACGCCATCGCGTCCCTGTCGGACGAGGCCCGGGCGGCCGGGGTGGTGACCCACTCCTCCGGCAACCACGGCCAGGCGCTGGCCTGGGCCGCGCGACGGGCCGGCATCCCGTGCGTCGTCGTGATGCCCGAGGGATCGGCGCCGGTGAAGGTCGAGGCGGTACGCCGGCTGGGCGCGACCGTCGAGATGGTGCCGGCCGCGCGGCGAGCGGAGCGGGCGCAGCAGATCGCGGAGGAGCGCGGGCTGACGATCGTGCCGCCGTACGACCATCGGCACATCATCGCCGGCCAGGGCACCGTGGGCCTGGAGATCATCGCCGATGTCCCGTCGCCGGCCGCCGTGCTCGTCCCGGTCGGCGGGGGTGGGCTCTCCTCCGGCGTCGCCACCGCCGTGAGGGCGCTCTCCCCGGCGACGCGGGTGATCGGGGTCGAGCCCGAGCTCGCCGCCGACGCCGCCGAGTCGCTCGCGGCCGGCCGCCTGGTCACCTGGCCGGTCGAGCAGACCGGGCGGACCGTGGCCGACGGGCTGCGCACCAACCTGTCGGACCTCACCTACGCCCACCTGGCGGCGCGCCTGGACGGGATCGTCACCGTCACCGAGGCGGAGATACTGTCCACAGTGGGCAGTCTGGCCCGCGAGTACCGCCTGGTCGCCGAGCCCAGCGGCGCGGTCGCCCCGGCGGCGTGGTGCCACCACGCGGCCTCGTTGCGCGAGCGGTTCGGCCTCGGCGACGGTCCGGTCGTGGCCGTCGTCAGCGGCGGCAACCTCGACCCCGCCCTTCTCGCCACCGCGCTCCAAACCTGAGCTGCGTCAGGAGAGCCTCCCTCGACGCCGGACGGGCTTCACCCCGTCCGGGCACGACCGCGGATGGCCGGCAGGGTGAGTCGCGAGATCTCGTGTCGCCCGCCCCGGGGAGGACCCGGGCGTCGTTCGGCCGGATGAGGCGTACGTCCTCCTTGGCGCGCCGTGAATGACTGCGTGGCGGCGGACGCGCCACCGGGCCGGCCTGGGCGACCGTGAGGGCACGCGTCCGCGGGACGCCTACTCGCACCGCGTCCGTAGGACGCCCACCTGATTCCGCGTCCGCGGGACGCTTGTCCGGATGGGAGGCTCACATGCGCAAGCACCACGTGGCGGCCGTGTCGGCGGCGGCCGGGTTGACCCTGTCGGTCCTGGTCGACGCCGTGGTCATCGGAGTGACCGGCCACAACACATTCGTTACCGACGACGAGGCCGGGCCGACGGCGGCCGGGGTGGTCTTCACCATCTTCCAGGCATTGACCTACGCCAGCCTGTGCTGGGTGCTGGTCGCGGAGGCCGATCGGTTCGCCGGTGCGAACAAGGCGGCGCGGATCAGCCGCCGGACCCTGCTCACGGGCTTCGCCCTGCTCACGTTCGGCACCTTGGTGCTCAACCCGCTGCAGCGCCTCCTCGGCATCGATGAGGGTCCGCTGTACGACCTGTCCGGTCTGCTGGCGTTGCTCGCCCTCGTGCTGACCTACGGCTCCGCCCTGGTGCTCGGGCTGGCGGTGCTGCGCACCAACCCGCTCGGGATCGGTGGGCGCGTGCTCGCGCTCATCGCCCCCGTCATCGCGCTCATCGTCGTGGTCGGAATGGTGGCGCCGGCCTGGGCAAGCCCGGTCTGGGCGACCGTCACGGCAGTCGCCGGCACCGCCCTGCTGGGCGTCAAGGCGGTGCCAGCCCGCCGAACGGAACCGGCGGTCACGAGCGCATGAGATCGCTGCGCTCTTATGCTGACGCAATGTCGCGGCCGCAGCTGGTCGTCGTCACCGGCCTCGTCGCGGGGTCGGTGGCGGCGGCCGGGCTGTTGGTCTTCACCGCCGGCAGCGGGCTGGCCGAGTGGCTGTTCGGGTCGGTGGTGCTCGCGCTGCTGGCCCTCGTCGTCCGGCAAGGCGCCCTCGCCTGGCGGCGGGCCCGGCAGGAGGCGGCCCGGGCCGCCGCGCTGACCCACGTGGACCCCGCCGCGGTCGCCCGCCGGGCCGTACGCGAGGAGCGGCGCCGGCTCGCTCACGACATTGGCGTCCAGCTTCGTCGGACACTGGTGGCCGTGGCCGAAGCGGCGTCGGCGGCCCGCGGCCTCGCCGATCCCACGCCGGTCGTGCGCGACATCCACCAGCACGCGCGGCAGGCGGCGAGCGAGTTGCGCTGGCAGTTGGGGCTGCTGCGCGAGCCCGGCCAGACCGAGCCACCGCCGACGCCGGTCCGCGGCACAGCGCCCCACTGGCGCGCCCGGGATGCCCTCCTCGGCCTGCTCGTCGCGGCCGTGGCCGTCACCGAGGCCATCGTGTATCCGCGCGTCGAAGGCTTCGCCGGCTCGGTGCTTTCGGTTGGGCTGACCGGCCTGGCCGGGGGGACCGTGGTGGCGGCGCGAGCCGCCCCCGGCCTGGCCGCCCTCGCCTGCGGCAGCCTCTACCTGGCCGGCTGGGTCTTCGACGCGCCCCTGGTCGCCGGCTTCTGGTGCTTCGCCGCTGTCTGCGGAGTGCTGTGGATCATCGCGGCCCGGGCCGGCTCGGCGGCGGTCGACCTGGGCGGTGGGGCGTTTCTCGTCCTGTCGGCCGGCATCACGAGCTGGGTCACCGATCCCGAGAACGCCGAGCTGCTCATCGGGACCATGGTCCTCGCCGTGGTCGGTGGGCTCGTCGTCCGGCTGGCCCGCCGCTGGGCCCGCGCCGCCCGAACCGCGGCCCGCGAGCGTGAACGCCAGCTCGCGGCGGCCGCGCGGTCCGCCGTGGACGCCGAGCGGGGGAGCTTCGCGCGTGAGATTCACGATGTGGTGTCCCACGCGGTGGGGGTCATCGCCATGCAGGCGGCCGCGGCCGACGTGTCCTGGCCGACGAATCCCGCCGCCACCTGGGCGTCGCTCGATGTCATCGACGACACGGCCCGGTCGGCCCTGGCCGAGCTGGATCGTCTGCCGTCAGAAACGCCCGCCCAGCAACGAACCGCCGCCGACATCACCGCGCTCGTCAACCGGGTACGGGCCGCGGGGACACCGGTCGACCTCACGCTGATCGGCGAGATCCCGCCAGCGCTCCTCGACGTCGTCTACCGCGTCGTCCAGGAGTCGCTCACCAACATCATCCGGCACAGCCCCGGCGCACGCGCCCAAGTCACGATCACGCACTGCGGAGAGCAGCTCTGCGTCCGGGTCTTCGACACCGGGCCTCCCGCCGAGCGCACCGGGGACGACCGGCCGGACGCCGCCGCGAGCTCCGGCCGCGGCTATGGCCTCATCGGACTCGGGGAACGGGTGGAGTTCGTCGGTGGATCGTTCACCGCCGGCATCGTCCCCGGTACCGGATTCCAGGTCGAGGCCGTCCTGCCGAGCCCGACCGTACATACCGTGACCGCCGACGCCCGCCCGCCCGCACAGGTGGCGGAATGACAACCAGGATCCTCGTCGTCGATGACAACGAGCTGCTGCGGGCCGGGCTGGTCGCGGTGCTGTCCAGCGACCCTGAGCTGGCGGTCGTGGCGCAGGCCGCCGATGGCACCGCCGCACTGCGCCTGGCCATCGAGCACCGTCCCGACGTCGTCCTGATGGACATCGAGATGCCCGGCGGTGACGGGATCACCGCGACGCGGAACATCTGCCAGTCCCTTCCGGCGGCGAAGGTGCTCATTCTCACGATGTTCGATTTAGATGAATACGTACTGGAGGCCCTGCGGGCGGGCGCCTCCGGCTTCCTGCTCAAGACCAGCGGGCCCACCGAGCTGGTCAATGCCGTGAAGGCCTGCGCCGCGGGCGAGTACATGCTCAGCCGCCCGGTCATGGCCCGGCTCATCGACTCGTTCGTGGCCCGGCCCGTGGCGCCACCGGCCGTCCCGGGCCTCGCCGACCTCACGCCACGCGAGATGGACGTGCTGCGGTCGATGGCCAACGGCCTGACCAACGCCGAGATCGCCGCCGAGCTCTATCTCGCCGAGACCACGGTGAAGACGCACGTGGCCCGCATACTCGCCAAGCTCGGCGCGCGTGACCGGGTGCAGGCGATCGTCATCGCCCACCGCAGCGGCATCGCCGGTCGGTGACCGCGGGGCGCCTCGCTACCGCGCCACCGGCCCGGTGTCACCCCTGGCCGGACGTTGCCGCGGACACGCGGGTGAGGATCCAGGCGTAGATGAACGCGGTCTCGCGCCAGGCGTCGTACCGGCCGGTGGGGCCGCTGTGGCCGGTGCCCATCTCGGTCTTGAGCAGCACGTCGGCCTCGGGCGCGACCGCCCGCAGCCGGGCCACGTACTTGGCCGGCTCGTGGTAGAGCACGCGGGTGTCGTTGAGGCTGCCCATCACGAGCATGGGGGGATACGGCCGGGCGGCCAGGTTCTCGTAGGGCGCGTACGACTTGATGTAGTGGTACGCCTCGGCCGATTCGACCGGGTTGCCCCACTCCTCCCACTCGGCCACGGTCAGCGGCAGCGACGGGTCGAGGATGGTGGTCAGGACGTCGACGAACGGCACCTGCGCCACGATGCCCGCGAACGCGGTCGGCTCGAGGTTGGCCACCGCGCCCATGAGCATCCCGCCGGCGGAGCCACCCATCGCCACCAGGCGGTCCGTCGAGGTCCAGCGCTCGGCGACGAGGTGGTGGGCGCAGGCGATGAAGTCGGTGAAGGTGTTCTTCTTGGCCAGCAGCTTGCCGTCCTCGTACCAGCGCCGCCCCAGCTCGCCCCCGCCCCGGACGTGGGCCACCGCGAAGACGACGCCACGGTCCAAAAGGGACGGTCGCGAGTAGGAGAACCACGGGTCCGTGCTCGCCTCGTACGCGCCGTAGCCGTACAGCAGCAGCGGCGCCGACCCGTCGCGGGGCGTGCCCCGCCGGCAGGCGATTGAGATGGGCACGCGGGTGCCGTCCGGCGCCACGGCCCACGTCCGGTGCTGCTCGTACTGCTCCGGGTCGTAGCCGCCGCGGACCGGGGCCCGCCACAGCAGGGTCATCTCCCGGCTGCCGAGGTCGTAGTCGTAGACGCTCGGCGGCGTGATCAGGGAGGAGTAGGCGATGCGCACCGAGCCGGTCTCGTACTCCGGATTGTCGGACAGCCCCACCGTGTGGACCGGCTCGGGGAACGCGATGTCGTAGGGCTCGCCGGTGGCCGGGAGCACGTGCAGGGCGGTGAGCCCGTCCCGGCGCAGCGACACCACGGTGGCCGCGGCGAACGCGTCCACATCGGTCAGCCGTTGGCCGGGCACATGGTCGATGAGCGGCCTCCACTGTGGATACTGCGCGGCGGACTGGCCGGCCGGCGACCCGCCCGGCACGCCCGCGGTGGCCCCGGCGGGGGCGGCGGAGAGCTCGGCCTCCGGGAACCAGGCGAGGGCGAAGTCGAGCGCATCCCGGTTGTGCAGGACCAGGAACCGCTCGCGGGCCGGGTCGTGCTCCACGTGGTACTCGACGCCCTGCTGCCGCGGCGCGACCAGGCGCGGCGCGGCCTCGGGGGTGTCGGCCGGGATCAGGTAGCACTCGCTGGTCACCATGCTGCTCACCACGAGCAGCAGGTACCGCTCGGACCGGGTCAGTCCGATGCCCACCGAGAACCGCTCGTCCGGCTCCTCGTAGACGAGCGCGTCGGCCGGCCCGCCGCCGATCCGGTGGCGCCAGATCTGGTGCGCCCGCCAGGCCTCGTCGGCGCGGACGTAGAACAGGGTCGCGCCGTCGGCGGACCAGGCCGAGCCGTAGTGGACGTCGGCGATCTCGTCCGGCAGGTCGGTGCCCGTGGTCAAGTCGCGCACCTTGAGGGTGAACCGCTCGTTGCCCGCGAAGTCCACCGAGTAGGCCAGCAGTCGCCCGTCGGGCGAGACGTCGAAGGTGCCGAGGCTGAAGTGCTCCGAGTCACCGGCGAGCACGTTCTCGTCCAGCATGATCTCCTCGCCCGGCAGGGGCGAGCCGTCGGGCGACAGCGGTGGCCGGGTCTCGCCCGGCTGGACGGCGCGGCGGCAGTGGATCGGGTACTGCTTGCCCTCCTCGGTGCGGGAGTAGTACCAGTAGCCGCCCTTCCGGGTCGGCAGGTGGACCTCGGTCTCCTGCACCCGGCCCCGGATCTCCTCGAAGATCGTCTCGCGCAGTGGCTCCTGGTCGGCCGTGCGCAGGCGGGTCCACTCGTTCTCGGCCTGCAGGTAGGCGAGCGTGTCGGGGTCGTCCTTGACGGCGAGCCAGGCGTACTCGTCCACGATGGTGTCCCCGTGGTGGGTGCGCTCGACGGGGACGCGCTTGGCCTGCGGCGGCCCGGCGGGTGGCGGGACAGTCATGCCGCCCACGCTAGGCAATTCGGCGCCGCCGTGGTGGGACGGGTCACGGGAAGGCCCGCGTCCGGCGCTCAGCCTGCGGTGACAGAATGTCGGGTGCCGTGACTCCGACATATCCGACCGACGCTCCGGCGTCGTCCGCGCTCTTCGACCGGGCCCGCGCGCTGGTGCCCGGTGGGGTGAACTCGCCCGTCCGAGCGTTTCGGCAGGTCGGCGGCACCCCGCGCTTCATGGTGCGGGGCGAGGGCGCGTACCTCTACGACGCCGACGGCCGCCGCTACGTCGACCTCGTCTGCTCCTGGGGCCCGCTGATCCTGGGCCACGCCCACCCGGAGGTGGTGGCCGCGGTCACCGCCGCGGCGGCCCACGGCACGAGCTTCGGCGCGCCGACCCCGGCCGAGGTGGACCTGGCGGCGGAGATCATCGAGCGGACCGGCATCGACCAGGTGCGGCTGGTGAACTCGGGTACGGAGGCGACGATGAGCGCCATCCGGCTGGCCCGGGGCGCCACGGGTCGTTCCAAGATCGTGAAATTTTCGGGCTGTTACCACGGTCACTCGGACAGCCTGCTCGCCTCCGCCGGCTCGGGGGTCGCGACGCTGTCCCTGCCCGACTCGCCGGGGGTGACCGCCGCCGCGACGCGCGAGACGATCGTGCTGCCCTACAACGACCGGGCCGCCGTTGAGGCGGTGTTCGCCCAGGTGGGGAGCGAGATCGCGGCGATCATCACCGAGGCCGCGCCGGGCAACATGGGCGTGGTGCCGCCGGAGCCGGGCTTCAACGCGTTCCTGGCCGACATCGCCCACCGGCACGGCGCGCTGCTCATCCTCGACGAGGTGATGACCGGCTTCCGGGTCGCCCAGGGCGGCTGGGCGGCCCGCTCCGCCGCGAACGGGGAGCCCATCGACGCGGACCTGTACACCTTCGGGAAGGTCATGGGCGGGGGCCTGCCGGCCGCGGCCTTCGGCGGCCGGGCGGAGATCATGGGGCAGCTCGCCCCGGCCGGGCCGGTCTACCAGGCCGGGACGCTCTCGGGCAACCCGCTCGCCTGCGCCGCCGGGCTGACCACCCTGCGGCTGTGCACCGACGAGGTCTACGAACGCCTGGAGGAGACCGCGCGCACCATCGGCGACCTGGTCTCCGGCGCGCTGCACGGCGCCGGCGTCCCGCACCGGGTGCAGTACGCCGGCTCGCTGTTCTCGGTCTTCTTCACCGACCAGCCGGTCACCGACTACGCGACCGCGAAGACCCAGGACGTGGCCGCGTTCGCCGCGTTCTTCCACGAGATGCTCGCGCGCGGGGTGTACCTGCCGCCCTCGTCGTTCGAGGCGTGGTTCGTCTCGACCGCCATCGGGGACGACGAGCTGGACATCATCGCCCAGGCCCTGCCGCACGCCGCGGTGGCCGCCCGCCGGGCGCGCTCGGGGGCGACCGAGAGCACGGGGCAGCCCGAGAACAAGCGGCCCGAGAGCGAGGAGGGGTCGTGAGCGCGGCGGAGACGCGCACCGTCGTGCACCTGCTGCGCCACGGCGAGGTGCACAACCCGACCAAGGTCCTCTATGGACGGTTGCCCGGGTTCCGCCTCTCGGCCCGCGGCGAGCAGATGGCGCAGGAGGCGGCCAAGGCGCTGGCCGGGCGGGACGTCACCCTCGTGGTCTCCAGCCCGCTGGAGCGGGCCCGGCAGACCGCCGAGCCGGTCGCGGCCCAGTTCGGGCTGCCGGTGGAGATCGACGAGCGGCTGATCGAGAGCGAGAACTTCTTCGAGGGCAAGCGGGTCGGGGTGGGCGACGGCGCCCTGCGGGACCCGCGCAACTGGCACCTCCTGCGCAACCCGTTCCGCCCCTCGTGGGGTGAGCCGTACCTCGACGTCGCGGCCCGCATGCGCGCGGCCCTGCTCGAAGCCCGGCGCCGGGCCGAGGGCCACGAGGCGGTCTGCGTCTCCCACCAGCTGCCGATCTGGGTGCTGCGCCGGCACCTCGAGGGTCGCCGGCTCTGGCACGACCCCCGCCGGCGCGAGTGCGCCCTTGCCAGCGTCACCAGCGTGCACTTCCGCGGCGAGTCCGTGGTCGACATCACGTACACCTCACCCGCGGCCCATCTGATCGTCGGTTCGGCGAAGACCGCGAAGGGGGCCTGATGCTCATGCGCAGGATCGTCGTCCTCGGCCTGCTCGCCACCCTCGGCCTGCTCGCCGGCTGCACCGACCGCGCGGCGCCTGCCGCCGAGGTGATCCAGGTCTTCGCCCCGGCCGACCGCAAGCCCGCGCCCGCGCTGACCGGCGAGCTGCTCGACGGCAGCGGGACGTACGATCCGGCCACCCACGCGGGCGACGTGGTCGTCGTCAACATCTGGGCGAGCTGGTGCGGCCCGTGCGTCGGCGAGGCACCCGAGCTCGAGGCGGTCTACGCCGAGTACAAGGACCGCGGGGTGGCGTTCCTCGGCATCAACGTGCGCGACGAGCCGGACGCGGCCCGGGCCTTCGCCCGGCAGTACCTGACGTACCCGTCGATCGTCGATCCGTCCTCGCGCCTGATGCTCGGGTTCGACGTACACCCGAACGCGATCCCCGCCACCATCGTGATCGACCGCCAGGGCCGCGTCGCCGCGATCGCGCAGGCCGCCGTGGTCGCCGCCGAGCTCGAGCCCGTGGTGGCCGCCCTGCTCGAGGAGTCGAGCTGACATGATCCCACGGTCCGGACGGGCGGAGGCGTAGGTGGGCGAGCAGTTCGCAGGGATCGCCCACAGCGGGCCGCTGCTGCTCGCCGTGGTCGTCGCCGCGGTCGCCGGCCTGGTCAGCTTCCTGTCGCCGTGCATCCTGCCCCTGGTGCCCGGCTATCTGTCCTATGTGACCGGTCTGGCCGGGGCCGACCTCGACGCCGCGCTGCACCGGCCCTCCGCCGCCGCCCGGGGCCGCCTCGCGCTCGGGGTGCTCGGCTTCATCGCCGGGTTTACCGCCGTCTTCACCCTCATGGGCATCTTCGCGTCGTCGGTCGGCGTCGTGCTGCTCGGCCACGAGCGGGTGATCCAGGCCGTCGCCGGGGTGCTCATCATCGGGCTCGGGCTGGCCTTCGCCGGCCTGGTTCCCGGGCTGCAGCGCGAGTGGCGCATCCGCCGCCTCCCGGCCGCCGGCCTGGCCAGCGCCCCGGTGCTCGGCGCGGTCTTCGCGATCTCCTGGGTGCCGTGCATCGGGCCGACGCTCGGCGCGGTGCTGACGCTCGCCGCCACCGAAGGGTCGGCCGGGCGGGCGGCCACGCTCACCGTCGCCTACTGCCTCGGCCTGGGCCTGCCGTTCCTCGCCTTCGCCCTGGGCTTCCGGCGGCTGCTGGGGCTGCGTGAGGCGATCCGGCGGCACAACGCCTGGGTGACCCGCATCGGTGGCGTGATGCTCGTGCTGGTCGGCCTGGCCTTGGTCACGGGGGTCTGGGACACCCTCATGACCTGGTTCAAGGTGACGATCGGACCCGGAACGGTGGCCCTGTGATCCGCCGCCCGCCGAGCCCGGTCCTGCGGAACCGACCCCACGCCGGGGGTGGCCGGTGAGTTCGGTGCGGGCCTTCTGGCGGTGGCTGACGAGCATGCGCACCGCACTGGTGCTGCTGCTCGTGCTGGCCGTCGCGGCGGTGCCGGGGTCGATCTTCCCCCAGCGGGGGGTGAGCCGGGAGGCGGTCGACGAGTACATCGCCGAGCACCCCGACCTGGCGCCGCTCCTCGAGCGGCTGTGGGCCTTCGACGTCTACGCCTCGCCGTGGTTCTCCGCGGTCTACCTGCTGCTGTTCATCTCGCTGGTCGGGTGCCTGGCCCCGCGGCTGCGCCAGCACGTGACGAACCTCATCAAGCCCCCGCCGGACGCGCCGGCCCGGCTCGAACGCCTGCCGGTGAGCACCACCCGCGAGGTCGGCCAGGGCCCGACCGAGGCCGCCCAGACCGTACGGCTCGCGTGGCGGCGCGCCCGGTGGCGCACGGCCGTGCGAGCGCACGCCGACGGCACGGTCACCGTGGCCGCCGAGAAGGGGTACCTCAAGGAGACCGGGAACCTGCTGTTCCACTTCGCCCTGCTGTCGCTGCTCGTGGGGCTCGCCTGGGGCACCTGGTACGGCTGGCACGGCAACCGCCTGGTGGTGGCCGGCGACGAGTTCTGCAACACGCTGCATCAGTACGACGAGTACGGCCTGGGTGCCCGGACCTCGGGCGACCGCCTGCCGCCGTTCTGCGTCACCGTGCACGACTTCCAGGCCGAGTTCCTCGACACCGGGCAGCCCACGCGGTTCGCCGCCGAGGTGTCCTATGTGGAGGACCTGGGCGAGGAGCCCCGCCGGTGGACGCTGCAGGTGAACCACCCGCTGCGGCTGTCCGGGGCCAACGTCTACCTGATCGGGCACGGGTACGCCCCGGTGCTGCGCTACACCGACCGGTACGACCAGGTGTTCACCACCACGGCGCCGTTCCTGCCGGTGGACGGGATGCTCACCAGCCAGGGGGTGGCGAAGTTCCCGTACGCCAACGTGCCGCCCGGCCAGTCGTCGGCCGACCCGCCGGCCCAGCTCGGCCTGACCGGGGTCTACCAGCCGACCGCCAACCCCGACCCGGCGGTCGCCGCCTCGATCTTCCCGGCCGAACGGGACCCGGTGCTCACGCTCACCGCCTGGCAGGGCGACCTCGGGCTGGGCAGCGGCGTCCCGCAGTCGGTCTACGCGCTGGACGAGCGCCAGATCGCGCTCGGGCGGCTGACGGAGGTCGGCACCCGGACCCTGCGGCCGGGCGAGAGCTGGACGCTGCCCGACGGGTCCACTGTGGAGTTCCTCGGGACCCGGCCGTGGATCACGGTGAGCGTCCGCCACGACCCCGGCCAGTCGCTCATGCTCTTCGGCGCGGGCGCGGTGCTGGTCGGGCTCATGGTGTCGCTGTCGGGGAAGCGGCGGCGGGTCTGGGCCCGGATCCGGCCCGCCGACGACGGCGGTAGCCTCATCACGTTCGGCGGGCTCGCCCGCACCGAGTACCCCGGCTTCGCGGACGAGTTCGCCCGCGTCGTGGCGCAGGTCGACATGGCGCCGCCACCGGAGCGCGCACCGGCCGGACTAAGTGAGAGGAGCCACTAGTGGCCGAGCTGTCCGACACGCTGCTGTTCGTGGCGGCGGTGACGTACGTCGCCGCGATGGTGGGATACCTCGTCGAGTTCGCCTTCGGAACCCGGGGCGCGGTGGCCCGGGTCGCGATGCGCCCCGTTCGGGAGCTGGTCGCCGTCGGGGCCGGCGGCGGGGCGTCCGGGGTGGACATCGTCTCGCCGGTGCAGCCGGAGCGGCCGGAGCGCGATGACGAGACCACGCCGCGCGCGGGCCGGACGGGGGTGGCCGGCGCGATCGGGGTGGCCCTCACGGTGGTCGGCCTGGCCGCGCACGTGGCCGTCCTGGTCACCCGCGGCCTGGCGGCCCAGCGCGTGCCGCTGGGCAACATGTACGAGTTCGTGGTGACGCTCACCGCGGTGTGCGTGGTCGGCTGGCTCGTCCTGCTCGCGGTGCGTCCCACGCTGCGCCCGCTCGGGGTGTTCGTGACCGGGGCCCTGGCGTTGATGCTCGGCTTCGCCGGGCTCGTGCTGACCACGCCGGCCGGCCCGCTCGTCCCGGCCCTGCAGTCGGCCTGGCTGAAGGTCCACGTGTCGGCCGCGGCGACCGCCTCCGGCCTGCTGCTGCTCGCCTTCGTGCCGGCCGCGCTGTACCTGATCCGGGCGGGGTACGACAAGCGCTCGGGCCTGGCCGACGACGGTACGCCCCGGGTCGTCGCGTTCCCGTTCAGCCTCGGCCGCGCCCTGCCGGCCGCGGACACCCTGGAGCGGCTGACCTTCCGGCTGCACGCGTTCGCGTTCCCGATCTGGACGCTGGCCATCATCTGCGGCGCCATCTGGGCCGAAGCCGCCTGGGGCCGCTACTGGGGCTGGGACCCGAAGGAGACCTGGTCGTTCATCTCCTGGGTTGCCTACGCCGCCTACCTGCACGCCCGGGCGACTCCGAGCGTCAAGCGCACCACCGCGACCTGGTTCTCGGTGGTGGCCTGGCTGACGATGGTCGTCAACCTCTACGTGATCAACTTCGTCGCCGTCGGCCTGCACTCCTACGCCGGCGTCGACTGATCCCGGGCTACTCCGGGTCGCTCCATCGGCGGGCCAGCACCGGAAACCGCCGCTCCCACCGCACCCGGAGGTCCGGAGGGAGCATCAGGTCGGGCCACACCGCGACCAGCCGCTCGTCGTTGAGCCAGTTCCGCAGGTCGTCGACGGACGTCGCCGTGTACAGGACCGTCGCGTACATTCGCGTGAGCTGCCGCCGGTCGGTCAGGTCATAGACCTCGTGGTCCGCGTCCAGGTGGTCGGGGAGCTGGACCGATCCGGAGGTCGGGCCGCGAAGCTCGCCCAGGGTGCTCGGCACGACGAACCGCCGGCCCAGCTGCGACCGCTGGGCCCGGATCTCCCGCCGACCACGGTTGATGTCCTCCCGGGCCCGGGGGTTGAGGGCTTGCCGGATGGTCTCGCGGCTGTACCCGGTGACCCGCTGCAGGTCGACCGGCCGCCAGCCGGCCGCGTGAAAGGCCCGCAGCGCGGCGTCGCGCTGCTCCAGCGCGGCCTTCTTGGTCGCCTCGTACGTGGCGACGACCTGGCGCAGGTCCTCCTCCGTGAACCCATCCATGGGCGAATGCTAGCCGGCTAGGCCTAGCGCGCCGGCGGAACGGGGCGGGCCGGCGCCGGCCGGGGGGTCACGCGGGGCGGTCGGCGGGGTTGGCAGACTGATCACTCATGGCGGTGCCCCGGTTCCCGTACAACGACCTGCCCGAGTTCCTCGCCGCCCTCGAGGCGGCCGGGGAGCTGCACCGGGTGCGGGCGGAGGTCGACCCCACACTCGAGGTCAGCGAGATCGTGACGCGGACCGTCCGGGCGAAGGGCCCGGCCCTGTTGTTCGAACGGCCGACCCGGGGCGAGATGCCGATCGCCATCAACCTCTTCGGGACGCACCGCCGGATGGCGATGGCGCTCGGCGTGTCCGATGTGAACGAGATCGGGGCGCGCATCGGTGAGCTGATCAAGCCGGAGCTCCCGGTCGGCCTGGCCGGCCTGCGCGAGGCGCTCGGCAAGGTCATGCAGCTCAAGTCGGTGCCGCCCAAGCGGGTCAAGACGGCGCCGTGCCAGGAGGTCGTCTACCGCGGGGACCAGGTCGACCTGAACCGGCTGCCCGGCCTGAAGACGTGGCCCGGGGACGGCGGCATCTTCCACAACTTCGGGATCACCCACACCAAGCACCCCGAGACCGGCAAGCGGAACCTGGGCCTGTACCGGCTGCAGCAGCACTCCCACAACACGCTCGGCCTGCATTGGCAGATCCACAAGGACTCCACCGCCCACCACGCGGTGGCCGAGCGGCTGGGCCAGCGGCTGCCGGTGGCGGTCGCGATCGGCAACGACCCGGTCGTGTCCTATGTGGCCACCGCGCCCCTCCCGGCGGACATCGACGAGTACCTGTTCGCGGGGTTCCTGCGGGGCGAGCGGGTGGAGATGGTCGACTGCCTGACCGTCCCGCTGCAGGTGCCGGCGAACGCCCAGATCGTGCTGGAGGGGTACGTCGAGCCGGGCGAGCGGCTGCCCGAGGGACCCTTCGGCGACCACACCGGCTTCTACACGCCGGTCGAGCCGTTCCCGGTCATGCACGTCGAGTGCATGACGATGCAGCGCAACCCGATCTACCACTCGATCGTCACGTCGAAGCCGCCGCAGGAGGACGGCCCGATCGGCCACGCCACCGAGCGGATCTTCCTGCCGCTCATCAAGTTCCTGATCCCGGACATCGTGGATATGTCGATGCCCGAGGCGGGCGTCTTCCACAACTGCCTCATCGTGTCGATCCGCAAGCGCTATCCCAAGCACGCGCAGAAGGTGATGCACGCCATCTGGGGCGCGCACCTGCTGTCGCTGACCAAGCTGATCGTGGTCGTCGACGACGACTGCGACCCGTCGGACTACCACGAGGTGGCGTGGCGTGCCTTCGGCAACGTCGACTACGCGCACGACCTGCTGCTCACCCAGGGTCCGGTCGACCACCTGGACCACGGGTCGTACCAGCAGTTCTGGGGTGGCAAGGCCGGCATCGACGCCACCCGTAAGCTCCCCGGCGAGGGGTACACCCGGGGCTGGCCCGAGGAGGCCGTGATGTCGCCCGAGGTCGTGGCCCTGGTCGACCGGCGCTGGAAGGAGTACGGGCTGTGAGCACGAGGGTGTGGAACTGACGGTGAGCACCGCCCCGACCCAACCCCTGACCGGCTTCCTCCGCCTGGTCACCATCGAGCACTCGGTCTTCGCGCTCCCGTTCGCCTACCTCGCCGCGCTGACGGCGATGCTGCGGCAGGACGGTCGCGTCGACTGGCTCAAGCTGGTGCTCATCACCGTGGCCATGGTCGGTGCCCGGACGTTCGCCATGGCCGTCAACCGGATCGTGGACCGGGGCATCGACGCGCGTAACCCTCGGACCGCGAACCGCGAGCTCGTGACCGGGGCGGTCTCGGTGCGGACGGCCTGGATCGGCTCGGCCGTGGCGCTCGCCGTCTTCCTCGTCGCGGCGGCGGCGCTGAACCCCCTGTGCCTCACGCTCGCCCCCCTGGCGCTGGTGCTGCTGGCCGGCTACCCGTACGCCAAGCGGTTCACGAACTGGCCCCACGCGGTGCTCGGCCTGGCTCAGATGGTCGGCCCGCTCGGTGCCTGGCTCGGCGTCACCGCCACGTTCGAGGGGTCCGGGCCGGCGTGGGTGCTGGGCCTCGCCGTTGGCCTTTGGATCGGCGGATTCGACCTCATTTATGCGTGCCAGGATGCCGAGGTGGACCGCCGCATCGGCGTGCGCAGCGTCCCGGCCCGCTACGGGGTGGCGTTCGCGTTGAACCTCTCGATCGTCGCCCACGTGGTGACGTTCGCCCTGTTCATCTGGTTCGGCGCGCTGGTGGGGCTGGGCTGGCCGTGGTGGGTCGGGCTGGTCCTGACCGCGGCCGCGTTCGCCTACGAGCACGCGATCGTGAAGCCGAACGACCTGTCCCGGGTGAACCGCGCGTTCTTCACGGCGAACGGCTTCGTCGGCATCGTGTTGCTCGTCTTCGCCGTGGTCGACCTCGTCCTCCGCCTGGGCCTGCGGCCGTAGGGCGGTCGCGCGTAAGGACCGCGTACGCCTGCGCCCGGGCGAGGGTGACGGTCGCGCGAGTGGTCATCACGGCCAAGATTGCGCAAGATGGAGTGAATCACGGTTTGTCGGACATGGCGCTATGACGGTGCTGTAATGGGCGTACGCCCGAGGTAGGCGGATCTCGGCCTTAGGCGGCGCTGAGGAGGGGGTTGTGGACACGGGAGACCGTCTGCTGACACCTGGCGAGGTGGCCGCTCTGTTCCGCGTCGACCCCAAGACCGTGACCCGGTGGGCGGCGGCGGGGCGGATCAGCAGCATCCGCACCCCGGGAGGACACCGGCGGTTCCGCGAGTCCGAGGTCCGGGCGCTGCTGGAGGGCGAGGAGGGCACCAGCGAGCAGGCGCAGCCGAAGCAGCAGTCCTGATCCTTCACGTGTGTCGCGCTGTCCCCGGAAGTGACTTTCCGGGGACGGTTGTTGTGTTGCCACTGTGTACCCGGTTTGCGCGCCCGACACGGCGTCGGGTGCGGACGGTCACGCGGACCCTGGCCGGCGGTGGCTTGGCCCGCAGCGGCCGCGTGACGGCCGGTCAGCGTCCGGTCCAGCGGGTGAAGAGGGTGTGTGGGACGCCGAGCACGTCGAGCACCTTGCCGGCCACGAAGTCGACGAGCTGCGCCGCGGTCACGCCCCCCACGTCGGGTCCCGCCACCGGACGGGTCGCGGCGGCGGCGTAGAACGCCGGGCTGGCCGGCAGTACCACCGCCCCGGCGTCGTGCAGCGCGAGCAGGTGCTCGAGGTGGCTGCGCGTGACCGGCGTCTCGCGCGGCACGACCACCAAGGGCCGGCGCTCCTTCAGCGTGACGTCGGCGGCGCGCTGCAGCAGGTCCTTGGAGAGCCCGATGGCGATGCCCGCGCAGGCGGCCGTGCTGGCCGGCACGACCACCATGCCGCGCGTCAGGTACGAGCCCGAGCTCGGGCCGGCGGCCAGGTCCCCGGCCGGCCAGTAGGCGATGTCCGCGTCGGCCAGGTCGATGCCGAGCCACCGGGCGAGATCCTCCCGCCAGTGGGCGTCGCGGAACGGGCCCCCGGTTTCATCGAGGATGGTAAGTCGGGCCGCGCGGGACACGACGAGGTCGACCGCGCACCCGGCCTCCAGGAGCCCACGCAGCACGGCTGCGGCGTAGGGGGTGCCGGATGCGCCGGAGACCCCGACCACGAAGGGGCGGCGGTCCATTGTGGATGAAGCGGGTCGATGGGGCGCGGGACCGGCCGGCGGGTCGGCGTGACCGGGGTCCCCGTCGGGACGGGGCGGGGTGGGTGCGGGCATCGGCCTAGGCGCGGCTGGCGAGGCCGGGGTAGTGCCGGACGTACCCGCGCTCGTCGACCTGCACGTCCGCGCTGAACGACCCACTGGTGAACCGGACCACGCCGCCACCCGCCGCCTGATAGGTCTGGGTCGAGGCAACGACCTCGAGGCTCGGCACCAGCACCCACGCGACGTCGATGGTGTGCCGCATCGCGGCCAATTGGGCGCCGTCGCTGGGCGCGTGGATCTCGTCGAGCAGGCCGAGCCGGCGGATCGGCAGGGTGTTGGTCAACGCGGAGCCGCTGATGTCGACATCGAGCGCCATCGTCAGCGTCCCCGGGTCCTCGCAGCCTGGCTGGTCGACCCGGGCGTGCCCGGCCGCCCGCAGCGTCGCGTCCAGGTTGCCCTGCTCGTTCGCCGTCACCCGCCAGCGGCCGGCGGCCCGCTCCAGGCGGACGGCGCGCAGGAAGCCGGCGCCCTCCACGGTCACCTCGCACCGCGTGGTCGCCCACGACTCGTCGGTGAGGATCTCGTACCGGCAGACGTAGGGAACCGGCGTCGCCGTGAGCACCGTGCCTCGGGCGCGCAGCCCCACCCGCTCCGTGCAGATCGCGTGCTCGGAGCCGGCGGTGTCCAGACGTCGCCAGAAGAGAGCCGTCGTGGATGCCGTCACGGCTTGACCCTACCCGGGGCGACCCACCCGGTCAGCCAGCACCGGAGAGCCGTCACCGGCCGGCCGTCGGTCCGGCAAGCCCGGTGAGCCGGCCCCGGCCAGCTGACCTCGGTCGGCCGGGCTCAGTGGCCAGCCGGCCTCGGTGGCCAGCCGGCCTCGGTGGCCAGCCAGCCTCGGTGGTCAGCCGACGCGGTCAGCCGGCCCAGCCCGCGAAGATGGTGAAGATCGACCGGAGGAAGTCGCCGGCGAGCAGGTTGACGACGACCGCGATGCCGGCCGCGAACAGCGTCAGGCCCAGGGCCACCCACAGCGCGGACTTCAGCTTCCGGCGCCGCTCCTGCCGGCGGTACAGCTCCTGGTTGCGGGCGAGGAGAGCCCCCGTGAGCGAGCCGGACATCTCGATCGAGCTGGGGCGGACCGTGGTCATGCCCGTGATCGGTTCGGTGGCCAGGTCCCCGTACGCGCCCCCCGTGTAGGTGCTCGATCCGAGCGTGGGCCGGGGGATGGGCGTGACCACGCCGGGCGGGCGTCCGGCCGGCGTCACCGGCGACCGCGGGGCCACCCCCGATCCCGGCGTCACCCCCGACCCCGGGGTCACCCCCGACCCCGGCGTCACCGGCAGGCCGCTCGGCCGCCCCGGAATGACCGGCGTCCGCGACACGGGCACCGTCGGCTCGTCCTCCGTGGCGGGGAGCGCCACGGAGCGGGGCCCGGTCAACGGCGAGGTGGGTGGCGGCGGCACCGGCCCGGGCGGCGGCGGGAACGGCGGCGGAGGCGGCGGCACCGGCGGCACCGGCGGCCGCGTCGGGACGGGCGACGGTACCGGCGAAGGCGGCACCGGCGTCGGCGGGGTCGGCACTGGAGACGGCGCCGGGAAGGGCGACGGTCCGGGCGGAGCCGGGGACGGCGGTGGCTCCTTCGGCTTGGGAGGCTGCGGCGGCTCGGGCGGCTCGGCCGGCCGCGGTGGCTCCTTGGGCTCGGGCGGCTCCGGCGGGCGCGGTGGCTCCTTGGGCTCGGGTGGCTCCACCGGCTGCGGCTCGGCCGACTCCTCCGACGAGGTCGACGGCGGCGTGACGCCGGGACCGGACGAACTGGTTGTGGCGGTCGACCCCACCGCGGCGCGGGGGGCGGAGGCCGAGCTCGGGACCGACGCGGACGCCGGCTTCGCCTCGGCGCCGGAGTCGGCCGGAGCCGCCAGCGCGGCCGGGTCCAGTCGTTCCAGCGAGATGCGCGGGCGCGGCGGCTCGGTCGGGAACGTCGGCGTGAAGGGCTTGCGGGTCAGCGGGGTGGGGCTGCTCGGCTCGGCCTCCCAGGACCGGATGAACGCTTCGCGGATCTCCTCCTCGCTGCCGCGCCGGGGAACACGGGTCGGCAGCCCGGCGGCGGTCAGGCCCGGCCACACGGGCTCTTTCCGCTCGATGTCGTCCTTCCGCTCGGCCTCGTTCCGCTCGCCGCCCTCCTTCCGGGCCGCGCCCTCCGTCCCCGCGGCCTCCTGCTTCTGGGCGGCCTCCTGCTTCTGGACGTCGTGCTTGGGGGCGGCGTCGGGCGTGAGGGCGGCGTCTTCGGCCCGCGCGTCGACCGTCCGGCCGGGGTCTTCGGCGCGCGCCTCCGCCTCCCGCCCGGTGCCGTCGACCCGGAGGACGGCTTCCTTCGGGCCGGCGTCCTTCGGCTCGGCGGCCGGGGTGGCGGGTGAGCCAGCGTCGTCGCCGCTGAGTACCGCCGCGATGCGCGATGGCTGAGGCAGGGGATTCGTCGGCGGCTCGGCGGGCGGTGTCGAGCCGGCCGGCGGGGTGGCCATGAGGGTGGTCGGGGGTTCGGGCCTTTCGGACGCCTCGTCGCTCATGCTCGGAGTCCCGCTCCCACTCTCGACCATGCCCATCCCCCTCCCGATCCCTGTCCGCCGGCGCCGCGAGCATCGCCACGGGCGTGCGGAGCGAGGAGCGGACGCTCGACGCCGGAACAGTCGTAGTTTTGCCGGGTATCACCGTGCCACAGGAGCGCCACCAGAAACAGTCCTGCCGTCGTGTCGTCAGCCGGACGGTCTCCGCGTCGCGCGGCATCGATGTCACTGGGCGCGGTGACCCGGGCATCGTACGGCCACCGGGCGGTCGCGCTCGACCCGCCGCGCTGGTCCCGGTCGTCCGGGCTCACACACGTCCGGGCTTCCGGTCGTCACGGGCCCACCCGCCTCGGCTCGCCGTTCGTACGCCCCGTCGTCCGGCCCGCGCCGGCCTGCGCCGGGCCGCGCTGGTCCGGCCGGGGTCGCGCGGCGGCGGAGGGTCGAGGGCCAGGCAGTACGCTGCGGAGCATGGGCAGTTCGGCACTGGCGACCGATCCGGGGTGGCGGCGCGAGATCGAGGAGAAGGTGTACAGCGGTGAGCGGCTGAGCCGCGAGGACGGCGAGGCGCTGTACGCCTGCGATGACCTGTCCTGGCTCGGTCGGCTCGCCCACCATCGGCGCACCGAGCTGAACGGTGACCGGGTGATGTTCAACGTCAACCGGCACCTGAACCTCACCAACGTCTGCAGCGCCTCCTGCGCCTACTGCTCGTTCCAGCGCAAGCCGGGCGAGAAGACCGCCTACACCATGCGGATCGAGGAGGCGGTCGCCAAGGCCAAGGAGATGGAGGGCGAGGGGCTCACCGAGCTGCACATCGTCAACGGCCTGCACCCGACGCTGCCGTGGAAGTACTACCCGCGGGTGCTGCGCGCGTTGCAGGAGGCGCTGCCCGGGGTGTCGCTGAAGGCCTTCACCGCGACCGAGATCCACTGGTTCGAGCGGATCTCCGGCCTCCCGGCCGAGGAGATCCTCGACGAGCTCATCGACGCCGGCCTGTCGTCGCTGACCGGGGGCGGTGCGGAGATCTTCGATTGGGAGATCCGGCAGCAGATCGTCGACCACAACACCCACTGGGAGGACTGGTCGCGCATCCACCGCATCGCCCACAGCAAGGGCCTGCGGACGCCGGCCACCATGCTCTACGGCCACATCGAACAGCCGCGACACCGGGTCGACCACGTGCTCCGGCTGCGGGAACTGCAGGACGAGACCGGCGGGTTCATCGTCTTCATCCCGCTGCGCTACCAGCACGACTTCGTGGATTCCGCCGACGGCGTGATCCGCAACCGGCTGCAGGAGCGCACGCGCATGGCCACGCCGGCCGAGTCGCTGAAGGTCTTCGCGGTGTCCCGGCTGCTGCTGGACAACATTCCGCACCTGAAGTGCTTCTGGGTGATGCACGGCCTGTCGGTGGCCCAGCTGTCGCTGAACTTCGGCGTGGACGACCTCGACGGATCGGTCGTTGAATACAAGATCACGCATGACGCCGACGCCTACGGCACGCCGAGCACCATGCACCGCGAGGACCTGCTCGAGCTCATCTGGGACGCCGGCTTCCGCCCGGTCGAGCGCAACACCCGCTACGAGGTGGTGCGCGAGTACGACGCCCCGCCCACCCTGCGGGAGCGCCGGGCCGAGCCGCAGGACGTGTGGGCATGACCGGCGACGGCCTGGCCGGCCGACGCCGGTGCGGGGCCGGGTTCGCCGGCCCCGGGCGGTCGACGTGTGATCTTTCTCGCGGCGTCGGGCCGGCCGGGGGCCGGGTGTGACGGCCGACGCCCGACCCGCCGTACCGCGGCGGGACGAGGAGGGGCGGGTCCGGTACCTGCCGGACCTGGTCGGGGTGGCCGCGCTCTTCGCCGTCCTGAATGGGATCGGCCTGCTCCTCATCGACGGGCTGCTGGCCGTGCTGGGGCTGGCGGCCTTCGGACGCTCCTCCGGCTGGCTGGTGGTGATCCTGCCGGCGTTGCTGTACTTCGACGACTTCCGGGCCTGGAAGGCGTACCGGCTGCGCTGGCTGGCCGCGCCGGTCGCGGCGCTGGTGGGGATCGCGCTGGGCATGTTCGCCGCCGGGCTCGTGCGCGTCGACCTGCCGCTGCTGTCCGGGGCGGTGGGGGCGTTCGTGGCCGTGCTGGCTTACGCACCCGTATGGTGGGTCGGAGTCCGCCTACTCACCGCATCTCGTACGGAGTCGCGATGAATCCCATCGTGAAGTACACGCTGGCCCGGATCGCCCTGTTCGCGGCCTGCGCCGGGCTGGTCTCGCTGCCCGCGGACATGAACTTTTTCCTCAAGCTGCTCATCGCGCTGCTCGTCTCGTCGGTGGCGTCGTTCTTCCTGCTGCGCCAGTGGCGCGACGAGGTGGCCGAGTACCTGTCCGCGGCCAGCCGCCGACGCCTGGACCAGAAGGAACGCCTGCGCGCCGCCCTGGCCGGCGAGGACGAGGCCTCCCAGACCCGCTGAGGAGCCCTCCCGTTGATCTAGGGCTTAGAGTGGTGTTTGAAGATCAACTCATCACGCTACGCCCTAGATCAACGGCAGAAGCGGCCTGGATCAACGGCGGGTACTGGTCCGGACCGGGATGACGAGGGGGCCGTGCTCGCCGCGGGTGACCCGCACCCGGGCGCCGTAGTGGGCGCCGAGCGTCTCCTCCGTGAGCACCTCGTCCGGGGTTCCGGCGGCCACGCCCTGGCCGTGGGCGAGCAGGACCAGCCGGTCGGCGTACTCGCCGGCGATGGACAGGTCGTGCATGGTCGAGACGACGGTGAGCCGTTCGGTGCCCCGCAGCTCGTCGACCAGGTCCAGCACATCCTGCTGGTGTCCGATGTCGAGGGCCGATGTCGGCTCGTCGAGCAGCAGGATCTGCCTGTGCTCGGGCCCGTCGGCCGGACCGGGGCGTACCCCCTGGGCCAGTGCCCGGGCCAGGAACGCCCGCTGGCGCTCGCCCCCGGAGAGCGTCTCCAGTGGACGGCCGGCGAACGGCAGCAGGTCCAGCCGGTCCAGCACGCGCTCGACGATCTCGATGTCCGCGGCGGACTCCCGGCCGAGGGTGCGGATGTACGGTGTCCGGCCCAGCAGGGCGTAGTCCAGCACGGCCATCCCGGGCGGGATCTCCGGGTTCTGCGGGACGGTGGCGACGAGGCGGGCGCGTTCCCGGCGGGAGAGCCGGCCCAGCGGCACGCCGTGCAGCCGGATCTGCCCGGTGAAGGCCACGAGCCCACCGATGGCCCGCAGCAGGGTCGACTTGCCGGCGCCGTTGGGGCCGATGATCGTCACCCATTCGCCCGGGGCCACGCTCAGGTCCACGCCGCGCAGGATCGGCACGCCGCTCAGCGCCACCCTGAGGTCGTGGATCTCGATCGCGGGGTCGACGGGGTGGGCCGCGTTCACAGTCCCACCCGCTTCGCCGTCCGCAGGACCAGGACGAAGAACGGCGCCCCCAGGAACGCGGTGATCACGCCGATCGGCAGCTCACTGGGGGCCAGCACGGTCCGCGCGAGCAGATCCGAGACGACGAGGAACGCGCCGCCGAAGAGGACCGACAGCGGCAGGATGATCCGGTAGCTGGTGCCGGCGACGAGCCGGATCACGTGGGGCACGACGATGCCGACGAAGGCGATGAGCCCGGCCACCGAGACCGCGGCGGCGGTGCCGAGGGAGGCGGCCACGAGCAGGATCACCCGGGACCGGTGGGGGTGCAGGCCGAGGCTGGACGCCTCCTCGTCGCCGACGGAGAAAACGTCGAGCTCCCGCCGGTGGGCCAGCACCACGATCGTGGCGAGCAGCGCGTACGGCAGGGCCAGGCGCACCTCGGCCCACCCGGTGGTGACCAGGCTGCCGAGGATGAACGTGTAGACCTCCCGGATGGTCTCGACGTTGCGTTGCAGGACGTACGTCTGGATCGCGGTGAGGAAGGCGACCACGGCCACCCCGGCCAGCAGCAGGGTGGTCGGCGTCCGGACCCGCGTTCCGACGGCGCCGAGGCCGTACGCCAGGAAGACGCCCAGCAGCGCGCCGGCGAACGCGAACGCGGGCACCAGCCCGCCGGGACCCGAGCCGCTGCCGCTGAGGCCGAGGGCCACGGCGACGGTGGCGCCGAGGCCGGCGCCGGCGGCGACGCCGAGCAGGTACGGGTCGGCCAGCGGGTTGCGGAACACGCCCTGGTAGCAGGCTCCGGCCAGGGCGAGCATGGCGCCGACGATGAGACCCAGGACGACCCGCGGCAGCCGCAGCTGGGTCACGATGGCCGCCTCCTGTGTGGACAGTCCACTGGGGATGTCCACCCCGGGCAGCAGGTTCAGTACCTCGGCCGCCACCCCGAGCGGGTTCAGCGACACCGGCCCCAGGGCCAGGCCCAGGACGGTGGCGGCCACGACCGCCCCGGCCCCGGCGGCGAAGGCGCCGGCCGTGAGCCGGGACGGTCGCAGGTGCGTGTCCTTGTGACGCAACGGGATCAGCTGGTGCCGAGGGAGGTGACGGCGTCCACGATGGCCCGCTGCAGGTCGACGATTCGCGGGCCCCACCGGGACGCCACGTCGGGGTCGAGGGGCACGATCGCCCCGTTCCGGACGGCCGTCAGGTCCGCCCAACCCGGCCGGGCCGCGACCGTCTCCGGCGTCTCACCGCCCGGATAGGCGTCGGCGAGGAAGATGAGGTCCGGGTCGGCCGCGAAGATGCGCTCCTCGGACAGCTGGGGGTACGGGTTGTCCGCGTTGCCCTCGTCGGCGATGTTGACCAGTCCGGCCGCGGTGAACAGGGTTCCGATGAAGGTCTGCGACGTCACCGTGTAGTAGGTGTTGTCGAGCTCGTAGAAGTAGGTGAGCGGCTCCTCGCGTTCCGGCAGGTCGGCTAGGAGCTTGGCCAGGTCGTCCTTCATCCGGGTGACCAGCGCCTGCGCTTCGGCGCGGCGGCCGGTGAGCATGCCCAGTTCGGTGATCTGCCGGTAGGTGTCGTCCACTGTGGAGGCGGCCGGGCCGATGTAGACGGGGATGCCCAGCTCACGCAGGGCCGCGACGATGCCGTTGGAGTCGGTGTCGAGCACCACCAGGTCGGGCTGGTAGGTCGCCACCGCCTCGGCGTTGGGCGTGTAGCCGGACAGGTCGGTCCGGGGGGCCTGCTCGGGGTACGTCGAGTACTCGTCGACCGCCACGACCTGGGGGCCGGCGTCGATGGCGAAGAGCATCTCGGTCAGCGACGGCGACAGCGAGACGATGCGTTGCGGCTGGCGGTCGAGGGTGACCTCGCCCACCGTGACCGGGTAGCCGTCCTGCGCCTCGGTTGGCTGGGGATCGTTCGGCGTGCCGCCGCAGGCCGCCGTCGCGAGGGTGATGGTGGCGATCGCGGCCAGGGCCGCGACGATACGTCTCATCTGGTCCTCCTGTCGGTCGAGGGGTCGGGCGTCGCCGACAGGAGGCACTACGGGCCGTAGGGCCACCCGTCTGCGAGGCACTCCTCCTCGAGAGCGCTGATTCGCGACTGGACCGCAGGCGACCTGGCTCGTTCCCCTCGGCGTCGAGGGGACATCACAGTTGCGGGACAGCGCCGGGATCACACCGGCTTCGCTGCGGAACAGCCGTCTCGACGGTAACGGCTCGCCCCGCGTTCGGGCAAACAGGGTCCGGTCGCGCCACACCGCGGGCTTGATCATCCTCGCGCCGGTTGGTCGCCATGCCCGATCGCCCCGGGCCCGTCGGTCACCGACCGGGCTTCTCCACGCGCGGGCGGCCCGGCCCGCCGGGTGGGATCTGATGGCCTACCGGGCGGTAGCGGGCGGGCGCTCCTCCATGAGCACGATGTGGTGACCATCGGGGTCGGTGAGGCCGGCCAGCCACAGCTCGGTCGTGCCGTCCCGGTGCACCACGTGCGGGTCGCCCACCGTGACGCCCGCGCCGCGCAGGCGGGCCGTCTCGGCCCGGATGTCGTCCACCCGGAAGTAGAGCACGCAGCGGCTGCGGAACTCCTCCGACTCCGGGACCCCGAGGTAGAGCCGGACGTCACCGGCCTGGAAGAACGCCATCGGCTGCCCGGGCACCGTGAACAGATGCGCCAGGCCGAGGGTGTCCCGGTAGAAGCGGACCGATCGGTCGACATCCGTGACACTGATGTGGACCTGGCCCAGCGCCCCGAGCGCCATGACCGACACTCCTTCACTCTGGTAAAAGGTTAACCGTGGTTCAGAGTAACCGCCTCCCGTCACTGCCGCACGGCGTGCCGGCCGACGCCCGTCACGAGGTCGCCAACGCGCTGCACTCGGCGGCGCTGCGGCTCCTGCGGCGCGCCCGGGCCGCCGACGTCACCATGGATCTCGATGGTCCTCGCGCCTCGGCGTTGTCGGTCCTCGTCTTCGGCGGGGCGATGCCGATCGGCCGGCTCGCGGCGGTCGAGCAGGTTTCCGCACCGGCGATCACCAAGACCGTCACCGCCTTGGAGGAGGCCGGCTTGGTGCGGCGTACGAGGTCGGGGGCGGATCGGCGGGTCGTGATGGTGGCGGCGACGGCAAAGGGCCGCGCGCTGCTGGAGCGAGGCCGGGCGGCCCGGGTCCGTGCCGTCGCCGACCTGCTGGCCGAACTCTCCGACGCCGACCTGCGCACCCTCCGCCGCGCCGCCACCCTGATCGCCCGAGCCCTGAGCGCCGACCCGGCCTCTCTCGGTGCGCGGACGGACTGACGCCGATGCTGCCGGGTAAAGTGCTCACCGAATGAGCACTTCAGGTGGCAAGGTGGTCACATGCGGGCCGACCGTCTCGTCGCCGCGCTCCTGCGTCCGGGTGCGCGTCGGCGCGCCGACTCCGCTGGACCTCGCGCGCCAGCTCGCCGGCTGGGGCGCGTTGATCGAGGTGGAGGAGCCGGCCGCCGTCCGCGAGATCCTGGGCCGCATCGGGGCCGAGCTGGTGGCGCGGTACGCGATCGCGTCAGGGTAGGGGCAGCGGCGCCTTGTGCAGGACCGTGAGCCGGGAGACCGCCCGGGTGAGCACCACGTAGAGGCGGTTCAGGCCGCGCGGCTCCGCCTCGACGATTTCGGCCGGCTCGACGACGATCACGTGGTCGAACTCCAGGCCCTTGGCCAGGGTAGCGGGGACGACGCTCACCCGGACGTCCTCATCGGACTCCTCGTCATCCACTGTGGACGTGACGCCGAGTCCGGCCGCCCGCAGGGCCTCGACGCAGGCCGGCACCGACGCGTCGGCACAGATGACGCCGATCGAGCCCTCGAAGGTCAGCGCTGACCGCACGGCCGCGACGGTCGCGGCGGCCAGGTCCTCGACGGGAAGGATCTCCAGGGCGCCGTCTCGCCGCAGCGACACCGCCTCGGGCACGCTGACCCCCAGGGCGGGCAGCAGCCGGTTGGCCAGGGCCACCACCGCGGCCGGCACCCGGAACCCGGTGGTGAGCGGCACGACCGGAGCGTCCGGGCGGCCGAGGTGGGCCAGCGTGTCCCGCCAGTCGGCGGCCGCCCACGGGGCGGTGCCCTGAGCCAGGTCGCCGAGGACGGTCAGCGACCCGTGGGTGCAGCGGCGGGCCAGCATCCGGCACTGCATGGGCGACAGGTCCTGCGCCTCGTCGACGATGATGTGTCCGTAGCTGGGCACACGGTCGAGCAGTCCGGCCGCCTCGTCGACGAGCAGCGCGTCCGCGGCCGACCAGCGGGCCGACTTGACCGTCCGCGGTGGACGCTTCCAGCGCAGCAGCTCCTGCTCCCCGGCCGAGAGCACCCCCTCCGCCGCAGCCGCGAGCACGGCGGGGTCGCTGAGCAGGGAGTAGACCAGGCCCTCCGGCGTCAGCTCCGGCCAGACGTAGTCCACAAAGGACCGTACGGCCGGGTTGCGGCCCATCGCGCGCACCCAGGACTCGGGCGGCGACTCGCCCCGGCGCGCCTCGGCCTGCCGCTGCAGCAGGGCCACCGCCCGGGCCCGCACCCGCTCGCGGCCGATCGAGTAGGGCGGCGACTCGCGGCGTACGTCGTCGACGATGCGGCGCAGCGCCTCGACCGCCACCCGCCACCGCCACGACCCGTCCGAGACCACGAGCTCCTCGACGGGGCGGCGGATCATGGACCACGCGGCGCGGGCCAGCACCGTGGCCATCCGGGCGTCGTGCTTGAGCGCGGTCACCTCCGGCGGATCCGCCGCCCGCACCGGTACCCGGTTCAGCAGATCGTCCACCGTGGACTGCTCGACCGCGACCTCGCCGAGCGCGGGGAGGACCGCCGCGATGTAGCGCAGGAAGGCACGGTTGGGCCCCACCACCAGCACGCCCGAGCGGCGCAGCCGTTCCCGGTGCGCGTAGAGCAGGTACGCCGCCCGGTGCAGCCCGACGGCCGTCTTCCCGGTGCCCGGCGCGCCCTGCACGCAGATCGTCTCCTCGAGTGGCGAGCGGACGAGCCGGTCCTGGTCGGGTTGGATCGTGGCCACGATGTCCCGCATCGGCCCGACGCGCGGCCGTTCGATCTCGGCGGTCAGGATGCGGGACGCCGTGCCGAGTTCCTCGCCGCGGGCCAGGTGCTCATCCTCGAAGCCGGTCAACGTCCCGCCGGAGAAGCCGAACCGGCGCCGGACGGTGACCCCCTGCGGGTCGGCCGCGCTCGCCTGGTAGAACGCCTGGCACAGCGGGGCCCGCCAGTCGAGCACCATCGGTTCCCCGGCGTCGTCGGTGACGTGGCGTCGTCCAATGTGGAACGATCCGCCTTCCGGGTCGGCGAGGGTGATTCGGCCGAAGAAGAGCGGTGTGTTCGGGTCGTCGGCCAGCGACCGGATGCGGTTGGCCAGGGCGGTGCCGAGTGACTCGGCCGCGAACCCGTCGCCGGCCACCCCCGCCCCGGTGTCGAACAGTTGCTGGGCTCGCTCCCGCATGCGGGCCAGCGCGGCCCGGGACTCGGCCAGGTGATGTCGTTCGGCTTCGATCTCGGCCTCGAGATCCGCGGTCGTGGGCATGGTCATCCTCCAGGAGGGTGAGAGGACGATGGCCGCCCGGCGCTCTGATCGTGTCCCGCGTGGGGCCACCTGACCCGTGTCGGGCCGGCTGACCCGGGTTGGGCGCCGGACCCGTGTCGGGCTTCCTGAGCCCCGGGTCGGGTCACCGACCGGGGTCGGGATGGCGGGAACCAGTGCCGGCTGTGCCGCGAACCGCACAACGGTACGCCCCTCACCGCCGGGCTGGCCACTGGGTTTGCTGCGGCGGCGTCGCGGGCGTGGGCTACCGTCGCTACCCGTGGGTACCGACGAGACCTGGCGCCGGCCGAGGGTCGGCCACATCCAGTTCCTGAACTGTCTGCCGCTGTACTGGGGGCTGATGCGGTCCGGCGCTCTGCTCGGGGTCGAGCTGCACAAGGACACCCCGGACCGCCTGGGCGAGGCCCTCGTCGCCGGCGAGCTCGACATCGGTCCGATCTCGCTCGTCGAGTACCTGCGCCACGCCGACGACCTGCTGCTGCTCCCCGACCTGGCCGTGGGCAGCGACGGGCCGGTGCTGTCGGTCAACCTCGTCGCCACCCGGCCGCTGAACGAGCTGGACGGCCGGCCGGTCGCGCTCGGCTCGACGTCGCGGACCGGGGTGCTGCTGGCCCAGATGCTGCTCGAGGAGCGCGAGGGCGTACGGCCGAAGTACTTCCGTTGCCCACCCGATCTCACCGAGATGCTGCTCGAAGCCGACGCCGCCGTGCTGATCGGCGACGCCGCGCTGCGCGCCCATACGGACGCGGCGGAGCGTGGGCTGACCGTCACCGACCTCGGCTCGGCCTGGCGGGAGTGGACCGGGCTGCCCATGGTCTTCGCGGTGTGGGCGGTGCGGCGGGACTTCGCGGAGGCGCACCCGGGCCTAGTCAAGGAGGTGCACCAGGCCTTCCTCACCTCGCGTGAGCTGTGCCTGGCCGAGCTGGACACGGTCGCCACGGCCGCCGCGCGGTGGGAGCCGTTCTCGGCCGAGGTCCTCGCCGGCTACTTCCGGGTGCTGGACTTCTCCCTGGGTGAACGGCAGATCGCGGGGCTGCGCGAGTTCGCCGGCCGGGCGGCCGCCGCGGGCGCCGTGCCGGTGCTGCCGCCCGACGCCCCACGCTTCATCCCGGACGGTCGCTAGGCAGGGTCACCCCGCCAAGGACGATCACCAGCCCGGACGGTCACCAGCCCGCGCTAGCCCTCGCGCGTCAGCTCCTGGGCCACCCGCTGGCAGACCACATCAATGTTGGCGAGGTCCGCGTTGGGGTTGTCGCTGGCCGGGAACCGGCGCATGACCGCGAGCGACCAGATCTCACTCACGGCCAGGCAGTTCGCCCGCCACTGACCGTCCTCCTCGTCGAGCATCACGCCGGTGGTGACGGCGATCATCGTGCGCGTGCCGGGCGGGAACGCTGCGCGGATGCCACCGCGGTCGACCTGGCGCATCACGGTGAGCAGCCAAGGGGTCCACTGCGCTCCGGCGGCCCGGCCGTCGGCCAGGCAGCCACCCAGGCGGGCCGCGTCCTGGGCGGAGAGGGTGGTGTCCGGCCAGGACTCGGCGACCGGGGTCAGGTCGGTGAGGTGGCACATCGTGCGCAGCCGGTCGAGCGACGCCCCGACGTCGCCGAGGGTCGCCACCACCCGGTCGGCCGCCGTGCGATCCTCGTCGCGGATCATCGCCTCGATGTCGGCGAGTTGGGTCTCGGTCGGCTCCTGCCCGCTCTCGGCCGCCCGTCGCAGCAGGTCGGCACCGAACCAGGCGGTCAGCAGCCCGCCGGCCTCGGTCGGCTCGGCCAGGTTCGCCGATCCGACCACCGTGCCGTCCCGGACGTCCTCGTACGCCCAGCTCAGGAAGCCCTCGACGCCGAGCGTGGCCGCGGTGATCTCCGTGCTCTGCAACGGCATGGGCACGGCCGTCGGGCCCGTGTCCTCCGCGCCGTAGTACCACGGTGAGCCCGGCCAGAACCGCAGTCCGGCGACCGCGCCGATCAGCGCGATCACCAGCACGACGACGACCCACCGCCGGGACGAGCGCTTCTGCATGGCGTGGCTGCGGATGCGGCGCAGCCGCGAGAACAGCGGCATGTCCTCGTCGTCGTCCGACTCCCACCCGCCCGGCGCCATCCGCGCGGCCCGGTCCGGCTCGCGCCGCTGGCCCGGGGGCCCGGGTTCGGCGGTGGGCGGCGGTGGGCCGGGTGGTGGGCCGAAGGCGCCGGCCGGCGGCCCGAAGCCGCCGGGGGCCGGCGCGAACCCGCCCGCGTGGGGTGACCCGTCCCGCGGGCCGGCCTCACCGGGCGGCGGCATCGGGATCACCCCGGTCTGCGCGTCCGCGTACGGGTCGGCGGTGAGCAGCCCGCGGTCGAACACCTCGGTCGCGGCGTCGTACGGCGACGGGTCGGGTCCGGGGCCGGGGTAGGACGGCGGTGGATAGGTCCGGTCGTACGCCGGCTCGCCCGGTGGTGCGTAAGGCGGGGCCGGGTAGCCCGGTCCTGGGTGGCCCGGGCCGGGTTGGGGAGCGAAGCCCTGGGGGTGATGCGGGCCGGCGGGGGGCGGAGTGGGCGGACCCGCGGGCGGCGCCATCGGCGGGCCGGCCGGTGGTGGATGCGCCGGTTGGCCCATGGGCGGCGCCGGTTGGCCCATCGGTGGCGCTGGTTGGCCCATGGGCGGCGCCGGTTGGCCCACCGGCGGGGGCGGCGCGGGCTGACCGACCGGGGGCGCCGGCTGGCCGACGGGTGCGGATGGCGCGGGTGGCCGGTAGGCCGGCGTGGGTTGCCCGTACGGACCCGGTGCGCCGGGCCCACCTGGTGCGCCCGGCCCATTCGGCGCGCCTGGCCCGGGTTGCGGTGGGCGGAAGCTCGGTGAGGAGCCGGGGTAGACCGGCCCGGTCGGGAACGACTGAGGCCCGGACGGCAGGGTCGGCTCGCGCCGGGGGCCGGGCGGGGAGTAGCTGGTGGGCGGGCGCGGCGACGGCCAGGGTGCCCCCGGGGGCATCGGCCCGCCGTAGGGTGGCTGGTTCGGGGGCTGCGACAGGCCCGGATGCGGCATCGGACCCCCGGTTGGAGGCGCGACGCGCGGTCCCGCAGGATTCCCCTGGCCGGTCTCAGGGTCGGCAGCGTGGCGGGGCGGCGGCCCGGATGACCAGGAGTCGTCTGGCGACAACCTCGCACCTCACCGGGGAGAGCGCCTCGAGCGAGCTCGGGGCGGGAGCTGGGGTCCAGGAACCCGCTCGATGCTACCGGCACCGGTCATCCACCTGCGCGCCGCCGTCGCACAGCCGCCCCGCCGGCCGCCCGCCGCGAGCGCGACCGCCCCGCGCCCGGCCAGGATATGTCCCGCTATGTCGCCAGCACCGGGCCACGCGCGAGCCCGCGGCCGGGCCTGGGCCGTGGCCGCCCGCGGCGTCGGTGATCGGCACAGTCGTTGGGTAGCCGGCACCTGTCGCCGGGGCCAGCGCGTCGCCGGTGGCGAGCACGCCTGCCCACCGGCCGGCCCCGTCGTTCGTGGCCGGCCCGGGTCGTTCGTGGCCGTCACCGGCGGCGGCTCGTCACTCGCCGCGGGTGATGCGATCGAGCGTCGCGAGGTCCTCGGTGGTCGGAATCCAGTCGGCCGCGGCCGCGTTGGCCCGCACCTGCTCCGGCGTGCTGGCGCCCGCGATCACCGAGCCGACCGTCGGCTGCGCGGCGAGCCAGCCGATGGCGACCTCGACCATCGACAGTTCTCGCTCTTTGGCGAACGCGGCCACGCGTTCGATGACGTCCCACGGGGCCCGCGCCACGTAGTCGGCGAACTGCTCGTGCGTCAACCGGGAGCCGGGGGCGATCGTGCCGCGCCGGTGCCGGCCCGCCAGCAAACCGTTGGCCAACGGGAAGTAGGGCAGCAGCCCCACGCCGTACGCCTGGCAGGCCGGGATCAGCTCCGCCTCGGCGGAGCGCGCGATCAGCGAGTACTCGTTCTGGGCGCTGATGAACGGCGTGAGGTTCGCCGTCTTCGCCCGCCAGGCGGCGTCGGCCACCTGCCAGGCGGCGAAGTTCGAGCAGCCGATGTAGCGGACCTTGCCCGAGCGGACCAGATCGTCCAATGCGGACAGTGTCTCGGCGATCGGGGTGGCCGGGTCGGGCCGGTGGAACTGGTAGAGGTCGATGTAGTCGGTGCCGAGCCGGCGCAGGGACGCCTCCACCGCCCGCATGATGTAGCGCCGGGAGCCGCGCGCGTTCCAGTCCGGGCCGTTCGCGCCCCGGGTGTCGTTGCCGAACTTGGTGGCGATCAGGACCTCGTCGCGCCGGCCGTTCACCCGGAGGGCGACGCCGAGGAACTCCTCCGACGTGCCGGCCGGGGTGCCGTACGAATCGGCGGTGTCGAACAGGGTGATGCCGCAGTCGATCGCGGCGTTCACCACCGCCTGCGCCTGCGCTTGGTCGATGCGTCGCCCGAAGTTGTTGCACCCGAGGCCGACGACGGAGACGGCGAGGCCGGAGTCGCCCAGCCGCCGGTATCGCATCACCATGGTGCCGACCCTACTGTTCCCGCCCGTCTCCCGTTCGACGTCCCTCGTTGATCTAGGGCTTAGGGTGGCGAAATGATCTCCAACCACCACTCTTTGCCCTAGATCAACGGCGGGAAACTGCTCGCGAGGACGGCCGGGAGGGGATCAGCGCGGGGGACCGGCGCCGAGGGTGACGGCCGAGACGTGCTCGTGGGCGAGCCGGCGGATCGCGTCGATGATCGCCTCGCCGATGATCGTGCCGACCACGACCCCCTCCACCATCCGGGCCGGTTCACCCCGCCGGAGGACCGCCTCGACCTCGGCCTGCGCGATCTGCTCCGCCGCCCGGAAGTAGGCCGGCAGGGTGGCGAGCAGGTCCTCCTGCCCGAGGTCGCGCAGGGCGGTCACGCCGTCGGCCACCTGGTCGAGGTTGGGCGACTCGTCCACCACGTGCCAGCCCTGAGCGCGCACGAGTGCCGTCACCTCGGCGCGGGCCGCCCGCCAGGCGGGGTCCGTACGGTCCCGCCGGGGTGCCCGGGTCAGCGCGTAGCTCGCCACCCCGAGCAGACGATGGTCGGGCACCTTCGCCTCGTCCACCGCGGCCAGGACGTCGCGGGCCGCGGCCACGGAGAGCCCGCCGACATCGATGAGAGCGCGGATCAGGCGCAGGCGCCGGACGTGCTCCTCGCCGTAATCGGCCTGGTTGCGGCCGGTGGGCGTGCCGGGCGGAAGCAGCCCTTCACGCAGGTAGTACTTGATGGTCGGGATGCTGGTCCCGCTCCGGCTGCTCAGCTCGGCGATCCGCACGATATAGATAGTACCGCTATCCACCGTCGCCGCGTCGGCGACGGGCGGTTACGCTCGACGGCGTGACCGGCGACAGTCGCATGGGCGGGCGAGCCATCGCGGAGATCCTGCAGCGAGCCGCGGACGGGGGTCGGATCTCGGCCGACGAGGCCCTGCTGCTCTACACCGATGCACCCTTTCATGCCCTCGGGGAGGCGGCCGACGCAGTGCGCCGTCGCCGGTATCCCGACAACATCGTCACGTACCTCATCGACCGGAACATCAACTACACAAATATTTGTGTAACGGCGTGCCGGTTCTGCGCGTTCTACCGCCCGCCCAAGCACGAGCAGGGCTGGGCCCACTCGTTGGAGGAGATCCTGCGCCGTTGCGGTGAGGCGGTGGAGCTCGGCGCCACGCAGGTGATGCTCCAAGGTGGACACCACCCCGACTACGGCGTGGAGTACTACGAGCAGCTCTTCTCGGCGGTCAAGGCGGCCTACCCGCAGCTCACCATCCACTCCCTGGGGCCCAGCGAGATCCTCCACATGGCGAAGGTCTCCTCCGTGTCCATCGAGGAGGCGATCCGCCGGGTCAAGGCGGCCGGCCTGGACTCGATCGCCGGGGCCGGGGCGGAGCTGCTGCCCGCGCGACCCCGTAAGGCGATCGCGCCGCTCAAGGAGTCCGGTGAGCGCTGGCTCGAGGTGATGGAGACCGCTCACCGCCTCGGCGTCGAATCGACCGCCACCATGATGATGGGCGTCGGCGAGACCAACGCCGAGCGCATCGAGCACCTGCGCATGATCCGGGACGTGCAGGACCGCACGGGCGGGTTCCGGGCGTTCATTCCGTGGACGTACCAGCCGGAGAACAACCACCTGAAGGGCCGCACCCAGTGCACCACGCTGGAGTACCTGCGGCTGATCGCGGTGGCCCGGCTGTTCTTCGACAACATCGCCCACCTGCAGTCCTCGTGGCTCACCACCGGCAAGGACGTGGGTCAGCTGTCGCTGCACATGGGGGTCGACGACCTCGGCTCGATCATGTTGGAGGAGAACGTCATCTCCTCCGCCGGCGCCAAGCACCGGTCCAACCTGCTGGAGCTCATCTGGCTCATCCGGTCCGCCGACCGTATCCCGGCCCAGCGCGACACGCTGTACCGGCGGCTGAAGGTGCACCACACACCGGCGGACGATCCGACGGACGACCGCGTGCGCTCCCACGTCGCCTCGAACGTGACCCCGCCCCGTCGCCGGCGGTCGCTGCCGGTCGTCACGTCGTGAGTCCGGCCGAGGGGACCGCGACGCCGGGCCGCGCCGGCGCGCCGTCGGGGCGCCCGCGGCGGGCCTCGTTGCGCAAGCAGCCGCACGAGGTCGCGGCCATGTTCGACGGGGTGGCGCGCCGGTACGACCGCACCAACACCGTGCTCTCGCTGGGGCTGGACCGCTCGTGGCGCCGCGCCACCCGGGCCGCGCTGGCCCTGCGGCCGGGCGAGCGTTGCCTGGACCTCGCCGCCGGCACCGGTGTGTCCACTGAGGAACTGGCCCGCTCCGGTGCCTTCGTCGTCGGCGCCGACCTGTCGTTGGGCATGCTGACGGTGGGCAAGGCCGTACGGCCGGCGACGACGTTGCTCGCGGCCGACGCCCTGGCTCTGCCCTTTGTGGACGGTTGCTTCGACGCCGTCACCGTCTCGTTTGGACTGCGCAACTTCGTCGACCCGGTCGCCGGGCTGGCCGAGCTCGCGCGGGTGACCCGGCCCGGTGGTCGTCTCGTCGTCTGCGAGTTCAGCGCGCCCACGAACGCGGCGTTCCGGCGGGTCTACCTCGGCTACCTGATGCGCGCCCTGCCGGCCGTGGCCCGGCGCATCTCGTCGAACCCGGACGCGTACGTCTACCTGGCCGAGTCGATCCGGGCCTGGCCCGTTCAGGCGGAGCTCGCGGGGATCATCGCCAAGGCCGGCTGGACGGCGGTGCGCTGGCGCAACCTCACCGGCGGCATCGTCGCCCTCCACCACGCGACCCGCCCGTAGCCCGGGGACCTCGTCGCTGTCAGTCCTCAGTGGCCAGACCGTCCTCGGTGTTGGGTTGCTCATGGCGCCGGCTTAGCTGGCATCGCGTCAACGACGGCGGCGGAGGGTGAGGATGACCCCGCCCGCCAGGAGGGTGATGAGGAGGGCGGTGAGGGCGGCGAGGATGAGGAGGCGTGGGTTGGTGCTGGCCGGTGGAGGGGTGGCGGCTTCGGTTTGGGGTGGTGCGGTGGTGGGTGGGTTGAGTGGGGGGATGTCGGCGGTGAGGGCGGCGAGGGGGTTGATGATGCCGTGGCCGTATTGGTCGTCGCGGCCGGGGGTGCCGCGGTCGTCGGCGGTGGTGATCATGCGGTGGATGACGTCTTCGGCGGATAGGTCGGGGTATTTGGCGCGGATGAGGGCGGCGACGCCGGCGATGATGGCGGTGGCGTCGCTGGTGCCGCTGGCGCGGGCGTAGCCGGTGGGGAAGACGCTGCGCGCCCGGGGGGTCATGATCTGGACGGCGGGGGCGGCGAGGTCGGCCGCGGCGCTGACGACGGAAAACGAGGCGTGGCTGCCGTCCCGGTCGACGCCGGCGGCGCCGATGACTCCCTCGTAGGCGGCGGGGTAGACGAGGCCGGTGTCGTCGGGGGCGTTGCCGACCGCCGCCACCACGACGACATCGTGGTCGATCGCGTACCTGATGGCATCTTCGAGGGCGCCATTTGGTCTGGGGTGGGCGACGGCGAGGCAGAGAACGGTGGCGCCGTTGTCGACCGCCCAGTAGATCCCGTCCGCGTCCGTGCCGAGATCTCCGATAGCGGATGCCGTCGTCGTGCGTACGGGAAGGATGGTGGCGTCGGGGGCGATGCCGAGGGCGTGGCCGTTGGCGGCGATGAGGCCGGCCATGGCGGTGCCGTGGCCGTCGAGGTCCTCCAAGGCGTCGGGGCGCTCGCGGTAGGTGAGGTCGAGACCTGGGAGGAGTCGGCCGGCCAGGTCGGGGTGGCCGCCGTCGACGCCGGTGTCGATGACGCCGACGATGACGCCTTCGCCGGTGCTGATCTGGTGGACTTGCTCGATGTTGAGGAAGTCCAAGTGCCACTGCTGGGCCCGGACGTCCTCCTGAACCGGCAGCGCGACCAGGACGGCGAGCAAGGCCGCCAGCGTTCCGGCCGTGAGCTTGTGCAGCAGGGCCGGGGTGGTGAGCAGCGTCATCAGTCGATCCCGAAGCAGGTGAGGCCGGTGTGGGGCCATGGTGTCTGTTGCTCGACGGATCGGAGTGGTTACGAGCGGCGGCGGAGGGTGAGGATGATCGCGCCCGCCAGGAGGGTGATGAGGAGGGCGGTGAGGGCGGCGAGGATGACGGGGCGTGGGTTGGTGGTGGCCGGTGGTGGGGTGGCGGTTTCGGTTTGGGGTGGTGTGGTGGTCGTGGGTGGGTTGAGTGGGGGGATGTCGGCGGTGAGGGCGGCGAGGGGGTTGATGATGCCGTGGCCGTATTGGTCGTCGCGGCCGGGGGTGCCGCGGTCGTCGGCGGTGGTGATCATGCGGTGGATGACGTCTTCGGCGGACAGGTCGGGGTATTTGGCGCGGATGAGGGCGGCGACGCCGGCGATGATGGCGGTGGCGTCGCTGGTGCCGCTGGCGCGGGCGTAGCCGGTGGGGAAGACGCTGCGCGTCCGGGGGGTCATGATCTGGACGGCGGGGGCGGCGAGGTCGGCCGCGGGGCTGACGACGGAGATGGTGGCGTGGTTGCCGTCCCGGTCGACGCCGGCGGCGCCGATGACTCCCTCGTAGGCGGCGGGATAGACGGGGCCGGTGTCGTCGGGGGCGTTGCCGACGGCGGCGACCACGACGACGTCGTGGTCGAGCGCGTATCTGATAGCCCGCTCAAGGAATACGTCCGGTTCGGGGTGGGCGAAGGCGAGGCAGAGGACGGTGGCCCCGTTGTCCACCGCCCAGTAGATCCCCTCCGCGTCCGTGCGGAGGTCCCCAATTTCAGCGTCGGTCGTGGTGCGTACGGGGAGGATGGTGGCGTCGGGGGCGATGCCGAGGGCGTGGCCGTGGGCGGCGATGAGGCCGGCCATGGCGGTGCCGTGGCCGTCGAGGTCCTCGAGGGCGTTGGGTTTTTCGAGGAAGGTGAGGTCGAGGCCGGGTAGGAGGCGGCCGGCCAGGTCGGGGTGGCCGCCGTCGACGCCGGTGTCGATGACGCCGACGATGACGCCCTTGCCCGTGCTGATCTGGTGGACTTGCTCGATGTTGAGGAAGTCCAAATGCCACTGCTGGGCGCGGATGTCCTCTTGAACCGGTAACCGAATGAGGACGGCGAGCAGGGCGGCCAGCGTTCCGGCCGTGAGCCTGCGCAGCAGGGCGGCCGAGGTGGCGAGCAGCGTCACCGGTCGATCCCGATGACGCCCGGGCCGGGGTGGTGCTCGGCCGGTTCGGCCGGTGGCTGGATGACGCCGGGCGGGCCTGCGGGCGTGTCGAAGACGCCGGGCAGGCCGGGCCGGCTGCGCCGACCACCCGTTGGGCTTGCCGTTCCTGACCCGGCTCGGTGGGGCATCATCGGCGGCACGAACGGCACCACGCCAGGGCCTCCGGGTGTCCGGCTGGCCGCGCCAGTTGGGGGAGTAAGGCCAGCGGCGGCCGGCGCAGTCGCCGCACTTGGCCCGCCTGGTGTGGTCCCCACGCCGATCCCGCCGGCGGGCGGGGCGCCGATCACGCCGCCCGGAGCCAGCACCCGACCCCAGGGTGTGTCCACGAACGCCGCACCCGGTCCAGTCGGAGAGGCGCCGGCCGCGCCGCTGCCAGGGCGGGGCACAACCCCGTCGAGCACGGTGTCCCCATCCGGCCCGGAGCCGCCAACTGCGGCGGGGCCGCTGCCTGGAACCGGGTCGCTGCCTGGAGCCGGGTCGCTGCCTGGAGCCGGGTCGCTGCCTGGAACCCGGTCGACACTGGGCACCGTGGACCCGGCAGGTGGCGTCCAGGCACCCAACCCGCCACCAGCGACGGAGGGAACGAACCTGCCCCCACCCCAGCCGCTGCCCATTGCCGTTGGGCCTTCTTCGAGGGTGACACCAGGCATGTCCCTACGTAGAACCAGAGGCGGTTTGTAGGGTGGGTCGGCATAAAGGTCGAGGGTATAGTTGTAGATCTTTTGCTCAAGGTCGGCGATGACCTCGCGGGCGTCGCGGTCGAGGGCGGATCGCCAGCCACTGAAGTCGAGGCCGCCGTCGAGGAGCTCGTTCCCAAAGTGCGAGGCGTTGGCGACGAGGGATCCATGGGACTGTTCGAGCGCCTGGTAGCGGGCCTGTTGGTTCATCAGCTCGTCGATGCGATCGCGAGCGCGCTTGATCTCTTCGCTCATGTTGGCCGCTACCGGCCCGTTCCGGCGGGCGGTCTCGGCCGTGTGCTCCATCGCCTGCACCAGGGATGTGCCCCAGGCTTGGAAGGCACGGGATGCCTCCTGGGTCGGTGGCCACCGGGTCTCGAGGCCCTTGAGCGCTTTGTCCAAGCGGTCGGCCAACTCGTCGCACAGGGTTTGGATGGCCGTCCACATGGTGATGGCGGCCGTTCCCGCCTCGGGTGACTGGCCCCGGAGCATCGTCGCGATCTGGTTCAGGTTGTAGCGGGACCAGTCGTGCGGATTGGGGCAGAACGGCATCCCTATCCGGACAGGCCCCGACGGTTGGCTCGCGGGCGGCTCCACCGGTTCCGGTTGCGTCATTGTCGTCCCTCACACCACCTGGTTGCCGGCACCCGCGCGCCGCGCCTCGTGCTCCTTCAGCTCCTGGTACTTCTGCTCGTAGACGGCCGAGAGGAAGCCCCGCACGTCCTCCGTGGTGAGTGTGGCCATCTCTTCGGTGGTCTTGTACATCTTCATGAGGTGCTCGATGACCTCGAGCATGGCCGTCCCGGTGAACAGATAGCGGACCAGGTTCTCGATCGGAAACCGCTGGGCCTGGAGGTAACTTCGCCAGGAATAGAAGAACCTTTCTCCGGCGAGGCCGGCGCCCAGGCCCGCGCTGCGGTTCGCCTCGGACTGGATGCGATCGAGGCCGGTATTGAGGTTCGCCCCAAGATCGTGCTCGATGAAAGACAGAAAGTCGGCGAGGCTGTTGATCTCCACCGCAAAGGTGGGATAGGTGAAGCCGCTGGGACCGCTGTCCGCGACCACCGCCATGGCGTGACCTCCCCGTACCCCCGCGACCTGACCCGGCGGACGCCGTCACCTCCGTCGGCGGACAGGCTATCGGAACACGTTCATACATGGCTACAACCAACCGTCGGTCTGTGGATAACCGGCCTGTGGATAAACGTGTGGTGGGGCGGTCCCCGGTGGGCGGCCGACCGGTAACTCCTGATGAGCTGGGTGCTGGGTGAGCAGTCCGGCCGGCGAACCGGTGGGACGGGGGCGGCCGAGCGTCGCCGTCGTCGGTGACCTCGGTAGCGACCGACAACGGAGCTCCGAGCCGGCTCCGAGGCGCCGCCCCGGTGACGGTCACCACAGACCGTACGCCGGAGGCGAGGGGCGGACGGATACTGGCGGGCGACCGGTACCTCCGACGGACTGGATCAGCCCATGAGTGAACAGCCGGCGCAGCCGGGCCCGACACGGCCCCGCGGCGCGCAACGCAGGCAACGCCGCCCCCTGCGGGTTGGCGTGATCGGCGCGGGACGGGTTGGCGCCGTGCTGGGCGCCGCGCTCGCGGCCGCCGGCCACCGGGTCGTCGCCGCCTCCGGCGTCTCCGCGGCGAGCCTCGCCCGGATCGAACGACTGCTTCCCGGTGCCCGTGTCGTGCCGCCCGACGAGGTCCCGACCGGGGCCGACGTCGTCCTGCTGGCGGTCCCCGACGACGCCCTCGCCCCCCTCGTCCGAGCGCTGGCCGACGCCGGCTCCTTCACTCCGGGTCAGATCGTGGTGCACACCAGCGGTGCCCACGGCGTCGACGTGCTCGCCCCGGCCACCGCGGTCGGCGCGCTGGGGATCGCCCTCCACCCCGCGATGACCTTCACCGGGCATCCCCGCGACCTCGACCGGCTCGCCGAGGGCGTCTCGTTCGGGGTCACCGCGCCACCGGACCTGCGGGCCGTCGCCACGCGCCTGGTCGCCGACATCGGCGGCAGCGTGGAGTGGATCGACGAGGCGGCCCGACCGCTCTACCACGCGGCGCTCGCCCACGGGGCCAACCATCTGGTGACGCTCACCAATGAGGCGCTGGGCCTGCTGCGGAACGCCGGGGTGCTGCACCCCGAGCGCGTGCTCGGCCCCCTGCTGCGAGCCGCGCTCGAGAACACCCTGGTCCACGGCGACGCCGCGCTGACCGGCCCGGTCTCCCGGGGCGACGCCGGCACCATCGCCCGGCACCTGGCGGTGCTGCGGCGGGTGGCCCCCGACTCCGTGCCGGCGTACCTCGCCCTGGCCCGCCGCACCGCCGACCGCGCGATCGCCGCCGGGCGGCTGCGTCCGACCGACGCCGAGCCTTTGCTCGGCGCGCTCGCCGCACAACCCTCCACTATGGAGATCTCGCCATGACGGACATCGTGACGACCCGGGCCGAGCTGACGGCGGCCCGGGACGCGCTGCCGGGCCGGGTCGGCGTGGTCATGACGATGGGGGCGCTCCACGATGGACACGCGGCGCTGCTGCGGGCCGCTCGGGCGGAGTGCGACCACGTCCTGGCCACGATATTCGTCAACCCGCTGCAGTTCGGGCCGAACGAGGACTTCGACCGCTACCCCCGGACGGTCGAGGCGGACCTGGCGGTGCTGCGCGAGTGCGGTACGGACCTGGTGTTCCTGCCCAGCGTCGAGGAGATGTACCCGACGGGCGAGCCTCGGGTGACGGTCTCGGCCGGTCCACTCGGGACCGTCCTGGAGGGAGCGCACCGGCCCGGACACTTCGATGGGGTGCTCACCGTCGTGCTGAAGCTCCTGAACCTCACCCGGCCGACGGTCGCCTACTTCGGCGAGAAGGACTATCAGCAGCTCACGCTGATCAAGGCGATGGTCGCCGAGTTCAACCTCCCGACCACCATCCGGGCGGTGCCGACCGTACGGGAACCCGACGGCCTTGCCCTCTCCAGTCGCAACCGTTACCTCTCGGCCGAGGAACGCCGGGCCGCGCTCGCTCTTTCTCGGGCACTGCGGGCCGGCGCGGGGGCTGCCCCGCACGGCCCGGACGAGGTGCTTGCCGCCGCACGCCGTGAGCTGGACGGCATCGAGGTCGACTACCTCGCCCTTACCGACCCTGACCTGGGCCCGCCGCCGCCGAGCGGTCCGGCCCGGCTGCTCGTGGCCGCACGCTTCGGCTCGACACGCCTGATCGACAACACGGCGCTGATCCTGCGGGAGACGTGAATGTTTGCACGTACGATGTTGAAGTCGAAGATCCATCGGGCGACGGTGACCCAGGCGGACCTGCACTACGTCGGCTCGCTCACCGTCGACAAGGACCTGATGGAGGCGGCCGACCTGCTGCCGGGCGAGCAGGTGGCGGTGGTCGACGTGACCAACGGCGCGCGGCTGGAGACGTACGTCATCGAGGGCGAGCGCGGCTCCGGAGTGATCGGCATCAACGGGGCCGCCGCCCACCTGGTGCATCCGGGCGATCTCGTCATCATCATTTCGTACGCCCAGATGGACGACGAGCTGGCTCGCCGGTACCGGCCACGAGTGGTGCATGTGGACAGTCAGAACCGGATCGTCGACATCGGCGCCGATCCGGCGGCGGCGGTCGACGGCATGGTGCACGGCCTGGTGCGGGGCGACCTCGCCCGCTCGGCCTAACCGCGCGGCCGCCGGCGCTTCGTCGCGGACGTGCCGGTTCGTCGGAGATTTCCGGTCCGCGACCGGTGCGACGGTGCTGCGTGGTCCGCGCGACCGGCGGGACCCTCCTGTCCGCTTGGCTTGATTGCCACTGGGCTTGACTGCCCACTCGGCTTGATCAGGGCCAACCGGCCGGCCGACGCCGGTGGTGGTCGCCGTGCGGTAGGGTCCGCGACCGGAACGGGCATCTGCGCAAGGAGGCACCGGAGTGCGTCGGCGGCTGGCGATGGTGGCGTCGATCCTCGGCGCGACCGTCGCGCTCTCCGGCTGCTCCGCACCACCGGCCGTCGGGGACGGTCGGCTCGGCGTGGACTGGGCCGTATTCCCCACCCCCTCGGTGCCCACCCCCGCCCCGGGCGTGTGTACGGCGGCCGAAGGAACGCACACGGTCGGACCGACGCTCGACCTCCTGCCCGGGACGGTGGTCGACTGCTCGCAGCCCCACCTGACCGAGACGTTCCACATTGGTGTGTTTCCGCCCGATGTGGACACCGACCCCGACACCGTGCCGACGGTCGGCGGCGCCCGCTTCCGGTACGCCTACACGGCCTGCCAGGAGGCGGCGGTCGTGTTCCTGGGCGGCGATCCGCATACGAGCCGGCTGGCGGTGGTGCCGGTGATGCCGTCCGAGCGGCAGTGGGCCGGCCGGGCCCGGTGGTTCCGGTGTGAGGTCATGGAGGTCGCCGGGCTGGACCGCGCGGTGGTGTCCCGCACCGGCTCGCTGCAGGGCGCGCTGGCCGACAGCGGCCCGCTGACGACGACCTGCGCCGACGTACGGCTCAACGCGGAGCGCACCGAGGTGCTCGCCGCCACCTTTACTCCCTGCGATCGCCCGCACGACGTGGAGCTGACCGGCGCGATCACCCTGCCCGACGGCGACTACCCGGAGGCCGACCGGCTGGTCGAGCTGGTCGACGACGGATGCCGGCGGGTCGGCGCCGAGTACGTGGGCATCGGCGCCGCTGCCCTGCTGCCGGCCGGCAGCGACACCTTCCAGTTCGCCGCCCCGATCAGCGCCGAGATGTGGGCGGCGGGCGAGCGGTCGACGTGGTGCTTCTACGGCTCCCTCACCGAGCGCCGCACCGGGTCCCTGCGCGGCCACGGCGCCTTCCCGTACTGATCCCGGCCGTCGGATTCCGGCCCCCCTGCGTCTCCTCTCTGGCCACAGCCGGCGTCTGGTCACAGCCGCGCTCGCCTGAGGCCCGCGTTCGCCGTCCGGCGGCGGCCGGCCCGCGAGGGTGCGTCCTCAGGTCCTCCGGAACCGCGCCCTCGTCCCGCCCCGCCGCCCTCCGTCGCTCGGTCGGTTTCCGGACAACCGGGCGCGAATACCCTTGCCTGGACGAGTACTAGATCTGATACAGTACTTGTCGTGATTGAGCATGCCGAGCCCGGGGCGGCGGGCGAGGTCTTCGCCGCGGACCTCCTGCGCGGGCACACCGAGACGATCGTGCTCGGTGTGCTGAGCCGGGGTGACAGCTACGGCTTCGAGATCTTCAAACAGATCCGCGAGGCCACCGGGGGCGCTTACGAGATCAAGGAAGCGACCCTCTACGCGAGCTACCGCCGGCTGGAGCGGGACGGTCTCGTCGAGGCCTACTGGGGTGATGAGTCACAGGGCGGTCGCCGCAAGTACTACCGCATTACCGACGCTGGGCGGGCCGAGTTCCAGCGCAGCGTCCGGGCGTGGGTGATCACCCGGGAGATCATCGATTCCCTGCTCGGCCTCGATCGCAGCGGCGTCGGCCAACCGGACGCCTCCGTCAACGCAACCTCCGTCGGGGAGACCCCGGCGACGAAACCTCGGTCGACGGCGCGGCGCGGCGACGTCGGCAACTGAACGACCACAGTGGTCAGGGAAGCGGGAAGGCGAGACCGAGATGAGTAACAGCGCACTCGACATACACCGACTGCTCGACGAGGCCTTCGTCGGCATCGAGGTCACGCCCGAGGTGCAGGACCTCAAGGAGGAGATGCGGGCCAACCTGGTGGCCCGGGTCGAGGAGCTCCAAGCGTCCGGCGTCGCGCCGGGCGAGGCGGCGCGTCGGGCGATCGCCGAGCTCGGCGACGTCCGCGCCATCGTCGACGAGACCGTCCGGGCCGCCAAGGACGCCCCCGCGTGGCAGCGGCACCGGGTCCGGCCCCGGCCGGCGTACGTCGTGCGGACCGTGCTCGTGGCGCTCGTCGGCGCGGCGGCGCTCGCGTTCGTGGTGCTGCGGTTGACCGACCTGATCGAGGTCGGGGGCCAGCTCGTCGACGTCGTGGCCGCGATCGCCGTCGTGGCGCTGGCCGGGGGGTTCCTGGTCGGCGACGGGCTGCGCCAGGAGACGACGACCAACTACCCCGTGTCCCGGGGTCGGGCCGTCGGTTACGGCGTCGCCACCGGGGTCGGGCTGGCCGGCCTGGGCAGCGTGGCCGGGTACGCCCTCGACCGCGCGTTGGCGTGGCCGGTCGTCGGCGCCGCCCTGCTCGTGTCATCAATCGTCATATTCACCTACCTGGGAGCGACCCAGACCAACCGGCACAAGCCCTGGGTGGTCCGGGAGATGGCGCGGCACGAGCGGGCCGCTGACCGGTTCGAGCGGGACCCGGCCGCGGCGGCGCGGTTCGGCATCTACACCGTCTCCATCTGGATCGTGGCGCTGGCCGTGTTCCTCGTCGTCGGCTTCACCCTGAGCTGGCTCTGGGCGCCGCTCGCGCTGCTCGGTGGAGCGGTGGTGATGCTGCTGACGCTGGCCCGGATGCTCTTCGGCGGCGACGCCCGGCAGTCCTGACCGCCACGCCCCGAATCCGGTGGCCCTGGGACCCACGGTCCGGACCCAGGGCCACCCGTCGTGTGGTGTGGCCAACAGCCGGGTCGGCCCGGCCGGGCACGGGATGGCCGAGGAAGCGACCTACGCTGGCGACATGCTGTTGCCCTCGGTACCCCGGCGGCTCGCGGCGGCCGAGCCGGGCTGGGCCGAGACGACCGACGTGGTGGTGGTCGGCTCGGGGATCGCCGGGCTCACGTGTGCCCTGCACCTGCGGGAGGCCGGGCTGCACGTCACCGTCGTGACGAAGGAGAACATCGACGACGGTTCGACCCGCTGGGCCCAGGGCGGGATCGCGGCGGTCCTCGACCCGCTCGACACCCCGGAGGCCCACGCGCAGGACACCCTCGCGGCGGGGGCCGGCCTCGGCGACCCTGAGGCGGTCCGGGTCCTGGTGACCGAGGGGCCGGCCCGGGTGCGGGAGCTGATCCGGTGGGGCGCGCGCTTCGACCGGCATCCCGACGGGACCCTCATGCTCACCCGGGAGGGTGGTCACCACGCCAACCGGATCGTGCACGCCGGGGGCGACGCGACCGGCGCCGAGGTGCAGCGCGCGCTGCAGGAGGCGGTGCGCCGGGACCCGTGGATCCGCCTCGTCGAGCACGCCATGGTGCTGGACCTGCTGCGGGACGCGACGGGGCGGGCCTGCGGGGTGACCCTGCACGTGCTCGGCGAGGGCACCGAGGACGGCGTCGGGGCCG
>Ga0310841_100218_pt1 | contig 46865 bp, 43 predicted proteins | sample SM_ome_9_FD_201311 | JGI IMG/M metagenome (GOLD analysis project Ga0310841, IMG submission 201311) | Sorghum-adapted microbial communities enriched on stacked mutant (SM) sorghum from Joint BioEnergy Institute, Emeryville, California... ...
GCCGTGTTGATCGGATCGGTTCGCAACCCCGATCCCAGGCCCCGAAGGACCCCCACGATCAACCACCCCCTGCGAGGTGGGGACTTTCACTGGCCACAGCTGGGGACTTTGTCATGGCCACGGACACGGTATCTGGTGTCGATCCCGATGTGCGGCTGTGGATGACGGCGACCGGGCACCCCGGCACGGGCGGGCGAGGAGCCGGGGAGCCCGACGAGCGCGAGGGGAGCACGACGAGCCCGACGAGTCCCGCGAGCCGGAGGAGTCGGGGAGCACGACGAGCCCGAGGCGGCGCGAGCCACGGGGTGCTAGGCGACGACGTGCTCGCGGCGCTCGGCGAAGTGGCAGGCGGACGGGTGCGGATCGGCCTCGCGGTGCACCAGCGCCGGCTCCTCGGTCGCGCACCGCTCCTGCGCCTTCCAGCAGCGGGTACGGAACCGGCAGCCGGACGGCGGGTCGGCCGGCGACGGCACGTCGCCCTCCAGCCGGATGATCTCCCGATGGGCGCGGGCCGTCGGGTCGGGCACCGGCACCGCGGACAGCAGCGCCTGGGTGTACGGGTGCGTCGGTCGCGTGTAGATCTGCTCCTCGGTGCCGATCTCGACGATCTTCCCGAGGTACATGACCGCGACCCGGTCCGAGATGTGCCGCACCACCGACAGGTCGTGGGCGATGAAGATGTACGAGAGGCCGAGCTCGTCCTGCAGCCGCTCGAGCAGGTTGATGACCTGTGCCTGAATGGACACGTCCAGGGCCGAGACCGGTTCGTCGCAGATGATCACCTCGGGGCGCAGGGCGAGCGCACGGGCGATCCCGATGCGCTGGCGTTGGCCGCCGGAGAACTGGTGCGGGTAGCGGTTGATGTGCTCGGGGTTGAGCCCGACGAGGTCCAGCAGCTCCTGTACCCGCCGCCGCCGGTCACCCCTCGGCGCCACCTCCGGGTGGATCTCGAACGGCTCGCCGACGATGTCGCCCACCGTCATGCGGGGGTTCAGCGACGTGTACGGGTCCTGCATGACCATCTGGATGTTGCGGCGCAGCCGGCGCAGTTCGGCGCCGGACAGCGCGAAGATGTCCTGGCCCCGGTAGTACGCCCGTCCGCTGGTCGGCGTCTCCAGGCGCATCAGCAGTTTGGCCAGAGTGGACTTTCCGCAGCCGGATTCGCCGACGATGCCCAGCGTCTCGCCGCGCCGCAGGTCGAAGCTCACCCCGTCGACGGCCCGCACCGCGCCGACCCGCTTCGTGAACAGGATGCCTTCGCTGATCGGGAAGTGCTTGACCAGGTTCTCGACGCGCAGGATGGGCTCGGCGTCCGCTGAGCCGCCAGAGCGGTGGATCTCAGCCTCGGGAGCCATGGAGGACCTCCTTCGCGGAGTGGCAGGCGCTGGTCCGGCCCTCGCCGACGACCTGCTGCGGGGGCACGGTGACCCGGCAGATGTCCCGGGCGTACGGGCAGCGCGGGTGGAACGCGCACCCGGACGGGATGCGCATGAGGTTGGGCGGCAGGCCCCTGATCGTCGCCAGTTGGCTGCCCTTCGCGTCGAGGCGGGGGACCGACTCCAGCAGGCCCTTGGTGTACGGGTGGGCCGGCGCGGCGTACAGCGAGTGCACGTCGGCGTGCTCGACGATCCGCCCGGCGTACATGACGGCGATCCGGTCGGCGACATCGGCGACCACGCCGAGGTCGTGCGTGATCAGGATCATCGCCATGTCGAGTTCCCGGCGCAGCTCGCCGAGCAGGTCCATGATCTGGGCCTGCACGGTGACGTCCAGGGCGGTGGTCGGCTCGTCGGCGATGAGGATGGCCGGGTTCATCGCCAGCGCCATCGCGATCATCACGCGCTGCCGCATGCCGCCGGAGAACTGGTGCGGGTAGTCCCTGACCCGGGTCCGGGCGGCCGGGATCTTCACCATCTCCATCAGCTCGATCGCCCGCTTGCGTGCGTCCTGTTTGGACATACCCTCGCGGTGCCGCAGGGTCTCGGCGATCTGCCAGCCGACGGGGAAGACCGGGTTCAGCGCGGACAGCGCGTCCTGGAAGATCATTGCGATCTCCTTGCCCCGAACGGCCCGCCGCTCCTCCTCGCGCATGGTGAGCAGGTCCCTGCCCCGGTACAGGATCTGCCCGCCGGTGATGTGCGCCGGCGGCGTGTCCAGGATCCCCATGATCGCCTGTGCGGTGACGGACTTGCCGGAACCGGATTCACCGAGCACCGCGAGGGTCTCGCCCGGGTCGAGGTGGTAGGAGACACCGTTGATCACCTTGGCGACGCCGTCGCGGGTGCGGAACTCCACGCGCAGGTCCCGGACCTCGAGCAGGTGCCCGCCGGGCACTGGTCCACGTTGGATGGTCAGGTCACTCATCGCAGCCTCGGATCGAATGCCTCACGCACGGCGTCGCCGAGCATGATGAACGCGAGTACGGTCACCGCGAGGAAGCCGGCCGGGAACAGCAGCGGCCAGGGGGCGTCCTGGAACCTCGTGGTGGCGCTGGAGATGTCGATGCCCCACGACAGCGTCGGCTCGCGCAGCCCCGCCCCGAGGAACGACAGCGTGGCCTCGAGCGCGATGAACGTGCCGAGCGCGATGGTGAGCACCACGATCATCGGAGCGAGGGCGTTCGGCAGGATGTGCCGGAACATGATGCGCAGGTTGCTCGCGCCGAGCATCCGTGCGGCCTGCACGTAGTCCTGCTGCTTGGCGGAGATGACCGAGGACCGGACGACCCGTGCCGCGGTGGTCCAGCCGAGCGCGCCGAGGATGATGACGACCGGCCAGATGCCCATGTTCTCGCCGGGCTGGTACGACGAGCCGAACACGATCGCGGCGAGCAGCAGTGGGATGCCGAGCACGATGTCGAGCACGCGGGACAGCACCGCGTCGATCCAGCCGCCGAAGAACCCGCCCAGCATGCCGAACAGCAGCGCGAGCACCCCGGCCAGCAGCGTGGAGAAGATGCCGACCGCGATCGAGGCCCGGGCCCCGTAGATCGTGCGGGCGTACACGTCGCAGCCCTGGACGTTGGTGCCGAACCAGTGCTCTGCGCTGGGCGGCAGGTTGGAGCGCTCCAGGTCGCAGGCGCGCGGGTCGATCGAGGTGAACAGGCTGGGCACCACGGCCATCGTGACGAGGACCGCGACGAGGCCGAGGGCGATCCAGAAGATCGGGTTGCGGCGCAGGTCCCGCCACGCGTCGGCGGCCAGGCTGCGCGGTCGGTCGGCTGCCGTCGCCTCCTGCGGGACCTCTGTCGCCGCCACGCTCTGCAGCTCACTCATAGCGGATCCTCGGGTCGAGCACGGCGTACAGGACGTCAACCACCAGGTTGGTGAGCAGATAGATGATCACGAGGATGCTCACGATCGCGACGACCGTCGGCCCGTCCTCCAGGCGGATGGCGTTGCGCAACTGGAAGCCGACACCGGGCACGTTGAAGATGGTCTCGGTGACGATCGCCCCGCCCATCAGGTTGCCGAGTTCGACGCCCAGGAACGTGACGACCGGGATCAGCGAGTTGCGCAGCACGTGAACGCCGACCACCCGGCGCCTCGCCAGGCCCTTCGCCCGGGCGGTGCGCACGTAGTCAGCGCGCAGGTTCTCCGCGACTGAGGTCCGCGTCAGCCGGATCGCGGTGGCCAGCGACAACGCGCCGAGGATGATCGCGGGCAGCAGCAGCGAGTGCAGGGTTCCGTCGGTCGAGGTGACCGGGAAAAGCTTGATCTTCACGCCGAGCACGTACTGGGCGAAGAAGCCGGTGACGAACGTCGGCACGCCGATGACGATCAGCGTGATCATCAGCGTGATGTTGTCGAAGACGCCGCCACGCCGGATACCGGCGACCACGCCGGCGGTGATCCCGAAGACGGCGACGATCGCGAGCGCGAGAAGTCCGAGCTTGATGGTGTACGGCCAGGCCTGCGCGAGGATCTCGGAGACCTTGCGGCCGGTGATCTGCTCGCCCAGGTCGCCGCACAGCAGATTCGCCATGTAGTTGGCGTACCGGACCAGGAACGGCTCATCGAGGTGGTAGCGCTCGGTGAGCTCGCGGCGGACGGTGTCGCTGATCGGGCGTTCACCGGCGAGCGCCTGGATCGGGTCGGTGGACCCGGCGAACATCAGCCAGTACACGATGAACGTGGTCCCGAAGAAGACCAGGATCATCTGGAGCAGGCGGCGGACGACGAATCGGAGCATGGGGGGTCTCTCCACGGGTGACCGTGGTGGCCGTCAGCCCGTGTCCGGGCGTGACGGCCACCACGGTCGGAGGGGATCACGTAGCCGGCGTGCGGCTCAGGCCGCTTCCACCTTCAGCAGGTCGACGTGCGTGAACAGGTCGAGTTCGACGTTCTTCACGTTCGCCGAGTGGCCGTAGATGTTCTGCTTGAACCACAGCGGGATCAGCGGCAGATCCTTGGCGATGAGGTCCTCGGCGGCCTGGTACTTCTTGATCGCCTCTTCCGGCGTCGGCGCGGTGTCACCCTCCTCGAGCAGCCGGTCGAACTCCGGGTTGCTGTACTGGGAGTCGTTCGACGAGCCGCCCGTGCGCATCAGCGGGGTGAGGTAGTTCTCCATGGACGGGTAGTCGAACGACCAGGCACCGCGCAGCAGGCCCTCCAGCGTGTGGGCACGCGCCTGCTGGCGCAGCTCGGCGAACTTGGCGACCGGCTGGCCGGTGGCGTCGATGCCGAGGTTGTTGCGCAGCTGGTTGGCGACCGCGTCGACCCACTCCTTGTGGCCGCCGTCGGCGTTGTAGTAGATCGCCAGCTTGTTGCCGGGCAGGCCGCCGGACCGCTCGTAGAGCTCCTTGGCCTTGGCCGGGTTGAACTCGCAGGCCTCGCCGCAGGTGTCCGGCCGGGCACCGTCGACGATCGGCGACACCCAGCTGTGCGCCGGGGTGTACGCGCCCGCGAAGATCTTCTCGACGATCGCGTCGCGGTCGATCGCCATCGACAGCGCCTTGCGCAGGTCAGGGTTCTTGAACTGCGGGCTGTAGGACGGCACGGTCAGCCAGGCGAAGTACGACGACGGGGTGGTCTTCATCCGGTCGCCGAGCTCCGTCTTGGCGCTGGCCAGCCGCGTCGACGGCAGCTGGGTCATGATGTCCAGGTTGCCGGCGAGCAGGTCGTTGTACTCGGTCTCGTAGTCGGCGTAGATCTTGAACAGGACGCCCTTGATCTTCGGCTTGGCCAGCGGGTACGCCTCGTACCGCTCGGTCTCGATCTGCTTGTCGCGCTCCCACTCGCCCTTCATCTTGAAGGGGCCCTGGCCGATCGGGGCCTTCTCGTACGCCTCCATGTCGGCGAACGCGGCCTTCGGCATCGGCAGGAACACGTTGTAGCCCATGACCTTCTGCCACTCGGCGAAGGGCTTGGAGAGCGTGACGGTGAAGGTGAGGTCGTCGACCTTCTTCAGGCCCGACATCTCCTTCGCCTTCGGCTGGGCGCCGTCGGTCGACTGCAGGTCCTCGTAGCCCTCAATCCGGCTGAAGAAGTCCGTGCCGATCTGGGCGTTCGGGCCGTAGGCGCCGTAGTTCCACGCGTCGATGTAGTTCTGCGCGGTGACCTTCTCGCCGTTGTGGAAGGTGAAGCCGTCCTTGAGCTTGACGGTCCAGACCTTGTTGTCGGTCGTCGTGATCGATTCGGCCGCCGCCCCCTCGAAGGTGACCTTGCCGTTGGCGTCGAACTTGACGAGGGGGGTGAACAGAGCGTTGAGCACGTCCGAGCCGTTCGACTCGACCACGTTGGTGGGCACCAGGTGCTCAGGGTCACCGATGCCCTGGCGCACGATAACGTCGCTGGAGCCGCCCGTCTCCGAGCCCCCTCCGCTGCCGCAGGCCGCGAGGCCGAGCGCGAGGGTGAGCGGGAGGGCGGTCCAGGTCGCTAGTCTGCGAACCTTCATTGAGCCTCCTCAGTTTCTTGCGCTGCGGCAGCACCATCGCGTGGGTACAAGACAGCGGGTGATGGTTACGCAGCGCAATCGGACGAACCGTATTCGGTCTGGACCGCCCCTTCAAACCCGATAATCACACCTTCATAACGAATCGCCGGATCTCGACTTGTCAGATCCTCTGACTGCTGGTAGTGGAGGCGTCGGCCCGGGCGGGCCAACTATTTAGGCATACGGGTGCAATACGGATGCTCCCGGCGCTCCTTCGTTATGATTGCACCCGGGCTGAGGCGCACCGGGCGCGGCCCCATTCGTCCCTGTCGTGCCCGTCCCAACCCGGGTATCCCTTCCCAAATTCGGGGAAGTGATGTTCTCCACGGTTACTCTGCGTCGCCGATGCCGCAGGCCCTGTGCGGCATGCGAGGATCGGCGCAGGCGAGCATGGAAGGATCAGCGGCGTGACGGCGACGATTCTCGACGGCAAGGCGACCGCGGCGGCGATCAAGGAGGACCTGGCGCGGCGGGTGAAGGCCCTCGCGGAGCGGGGCGTCGTGCCCGGTCTGGGCACGCTGCTCGTCGGCGATGACCCCGCCTCCGCCGTCTACGTCGCCGGCAAGCACCGCGACTCCGGCGAGGTGGGCATCGCCTCCATACAGCGGACGCTGCCGGCGACCGCGAGCCAGGAGGAGGTCGAGGCGGTCGTGGACGAGCTCAACGCCGACCCGGCCTGCCACGGATACATCGTGCAGTTGCCGTTGCCTTCGCACCTGGACACCGGGCGCGTGCTCGAGCGGATCGACCCGGACAAGGACGCCGACGGGCTGCACCCGGTCAACCTCGGTCGGCTCGTCCTGAACCAGGAGGCCCCGCTGCCGTGCACGCCGCGCGGCATCGTGGCGCTGCTGCGCCGCTACGACGTGCCGATCGCCGGCGCCGAGATCGTGGTGGTCGGTCGCGGCACCACGGTCGGACGCCCGCTCGGCCTGCTGCTGACCCGACGCTCCGAGAACGCCACGGTGACGCTGTGCCACACCGGCACCCGCGACCTGGCCGCGCACACCCGCCGCGCGGACATCGTCGTGGTGGCCGCCGGCATGCCCGGGCTGCTGACCCCGGACATGGTGCGCCCGGGCGCGGTCGTGGTCGACGTGGGCAGCACCCGGGTCGTGGGCGAGGACGGCAAGGGGCGTTACGTCGGGGACGTGGCGCCGGAGGTGGCGGAGGTGGCGGGCTGGCTGGCGCCGATGCCGGGCGGGGTGGGCCCGATGACCCGGGCCATGCTGCTCGCGAACGTGGTGGAGCGCGCCGAGCGGGCCGGCTAGCTCGCCGGTCGAACGGGCTGCCGGAGGATCGTCCTGAGCTTGGCGGGCTCGGTTCGGCGGGGGTCGCTGAGGTAGATCTCGTGGTGGTGCCCGGACATCCGCAGGTTGTGCGCGGGGAGGTACTCGTGGTGCAGCCTGGCGATCGCCGGCCCTTCGTCGTCGTACGCTCCGATGTGCAGCAGTTGGGCGCTGGTGCCCTCGTGCAGCGTCTCGCGACGGATGTCGGCGATCGCCGGAAGGTTCTTCTTCGCTAGCGCGGTCTGCTTCGCTTCCTCGATGAGATCGTCGGTGACCCAGCCGGGCTGGCTGATGAGCATGCGCCAGTTCCAGGCGTCCTTGTCGCGGGCGGTGAACACCTCCGGCCGGTCGGACCACCACAGCCCTTCCAGCGGCCCCACGACGAAGTCCCGACCCAGGGCGCGCTTGCTGCTGAACTTGATCGTGTACGCGACGGCGTAGAGCGCCTCGACGGCGCGGGCGTAGTCGGCGCTGGTGTTGGGATCGCCGTGGCCGTCGACCGCGATGAACTGCTGTGCCGGCACGTCCACCAGCGCCCAGTCGGTGTTCGTCGGCGCGTAGCACTGCCGGAGTTCCCGTTTCACGTCATAGCGGGTCATGTCCGTCTCCCTTTCCTGACTGGAGACCTGACGGAGAAGGACTGTCCAGTTCGGCCAGTTCCGCCCGGTAGGCGGCGAGCCACCGCTCTTCGGCGGCCAACTGGCCGAGCGCGTAGTCGAAGATGGCGCGGACGAAACGGGGCGCGTCCGGTTGGGCGTCGCGGGCCGCGCCAACGGCGGCGATCTTCTCTGCCAGGGCGGCGGCGCGCCGGTCGAGCGCTGCCCGCAGACGCTCGGGCGCAATGACCGGTTGGTTGGCCAGGCCGACCAGGACGGGCGGGAACACCGGCCGGAGTTCGGCGAGCGCGGCTTCGGCGGCCCGCGCGCACGCCCGACGCCCCTCGGCGGTCGGCGCGTACACCCGGCGGGCCCGTCCCCCCGGTGGCTGCGGTGGGCTGATCTCGGTGATCAGGCCGCGGTCGCGAAGTCGCGCTAGGAGGTAGTAGATCGAGCTGAAGCCGATCTCGGTCCACTCGCGCATGCCGCGGGCACGAATGACCTCGTCGAGTTCGTAACCGTGCCGCGGCTTCTCCACGAGCAGGCCGAGCAAGGTCAACTCGGCCGGGGTCAGCTCCGCGTGCACCGTCATATTCTAGCACTAGAAATATTGGTCGTGGCGGGACGGTGAGCGGCGGTCACCGGATCTCGGGAGCATGCGGTCGTGGTCCCCGCCCCGAACCGTTCGCGCCCCGGCCTGCGCGTTATGGTGCGGACGTCTACCCGTACACCAAAGGGGTTACGTACAGATGGGCAAGAAGGTCACCGTCGTCGGCGCCGGCTTCTACGGTTCGACGACCGCGCAGCGGCTGGCGGAGTACAACATCTTCGAGACGGTCGTGCTCACCGACATCGTCGAGGGCAAGCCCGAAGGGCTGGCGCTGGACATCAACCAGTCCCGGCCGATCGAGGGCTTCGAGACCAAGGTCGTGGGAAAGACGACCGGGCCGGCCGGCGAGGGGTACGAGGTCATCGAGGGCTCGGACATCGTGGTGATCACGGCCGGGCTGCCGCGCAAGCCGGGCATGAGCCGCATGGACCTGCTCGAGGTCAACGCCCGCATCGTGCGCGGCGTCTCCGAGAACGTGGCGAAGTACGCCCCGAACGCCGTGGTGATCGTGGTCTCCAACCCGCTCGACGAGATGACCGCGCTCGCCCAGATCGCGACGCAGTTCCCGAAGGAGCGGGTCATGGGCCAGGCGGGGATGCTGGACACCGCCCGGTTCACGCACTTCGTGGCCGAGCGGCTGGGGGTACCGGTGTCGTCGGTGCGCACGCTCACCCTCGGCTCGCACGGTGACACCATGGTGCCGGTGCCGTCGCGGTGCACGGTCGACGGGAAGCGGCTGGTCGACCTGCTGCCGGCCGAGGAGATCGAGGATCTCGTGGCCCGCACCCGCAACGGCGGCGCCGAGATCGTGTCGCTGCTGAAGACGGGTTCGGCGTACTACGCTCCGTCCGCCGCCGCGGCCCGCATGGCGCGCGCCGTCGCCGAGGACTCCGGCGCGATCATGCCGGTCTGCGCCTGGGTGGACGGCCAGTACGGCATCTCCGGTGTCTACCTGGGCGTCGAGGCCGAGATCGGGGCCGGTGGCGTCAAGCGGGTCGTGGAGACCGAGCTGACCGACTCGGAGCTGGCCGCTCTGCGCGAGGCGGCCGAGGCGGTACGCGCCAAGCAGGCGGACGTCGCGAACCTCTGACGTCGCGAACCTCTGATCTGGTCACACGGCACGAAAGGCGTCGGTCAGGTGGGCGGTGGCGATCGCCCCGCCCACCCTGGCCAGCTCGCCGAGCAGGCGTAGCCGCGACTCGCGGGCCTGGTCCGGATCAGCCTCGTACGCGTACGGCTGGCCGGGGTCCGCGAGCTGCAGCGCGTGCACGAGCAGGTCACCGGTGACGGCGAGGGTCTCGTCGCCCGACTCCACCAGCACGCACTGGTGGCCGGGCGTGTGCCCCGGCGTGTGCACGGCTACGACCCCCGGGCCGAGGCGGGTGGTGCCGTCGACCAGGTGCAACTGGTTGGTGGCGCGCAGCGGGTCGAGCAGGCGCTCGGCCAGCGTGGGCGACTCGAGGGCCGCCACCTCCGCCCGTTGGAGCACGTAGCGGGCGTTCGGGAAGTACGGCCGGGCGGCCCCGCCGTCGCCGACCACGGCCCAGCCGATGTGGTCGGTGTGCAGGTGGGTCAGCACCACCGCGGAAACCGCGTCGCGGTCGATGGCGGCCGCGGCGAGCTCCTCGGGCAGCCGGCCCGGCACCGGCGCCCACGCGGCGGCCGGAGAGCCGGCCGGTCCGATGCCGGCGTCCACCAGCACCGTCTCACCCGAGTCGAGGCGGATCGCGAAGCAGCGGAAGCGCAGCAGCCACTGCCCGTCGGGGGTGACCGCGCCCGGGTCGAGCGCGTCCGCCCGCGCCCAGTCCGCCGCGGACGCCTTCGGGAAGACCTCCTGGCGTGGCCGGAAGAACGTGCCGACGCCGTCCTCGAGCGCGATCACGGTGGCGGCTCCGGCGCGACGGATCAGCGGCATGCCGCTCATCCTGCCACCGGATCGGCTTGACATCTTGATGACAGCTGTGGTCATCTTAATGCGTGCGCACAACCATCAATGTTGACGACGGGGTGCTCGCCAGGGCGAAGGAGTTCGCCGCCCGGCACCGGCGCACCCTCAACTCCGTGGTGGAGGACGCCTTGCGGGAGATGCTGGCGCGCTACGAGGCCCGGGCGGAGAGCCCGAAGGTCGACCTCGTGGTGGTCACGGGCGACGGCCTGATGCCCGGTGTCGACCTGGACTCCAGCGCCGCACTGCACGAGTTGCTGGACGAGGACGCGGTGATCCGGTACCGGCGGGCCGGCGATGCGGCTGACTGACGTCAACGTCCTCGTGTACGCGCATCGGGGGGAGTTGGCAGGTCACGACGCGTACCGGCGCTGGTTGATGGACGTGGTCAACGGGGTCGAGGCGTACGCGGTCACCGACTTCGTGATCAACGGGTTCATCCGGCTGGTCACGAATCCACGAATCTTCCGTACGCCCAGCTCGCTCGCGGACGCGCTGACCTTCGCCGACCAAGTGCGCAACCGGCCGCACGCCGTGGTGGTGCATCCCGGCGGCCGGCACTGGGAGATCTTCACGCGGTTGTGTCGCCAGGCCGGCGCCAAGGGCTCGCTGATTCCCGATGCGTACCTCGCGGCGCTCGCGATCGAACACGGGTGCGAGCTGGTGACCGCCGATCGTGGCTTCGCCCGGTTCCCCGGGCTTCGGTGGCGGCATCCCCTGGACTGACCGGCAATCCCGATCGGCGGTTCGACCCGGACCCCGTGCGGTGGCCGTACGTGCCCCAGTACGCTCGTACTGTTATTGCTTACCGAGAGGAGCGCCGGACCCCATGGCGAAGATCAAGGTGGAGAACCCCGTCGTCGAACTCGACGGCGACGAGATGACCCGGATCATCTGGAAGCAGATCCGCGAGCAGTTGATCCTGCCGTACCTGGACGTGGACCTGGAGTACTACGACCTGTCCATCCAGAACCGGGACGCGACCGACGACCAGGTGACGGTCGACGCGGCCAACGCGATCAAGCGGCACGGGGTGGGCGTCAAGTGCGCGACGATCACGCCCGACGAGGCCCGGGTCGCCGAGTTCGGGCTGAAGAAGATGTGGAAGTCGCCGAACGGGACGATCCGCAACATCCTCGGCGGGGTGGTGTTCCGCGAGCCGATCATCATGCGGAACGTACCGCGGCTCGTGCCCGGCTGGACCAAGCCGATCGTCATCGGCCGTCACGCGCACGGCGACCAGTACCGGGCGACCGACTTCGTGGTCCCGGGCCCGGGCAAGGTCACCATCACCTACACCCCGGCCGACGGCGGTCAGCCGATGGAGTTCGAGGTCGCCGAGTTCCCCGGCGGCGGCGTGGCGATGGGCATGTACAACTTCGACGACTCGATCCGCGACTTCGCCCGCGCGTCGTTCCGCTACGGCCTGGCCCGCAACTACCCGGTCTACCTGTCGACCAAGAACACGATCCTCAAGGCGTACGACGGCCGGTTCAAGGACATCTTCGCCGAGGTGTACGAGAACGAGTTCAAGGCCGACTTCGAGAAGGCCGGTCTGACGTACGAGCACCGGCTCATCGACGACATGGTGGCACAGGCCCTGAAGTGGGAGGGCGGCTTCGTCTGGGCGTGCAAGAACTACGACGGTGACGTGCAGTCCGACGTGGTCGCGCAGGGCTTCGGCTCGCTGGGCCTGATGACCTCCGTGCTGATGACCCCGGACGGCCGGACGGTCGAGGCCGAGGCCGCGCACGGCACGGTCACCCGGCACTACCGGGCGTGGCAGCGGGGCGAGAAGACCTCCACCAACCCGATCGCGTCGATCTTCGCGTGGACCCGGGGCCTCGCGCACCGGGGCAAGCTCGACGGCACGCCGGCCGTCACGGCCTTCGCCGAGGCGCTGGAGGCGGTGTGCGTCGAGACCGTCGAGGGCGGCCAGATGACCAAGGACCTCGCGCTGCTGGTCGGCAACGACACGCCGTGGCTGACCACCGACGAGTTCCTCAACGCCCTCGCGGACAACCTCGCCCGCAAGATCAGCGCCTAGGTTCGCCGTCACCAGGGCCGGCGCGGACTCGTTGGACGACGGTGGACGTGGTTCCCGTCACGTCGAGTGTCTGGTAACCAGCCTGCCGTCCCTTCCCGGCGGGGGCCCGGGTCCTCCGGGCCCCCGCTCCGCGCCTGCGCCCCGACCGTCAAGGCCCACCGATGACCCGGCTCGCCGTACGCCGGATCGCCGCCTGGTGCGTCGACTGGTTGATCATCATCGGGTACGCCGCAGCGCTGGTGCCGCTCGGCCTGCTGTTGGCGGCGTGGTCGGTCCGGCTCTCGCCGGCGGCCTGGAACGCCGTCTCGTTCCTGCTGCTCGTGGCGCCGGTCACCGGGTGGCTGGCGTTCTGGGAGGCCGCCCCGCGCGGCGCCTCGCCCGGCAAGCGACTGCTGCGGCTGCGGGTGCGCACGGCGGCCGGCTCCGCGCCGCCGCTGGCCCGGGCCCTGGTGCGCAACGCGCTCAAGGTCGCCCTGCCCTGGGAACTCGGCCACACGGCGGCCTTCACCTTGGCGTCCGCTCCCGCACCCGGGCCCGCACAGGTCGTGGCGATGGGGTGCGGCGTCGCGGCCTGCCTCGTCGTCGCCGGGTACGCGGTGTCCCTGGTGTTCGGACGCACGCCCTACGACCGGGTCGCGGGCACGTGGGTGGTCAGGAGGCACGCGGCGCCCAGATGACCCCGTCGGGCGTGTCGCGCACCTCGATGCCGGCCGCGACCAGGCGGTCACGGATCCAGTCCGAGGTCGGGTAGTCGCGCGCGGCGCGGGCTCGCCCGCGCAGCTCCAGCAGCGTCTCCACGTACGGCCCGAGGGTCTCGCGCGGGTCGCGCGCCCCGTTGGCGGCGAGTTCGCCGAGGCGTACCACCATGCCGCGCAGCGTCGCGCGGGCGTGGTCGCCTTCGTCGGACGTGAGCGTGTCGGCCGCCCAGTCGACCAGGACCTGTTCCAGCGCGAGGATCGCGGCGACGCAGCCGTCCACGTCCCGCCGGGCCAGCGCCGCGTCGAAGTCGGCACGGATGCGGTCCGCCGCCGCCCGAAGCGACGTCTTTGCCGCAGGCGTCACACGGTCCGGCGCCCCTGAATCCTCAGTGGACGTATGAGTGACGGCCACTGTGGACGAATCGGGCTCGGTGGTCAGCGCGGTGAACGGCACCACGCTGCCGCTCGGATGGACGACCTCGTGCCCGCGCCGGCGTACCGTCATGGTGCCGTTGCCGACCACGGTCGCCGTCCGGGCCGCAAGATCCAGCAGCACGCCGGTGTGCTCGTCCACGCCGAGCACGAACGCGTCGGGTGGCAGCTCCCGCTCCAGCGCGGCCAGCCGCGGCTCACCCAGGTAGCAGTAGCGGGTGTCGTGGTGCCCGCCCTCGGCGTTGTCGTAGTGCGGGATCACCACCGCCGGCAGCCCGGTCGCCCGCGCCATCAGGTCGAGCCCGGGCACCCAGTGCGGGTCGGCACCGGCCTTGTAGATCTCGTACACCGGCACCGTGTGCGAGCCGAGGGTGAGCGCGGCGGCGCTGGCGAAGACCACGACGCCCCCGCGCTCCAGCTTCTCGACGAGCAGCTGCGGGATCGGCGTGTCCCGCCACTGCCGCAGCGCGTACGTCGGGCTGCCCGGCCCGGCGAACACCCAGCCCGCCTCGCGCAGCGCGGCCAGCGCCCGCTCGCGCTCCAGCCCCGGCGGTGGCGCGACCCGCCACGACACCACGTCCACCCGCCGCCCGACGCTCGCCGCGAAGTAGCCGCAGGCCCGGGTGGAGATGTCGTCGGCGTTGAGCTGGAACCCGTACGGCGTGTCGAGCAGCGCGGCGGGCGCCTCGCCCACCCGCTCGAAGATCGCCCGGTGCGCCTTGATCATCGTCGGCGCGGTCTCGCCGGACCCCATGATGACGAGCAGCCCGCTCATTCCACACGCTCCACAAGGGACAAGAGATCGGCGGCGAGCGCGGACGGGTGCTGGGCGTGCAGGTCGTGGTCCGCCCCGACGTACTCGCGGATCGTGGCGTCGGCCAGCGCGGCGGCCGCGGCGCGCACCGGGACCATTCGCTCGTACGCCTCGTCGGGGTCGGCGGGCACCGCCGGCAGCAGCAGCACCGGGGCGCGCACCTTGCCGAACAGCGCGTGCGGTGGCTCGTCCCACATGCTGCGCAGAATCGCCATGTGCCGCTCGACCGACAGCCGTCGCCGCAGCGTGCCGTCCGGCTCGACGTGCAGGTTGGCGACGGTGGCCTCGATCGCGGCCGGTGACCAGTCCGGGTGGGCGGCGCGGAGCCCGGCCCGCAGCCGGTCGACGGAGACGCCGTTCAGGTCGGGCGGGCGCAGCGCGTCCGCGCACTCGCGCCACGACGCGAACCGCGCCGGCAGGTCGATCCACCCGCCGTCGACGAGGGCCAGCGCGGCGACCAGGTCGGGGCGCTCGGCGGCGAGCCGGACGGCGACGTTGCCGCCCCACGACTGGCCGGCGACCACGAGCCCGCGCAGGTCGAGCGCGTCGGCGACCGCGGCGAGGTCCGCGGCGGCGGTGGCGGTGTCGTACCCGTGCGCCGGTGCGTCCGACTCGCCGTGCGAGCGCAGGTCCACCGCGTAGGCCGGGTGGCCGGCGGCGGACAGCCGGGCCGCCACCTCGTCCCAGAGCCGGGCATTGGAGGCGAGGCCGTGCACCAGCAGGAAGGGGCGCCGCGTGCCGGGCCAGCTCCGTACTCGCAGGCGCACGTCGGTGGCGACGGGCACCCGCAGATCAACCGGGGCCATGCCCCGACTCTAGCCCCGGCCTCCGACACCCAGCGCTCTCTCGTGCGACGCCGCGGCGCGCCGGATGTCAGCAGGAGTCTGTCTTGTCCGCGTCGACGCAGACGACAGCCTTGTGCTCGAGATCGACGGTGTACCGGGCCCCCGCAACGTCATAGGTGACGTAAATCTGTGGCGGCCGCCACGCGCCAGGCTGCCGGCCCCGGAGCGTCAGTACGAGGGCGTACCGACCTCCTGGGGCGAGCTCCGCGTCCGCCACCGGGGTCGCGACGAGGTGCGGCAGGAGGTCGCTTACCGGCCTGCGCACCAGGCCGATTCCGGTGTCGGACTCACCCAGAGTGACCACGTGAGCATCAACGACCTCGGCGGCCTCTCCAGCGTCTGATGCGGGTGCGACCGAGACGAGACGGATCGAGGCGGCGGAGTCGTTGGTCAGGCTGACGGTTCCGTCGTAGATCAATTCGCCGGTCGTGATCGCGGTGTCGTAGGCAGCACCACTGCTTACGACTTTGACAGCGTGGGAGGGATCGGCCGCGCTTGCGGTTGCCGTGGGCATCACCGAGGAGGACTGGCCTGGCGGGACCGACCTCGGTTGCTCAGGAGAACAGCCAACGAGAGTACCGGCGAGTGCAGTCGTGACGACGAGCCTGACGGCGACGCGGTTGCGCGTGACACCCCCTCGTCTGGTCGGTCTGGCAATCACTGAAGCGACCAGACTCGACAGGGCTGGCGGCATATCGGCATCGTCCCCGAGCGTTGGCGTACGCCGCAACGGCCATGCTCGTTGCTCGCTTCCGTCGGCCTGCTGTCGCCCCTACTCACCGCCCTTGGTCACCCTTGGACGCGCTCAGGAGCGACCGGCGGACCGCTTCGAGCGCTTCAAGCAGCGCATCGGGGTCCCGCGGGGCCGTGTAGTGCGGCGTCATGTGCTCCTCCATCGCCCGCTGCGCACGTCTTAGCTCCGCCTCCCCGGCCGGCGTGAGCTCAAGCGCGTTGGAGCGGCCGTCCTCGCGGCGCCGGGTGAGCAGGCCTCGCGCCTCCAGCCGGGCGACCTGGCGGCTGACCGCGGCGCGGTCGATGCCGAGATGAGTGGCGATCTCCTGCTGTGTCGGCGCGTCGTCCTGCTCGCTCACCCCGAGAAGGAGCAGGAACTGCGACAGCGTGAGCGCGGAGTGCTCCCGCAGCGTGCGCTCGGCGGCCTGGTCCACGAGTGCCGTCACCTCGTGCAGCAGCCGGCCGATGCGCTGATTCTTGCGTGCCCGATCCACGCCGCCTATCGTACAGTTGATTAGTCAACGGTTCTGGAGGCGCGATGTTCACTGGTCTCGGCCAGATCACCCTCACCGTGCGCGACTACGACGAGGCGATCGACTTCTACGTCAACAAACTCGGCTTCGTGCTCCTCACCGACACCCGGCCCGTCCCCGGCATCCGGATCGTTCGGGTCGCTCCGGCGGAAGGCAACCAGACCGTCATCGTGTTCGAGAAGGCCGTGACCGAGGCCGACTGGGCGCGGTTGGGCAAGCAGTTCCCCGGCATGACCCTCACGCTGTTCACCGACGACATCGAGGCGACCGTCGCGCAGTTGAAGGCCAACGGCGTCGAACTGCTCGAGCCGGTGCGCCGCGCGCCGTGGGGCATCCAGACGGTGATCGCCGACCTGTACGGCAACATCTTCGACGTGCTGCAGCCGAGTCCGGTCATGCAGACGGTACGGCCGTGACGTGATACCGCGAGGCGCGCGGGTCAGGGCGTCGCGGCGCGCAGCAGGGCGGCGGCCTCCTCCGGCGGCACGTCGTTGATGAAGACGCCCATCGCGGACTCCGAGCCCGCCAGGTACTTGAGCTTGCCGGCCGCCCGACGGACGGAGAACACCTGCAGGTGCAGGTAGGCGAGCTCGCGGTCACGGCGCACCGGGGCCTGGTGCCACGCGGCCACGTACGGCATCGGCACGCCGAACAGCGCGTCGAGGCGGCGCAGCACGTCCAGGTAGACCGGCGCGAACGCGGTGCGCTCCGCGTCCGACAGCGCGGGCAGGTCCGGCACCGCCCGGTGGGGAGCGACGTGCACCTCGAACGGCCAGCGGGCGGCGGCCGGCACGAACGCGGTCCAGTGCTCGTTGGCGGCGACCACCCGTACGCCCGCCGCCCGCTCGGCCGCGAGCACGTCCGCGTAGAGGTTGCGCCCGCCGGTCGCCGCCGCATGCCGGCAGGCGGCGGCGAGCAGCGCCCGGGTGCGCGGCGTGACGAACGGGTAGGCGTAGATCTGCCCGTGCGGGTGGTGCAGCGTGACCCCGATCTCCATGCCCCGGTTCTCGAAGCAGAACACCTGCTCCACGGCCGGGTCGGCGGAGAGCGCCGCGGTGCGGTCGGCGAGCGCGTCGAGCACCGTGCGTACGCGCCGGGCGGGCAGTGTGGCGAAGGAGGCGTCGTGGTCGGCGGTGAAGCACACCACCTCGCACCGCCCCACCCCGGGGCGCACCGGGGTGTACGGCGTGAGCGGTGGCAGGTCACCCGCCAGCTCGCCCGTGACCCGTTCGCTGAACGCCGGGAACCGGTTCTCGAAGACGACGACGTCGTAGTCGCGGGCGGGGATCTCGGTCAGGCGATCCTCAGTGGATGGACATAGTGGACATTCATCGGCCGGGGGCAGGTGGGTGCGGGTCTGGCGGTGCGCGGCGATCGCCACCCACTCGTCGGTGAGCGGGTCGTAGCGCAGCTGCGACGCGGCCGGTGGCGCGGGGAGCACGCGGCGGTCCACGACACTGCGGTCCACTGGGGGGCGGACCGGCTCGTCGCAGTCGTCGTAGTAGAAAAGCTCCCGCCCGTCGGCCAACCGGATGGCCGTCCGCTTCACCGGGCCTCCGCCACGATGAGCTCGCCGACCGCGTCGGCCAACACCTCGCGTGCCTGGGCCGCGAGCCCGGAGTCGGTGACCAGCACGTGCGCGTCGCCGAGGGCCGCGATCGAGGAGATGCCGACCGTGCCCCACTTCGTATGGTCGGCGACGACGACGAGCCGCTCCGCCGCGGCCACCAGCGCCCGGTTGGTGTCGGCCTCCATGAGGTTCGGGGTGGTGAACCCGGCCCGCTCGCTCATCCCGTGCACGCCGAGGAAGAGCATGTCGAGGTGGAGGGACCGGATCGCCGCGACCGCGACCGGACCGACCAGCGCGTCGGACGGGGTACGCACGCCGCCGGTGAGCACCACCGTCTGGTCGGTGCGCCCAGCCTTGTAGAACACGTCGGCGACCGGAATCGAGTTGGTCACCACGGTCAGCTCCGGCACCTCCACCAGCCGGCGGGCCAGTTCGGCCGTGGTGGTACCCGCCGAGAGCGCGACCGCGGTGCCGGGCTTGACGAGCTGAGCCGCGGCCGCTGCGATGGCCCGCTTCTCGGCGCGCTGCCGGATGGCCTTGGCCGCGAATCCGGGTTCGTCGGTGGAGCCGGGCTGCACCGCGGTCGCCCCACCGTGCACCTTCGACACCAGGCCCCGGTCCGCGAGCACCTCCAGGTCGCGGCGGATGGTCATGTCCGACACGCCGAACTCGGCGACCAGGTCGCTGACCCGGACGGCGCCGCGGGTGCGTACCCGTTCGAGGATGGCCGCCTGCCGCTGCGGGGCGAGCATCAGGCCGCCTCCTCGGCGAGCACCACGACACCGCCGGCCGGCACGGGCACGACGCCGGCGAAGGCCGTACCGGTCAGCAGGTCCGTGCCGGCCAACACGCCCGCGCCGTCCCCCGCCACCTCGGCGTCGGCGTCGGTGTGGTTGAGCAGGAACAGGTACGTGCGCCCGTCGGCGTGCCGACGGCGTACCGCCTCGATTCCGGCGGGCAGCCCGGCGACCGGCGGGGCGACCCCGGCGGCGGCGAGGACGCCGCCAAGCAGCCGGGCGAGCGACGGGTCGTCCAGTCGGGTGCCGACGTACCAGGCGTCGCCGCGGCGGGTGACCGCGGGTGCGTGCGCGGCCGGGCCGTCGGCGTAGCGCGCGACGACCTCGGCGCGCGGGGCGCCCCCGCGCTCGGTCCACGTGTGGCCAATCGATCCGTCGGTCAACTGCACCGTCACACCCTCGGGTAGGGGGCAGAACTCCTCGATGCGCACGCCCAGCAGGTCGGTGAAGGCGCCCGGGTAGCCGCCCAGGCGCACCCGGTCGTGCTCGTCCACCACGCCGCTGAAGGGGCCGATGACGAGGGTACCGCCGCGCCCGACGTACCCGGTGAGGTTGGCGACCGTGGCGTCGTCGACCGCGTAGAGCGCGGGGGCCAGGACCGCCCGGTAACGGGACAGGTCCGCGCCCGGGTGGGCGAGGTCGGCGGTGATCCCGGCCCGCCACAGCGCTGCGTGCCAGCGCCGGATCTCGTCGAAGCAGTCCAGGTCCACGCTGGGCTGGGCGGGCGTCTCCTGCGCCCAGCCGCTCGGGTAGTCCAGCAGGATCGCCACGTCGGAGTCCACGCCGGAGCCGGCGATCTCGCCCAGCCGCCGCAGGTGCCCGCCGAGGGCGACGACCTCGCGGAAGATCCGGCTGTCCGGGCCGGTGTGCGGCAGCATCGCCGAGTGCCACTTCTCCGCGCCCGCGCGGCTGGCCCGCCACTGGAAGAACATCGCCCCGTCGCTGCCGCGCGCCACGTGCGCCAGGCTGTCGCGAACGAGCTGCCCGGGAGCCTTCGCCAGGTTGCGGGGCTGCCAGTTGACCGCACCGGTGGAGTGCTCCATGAGCAGCCACGGCCCACCGGCGAGTGACCGGGCCAGGTCGGCGGCGAAGGCGATCTGCGCGCCCGGTTCCCGCGCATCCGCCCCGATCAGGTAGTGGTCGTTGGCGACCACGTCCAGCTCCCGCGCCCAGGCCCAGTAGTCCAGCTCGGTGAACTGGCCGGTCATCAGGTTGGTGGTCACCGGTACGCCCGGGCACAGTTCGTGCAGCAGGTCCCGCTCCGCGGTGAACAGCGCGAGCAGGGCGTCGGAGCAGAACCGGCGGAAGTCGAGGACCTGGCCCGGGTTGCGGAACGTCGGGGTGTCGCGAGGTGGCAGGATCTGCGCCCAGTCGGTGTAGCGCTGGGACCAGAAGGCCGTGCCCCAGACCTCGTTGAGGGTGTCCAGATCCCGGTAGCGGGCCCGCAGCCAGTCCCGGAAGGCCGCGGCCGACACCTCGCAGTAGCAGGCGGCGTTGTGGCAGCCGTACTCGTTGTGCACGTGCCACAGGGCCAGCGCGGGATGGTCGCGGTAGCGCCGGGCGAGGCGCTCGACCAGCCGCAGGGCCGCGTCGCGGTACGCGGGGGAGCTGGGGCAGAACGCCTGGCGGCTGCCGTACCACAGGCGCCGGCCGGCGGAATCCACGGGCAGGCTCTCGGGGTGGGCGTGGGAGAACCACGGCGGCGGTGAGGCGGTCGCGGTCGCCAGATCGACGGCGATCCCCGCCTCGTGCAGCGTGTCGAGGACCCGGTCCAGCCAGCCGAACTCGTACCGACCCGGCGCCGGCTCCAGCCACGCCCACGCGAAGACGCCGACGGTGACCAGCGTGACGCCCGCCTCCCGCATGAGCGCCGCGTCCTGCGCCCACGTGGACTCCGGCCACTGCTCGGGGTTGTAGTCGCCGCCGTAGCACAGACCGGTGACGCGCGGCACGAGGGGTGCGGCCACCATGCCTCCCGATCAAACGCAATACAACAGATACGAACACTAGCTCGCGGAGGACTTGTCGGGAAGGGATTGACATGCGACCGTATGAGCGCTGGGATGTGGGGACTTTCTTTTGGCCTTGTTTGATCTTGCTGCTCTAGCTGGAGGAGGCACCGATGGTTCACACCCCCGCGAGCACCCCGTTTCTCCAGCCGCCGCCCTCCGACCGAGGGCTGCCACGCCGTTCGATCCTGCGCGGGGCCCTCCTCGGCGCCGGGGCGTTCGCCGTGCCCGCAGCGCTCGCCGGGTGCGAGAAGCCGTCCGAGCGCGGCGGGGGCGAGGGCGGGGTGGTGACCCTCGGGTCGAACTACTCCGACGAGGTGCCGAAGAAGGCACTGGCCGAGGTGATCAACGCCTCCGGGCTGTCGGTCACCATCAACACCGTCGACCACAACACGTTCCAGGAGAACATCACCCGCTACCTGCAGGCCACCCCGGACGACGTGTTCAGCTGGTTCGCCGGCTTCCGGATGCAGTTCTTCGCCGCACAGGGCTTCGCCACCGACATCTCCGACGTGTGGCAGGAGATCGGCGCCGACTACTCCGAGGCGTTCAAGCAGGCGTCGACCGGCGCCGACGGCAAGCAGTACTTCGTGCCGTTCTACCTCTACCCGTGGGCGGTCTTCTACCGAAAGAGCCTGTTCGAGGCCAACGGGTACGAGATCCCGAAGACCTGGGACGAGTACAAGGCCCTGGCCGAGCGGATGAAGGCCGACGGGCTGACGCCGATCGCGCTGGGCGACAAGGACGGCTGGCCCGCGATGGGCACGTTCGACTACATCAATATGCGGCTCAACGGCTACGACTTCCACATCCGCCTCATGGCCGGCGAGGAGTCCTGGGAGGACGCCAAGGTCAAGCAGGTCTTCTCGCTGTGGCGCGAACTCCTGCCGTACTGCCAGCCCGGCGCGAACGGGCGCACCTGGCAGGAGGCGGCCCAGTCCCTGGTGGCCAAGCAGACCGGTATGTACCTGCTCGGCATGTTCGTCGGACAGCAGTTCTCCGGCGAGGACGCCAAGGATCTGGACTTCTTCCCCTTCCCGGCGATCGACGAGGCGCACGGGCAGGACGCCCTCGAGGCCCCGATCGACGGGTTCATGATCTCCGGCAAGGCCAAGAACGTCGAGGGCGCCAAGCGGCTGTGCAAGTACCTGGCCAGCGCGCAGGCGCAGAACATCTACCTGCGCAGCGACCCCAACAACGTCGCCACGAACTCCAAGGCCGACACCAGCAGCTACAACGACCTGCAGAAGAAGGCGGTCGAGCTGATCTCCTCGGCCAAGCACATCTCGCAGTTCCTCGACCGGGACACGCGCCCGGACTTCGCGTCCACCGTGATGATCCCGTCGTTGCAGACGTTCCTGAACAACCCCGACGACATCGACGGGCTGTGCCGGCAGATCGAGGCCCAGAAGAAGTCCATCTTCACCTCCTGAGGTGTCCTCGTGACGGTCGTCAGCACCCACCCGCCGGCGCCGCGGCAGCGGCGCCGGCGGGTCGGACGTTTCACGCCGGGCGACATCGCCGTGATCGGCCTGCTGCTCGGCATCCCGCTGCTGCTCGACGTGCTGCTCATCTGGGGGCCGACCCTGGCCTCGGTCGCGCTCTCGTTCACCTCGTGGAACGGGGTCACCGAGATCCAGCCGGCGGGCCTGGAGAACTACCGCAACATCGTCACCAACTACCCGCCGTTCTGGCCGGCGATCCGCAACAACGTGCTGTGGCTGCTGTTCCTCGGCTGCGTCGCCACGCCGTTCGGCCTGTTCCTCGCCGTGCTGCTCGACAAGCAGGTGCGCTTCACGCGCTTCTACCAGACGGCGCTCTACCTGCCCGTGGTGCTCTCGCTCGCGGTCATCGGCTTCATCGCCCAACTCATCTACTCGCGTGACTACGGGGTGCTCAACGCGCTGCTCGGGCTCACCGACGACCCGATCGACTGGATCGGCGACCCGGACATCAACCTGTGGTCGGTGCTGGTGCTCGTGGGCTGGCGCCACGTCGGCTACGTCATGCTGCTCTACCTGGCCGGGCTCAAGGCCGTGGACCCGGCGCTGAAGGAGGCCGCCGCCATCGACGGGGCGAACGAGGCGCAGGCGTTCTTCCGCGTGGTCTTCCCGACCCTGCGCCCGGTCAACGTCATCGTGCTGGTGATCACCGTCATCGAGGCGCTGCGGGCGTTCGACGTCGTGTACGCCATCAACCGCGGGCGCAACGGCCTGGAACTGCTCTCGGTGCTGATCACCGACAACATCGTCGGTGAGGCGAGCCGGATCGGCTTCGGCTCGGCGCTGGCCGTGATCCTGCTGGCGATCTCGCTCGGCTTCATCGTGATCTACCTGACGCAGACGCTGCGGGAGGCGAAGCGATGACGTCGGTCACCGAGGTGCGGCGGATCGGCGTACCCCCGGTCTCCACGGTCGCGCCGGGGCGACGGCGCCGGCGCCCCGCCCGGATCGTGCTGCACGCGTTCCTGTGGGTGGTGGCGGTCGGCTGGCTCGCGCCCTTGCTGCTGGCCATCTATGCGTCGCTTCGCCCGTACGCGGAGACCGCCGAACTCGGCTACTTCTCCCTGCCCCGGGACCTCTCGTTCGACTACTACGTCGACGCGTGGCGGCGCGGCGGCCTGCCCAAGCACTTCCTCAACACGCTGCTCATCGCCGTGCCGTCGGTGCTGGCGACGCTGTTCTTCGCGTCGTTCGTCGCGTTCCTCATCTCCCGGCGGCGCATCCGGGGCGGCAAGCTGCTGCTCATCCTGTTCACCGCGGGCAACCTGCTGCCCCCGCAGGTGCTCGTCACGCCGCTGTACGTCATGTACGCGAAGATCCCGCTGCCGTGGTGGATGAGCTGGCCGTCCGAGCTGCTCTACGACTCGTACTGGGGGGTCATCGCGATCCACGTGGCGTTCCAGACGGGGTTCTGCGTATTCGTGCTCACCAACTACATGGACACCGTGCCGCAGGACATCGTCGAGGCGTCCATCGTGGATGGCGCGGGGGTGTGGCGGCAGTACTGGAGAGTCATCCTGCCGCTGGTGCGTCCTGCGCTCGGCGCGCTCGCCACGCTGGAGTTCGCCTGGATCTACAACGACTTCTTCTGGGCCGTCGTCCTGATGTCCACAGGAGACAAGTTCCCGGTGACCAGTGCCCTGAACAACCTGCGCGCCATCTACTTCACCGACTACAACCTGCTCGCGGCGGGCTCGATGCTGGTGGCGCTGCCGACCATCGTGGTCTTCTTCATCCTGCAGCGGCAGTTCATCTCCGGGCTGACGCTCGGCGCGAGCAAGGGGTGAGCCCGCGACTACCGGGATCCGGCGGGCGCAGCGCCGGCGTGCACCCGCCGCGCGACGTAGAGCACCGTGCGCGCGTACCGGTGCAGCGCCGGGATGCGGCACGCGACGTCGTCGATCAGCCGAGCCAGGGGCCGCAGCCAACGCGGGCGGTACCAGGCGGGCGCCAGCACCCCGAACCCGCGCCACTCCACGATCGCGAATCCGTAGGGGTCGAGCAGGCCGGCCATCTGAAGTGGCGTCCGCTCTTTGTGGTCCTCGATGAGCAGCAGCCCCGAACTGTAGTGCGGCAGGACCCGGCGGGCGAACTGAAGCGCCCGCTCCCGCACCGGCTCGTGGCCGGGCGGCAGGAACGCCGTGACGACCGCCGGCAGGTCGGCACGCACCGGCTCCGGCACCACCGACCCGTCGTACGCGTGCGCCGTGCGTACCATCCCGTGCAGCAGGCGGATGCCGCGGGTGGCGCCGCCGAAGTCGTGCTGGACCGGGCGGCGCACCGGGAACGCGCGCCAGGCCAGGTCGCGCAGGTACCGCCGCTGCCGCCCGTGGACAGCGGCGACGTAGGCGCGCAGGCCGTGTCGGACCGGGTCGCGTTCGGGTTCGCGATCGCCGGCGGTCGCCGGCGCGGGGGAGATGTCGGTGGTCATGTCCGCCTCCAGGTCGCGGGCTCGGCTCGCCCGGCGAGCGACGTCGGCTGTCGCCGCCACGAGGCCGGGGCGCCGAGCCAGTCGGCGAGTCGTTCGTCCCACGGGGCGTAGTACGCCGCGAGTTCACGGCGCAGGCGCTCGGGGATCGGTGCGGGTCTGGGGGTACGGGGCCGCCTGGGTGGTTCCCCCAGGCGGGGCAGCCGGAGGAAGTCCACCACCGAGCCGTAGACGGCCTCGGGGTCGGTGAAGCAGAGCCCGGTGTCGACGACGAGGATGCGCCTTCTATCTACATAGGACGCCAGCGCCTCCAGGTACCGGACGTACTCGCCGTACGCGCGGTAGACGCGGTGCTGGTGGGCGAAGCTGTGGGCGAACGGGTCCTGGGCCAGCCGGTCGTGGTGCCCGCGCAGCCGTTCGGGCTCCGACTCCAGCGCGCGGGCGAACGAGTCCTCCGGCTCCCAGCCCCTGGCCCGCGCGTATGCGAACTGGGCGTACGCCCGCTCGACCGGGTCACGGACCAGCACGATGAGGCGTACCCAGGGCAGGACGTCGCCGATCCGCGCCGGCGCGTGCGGGTGGTACAGGTAGTACGTGGTGGACTCGAACGCCTGCGCGGGCACGCCGTACTCGGCCCGCACGCGGCGTGCCGCGCGCCGCAGCGGGAAGTGCGCCCGGTACCACCCGATCCCGCGGTGGTAGCCGTTGTCGAAGTAGTGGACGCCCGGGTAGGGCCTGGGCGTCAGCACGGTCGGGTGAGCGGCGAGCGCCCGGTACAGCCAGGTCGCCCCGCAGCGCTGCCCGCCGCAGATGAGGAACGATGGCAGCACCCGGGCTGGCGACGTCAGCCGGCGGTACGAGCGGGCGCCGAGGTGGACGGCGCGCTTGACCGGATACGGGAGCAGATGCATGCCTCGCCTCCACGGGGAGTCCCCGTGGAGGTAAACGGGGCGATCCGTCCCGACGTAACTGGCTGCGACCGTTTTGCTCGGTTAGCCCGTGTGGCGCGGATCGATCCAGCCTTCGGCACCCAGGTACCCGAGCACCGCCTCGATCGCGCTGCGCACCGGCACCTGCGACGTGTCGATGCTCAGGTCCGGGTCGCTCGGCGGCTCGTACACGTCGTCCGCCCCGGTCACGTCGGCGCGGTCACCGGGGCGGACGTACACCCGCTCACGGTCACGCTGCGCGCACACCTCGGCCGGCGTGGAGATGTAGACGAGCACGAACCCGGCACCCGCCTGCCGCGCCAGGTCACGCGCCACCTCCCGGTCCGCGACGCGGGGTGCGACCGGGCAGCTGAGCACCAGTCCACCGTGGCGGGCCGCCTCCGCCGCGACCCAGCCGATCCGGCGGGTGCCGCTGCCCGGGTCGGGGTCGCCCGCCCTGGGGCCCACGGCCAGTTCGCGGCGTAGCACGTCGCCGTCGAGCAGGGTCACGGTGCGCTCGCCGGTCTCGAGCAGCGCGTCGGCGACACCCCGGGCGATCGTGGACTTGCCCGAGCCGGGCAGCCCGGTGAAGAACACCACCAGCCCGCGCTGCCGGCGCGGTGGGCGGGCCCGGGACAGCTCGCGGGCGACCGCCGGCGGCGTGTGCCACTCCGGCAGCGGCGCGCCCATGTCCAGCAGCTCCTCGATCTCCTCGGCCGACAGCGGCAGCCGCCGGTTGCGCGGCGGGATGTCCTCGCGCCAGCGCCACTGACCGTCCCGGCCGTCGTACGCGAGCTCCCGCGGGACCAGCACCCGCAGGCCCGCCCCGGCGTACCGCTGGCCGAGCGGGAGCAGGTGCGTCACCCCGTACGCGGCGGCGACCCGGGACCGCAGCAGCGCGTCGCGGATCTCATCGGTGCGGCGGGCGAGCGGCACCGCCACGAGCGTGGCCGGCGGCATCCGGTCCCGGGCGGCGAGCACGCAGCGCACCAGCGCCTCCGGCGGCAGCCCGTCCGGGGTCGGCTCGGCGATTGGGATCAGGACGAGAAGGTGGGCGGCGAGCGTACGGGCGGCGTGCGCGATCTGGGCGAGCTGCGGCCGGTGCAGCGGTCGGTCCGCGATCACCCCGAGCACCCGCCCGGGTGGCAGCAGCCCTCGGACCTCCTCGGGGGTCTTGCGTAACCGCCGGAACGGTCCGTGCCCGGCGTCGCCGAGGCGCCGTACCGGACCGCCGACGCCGCACCAGCCCTCGCGGGTGGGCCACACGTCGGTCACCTCAACCATTGCCACGGGGGCGCCGCCGGGGTCGGTGAGGACGAGCGTGCGACGCGCCGAGTCGGCCGGGTCGAGCCCACCGGCCAGGTCGGCGGGCACCTCCAGGGTCACCGGCACCGGCCAGGCGGTGCCGTCGGCGAGCCGTCCGGTGCGCGCCTGGCTGGTCAGGTCGGCGCGCCCGAGGAAACCGGTGAGCGGGGCGCAGGCGCCGGCGAGCAGCAGCTCGAGGTCGGCCAGCTCCCGCCGACTCGGCGTATGCACGGGCGCGTCACGCAACACGTCGTTGGGCAGCAGCCCGCCGGTCACGGTCTACCTCCTCGAGGGCCGTCGCGCACAGGCTCACAGTGTCGCAGCCCTCACGGGATCGGTCGAGTCCGGCTCTGCCCGGCAATCCTGGTCGGGTTGGGCCGGGCCGAGCCCTGGCTCGGCCCGGCGATACTGGTCGGGTGCGGCCGGGCCGAGCCCTGGCTCGGCCCGGCGATACTGGTCGGGTGGAGCCAGTCTTCTTCGCCACGGCGGACGACTTTCGAACCTGGCTCGAGGAGCACCACGGCTCGGCGTCGCAGCTGCTGGTCGGGTTCTTCAAGAAGGGCTCGGGCCGGCCGAGCATGACCTGGCCGGAGGCGGTGGACCAGGCGCTGTGCTTCGGCTGGATCGACGGCGTGCGGCGCAGCCTCGACGCGGACCGGTACGTGATCCGGTTTACGCCGCGCAAGCCACGCAGCACGTGGAGCGCCGTCAACATCAAGCGGGCCCAGGAGCTGATCGACGCGGGCCTGATGCGGCCGGCCGGGCTGGCCGCGTTCCAGGCGCGCACCGCCGACCGGTCGGCCGTCTACTCCTACGAGCGGCGGCAGCCGGCCGGGTTGGACCCGGAGCACGAGGAGCGGCTGCGGGCGGATCCGGCTGCGTGGGAGTTCTTTTCGGCCCAGCCGCCGTCGTACCGGAGGTCCGTGATCCACTGCGTGGAGAGCGCCAAACGGGAGGAGACCCGGTTGCGCCGTCTCGCCGCGCTCATCGAGGAATCGGCGGCGGGGCGGCGCCTGGCCCAGTTCTCGGGCAACGGCACGCGCCGCCGGCGCGCGGGCGACGACGGTCACGGCTCGGCGTAGATCTGGTCGAGGTCGACCAGCACGATCTCTACCCCGTAAGGGCCGCAGATCCGGGGCGGGTCCGGGGCGTGCCGGGTATCGCCGCTGGCGGGCCGGCCCTAGGGTGGGCGCGTGACCCTGATCGCGACCGAAGCGCTCACGAAGCGGTACGCCAACGGCGTGACCGCCCTGGACGGGCTCACGGTCGGCGTCCGGCCCGGCATTGTGGGCCTGGTCGGCGCCAACGGCGCCGGCAAGTCCACGCTCATCAAGATCCTCCTCGGTCTGCTCCAGCCGACGAGCGGCACCGCCCGGGTGCTGGGCCTGGACCCGGCGACCGAGGCCGAGCGGGTCCGCCAGCGCGTGGGCTACATGCCCGAGAGCGACTGCCTGCCGCCGGACATGACCGCCGCCGAGTTCGTCACCCACATGGCCCGCATGAGCGGGCTGCCCAAGACCGCCGCGCGTGAGCGGGCCTCCGAGGCGCTGCGCCACGTCGGCCTCTACGAGGAGCGGTACCGCCAGATCGGCGGCTACTCCACCGGCATGAAGCAGCGCGTCAAGCTGGCCCAGGCGCTCGTGCACGACCCGGACCTGCTGCTGCTCGACGAGCCGACCAACGGGCTCGACCCGGCGGGCCGCGACGCGATGCTCACCCTGATCCACCGGATCGGCACCGAGTTCGGCATCTCCGTCGTGGTCTGCTCCCACCTGCTCGGCGAGGTCGAGCGCATCTGCGACTCGCTGGTGGCGATCGACGGCGGCCGGCTGCTGCGCGCGGCCGAGATCTCCACCATGACCACCGCCAGCGACGTGCTCGCCGTTGAGGTCTCCGAGGGCACGGAGGAGCTGGCCGCCCACCTGTCGGGCCTCGGGCTGGCCGTCCGGCGCGAGGGTCACCTGCTGCTCGTGTCGATGGACAGCGAGCAGACGTACGACCTCATCCTCGGCGCGGTCGCGGAGCTGGACCTGCCGCTGCACCGGCTGGACCAGCGCCACCACCGGGTGGCCGAGCTGTTCGCGGCGAAGGAGGTGGCGCATGTCGGTTGATCAGGTGCCGGCCGGGCAGGGCGGGACGACCTCGGTCATCCACGACATCGGGTACCAGCGGTACGCGGGGGCCAGGCTCGGCCGGGGGTACGTCGTGCGGTCGCTGTACACGCACGGCCTGCGCACGGCGTTCGGGTTCGGCCGCAGCGCCAAGGCGAAGATCTTCCCCTGGTTCGTCGTGGGCATCGTCGGGCTCGTCGCCCTCGTGCTGGTCGCCACGCGCGACCCGATCAGGGGGATGATGATGTCCTACGCCGACTTCCCCGAACAGCTCTCCTTCCTCATCATTCTGTTCTGCGCGGTCGTGGCGCCGGAGCTCGTCTCGCGCGACCTGCGCAGCGGTGTGCTGCCGCTGTACTTCTCCCGGCCGCTTGGGCGCGACGACTACGCGCTGGCGAAACTGGCCGCGCTCATCACCGCCACGTGGCTCATGCTCGGCGGCGCGCAGTTGCTGATGTTCGTCGGCGGGGCCTTCTCGCTCGACGGCCCGCGCGCGATCTGGGAAGAGTTCACCGATTTCCTTCCCGGCTTCGCCCACTCCGGCCTGCACGCCGTGGTCTTCTCCGCCCTCGCGATCCTCGTGGCCTCGCTGGCCAGCCGGCGTGCCATCGCCGCCGCCCTGGTCGTGGCGGTGTTCCTGGTGACCACCCCGGTGGTGGGCGTGCTGTTCGCCCTGGGCGGTGAGACCGCTCGGCAGCTCGCCTCGCTCGCCAGCCCGATGACCATGGTGGCGGGGGTCGGCGCCTGGCTGTTCCGGACCGAAGACGACCTGGTCGGCGACTTCGGCCCGGTCTACGCGGTCGCGACGGCCGGCCTCGTGCTCGTCTGTGTCGCACTGCTGCTGATCCGGTACCGGAGGGTGGCCCGATGAGCGTCGAACTGCGCGGGGTGTCCCGCTGGTACGGCAACGTGGTGGCGGTCAACGACGTGACCATGTCGCTCGGTCCCGGCGTGACCGGCCTGCTCGGGCCCAACGGCGCGGGCAAGACGACGCTGCTGCACATGATGGCGGGGTTCCTCGCGCCGTCGCGGGGCGAGGTGCTCGTGCACGGCGAGCCCGCCTGGCGCAACCCGAATGTCTACAAGCGACTCGGGCTGGTCAGCGAGCGCGAGGCGGTGCACGGTTTCCTCACCGGCTGGGAGTTCGTGCTCGCCAGCGCTAGGCTGCACCGGCTGCCGGATGCGGAGGCCGCCGCCCGGCGGGCGATCGATCTGGTCGACCTGGCCGACGCGCAGGACCGGCGGCTGCAGACGTACTCGAAGGGCATGCGCCAGCGGGCACGGGTCGCCGCGGCGCTGGTGCACGACCCGCAGGTGCTGGTGCTCGACGAGCCGTTCAACGGCCTGGACCCTCGGCAGCGGCTGCACATGCTGGACCTGCTGCACCGGCTCGGCGCCTCCGGGCGCACGGTGCTGTTCAGCTCGCACATCCTCGAGGAGGTCGAGCAGGTCTCCGGCACCGTCCAGGTGATGGTGGCCGGCCGGCTCGCCGCGTCCGGCGACTACCGCACCATCCGGCGGCTGATGACCAACCGGCCGCACGTGTTCACCATCGAGTCCAGCGACGACCGGCGGCTCGCGGTGGCGCTGATCGGCGAGGAGTCGGTGACCGGGGTCGAGCTGGGGTCCGGCGGGCTGACGGTCCGGGCCCGCGACTACGGCACCTTCACCCGCCGCCTGCCGAGGATCGCGCTCGGCGAGCGGATCCGCCTGCGGCGCCTGGTGCCCGCCGACGAGTCCCTGGAGAGCGTCTTCTCCTACCTTGTCGCGTCATGAGCCTGGGGGACCTGTGAATCTCACCATCATGCGGATCACCGCGCGCGGCCTGTTCGGCCGGCGGCGGTTCCTGCTCCTGCTCCCGCTGCCCCTGCTGCTGGTGGGGCTCGCGGTGCTCGCCGACGGGCTCGGAGTCGAACCGTCCGAGTGGGTGGAGTCCGTCGTCCTCGGGCTGGGTGTGATGGTCGTGCTCCCGGTCGTGGCCCTGATCACCGGCGCCTCTGTGCTCGGCTCGGAGATCGACGACGGGACGCTCGTGCACCTGCTGGCCAAGCCACTGCCGCGCCGGGAGATCATCTTCGCCAAGCTGGTCGTGGCCGTGGCGGTCACCTCGGTCACCGTCGGGGTGCCGATGTTCCTCACCGGCCTGGTGGCCGGTTCGGTCCGGTTCGGGCTCGCCCTGGCCGCGGGCAGCGTGCTCGGTGCCCTCGCCTACTGCGCGCTGTTCCTGGCGCTGAGCCTGCTGACCCGCCGGCCGGTCCTGGTCGGCCTGGTCTACGTGCTGATCTGGGAGGGTATCCTCGCCAACCTGCTCTCCGGCGCCCGGGTGCTCTCGGTGCAGCACTACGTTCTCGCGGTCGCCCACCGGCTGGCGGCCACCGATCTGCTGACCGCGTACGTGTCCGTTCCGGTGGCGCTGGTGATGGCCGCGGTGTTCACGGTGGGCGGTACCGTGCTGGCGATCGACCGGCTGCGCTCGTTCAGCGTTGCCGGCGAGACGAGCTGAGGCCGGCCGCGACACCCCGTCGCGCCCGCTCGGCCACGCACCGGTCAGCCGGTGTTGCGCATGCCGGCCGCGATGCCGTTGACCGTGGTGAGCAGGGCGCGCTGCACCGTCGGATCGCCGCCCGCGCCACGGTAGGCCGCGGCCGGCCGGTCCGTCTGCCGGTACCGGCGCAGCAACGCGATCTGCAGGTGGTGCAAGGGCTCCAGGTAGGTGTCGCGCACGGCGAGTGTGCGCCGTAGTACCGGCTGCCCGTCCAGCAACTCGGACTCGCCGGTGACCGCGAGCACCTCCCGCACCGTACGGTCGTACTCGTCGCGGATCCGATCGAAGATCGGGTGCAGCCGGGCCGGCACGAGGCTCTCGACGTACCGCCGCGCGATGGCGAGGTCGGTCTTGGCGAGCATCATCTCCACATTGGACAGGAAGGTGCGGAAGAAGTGCCAGCCCTCGTGCATCTCGGTCAGCACCTCCCCGAGCCCGGCGGCGCGCGCCGCGGCCAGCCCCGTGCCGACGCCGTACCAACCCGGCACGATCTGCCGCGACTGGGTCCAGCCGAAGACCCACGGGATGGCGCGCAGTCCCTCCAGGCCGGCCCCGGAGTCCGGCCGGCGGGTGGGCCGGGAGCCGATGTTGAGCGCGCTCAGCAGTTCGGTGGGCGTGGATGCCCAGAAGTACGCCGGCAGGTCCGGGTCCTCGACCAGCGACCGGTAGCCGGCGTACGCGGCGTCGGAGATGACGGACATCGCCGAGTCCCACCGGGCCAGCGCCTCCGCGGGCTGGCGTGGCGCGGTGTGCAGCAGCGTCGCCTGCAGCACGGCCGCGACGGTGAGTTCGAGGTTCTCCCGGGCCAGCGCGGGCAGCAGGTACTTGTCCGAGATCACCTCGCCCTGTTCGGTCAGCTTGATGGCGCCGTCCAGCGTGCCGTACGGCTGGGCGAGGATCGCGTCGTGCGTCGGCCCGCCGCCCCGGCCGACCGTGCCGCCCCGACCGTGGAAGAGCCGCAGCCGTACGCCGTGCTTGGCGGCGACGTCGCGCAGTGCGCGCTGGGCCCGGTGGATCGCCCACTGGGAGGTGGCGATGCCGGCCTCCTTGTTGGAGTCCGAGTAGCCGAGCATCACCTCCTGCACGTTCCCGCGGGCCGCGACGACCGCGCGGTACGTCGGCAGCGACAGCAGCTCGTCGAGCAGTTCGCCGCCGGCGTCGAGTTCCGTCACGGACTCCAGCAGCGGCACGAAACCGATGCGTGAGCGGCCACTGTGGACATCGAGCAGACCGGCCTCGCGGGCGAGCACGACCGCGGCCAGCACGTCGTCCACGCCCCGGGTCATGGAGATGATGTACGACTCGACGATCTCCGACCCGAACCGGTCCTGCGCCTCGCGGATCGTGGTGAACACGTCGAACGTCCGCCGGGCCCGATCGGTCAGTGTCGTGTCCACTCCGGACAGCGGGCGGCGCCCTTCCAGTTCGCGGACCAGCAGCGCGGTGCGCTGCGGGCGGGGCAGCGCCGCGTAGTCGTCGACCTCGCCCACCGCGGCGTACAGCTCGGCCAGCACGGTGTGGTGGGCGTCCGCGTGCTCGCGCACGTCCATCGTCGCCAGGTGCAGGCCGAACGCGGACACGACCCGGATCGCGGTGGCGAGCCGTCCGCTGGCCGCCAGCTGCCCGGCGTTGCGGGCCAGCGAGTCGCGCATGAGCTCCAGGTCGGCGACGAGTTCGTCGGTGCCCAGGTAGTCGCGGCCGGGCACGTGCGGGGTGCCGCGGGCGAGCCGCGCCCGGGTGTTGGCCAGCTTCATCTTGATGCAGCGGGCCTTGAGCCGGTACGGCTCCTCGGCGTTGACCCGCCGGTACCGCTCGGGCAGCTCCGGCAGCGCGTCGAGGTCCTTGGCGAGGCTGGCGGACAGGTCCAGGGACACCTGGCGCAGCCGACGCGACACCGGGAGCTCGGCGATGAGCTGGTCGAGCGCGGCCTCGGCCGCCTGGATGCCGTGCTCGTGCTGGATGAGCAGCACGTCGCGGGTGACGGCCGGGGTCACGTACGGGTTGCCGTCGCGGTCCCCGCCGATCCAGGTGCCGAACGTGAGCGGTCGGGTCGCCGCCGGGTCCGTGCGCACGCCCAGCCGGCCCAGTGTCTCGGCGAGGTCGTCGAGCACCTGCGGGGCCGCGTCGGCGTACAGGTCACGCAGGTAGTAGACGGCGTTGCGCGCCTCGTCGGTCGGGTCCGGGCGTTCCAGGCGCAGCTCGTCGGTCTGCCAGAGCACGTCGATGAGTTCGGCGAGGCGACGGTCCGTGGCGGCGGCGTCGGCCGCGCCGTAGAGCGCGGCCGACGCCGCCTCCCGGTCCAGCTCGTCGGCGATGGCGCGCAGCCGCGACAGGATCGACCGGCGCGCCGCCTCGGTCGGGTGGGCGGTGAACACCGGTCGGACGGCCAACCGCCGCCCGGCTGCCGCGATCTCCTCGGCCGCCACGCCCCGCTCGGCGATCAGCCGCGCCGCCTCGTCCAGCCAGCCGCCGCGCGCCGCGCGCCTGCGGCGCAGCTCCCGGGCCCGGTGCACCTGCTCGGTGACGTTGGCCAGGTGGAAGTAGGTGGAGAAGGCGCGGGCGAGCTTCGTCCCGGTGGTCACGTCCAGGCTCGCCAGCCGCGCCGCCGCCGCGTCGGCGTCGGAGCGCACCAGTGCCCGTACCTCCTCGACCAGGTCGAGCAGGTCCTGCCCCTCCTGGCGGGCCAGGGTCTGGCCGAGCAGGGTGCCGAGCCGGCGGATGTCCGCCCGCAGCGCGGCGTCGGGTGCCTCCTGGTCGCGGTGGTCGGGGTGTGCCGGACGGTCGGTCACGCGTGCTCCTCACCTTGGCGACGAAAGGAACATGGGTAAGCAAGGACCACGCTGTCCCGCGGTGTCGATGCTAGGCAGCGAACGGGCGCAGCGGTCTGCTCGGTTTCATCCTTTGTCGTCGCCGAACCGGCCGTGCTCGTCGGCGATGCTGGAGATCACCACGATCCGCCGCGCCGATCGGGGCTTGCCTTGCCGATCGGGGCTTGCCTTCGAGCATGACGTCCACCATCTCCTCATCCCGACACTAGCCAGCCATGTGCGGCAATGCGCGTTTTTCGCTCATCGAGGTGATCTCAGCAAGGTAGGTACCGGTCGCGCGGCACCGGTTGGCGTCGATGAGTCAGGAGGCGGCCTTGCGGTCGAGGCGGTAGCGGGTCTGGAAGAACAGGGCCGCCGCCATGAGCACGGCGGGCACCACGGTGAAGCCCACGAGCAGCGCCAGCAGCGCCGAGTCGGTCTGCGTCACCGCCGCGCCCTCGGTCGTGGACACGAAACCGCCCAGGGCCAGGACGCCGGAGTAGATGTAGGGCCCGACGGCGGCTCCGGTCGCGTCCGTGGCGGTCCACACCCCGGTGTAGGCGCCGGCTCTGGCGGACCCCCGCTCCTCGGCGGCGGCCACTACGTCCGGGACCATCGAGAAGGCGAAGAGCTGGAGCCCGGCGAAGGCGATGCCCATCGCCACCACCACGGCGACGGTCAGGGCTACCCCCAGCGCCTCCCCCACCCACAGGGCGAGCGACCCGACGGCGAAGACCGCCTGGCAGGCCAGCATCGCCGGCTGCTTGCCGGTCCGCCGAGACACCCGCATCCATACCGGCCCAGCGATCGCCGCCGGCCCGAGGAACGCGCCCATGAGCACGGCGGTCAGACCGGCGTCGTGGAAGACGTACTCGGTGTAGAACGGCACCGCCGCCAAGAACAGGTGCGTCGTCACCCCGGTGAACAGGTACGACAGCACCAGCATCCGGAATTCGCGGTCCCGCCACGTCAACCGGAGATCCCCGAGCACTCGGTGAGCGGCGTCGTCGGGCGTGCGGAATCCGCAACGGGCGGTCAGCCGCCGTACGCCGGACACCGCGACGATTCCGGAGACGATCATGAACAGCGCCATGATCACGGCCATCCGGGAGTAGTCGGCGCGGGCGCCGGACTCGACCATCGCGGGTGCGGCGACACCGGCGGCCAGCAGCCCCAGCGTCAGCAGCAGCATCCGGACCATGAACACCCGGGTGCGCTCGTGATAGCCGACTCGCAGGTCCGAGGGCGTCGTCAGGTACGGCACCTGGAAGCAGGCGAACAGCGTGTTGCCGACGATGAACCAGGCGCCGGCCCACAACGCCGCCGCCGGACCGGACAGGCCCGCCGGGACGGTGAACAGCGCGGCCATCGCCACGGCCAGCAGCAGTCCTGTCTGGAGCATGCCGCGCCGGTGACCTCGCCGCCGCGCCTCGCGGTCCGACAAGGTGCCCAGCAGCGGGTGGACGAGCACATCGACGATCTTGGGCACCAGCATGACCAGGCCGGCCAGCGACGCCGAGACCCCGAGCGTATGGGTGAGGAAGTACAGCAGCAGCAGCCCCGGGACGGTGACCCACACGCCCATCCCGAGCGAGCCGGTGGCGTAGGCGACCAGGTCGCCGGTGCGCGCCCGCGGCTCGACGCCCGCCGGCGCCGCCGCGACGCTCTGGGCGCTCATGCCTTCCCCCTGTGCCGGGCGACGACGCCCGCCGCCACCTCGGCCCGGTCGAACGCCCCGGACCTGACCTGGCGCGCCAGCGTCCGGGCGATGATCCGGTCGGTCACCGCCGGCAGATGCCGGGCCAGGAAGAACTCCACCGCACCGCGCCGCGTGGTGGTCATGTCCCGGCGCGGACGGCGGGAGAGCACCGCCTCCATCACCGTGTCGACCACGCCCTCCAGCGGCTCGTAGCGGCTCATGCCCTCGAGCGAGAGCCCGGCCGCGGCGGTGGAGTCATGGATGGGGCTGCGCACCATCGATGGGTACACGCAGGTGACCCCGACGTGGGTGCCGATCTCCAGGCGAAGCGCGTCGGCGTAGGCCACCAGGGCCCGCTTGGATGCCCCGTAAGCCGCCGCAAGTGGAAGCTGCATGACCGCCATCCGCGAGGCGATCATGATGACCCGGCCGCGAGACCGCACCAGGTCGTCCACGCAGGCCGCGGTCACCCGCCATGCCCCGAGCAGGTTGATCTCGAGCTGGCGGCGCACCTCGGCGGACGGCGGCAGCTCGGCGGGGGCGGGGCCGCCGACCCCGGCGTTGTTGATGAGCACGTCCAGGCCGCCGAGCCTGCCGATCGCCTCCGGCACCGCGGCGGTCACCGCCCCGTCATCGGTGATGTCGCAGGCGAGGACCTCGACCGGGTCGTCCGTGCGCGCAGCGACGTCCAGGCCGACGACGCGGGCGCCGAGGCCGTCCAGCCGCGCGCAGATTGCCCGGCCGAAGGTGCCGGAGGCGCCGGTGACGATGACGCGCAGGCCGCGCGGATCACGGTGGCCGCCGCGCAAGGCGGCGGCCGGGGAGCGCAAGGGGCTCATGCGGTGGTCTCCTCCCGGCGGGCTGGGGTGAACGGGCGGGCGACGCCACGCCGCAGCCGGGCGCGTCCCGCCTTGATCTCTCGCGGCAGGTCCGCGACGTACTCGTCGAAGTCGATCCGCATCATCGGGCGCCGGTCCTTCCCCCAACGTGCGACGGCGCGGCGGAAGGCGCGGGCGACGGCACGGCGCTGCTCCTGCGGGGAGGGCAGGCCATAGGAGCCGGAGAAGTAGGCGGCGGCGAGCTTGGCCTGAACCTCCACGACGGGGAGGGCGGCGCCGGTGGACTGCATCAGCCCCACGAACGCCAGGCTCGGCTCGTCCAGGTGGAAGACCCGCTTGTACAGCGGCAGCTTCTCCGGGTCGTCGCCGATCCACCGGCGGGACAGGAACGGGATGGTGACGCGGTAGCCGGTGGCCCAGACGATTACGTCGACCGGATCGGACGTGCCGTCGGCGAAGACCACCCGCTTGCCGTCCAGGCGCACGATGCCGGGCCGGGGCGCCACCTCGCCGTGGGTGATGCGGTGCAGGATCGTGTCGCTGACCGTGGGGTGGTTCTGGAGCAGCCCCCCGGAGGGCGCCGGCAGGCCGTACCTCTGCGGGGTGCCCACGGCCAGCCGCAGCATGGTTTCGGCGATGCGCTGCCGGATCCGCCAAGGCAGCACCGCCAAGACGCCGCCGGTGACGTCGGACGGACGGCCGAACAGGTACTTGGGGATGATGTGCGTGCCGTGCCGGGCCGACAGCAGGACCGGGCCGTGGGAGACGTAGGAGGCGTCCACGGCGATGTCCATCGCGGAGTTGCCCATGCCGACCACCAGCACCCTGCGGTCGCGGAAGACGTCGGGGGTGCGGTACTCGTGGGCGTGCAGCTGAAGGCCGTCGAAGGTGCCCGGATACGGCGGCTCTGGGAGACGCGGATCCCAGTTGTGCCCGTTGGCGACGACGACCGCGTCGAAACGCTCGCGGTCGCCGGCGTCCGTGGTCACGGTCCACACGCCGGCCTCGGCGTCCCGTTCCACGGAGACGACCGTGGTGCGGAAGCGTATGTGCTTGGTCAGGCCGAACGTCTCGGCGTAGTCGGCGAGGTAGCGGGCCATGAGGTCGGCGGACGGGTAGTCCGGCCACTCCCGCGGCATCGGGAAGTCGGCGAACTGAGTGCGGGCCTTGCTGGTGTTGGTGTGCAGGGACGCGTAGGCCGGCGACAGCCCGCTGCTGTTGTCGCGGAGCCACAGGCCGCCGGGCCGGTCGCCCTTCTCATAGGCAACGACCTCCAGTTCCGCGTCGAGCATCGCCTTGACGGCGGCCAGGCCGGCGGCGCCGGCACCGATCACTGCGGCACGGCAGGTCATGCTGTTTCTCCTCAGTCGGGTGGGTTCGACCGCGTCATCCGGGTGTCGGGGCGGGTCTCGGTCCGGTCAGCCGCCCTGCCGCAGCCGGCGGACCATCAGGCGGACGTACAGGCGGGGCAGCAGGCGGTGCACCCACCAGGAGAGCTTGGCCGTCCGTCCGACCAGCACCAGGTCCCGCCCCTTGAGCACGGCCTGCACGATCTCGCGGGCCACGTCGTCGGGGGTGATCTCCGGCCCGGTGGTGATGCGCTGCACGCCCTCGGCGCGCGGCACCTCGGTCATCCCGCCGCCGGTCACGAACGTCGGGTGCACCATGGTCACCGAGATCCCGCGCGGCGCCAGCTCCGGGCGCAGCGCGGTGAACAGCCCGGTGACGGCGTGCTTGGCGCCCACGTACGCGGGGCGTCCCAGCACCGGGGCGAAGCCGGCGACGGAGCTGAGCACCACGATCCGGCCCTGGGCGCGCTCCAGCGCGGGCAGCGCCGCGCGGGTACAGATCAGCGAGCCGATGTAGTTGACCTCCATGACCCGGCGGTAGACGGCCGCGTCGTGGTCGGTGAACGCGCCGATCGCCGAGAGCCCCGCATTGTTGACCAGCACGTCGATGCGCCCGTGCCGGTCGATCAGCTGCTCGAACGCCTCCTGCACCTGCCGCTCGTCGGTGATGTCGCAGCCGAGGAACCGTTCGTCGCCGGCCGGACAGCGCTCGGGCAGATCCAGGCCCGCCACGGTGTAGCCGGCCCGGGTGAAGCGCCGCATCAGGGCACCGCCGATGTTGCCGGCGGCGCCCGTGATCACAGCCACCTTGCTCATGGGACCTCTCGTCGTGGATGCGCGGCCCGTCCCGGGCCGCGGCGGCAGACGGACGGCTCAGCGGGCGTGGTGAGCCGGGGCGTCCTGACGCGGCCTGTTAGGGTCGCCCCGGCGTACCGCGCCCGACAACGGCGGCTCCGGGGCATGCCTCCTCAAATCGTTCTGCGGTACCGCCCCGCCGCGGCCTCACCGCCCACGTTGTGGTGATCTCCAACCATAGGGCGCGATCTGCGGAGAGCACATGGGGTACGTCACTTGATTCAGGAGCTCCGTTGTACCCGGCGACAACCGCGCGGCAGCATCACCGGCATGTCCGGCCATGACGACTGGGCCCCGGTGGTCGATCTGATCGAACGCGTGGTCTGCGACGAGGATCTGCTGCCCTCCACGGTGGCCGCCGTCCGCACGATGGTGCGGGAGATCGGCACCCTGCACCCCTCGGACATCGCCGGGCACACCCGGGCCCTGTTGACCGCGGCCACCCGCGCGGTGGCGGCCCGGCGCGGCCCGACCGAGGCGGAGCTGTCGTTCGTGGAGGAGCTGGGCGTCACCCGCGCCCGGCAGGGAGTGTCCGTCGAGGCCGTGCTGTCGGCCATCCACGTGGCCGAGCGCCAGATCTGGTCGCGCGCCCGCGAGCTGGCCGCTGCGGCCGGGGTCGGGCCCGACCGGCTGCTGGACGCCCGGGAACTGTACGACGACTGGGCCCAGGCGGTGCGGACCCGGCTGATCAAGGCGCACCGCGCCGCCGAGGCCGATCAGAAGCCGCGATCAGGCGACCGGGACGCGGCGATCGTGCGGCGGCTGCTGGAGGGCGGCTCGGCCGCCGCGCTGGCGGCCGCCGAGGCCGGCCTGCCAGTGTCGGGCGGACTGTGGGTGCTGGCCGCCCGCGCGGACGGCTCGGGCGCCGCCGAGTTGGCCGAATCGCTGCGCGCCTGCGGGCGTGCGGTGTCCGCGCTGCTGGAGGGCATGCAGTTCGCCGTGCTCGGCTGGTCCCCGGTTGCCCGTCCCGTCGGCGTCGAGGTCCCGGTGGGGGCCGCCGGCCCGGCCGAGCCGGAGGAGCTGCCCGCCCTCCGGCACCTGGCGGTCGCCGCGCTGGCCGCCGCCGAGTCGACCGGACGGCGCGGCGTCGTGCACATCGCCCACGTGCCGGTCCTGGCCGCGGTCGCCGACCGCGCTGACCTGACCCGGGCGCTGCTCGACCGTCACCGCGGCGCGCAGGCCGCGCTCGGGGCGAACGCCGAGCCGGTCGCCCTGGCTGTCCGGGCCTGGCTGGAGGCCGACCGCGATGTGAACGCCGCCGCCGCGCGGCTGTTCGTTCATCCCAACACCGTGCGCAACCGGGTCCAGCGGTTCGCCGAGGTCACCGGCATCGATCCATACGGGACCTTCGGTGCCGTGGACGCCTGGTGGCTGTGCCGGGCCTGGCTGGACGGCGAGCGGTGAACATGCGGCGAGGAGCGAATAGCGAAGGCGAGGAGTGAAACGTGCGAACACCGCGGCCGAGATCATCGACGGGCCCCGGCGTCCCCGCGACTCGACCGGCCCGAGCGGCTGCGGCCTTCCGGCCGGGCACGGCCCCCGGGCGCCGAAATTACCCGGGCCATGGCGATAGTCTTGACGGGTTGACCCCCGTCCGAGCCGGACCGGGGGTAATCGGCCTGTCTGGAAGTGATCATGACCAAGCTCACCGGCCTGCTCACCGCGGCCCTGGACGACCCCGCGCTGGCGCGCGCCCGCGACCTCGCTCGCGCCGGCGGCCCGGACGCCGGTGAGCTGGATCTCACCGCGCCGCCGGCACTGCGCCCGTTCGTGATCGGCGCGCTCGCCGCCGACCTGGAGCAGGGCGGCGCCGGCCGCCCCGTGCTCGCCGTGACCGCCACCACGCGCGAGGCGGACGATCTCGCCGAGGCGCTGCGCTGCTTGCTGCCGCCCGACGAAATCGCGGTGTACCCGTCGTGGGAGACGCTGCCCCATGAGCGGCTCTCCCCGCGCTCGGACACGGTCGGCCGGCGACTAGCCGTGCTGCGGCGGCTGGCGCACCCCGAGAACGCCCCGCTGCGGGTCGTGGTGGCGCCGGTCCGGTCGGTGCTGCAGCCCCAGCTGCGCGGGCTGGGTGACCTGGAGCCGCTCTCGCTCACCCCTGGAGGCACGGCGGATCTGGAGGACGTGGTCCGCCGCCTCGCCGACCTGGCGTACGCGCGCACCGACCTGGTCACCAAGCGCGGCGAGTTCGCGGTCCGCGGCGGGATCCTGGACGTGTTCCCGCCGACGGAGGAGCACCCGCTGCGGGTGGAGTTCTGGGGCGACGAGATCGAGGAGATCCGTTCGTTCGCGGTGGCGGACCAGCGCACGATCCAGCCGGTGGACCGGCTGTGGGCGCCGCCCTGCCGAGAACTGCTGCTGACACCCGAGGTGCGGGCGCGGGCCGCGGCGCTCGCCGAGGAGCACCCCGAGCTGGCCGAGATCGCCGGGAAGCTGGCCGAGGGCATCCCGGTCGAGGGCATGGAGTCGCTGGCCCCCGTGCTGATCGGTCCCGACTCGATGGAGCTGCTGCTGCACTGCGTACCGGACTCCACGGTCGTCGTGGTGTGCGACCCGGAGCGGGTGCGTACCCGCGCCCACGACCTGGTCCGGACCGCCGAGGAGTTCCTGGCCGCGAGCTGGGCCGCGGCCGCCGTCGGGGGCAGCGCCCCGGTCGACCTCGGCGCCGCCGCCTTCAAGACCCTCGCCGAGGTACGCGCGACCGCGCGCGAGCTAAACCTGCCCTGGTGGTCGGTGTCCCCGTTCGGCCTCGCGGCCGAGCCGGTCCGCGCCCGCGACGAGGACCTGTGGGACGAGCCGATCGAGGGCCTGTCCACGATCACCGAGGACCAGGGCAGGACGATCGCGCTCGCCGCGCAGCCGGTGCCGCTGTACCACGGTGACACCGCGCGGGTCGTCGACGACCTGAAGCTGTGGGTCGGCGACGGCTGGCGGGTGGCGCTGGTCTTCGAGGGGCAGGGGCCGGCGCAACGGGCCGCGGAGGTGCTGCGCGACGCCGGCGTCGGGGTCTCTCTCGTGTCCATCGTGGACGCGCCGCCCGCACCGGGGGCGCCGCTGGTCACCACCGGAACGCTCGGGCACGGCTTCATCCTCGACGGCGGGCCGGAAACCCGGCTCGTGGTCGTCACCTCCGCCGACATCACCGGCGGACGCGGCACGTCCACAAGGGACATGCGCAAGATGCCGAGCCGGCGGCGCAACACGATCGACCCGCTGGAGCTCAAGGCCGGCGACTACGTGGTGCACGAACAGCACGGCATCGGCCGGTACGTCGAGCTGGTGCAGCGCACGGTCAACGGGGCGCAACGGGAGTACCTCGTCATCGAGTACGCACCGAGCAAGCGCGGGCAGCCCGGCGACCGGCTCTACGTGCCCACCGACCAGCTCGACCAGTTGTCCCGCTACGTCGGCGGCGAGCAGCCCACGCTGCACCGGCTGGGTGGATCCGACTGGCAGAAGGCCAAGGCCCGGGCCCGCAAGGCGGTCCGGGAGATCGCCGCGCAGCTCATCCAGTTGTACGCCGCGCGCAAGGCGAGCAAGGGCCACGCGTTCGGCCCGGACACCCCCTGGCAGCGGGAGCTGGAGGACGCCTTCCCGTACACCGAGACGCCGGACCAGCTCGCCGCGATCGAAGAGGTCAAGCGGGACATGGAGCAGCCGATCCCGATGGACCGACTGATCTGCGGTGACGTGGGCTACGGCAAGACCGAGATCGCGGTCCGGGCGGCGTTCAAGGCGGTGCAGGACGGCAAGCAGGTGGCCGTGCTCGTGCCGACGACGCTGCTCGCCCAGCAGCACTACAACACGTTCTCCGAGCGGATGGCGCAGTTCCCGGTCGAGATCCGCCAGCTGTCCCGGTTCAACACGCCGAAGGAGGCGGAGCAGACCCTGGCGCAGCTGGCCGACGGGTCGGTGGACATCGTGATCGGCACGCACCGGCTGCTGCAGGCGACCGCCCGGTTCAAGAACCTCGGGCTGGTGATCGTCGACGAGGAGCAGCGGTTCGGGGTGGAGCACAAGGAGTACCTCAAGCGGCTGCGCACCTCGGTGGACGTGCTGACGATGTCGGCGACGCCGATCCCGCGCACCCTGGAGATGGCGATCACCGGCATCCGGGAGATGTCGACCATCGCCACGCCGCCCGAGGAGCGCCATCCGGTGCTCACCTACGTCGGGCCGTACGACGACAAGCAGATCGCTGCGGCCATCCACCGCGAGCTGCTGCGCGACGGGCAGGTCTTCTACGTGCACAACCGGGTGGAGTCCATCGAGCAGGCCGCGCGCCGGCTGCGCGAACTGGTGCCCGAGGCGCGGATCGCGGTGGCGCACGGGCAGATGGGCGAGGACGCCCTGGAGAAGGTGATGGTCGCCTTCTGGCAGAGGGAGTACGACGTTCTGGTCTGCACCACGATCGTGGAGTCGGGCCTCGACATCCCCAACGCCAACACCCTGATCGTCGAGCGGGCCGACCTGCTCGGGCTCGCCCAGCTGCACCAGATCCGGGGTCGGGTCGGGCGCGGCCGAGAGCGCGCGTACGCGTACTTCCTCTACCCGGCGGACCGGCCGCTGACCGAGCAGGCACACGAGCGGCTCGCCACCATCGCCCAGCACACCGAGCTCGGCGCCGGCATGTACGTGGCGATGAAGGACCTGGAGATCCGGGGCGCGGGCAACCTGCTCGGTAGCGAGCAGTCCGGGCACATCGAGGGCGTCGGTTTCGACCTGTACGTGCGGATGGTCGGCGAGGCGGTGGCGCAGTTCAAGGGGGAGCGCCCGGCCGAGGAGGAGCCGGACGTCAAGATCGACCTGCCGGTCGACGCGCACCTGCCGCACGACTACATCGGGGTGGAGCGGCTGCGCCTGGAGATGTACCGCAAGCTGGCCTCCGCCCGCGACGAGGCGGCGCTCGCCGAGGTCGTCGCCGAGATGACCGACCGGTACGGCGAGCCGCCCGCCACGGTCGGCAACCTGGTCGCGGTCGCGCGGTTCCGGCTGCTCGCCCGCGCGTACGGGCTGACCGACGTGGCCCTGCAGGGCCGGCACATCCGGTTCGCCCCGATCGCGCTGCCCGACTCCAAGCAGATGCGGCTCAAGCGGCTCTACCCCGAGGCGGTGTACAAGTCGGTCGGCGAGACGATCTCGGTGCCCCGGCCGGTGACCCGGCGGGTGGGCGGCGAGCCGCTGCGCGACCAGGCCCTGCTGGACTGGTGCGCGACCCTGTTGCGGGACGTGCTGGGTCCCCCGGAGGCGGCGGGTGCGCCCGGGGACCCGGGCGCACCCGCCGCCCGGGCACGTGAGACAGTGGCGTCCCGGTAGACACCACAGGACACCATCTACCCGACCCGGAGGATCGACCGTGACCGCTCGTCGCCGACTCCTCGCCATGCTCGCCGCTGGCGCGCTCGCCCTGGTCGGTCTGGCCGGCTGCCGCTCCGACCCGGCCGTCGCGGCGTACGTCGGGGCCACGCAGATCACCGAGGCCCAGGTCACGCAGATCCTGGACGACGCCCGGAGGAAGCTCAACGAGGAGCAGGCGAAGGCGGCGCAACGGCCGACGCCCGGCGCCTCGCCCGAGGCGCAACTGCCGATCAACCGCCAGGATGTCGTGGTCGCCCTGGTCGGCCGGGAGGTGTTCAAGGCGGCGGCCGAGAGGCGGCAGCTGAGCCCGCGACCGATCCCCGCGGAGGATCTGGCTCGGGACCTTCGCCTGCCGGCCGACGCCGAGTACGTCAAGATCTTCGGCGAGTTCCTCGGCTATCGTGCCGCGTTGACCGAGCGGATCGAGCCCAAGGCGCCCTCGGAGACCGACCTCCGCGACATCTTCGCCAGGGTGCAAGCGGCGGGTGCCGTGGCGCCCGGAACCACCTTCGAAGCGTGGCGCTCCGGGCTGCCGTCGCAGGACCTCCAGACCATCTCCAACGTCGTCGGACTGCGGGATTTTGTGATCGCCGAGACGAAGGCCTCCGACGTCGCGGTCAACCCGCGGTACAACGCCGAACTGAAACTGCTGGAGATCGCCGGGCCGGAGGGTCGCCATCCGGTCATGGTGGTCCGGCTGGGCACCCGGCCCGTCTCGCCGGTCGCTGGCAGCACGCGCTGACCCCGCGCGGGATAGCCTCGGGGCGTGGCCGACCGGATCATCCTGCTCGTCACCTCGCCGCGGCTGCCCGCGGGTCTGCTCAGCGCGCGGGCCTGGGACGCCGTGCGTGCCCACCCGGTGTGGGCCCGCGCGGAGAGCGCGCAGACCGAGGCGCTGCGGGCGGCCGGCGCAACGGTCACGGTCGACCCGGCGGTGACGGCGGACGCCCTGCTCGCCGTGCCCGGCACGCTCGTGTGGCTGGCCGGCCCGACCGGCGACCCGGACCTGGCCCGGGAGCTGGGTCTGCGGATCGCCCGGGAGCCGGGGTTGGCCGAGCTGGAGCTGCTGTACGGGTCGTGGGATCCGCCGGGCGCCCGGCTGCTGGACGTGGTGGCGGTCATCGACCGGCTCGCCTCGCCGGGCGGCGACCCGTGGAAGCGGCAGCAGACCCACCAGTCGCTGAAGCGGTTCCTGCTGGAGGAGTGCTACGAGGCGTACGACGCGATCGAGGCCGGGGATCTGCGCGCGCTGCGCGAGGAGCTGGGCGACCTGCTGCTGCAGGTGGTGCTGCACGCCCGGCTGGCCGAGGAGCAGCCGTCCGAGGACCGCTGGACGGTCGACGACGTGGCCGGCGATCTGGTGGACAAGATGATCCGGCGCAATCCGCACGTGTTCGGTGACGCGTCCGTCGAGGACATCGACGAGATCACCGAGAACTGGGAGCGGATCAAGCGCGCCGAGAAGGCCCGGCAGTCCGCGCTCGACGGCGTCGCCCTCGCCCAGCCGGCGCTCGCCCTCGCCGCGAAGATCCTCTCCCGGGTGGAGCGGGCCGGCCTGGACGTGCCGCTGCCGGAGCCGACGGGCCTCGGCCCGTCGCTGCTGCACGCCGTCGCCGACGCGCGCGCCCAGGGACTGGACGCCGAGGCGGAGCTGCGCCGCACGACGCTCGAGTACGCCGCGACCGTGCGCGCCGTGGAAGCGCGGAGTATGAAGACGTAGGCTCTTGGTATGACGAAGCGGGTGACCGTCAGCCTGCCCGATCACATCGCGGCCCGCCTGGCCCGGGAGCCCAACGTGTCGGCGTACGTTGCGGAAGCGATCGAAGGCAAGATGCGTGGCGAGCGGGTTCGCCAGCAGTTGGCTGACGACGGGATCCGGATCACGGACGAAGGCCTGGCCCGAGTACGCGAGCGGCTCGCGGAGTTGGATGCGGCGTGGACTCCGGAGCGCCGAAAGGCGTTGCGCGAACGGCGCCGCCAGAAGGCGCGCCAGCAACTCGCGGAACCCCAGTGAGGTGATCTCAGCAAGGTAGATATCGGTGCTCGAAATGAGTGAGTACGAGTGCGGCTTTGGCGATGTCTTCGATCTTTCGCGGGCAGGCGGTGACGTGCTGCAGGACCCGCCAGCGCCCGATCAGCAGGGCGAACCCGCGTTCACCGACGCAACGCAGCGAGCGCAGCAGCGCGTTGTAGGTGCGGTTGTCAACGCCGAGTCTTCGCCCGTCGGCGGGTTGTTTGACCGGGGTGTGGATTCCGATGCCGGCGCCGCGGTAGGCGGGATCGG
>Ga0310841_100236_pt1 | contig 43243 bp, 38 predicted proteins | sample SM_ome_9_FD_201311 | JGI IMG/M metagenome (GOLD analysis project Ga0310841, IMG submission 201311) | Sorghum-adapted microbial communities enriched on stacked mutant (SM) sorghum from Joint BioEnergy Institute, Emeryville, California... ...
CCGGCCTGCATCCGCTGGTGCGACAGGTCGGTGCCGTCGCCCAGCCGGACGACCCAGCCGGCCGCGTACTCGCGGTGGTAGGCGAGCTCCGTGGCGCCCCGCTCGGCGATCGCGGCCAGCCCGGGGTCGCTCGAGTTCCGCAGGCGTCGCAACAGCTCCAGGCGCCAGGTCGAGAAGACCAGCATCCGGCCCACGAGCTCGGCGAAGTCGGCGTCGGCGCGCTCGACGAGGCGGACGTTGCGGAACTCGTGCTCGGAGCGGAAGAACGCGAGCCGGTCCTCGTCGGTGCCGAGGAGGTGGCCGGCCCGGGTCAGCAGGAGGCGCGCCTGGCCGAGCAGGTCGAGGGCGATGTTCGCCACCGCCATCTCCTCCTCCAGCTCGGGCAGGCGGGTGATCCACTGCTGCAGGCGGTGCGAGTACACCAGGGCGTCGTCGCCCAGCATCAGGCACCGGGCGGCGAGCTGCTCGGGATCCGTGGTCGGCGCCGCCGAAAGGTCGATGTCCACAAAGGGATCCCGGAACCCGGTGCCGTACGCCCACCGGGCGCTGGCCGGCCCGTCGGTCGCCCAGTCGTCGCCGTCGGTCATCCACGCGTCGTCGTCAGTCATCGCGCCCGCCTACATGTGCGGAACGTGGTCGGGGATGGGATAGAAGGTGGGGTGCCGGTAGATCTTGTCTCCGCTGGGCGCGAAGAACGGATCCTTCTCGTCCGGGCTGGACGCGGTGATCGCGTCGGAGCGCACCACCCAGATGCTCACGCCCTCGTTGCGGCGCGTGTAGAGGTCACGGGCGTGGCGCAGCGCCATCTCGGCGTCGGCCGCATGCAGCGATCCCACGTGGACGTGGTTGAGCCCGCGCTTGCTCCGGATGAACACCTCGTAGAGCGGCCAGGACGACCGGACCGCGGTCGCGGCGTCGGCCGGCCCCGCGGCCCGGACGTCGGTCGCCGGGGTCGCCGGGGCGGGCGCGTCGGCCGGCGGGGCCGGCGCGGGCGAGGCGGCCGGGGCATCGGCGGATGCCTCGGGCCCGGTGGCGGGCGGCGGCAGGTCGGTCTCCGTCCTCGGCGGTGTGGACACGTCAGGCTCCGTCTCGACAGAGTCAGGGGGTCGTAAGCAGGGTCAGGGGGTCTTGAGCAGGGTCAGGGGACATCTCGGCTGGGCACCCGGCGGCGACGCGGTCAGGAACCGTGCTTGGCGGCGTAGGCCGCCGCGGCCTCGCGGACCCACGCGCCCTCCTCGTGGGCGGCCCGACGCCGGGCCATCCGCTGGGCGTTGCACGGGCCCTGCCCCCGCAGCACCCGCGTGAACTCGTCCCAGTCGATGGGGCCGAAGTCGTACGACCCGCGCTCGGGGTTCCACTTCAGGTTCGGGTCGGGCAGCGTGACGCCGAGGGCCTCCGCCTGCGGCACGGTCATGTCGACGAAGCGCTGGCGCAGCTCGTCGTTGCTGTGACGCTTGATCTTCCAGGCCATCGACTGCTTCGTGTGCGTGGAGGCCTCGTCGGGCGGGCCGAACATCATCAGCGCCGGCCACCACCACCGGTTGACGGCGTCCTGCACCATCTCCCGCTGCTCGGGGGTGCCGCGCATCATCGCCATGAGCAGGTCGTAGCCCTGCCGCTGGTGGAACGACTCCTCCTTGCAGATGCGGATCATGGCCCGGGCGTACGGGCCGTACGAGGTGCGGCACAGGGCCACCTGGTTGCAGATGGCCGCCCCGTCGACGAGCCAGCCGATCACGCCCACGTCGGCGAAGGTGAGCGCCGGATAGTTGAATATCGACGAGTATTTCTGGCGGCCGTCGAGCAGCCGCTGGGTCAGGTCGGCCCGGTCGGCGCCGAGCGTCTCCGCGGCCGCGTACAGGTACAGCCCGTGCCCCGCCTCGTCCTGGACCTTGGCCAGCAGGATCGCCTTGCGCCGCAGGGACGGGGCGCGGGTGATCCAGGCCCCCTCGGGCTGCATGCCGATGATCTCCGAGTGGGCGTGCTGGGCGATCTGCCGGATGAGCGTGGCCCGGTAGGCGTCGGGCATCCAGTCGCGGGGTTCGATCCGCTGGTCCTGACGGATGGTCTCGTCGAACTTCGCCTCGAGCACGTCGGTCGTGGTCATGGCGTCCACTCCTTGGCGACCATGGTCAGCACGTCGTAGGCGGCGACGACCGAGCCGTCCTGCTTGGTGACCTGGGCATCCCACCGCACCTCGCCGTAGTCGCCGTCACGCGGACTGATCTGCTTACAGGTCAAGGTAACGGTCAGCTCGTCGCCGGGATAGACCGGCGTCAGGAACCGCAGGTTGTCGATGCCGTAGTTGGCCAGCACCGGGCCGGGGTCGGGCTGGACGAACAGCCCGGCCGCCAGCGACAGCACGAGATAGCCGTGGGCGACCCGGCCGTCGAAGAAGGGGTTGGCCCGGGCGGCCTCCTCGTCCATGTGGGCGTAGAACGTGTCCCCGGTGAGCCGGGCGAACTCCTCGATGTCCTCCAGCGTCACCGTCCGCGGGCCGGCCACGACCGCGTCGCCGACCCGCAGCCGGGACAGCGGCTTGCGGAACGGGTGCTCGTCGGTCCGCCGCGTGCCGCCGGTGACCCACCGGCCGGTGATGGCGCCGAGCATGTCCGGGCTCGCCTGCACCGCGGTGCGCTGCAGGTGGTGGAACACGGCCCGCATCCCGCCGAGCTCCTCGCCGCCGCCGGCCCGGCCGGGCCCGCCGTGCACCAGCGCGGGCAGCGGCGACCCGTGGCCGGTGGACTCGTTCGCGGCCGTGCGGTCCAGCACCAGGATCCGCCCGTGCCAGGGCGCGAGCCCGACGACGATCGTGCGGGCGAAGTCGGGATCGCCGGTGACGACCGAGCCGGCGAGGCTGCCCCGGCCCCGGGCCGCCAGCGCGATCGCCTCGGCCGGGTCGCGGTAGCCGATGACCGTGCTGACCGGGCCGAACGCCTCCACCGTGTGCGGCTCGGGCCGGCCGTTGTCGTCGCAGCGCAGCAGGATCGGCGACAGGAACGCGCCCCGCTCCGGGTCGGCCCCGGTGACCGTGACGTGCTCCGGGTCGCCGGAGACGATGCGGCAGCCCGCGGCGAGCTCCTTGACCGCGCGGCGGACCTCCTCGCGCTGCTCCAGGCTGGCCAGGGCCCCCATCCGGACGGACTCGTCGGCCGGGTTGCCGACGACGACCTCCTTGAGGCGCTCGTGCACCGCCTCGACGACCGCGTCCATCCAGGCGACCGGGACGAGGGCCCGACGGATGGCGGTGCACTTCTGGCCGGCCTTCGCGGTCATCTCGGTGACGAGCTGGCCGACGTAGAGGTCGAACTCCGCGGTGCCGGGGGCGGCGTCCGGGCCGAGGATCGAGCAGTTGAGCGAGTCGGCCTCGGCGTTGAACCGCACCGCCCGGCTCACGATCGCGGGGTGGGACCGCAGCCGCCGGGCCGTCTCGGCCGACCCGGTGAAGCTGAGCGAGTCCTGCTCGTCCAGCAGGTCCAGCAGGTCGGTGACGCTGCCGCAGACGAGCTGCAGGCTGCCCTCCGGCAGGATCTGCGACTCGATGATCAGCTCGACCAGGCGGGCGGTCACGTACGCGGTCTGGGAGGCGGGCTTGATGATGGTGGGCACGCCGGCCACCAGGGCCGGGGCGAGCTTCTCCAGCGGCCCCCACACCGGGAAGTTGAACGCGTTGATCTGCACGGCGACGCCGGTGCGCGGCGCGAGGATGTGCTGGCCGACGAACGTGCCGCCCCGGCTCAGCGACTCGACCGCGCCCTCCACGACCACGGTGTCGTTGGGCAGCTCCCGCCGGGCCCGGCTCGCGTAGGCGAAGAGCACCCCGATCCCACCATCGACGTCGATCATCGCGTCGCTGCGCGTGGCGCCGGTGCGGGCGGAGAGCGCGTACAGCTCGTCCCGATGCTCGCGCAGCATCAGGGCGAGCGACTTGGCCATCGCCGCCCGCTGGTGGAAGGTCAGCTCGCGCAGGGCCGGCCCGCCGACCCGACGCCCGTACTCCAGCGCGCCGGCGAGGTCGACCCCTTGCGAGGAGACCCGGGCGACCTCCTCGCCGGTGACCGCGTCGCGGACGGGCACGCCGTCCGCCGGCGCCTGCCAGGAACCGTTCACGAAGCTGCGCAGGACCGCCATTCAGGCCACCTCCACAATGGACAACCGGGGGCTAGGGGGGCTACGGGGGACATCCGGGGGGGATGCGGGGCTGGTCACGGGGTCATCGGCGGGCCAGCGCGCGGACCGGGTTCTCGATGGCGTCGGCCACCGCTCGCATGAAGCCGGCCGCGGTGCCGCCGTCGGCGACCCGGTGGTCGAAGACGAAGCACAGCTGGGTGATCTTGCGCGGCTGGATCTGGCCGTGCACCACCCACGGACGGTCCATGATGCGGCCCACGCCGAGGATCGCCACCTGCGGATAGTTGATGATGGCCGCGCTGCCGTCGACCCCGAGGTGGCCGTAGTTGTTGAGCGTGAACGTCCCGGCCGCCAGCTCCGCCGGCGAGACCCGGCCGCTGCGGGCCCGCGCGGTCACCTCGTCGATCGCCCGGTCCAGCTCGGCGACCGACATCGGCCCGGCGTCCATGATCGTGGGGACCACGAGGCCGCGCTCCCCCTGGACGGCGATGCCGAGGTTGATCTGGGTGGACGAGACGATCTCGTTGCGCTCGGCGTCGAAGCGCCCATTGAACACCGGGTACTCCCGCAGCGCCGCCACCACGAAGGCGGCGAGGTAGGCCATGAGGCCGGGCCCGGGATCGTCAGGCGTCCGGGCGCTCTCCCGCAGCTCGACCAGCGGGGTGGCGTCGACGTCGACCCAGACCGTCGCCTCGGGAATCTCGGCCCGGCTGCGCGCCAGGTTCGCCGCCGCGGCCCGGCCGGCCGCGCTCAGCGGAATCCGGCGCTCGGTCTCCCCAGTGGACGGTGGCGCCGGGGCGGCGGTCCCGGTCGATGGTGGTGGAGCCGCGGCGGCCGACGTCGGCGCGGTTTCGGCGGGGGGCGGGGACGGTTGCGCCGTGGCCGCCGCGGCCTGCTCCACATCCTCTCGGGTGATCATTCCGCCGGCGCCGGAGCCGCGCAGGCGTCGGATGTCGACCCCGTGCTCGCGGGCCAGGCGACGCACCAACGGCGAGACCACCAGTGGGGCGGCCTTGGGCGTGGCCGGCGCCGGCGCCGTGGGTGCGGGCGCGGCGGTGGCGGCCCGGCGCGGCCGACGCCGCCGGCCGACCGACGGGGTCGCCTCGGGCCCGTACCCCACGAGCACGTGGCCGGTGCCGGCGCGCTCCTCCTCGCGGTACTGGGCCATCTCCTCGGTGTCCGTCTCGACCGAGATCAGCGGCGCGCCCACGTCCACGGTCTGGCCCTGCTGCCCGTGCAGCGTCACCACCCGGCCGGCGAACGGGCTCGGGATCTCGACCACCGACTTGGCGGTCTCCACCTCCACCACGGGCTGGTCGATCTGGATCTCGTCCCCCTCGGCGACCAGCCAGCGCACGATCTCGGCCTCGGTGAGTCCCTCGCCGAGGTCGGGCAGGTTGAACGTACGGTGGCTCACCCGTCCTCCCACTGCAGGTCGTCGACCGCGTCGAGAATCCGGTCCACGGTCGGCAGGTGGAACCCTTCGTACTTCGGGGGCGGATACGGGATGTCGAGGCCGGTCACCCGCCGGACCGGGGCGGCCAGCGAGTGGAAGCAGCGCTCGGTGACCCGCGCGGCGATCTCCGCGGCGACGCTGGCGAAGCCGCTCGCCTCGGCGACGACCACGGCCCGCCCCGTGGCCCGCACGGCCTCACAGATCGTCTCGTCGTCGAACGGCACGAGGGTGCGCACGTCCACCACCGCGAGGCTGCGCCCCTCCTGCGCGGCGACCGCGGCGGCGTCGAGCGCCACGGGCACCGCCGGACCGTACGCGATCAGGGTCGCGTCGGTGCCGGCCCGCCGCACCACCGCGGTGCCGATGGGTGGCACGGCCCGGGTGGTGTCGACCTCTTCCTTGCTCCAATAGAGCTTCTTCGGCTCGAAGAAGACCACCGGGTCGGGCGAGGCGATGGCCGCCCGGAGCAGGCCGTACGCATCGGCGACCGTCGACGGGACGACCACGTGCAGCCCGGGCGTGTGGGCGAAGTACGCCTCCGACGAGTCGCTGTGGTGCTCGACGCCGCCGATCCCGCCGCCGTACGGGATCCGGATCACCATGGGCAGCCCGACCCGACCCCGCGTCCGGTTGCGCATCTTCGCCACGTGGCTGGCCACCTGCTCGAACGCCGGATAGGCGAATGCGTCGAACTGCATCTCGACCACGGGACGCATCCCGTTCATGGCCATGCCGATCGCCACGCCCACGATGGCGGACTCGGCCAGGGGGGTGTCGAAGCAGCGCTGCTCGCCGAACTCGGCGGTGAGCCCGTCGGTGACCCGGAAGACGCCGCCCAACTGGCCGACGTCCTCGCCGAAGACGACCACGCTCTCGTCCTCGGCCATCGCGTCGCGCAGCGCCCGGTTGAGCGCCTGCGCCATCGTCAGCTTTTCCCGGGTGGACATGTCAGATCTCCGCCTCGCGTTCGAGCTCGTCGGCGACCATCCGGGCCTGCTCGGCGAGCTGCGGGGTGGGGCTTGAGTACACGTGCGCGAACAGGTCGGCCGGATCGGCCGGCTCGTCGCGGGACAGGCCCTCGCGCATCGCCTCCGCGAGCCGGTCCGCCTGCTCGGTGGCGGCCCGGATCCGCTCGGGCGTGAGCACGCCGCGGTGGGTCAGGTAGGTCTCCAGCCGGCTGATCGGGTCCCGCGCGAGCCAGGCCTTCACCTCGTCCTCGGCGCGGTACCGGGCGGCGTCGTCGGCGTTGGTGTGGGCGGCGACCCGGTAGGTGTGGGCCTCCACCAGCTGCGGCCCCTCGCCCGACCGGGCCCGGTCCACGGCCGCCCCGAGCACGGCCAGCAGGGCCGCCACGTCGTTGCCGTCGACCTGCTCGCCGGGCATCCCGTAGCCGACGCCCTTGTGCGCGAGCGTGGGCGCGGCCGACTGCCGGGCCAGGGGCACCGAGATCGCGTATTGATTGTTCTGCACAAAGAAAACCACGGGCGCCTGCAGCACGGCCGCGAAGTTGAGCGCCTCGTGGAAGTCCCCTTCGCTGGTCGCGCCGTCGCCGCACATGGCGAGCACGACGGTCGACTCGCCCCGCATGCGGGCCGCGAGCGCGACGCCCACCGCGTGCGGGAGCTGGGTGGCCAGGGGGGTCGCCTGCGGCGCCACCCGGTGCGCGTACGGGTCGTAGCCGCAGTGCCAGGTGCCGCGCAGCAGCGTCAGCGCCTCGACGGGATCGACGCCGCGCGCCACGATCGCGGCGGTGTCACGGTAGGTCGGGAAGAGCCAGTCGCCGTCGGCCAGGACCCGGGCGGCCGCGACCTGGCACGCCTCCTGACCGTGCGACGAGGGATACACCGCGAGCCGGCCCTGCCGGACGAGCACCGACGCCTGATCGTTGAGACGGCGAGCGGCGACCAGCCCGGTGTACGCGTCGAGAAGCTCGTCGTCGCTGGCGAGCGCGTACGTCTCGTGCGGCCGCGCCTCACCCTGGGCATCGATGAGCACGACCGGGGCTTGGCTCGGAAGCAGGCGCATGGGGTCCGCCCTCATGCCGATATGGTCTCCCGCGGTCAATGCGTATTCCATTCTCTGCCGAAGGTCGAGAAGATGAGGCGTAAAGCCGCCGGATCGGCGGCCAAACGTCCAACGTCCCGACACGATCGGATGCGATGGTGAGACCGATGGCTGAGACTGCTGTGGCACCGGCTAAGGTGCCCTCCCCGCGCCGCCGAACCCGCGACGGCGCGCCGGGCGCAACCCCGACCCTGGACGCGACCGACCGCCGTATCGTGGAGGCCCTCGCCCGGGAGGGCCGGATGTCCATCCGCGCCCTCGCGCAAGGGCTGCACATCTCGCGGGCCAACGCCTACGCCCGCGTCGAGCGCCTGCTCTCCACCGGGGTCATCCGCGGCTTCCGGGCCCAGATCGATCCCCACGCCGTCGGTCTGTCCACATCGGCGTTCGTCACGATCAGCCTGCGTCAGGGCGAGTGGCGCGAGGTCAGCTCACGCCTGCGCGAGATTCCGGGAATCGTGCACATCGCCCTGGTCGGTGGGGAGTTCGACGTCATCGCGCTGGTCCGGGCCCGCGACAACGCGGACCTGCGCCGGATCGTGCTGGACGAGATCCACGGCATCCCGGGTGTGCTGTCCACGCGCACGCTGCTCGTCTTCGAGGAGTCCGACGCGGTCCTGGGCGGGCTGACCTGACCGACCGTACGGCCCCCGCGAAGGTTGCTCGCGAGACGCGGGCCGCAAGACATGTGGCCGGCAAGACGCGTTGTCCACAGGACACGTGGCTCTCAAGACAAGCGGCGCGACCCACACCCGGCCAAACGGACACCTGGCCAAACGGACACCCGGCCTGACCGACCACCGTCCCGACCGACACGGGACCAAACGGACACGGGACCCGACCGGCGCGTGGCCGCACCGAAGCCTGCCCGACAACAGGAGACCGCAGGCCCCACGGGACGATGACCTCCCCACGGGACGATGACCTAACGGGACCTCGGGTCTCACCGGGCCGCGGCCTCACCCACTGTCGGAGGCGTCGCGCGGGCGGCCGGCCCGTCGGTCAGTGACCGTACGGCGGCGGTGGTCACCAGGTCCCGTGCGGCCGGTGCGGACGACCGAACCGCCGCGAGGCAACGCCGCGACCGCCACCTCGTCGAGCTCGACGACGAACTCGGCCCGCCCGCCGGGCGGGACATGGGCCGACGCCACCGCCGCGAACTGCGCGATGGACTCCTCGGTCGGCGGGCTCGGCGTCACCGCGTACACCGCCGGGTCGAAGGCGGCGGTGAGCACCGGCGCCACGAACGCGTCGATGGCCTCGGGCGACCCCGTCAACGCGGTGTGGCCCAGCGGCAGCTCGGCGGCCAGACCGTCCACAGTGGTCGCACTCGCCTGGGACACGACCCCGTCGCTGGGCAATCACGGGCCGCCCGCGGTTGGCGAATACCGACTCCGTACGAATAGGCGTCTTCCCACGGATATGCGTTTTGCATAAGTCAGGCGTTTCGCGCGGACGGACGTTTCCGTGCGGAGGGTCCTCGACAACGGCGCCGCCGTCCTCGGCAGCGGCTGACACCGCACCCCGGTGGCCGGATCGTCTCCTACCCGGAGGCAGCCCGGTCGGTGGGTCGGTAACCGACCACGCGCAGGGCGACGTCCGCGTAGAACTCACCGATCTCGGCCGGGGTGAGCGGGTGGTTCCCGTGGTACCACCGGGCGATGTCGACGCCGAGCGAAAGCAGGACGGTGGTCGCCATCCGGGGATCGGGGGTATCGAACACCTTCTCCGCCACGCCGCGGTCGACGATCGCGCGCAGCTCGGCCGTGATCGCTCGGCGCAGTTGTTTGATCTCACGCAGGTGCTCGTCGGAGAGGGCGGCGAGCTCGTAGTTGACGATCCGGGCCGTCGTGTGCGACTGGGCGTGGTGCGTGGCGAAGGCGCGCATGGCCGCGGCCAACTGGGCCGCCGGCTCGTCGGCCGACGCGATCGCGGCCCGGAGCCGGTCGAGCACGGCCTCGTGCCCGGAGCGCGAGATCTGGTAGAGCAGCTCCTCTTTGGACTCGTGGTGCACGTAGATCGCGGCCGGGCTCATGCCGGCGGCGGCGGCGATGTCCCGGGTCGTGGTGCCGTGGAAGCCGCGGGCGGCGAAGGCGGCCACCGCCGCCTCGAGCAGACGCGCACGCCGGTCCGGCTCACGCCTGCGGGCCTCGCCCGCCATCGAATCGGATCCCTCCCGCCCTGCCCCGCGAGATAAGTCACGAACACCCGTCGGTTGACGACGAGCCGCCGACACCGGCAAGGTAGAGCCATTGTAAGTAAGCGACCGCTTAGTACGCATCGGAGACCGTATGCCCGAGGCAGTGATCGTCGCTACCGCCCGCTCGCCGATCGGGCGCGCGAACAAGGGGTCGTTGGTCGACGTACGACCGGACGACCTGGCCGCCCAGATCGTGCAGGCGGCCCTGGCGAAGGTGCCGGCCCTCGACCCGGCCGACATCGATGACCTGATGCTCGGCTGCGGCCAGCCCGCGGGCGAGCAGGGCTTCAACCTGGCGCGCGTCGTCGCCGTGCTGGCCGGCCTGGACCACGTGCCCGGGGTGACCGTCAACCGCTACTGCGCGTCCAGCCTGCAGACCACGCGGATGGCGTTCCACGCGATCAAGGCCGGCGAGGGCGACGTGTTCATCTCGGCCGGCGTCGAGTCGGTGAGCCGGTACGGTCAGGACGGTCGGTACCGCGCCGACCACAAGCCCGATGCGTGCAACCCCCGCTTCGCCGAGGCGCTGGCCCGCAGCGAGACCTTCGCCGCCGGCGGCCAGCGCTGGGCCGACCCGCGCACTCTCGGCAAGCTTCCCGACGTCTACATCGCCATGGGGCAGACCGCGGAGAACGTGGCGCAGCTGCGCGGGATCACGCGCGAGGAGCAGGACGCGTTCGGGGTCCGCAGCCAGAACCGGGCCGAGAAGGCGATCGCGGACGGCTTCTGGGCCCGCGAAATCACCCCGATCACGCTGCCCGACGGTCGGGTCATCGACGCCGACGACGGGCCGCGCAAGGGCGTGACGATGGAGGCGGTCGCCGCGCTGAAGCCGGCCTTCCGCCCCGACGGCACGGTCACCGCGGGCAACTGCTGCCCCCTCAACGACGGGGCGGCCGCCCTCGTGATCATGTCCGACACCAAGGCGGCCCAGCTCGGGATCACGCCGCTGGCCCGCATCGTGAGCACCGGGGTCTCGGCCCTCTCCCCCGAGATCATGGGTCTGGGGCCGGTCGAGGCGTCCCGCCGAGCCCTGCAGCGGGCCGGGCTCACCATGAAGGACATCGACCTTGTGGAGATCAACGAGGCGTTCGCCGCCCAGGTGATCCCGTGCGCCCGCGACCTGGGCATCGACGACGACAAACTCAACGTCAACGGCGGAGCGATCGCGGTCGGCCACCCGTTCGGGATGACCGGCGCCCGCATCACCACGACGCTCATCAACTCCCTTCAGTGGCACGACAAGCAGTTCGGCCTGGAGACCATGTGCGTCGGCGGTGGCCAGGGGATGGCAATGATCATTGAACGGTTGAGCTGAGGAGACAGATGCAAGCCCTTCGGGTCCACACGCTCGGCGAGCCCCGCGACGTCCTGACGCTCGAGGACGTGCCCACGCCGGAGGCCGGCGCGAACCAGCTCCTCGTGCGGGTGCGGGCGGCGGCCGTCAACTTCCCCGACGTGCTGCTGTGCCGCGGCCTCTACCAGGTCAAGCCGCCGCTGCCGTTCACGCCCGGCGTCGAACTGTGCGGCGAGGTGGTGGCCCTGGGTCCCGGCGCGACCGGGTTCGCCGTGGGCGACCGCATCATCGGCACGCCCACGCTGCCGATCGGCACCTTCGCCGAGTTCACGCTCGTGGACGCCGACAAGGCGTTCCCGGCCCCGCCCGCGCTGGACGACGCCCAGGCCGCCAGCCTCCACATCGCCTACCAGACCGCCTGGTTCGCGCTGCACCGGCGGGCGGCGCTGCGCCCCGGCGAGACGCTGCTGGTGCACGCCGCCGCGGGTGGGGTCGGCTCGGCCGCGGTCCAGCTCGGCAAGGCCGCCGGGGCCCGGGTGATCGGCGTGGTCGGCGGCACGGCCAAGGCCGAGGTGGCCCGCTCGCTCGGCGCCGACCTCGTGGTGGACCGGCACGTCGAGGACTTCGTCGAAGCCGTGAAGGCGTTCACCGGCGGCCGGGGCGCGGACGTGGTCTTCGACCCGGTGGGGGGTGACGCCTACCGGCGCTCGACGAAGTGCATCGCCTTCGAGGGCCGCATCGTGGTGCTCGGCTTCGCCGGCGGGGAGATCCAATCGGTCCCGCTCTCCCACGCCCTCATCAAGAACTACTCGATCCTCGGCCTGCACTGGAACCTGTACACCATCCACGACCCCGCGGCGGTCGCCGACTGCCATCGCCAGCTGACCAAGCTCGCCGCCGACGGCGTCGTGGCGCCCCTGGTGAGCGAACGGCTGCCGTTGGCCTCGCTCGCCGAGGGCGTGCAGCGGCTGGCCGACGGCGTCACCGTGGGCCGCGTCGTCTACTCCCCCGAGGCGTGACCGATGACCCACGCGGTTGCGATCGACGCTGTCGTGTTCGACTACGGCGGGGTCCTCACCACGCCCGTACGCGACTCGATCGCGGCCTGGCAGGCGGCCGACGGCATCGACCCGGCCTCCTTCACCCGGGTCCTCAAGGCCTGGCTCTCCCCGAGCGCGCCGAGAGGGACGCCGATCCACCGGCTCGAGATGGGCACGCTGTCGGTCGCCGAGTTCGACGCCCTGCTGGCGCAGGAGCTGGCCACTGTGGACGGCCGCCCGGTCGACCCGGTCGGGCTGCTGTCGCGGCTGTTCGCGGGCATGCGCCCCGAGCCGGCCATGTTCGCGCTGGCCGAGGAGCTGCGGTCCCTGGGGGTCGCGGTGGCCCTGCTGTCCAACAGCTGGGGCAACAGCTATCCCCGGGACCGCATCGACTCCCTCTTCGACCCGGTCGTGATCTCGGGCGAGGTCGGGCTGCGCAAGCCCTGGGCGCCGATCTACGAGCTCACGCTGTCCCGCCTGGGCCTGCCCGCCCAGCGGGTGCTGTTCGTCGACGACGCTGTGCCCAATGTGGAGGGTGCCCGCGCGGTCGGCATGCCCGCCCTGCGGCACACCGACCCGGCCACGACCCGGGCCGAGCTCGCGCGCCTGATCCCCGGACTCCGCCCGACCCTCGAGTGAGGTCCCCATGAGCCGTCCCCGATCCCGGCCCCGGAGCGGCCCCGACGTGGCCCGCCACCGGTGCCGTCGCCGTACCCCCGGAGGAGACCGAGCATGAGCGCCCACCCGCCCGGTCTCGACCTCACCCGCCTCGCCGCCTGGCTGCCCACCGCGATTCCCGGCGCGGCCGCCGACGGGCCGGAGAGCCTCACCGCGCGGCTCATCCCGGGTGGACGGTCCAACCTCACGTACGAGGTGTCCGACGGCGTGCACACGTGGATCCTGCGCCGGCCGCCGCTCGGCCACGTCCTCGCCACCGCCCACGACATGGCCCGGGAGTACCGGGTCATCACCGCCCTGCGCGGCACGGACGTACCGGTCCCGGCCACGTACGCGCTGTGCGAGGACGACACGGTGATCGGCGCGCCGTTCTACGTCATGGAGCGGGTGGTCGGCACGCCCTACCGGGACGCCGACGCCCTGCGCGCCCTCGGCCCGGAGCGCACCCGGACGATCGCCACGCGAATGGTGGACGTGCTCGCCGCGCTGCACTGCGTCGACCCGGCCGCGGTCGGGCTGGCCGACTTCGGCCGGCCGGAGGGCTTCCTGGCCCGGCAGGTGGCGCGGTGGCGCAAGCAGCTGGACGCGTCGCGTAGCCGGGAGCTCCCCGGCGCCGACGAGCTGCACGCGCGGCTGGCCGCCATGGTGCCCGAGCAGTCGCCGCCGGCCATCGTGCACGGCGACTACCGGCTCGACAACATCCTGGTGGACGACCACGATCGCGTCGCCGCGGTCATCGACTGGGAGATGTCGACGATCGGCGATCCACTCACCGACCTCGCCCTGCTGGTCATCTACCAGACGCTCGGGACACTGCCGTTGCCGGTTGCGGTCTCCGACGCCACCACGGCGCCCGGGTTCCTCGACAAGGACGAGATGATCGACCGGTACGTCGCCGGGACCGGGCGCGCGGTGACACACTTCGGCTTCTACCTCGGGCTGGCGGCGTACAAGCTCGCCGTGGTGCTCGAAGGCATCCACTTCCGACACTCCCAGGGCAAGACGGTCGGCGCCGGCTTCGAGCGCATCGGGGAGGCCGTGGTGCCGCTGCTGCAGGTCGGCCTGGACGCGGTGAAGGAGCGGTGATGGACTTCTCCCTCGACGCCAAGACGGAGGAGCTGCGCGAGCGGCTGCTCGACTTCATGGAGACGCACGTCTATCCGGCCGAGCCGGTCTTCAAGCAGCAGCTCGCCGAGCTCCCCGACCGGTGGGCGTGGGACTCGGTGCCGGTGCTCGCCGAGCTGCGGGCGGAGGCGCGGCGGCGCGGGCTGTGGAACCTGTTCCTGCCCGGCGAGCACGGCGCCGGCCTGACCAACCTGCAGTACGCCCCGCTCGCGGAGATCACCGGACGCAGCCCGGCCCTGGCCCCGGCGGCGCTCAACTGCGCCGCGCCCGACACCGGCAACATGGAGGTCCTCGCCCTGTTCGGCACGCCCGAGCAGAAGAAGCAGTGGCTGGAGCCGTTGCTGGAGGGGCGGATCCGGTCCGCCTTCGCCATGACCGAGCCCGACGTCGCCTCCTCCGACGCGACGAACATCTCCACCCGGATCGAGCGGGACGGCGACGAGTACGTCATCAACGGCCGCAAGTGGTGGATCACCGGCGCGATGAACCCGAATGCCCGGATATTCATCGTCATGGGCAAGACGGACCCCACGGCCGACCGCCACCGGCAGCAGTCGATGATCCTGGTCCCGCGGGACACGCCCGGCGTGCAGGTGGTGCGCCCCATGGAGGTCTTCGGCTACGACGACCACGACCACGGCGGCCACGCCGAGATCACCTTCACCGACGTCCGCGTCCCGGCCAGCAACCTCATCGGCGGCGAGGGGGACGGCTTCGCCATCGCCCAGGCCCGGCTGGGTCCCGGGCGGATTCACCACTGCATGCGGGCCATCGGAATCGCCGAGCGCGCCATCGAGCTCATGTGCGCCCGGGCCAGCGAGCGGGTCGCGTTCGGCAAGCCGCTGGCCGAGCAGGGGGTCGTGCGCGACTGGATCGCCCAGTCGCGGGTGCGCATCGAGCAGCTGCGGCTGCTGGTCCTCAAGACCGCCTGGCTCATGGACACCGTCGGCAACAAGGGGGCCCACACCGAGATCCAGGCCATCAAGATCGCGACACCGTCCACTGTGCAGTGGATCCTCGACAAGGCCGTCCAGGTCCACGGCGCGGCCGGGCTCTCCCAGGACTTCCCGCTCGCCCGGGCCTACGCCAGCATCCGTACGCTCCGCTTCGCCGACGGCCCGGACGAGGTGCACATCGACGCGCTCGCCCGCCGTGAGCTGCGGCGCCAGGCCGAGCGCCGCGCCACCGCCGGCGCCAGCGCCCCCTAGCCCTCTCCCCCGCCCGGCTGCCCTTACCGTGATCTTGGAAGTCTGTACCCCCTATAGGGGGTAGAACCTTCCAAGATCACATTGCCCAGGGGCGTGAGCCGCGAGATTTCCTCTGGGGTCGCCAGCCGGCGTTGGTCAGGGCCATCCTGATCTCCTCGGCCACCCTCTCCGGCTGCTCCCGCACGACGTACGTCGGATAACGAAGGATGGTGTAGGTCGCCAGGATCAGGGCGTTGTCGCGGTCGCCGTCGTCCCACCGCTGCCCCACGTCATCATGATGAGCGCCGTCGATCTCCACCGCGACCTTCCAGGGGTCGAACACGGCATCGAGGAAGCGCAGCCGACCCCGTCGGTCGCGGAACCGCACCTGCCGCGTCGGCTCCGGCAGCTTGGCCCGGCGGCAGAGCTTGACCAGATCCAGCTCGCCCAGCGTGTGCGACCCCCGGGACGCGTCGTGGACCGTGGCCGCGATCAACCGGTGCCGTGGCATGGTCGGCCGTCGGTCGAGGATGGGCTGAATCTCGTCCGCGGTCACGAGGCGCTGCTGGAAGGCGGCCGCGATGATCAGCCGCGCTTCGTCATCCGAGCGGGCCCACACCGCCGCATCCACGACCGCACGCCCGACCGTCGTGGTCGGCAACGGGGACGCCGGATGACGGTCAATCTCGACCGACCGGTGCACCACGACCCCGGCCGGCGCCACGACCCGCCTGGACACGGGGACGACCAGGTCGATCTGCCTCGCGGCGATGTTGCGCAGGCCGTGCACCAGCAGAGCGCTCACCCCGGCCAGACACACCGGATCGTCCATGAGGGACGGACCCCGGCTGGCGGCCAGCACCGCGATCCAGAGCCGTTGGGCCAGGGTGAGCGGACCACCGTACGCCACATAGACGCCGCGATGCACCCGACGCCATCGACTACTGACAATACGATGCTCAATCGCCTTGCTCGTCAGGAACTGCCGGGCCTGCCACCGGGCGATGACCCCCTCCTGAGCATCGATGAGCGCGCTCAGCGGATCCCGGTTGATGACCGACCACGGTATGTCCTCGACGACGTGATCGTCCCGTCCGAAGCTCGGAGGTCCGTCGCCGCTCCGAAGCCACCCGTCGCCCGGAAGCCACCCGCCGACCGGAAGCCACCCGTCGCCCGGAAGCCATCCGCCGCGTGAAGTCGCCTGGCCGCCCGCCGGTCGTTCTCCACCGGGGTACCGCTGACGGCGCCACTCACCGAACCGGGACGACCCGCCCGGCCGGAAGCCGCGCTCCGCCTGGGGTCAGCTCGCCATCCCGCCGCGACTGGCCACTCCGGCGCCGCTCGTCGCCCGACCGCTCGGCGCCCCGAACCAGCATGCCGCCCCGAAGTCGCTGACCGCCCCGATGGCCCTCGCCGCTCCGAAGCCGCTCACCACCCCGGAACCGTACGGTGTCGCCCGACCACGCGCCCCCGCTTCGCCGACGCCGGCCCGAGACCGGCCACGCCGGCCATGCCCCCGTAAACACGGCGGGAATTCTCAGCCACGTGGCCCGGGCCCGCAGCCCGGCACAGCCATGACCACGATCTTGGAAATCTGTACCCCCTGTGGCGGGTACGAACTTCCAAGATCAGGCGTCGCCACCACGCAGGCGCGCGCGGACGCGACGCATGCCGGCGAGCCAGCGGTCGCGGTCGGCGGCGCGGCGCCGCTCATACTCGGCGACCTCGGGATGGGGCAGGATGAGGAAGCGCCCCTCCTGCCAGGCGGCGATCACCGCATCGGCCACATCGGACGGTTCCAGCAGAGCCCCGGCCGCGAGCGTGGCCGAGGTCTCGTCGAAGCCCGCGGTCATGGGCGTCCGGACGCCCTGGGGGCACAGGCAGCTCACGCTCACCCCGCGGTCGCCGTACTCGATGGCCAGCCACTCGGCGAGCGCCACGGCCCCGTGCTTGGTGACGGAGTAGGGCGCGGTGTCCATCTCGGTCAGCAGCCCGGCGGCCGAGGCGGTGATGAGGAGATGGCCCTGCCCCCGCGCGGCCATCCGGGGCAGCAGGTGACGGGCGACGTAGACGTGGGCGAGCACGTGCACCCGGAAGCCCACGTCCCAGTCGGCGTCGGTGCCGAGCCCGCGCCCGGTGGCCACGCCCGCGTTGGAGCACCAGATGTCGATCTCGCCGACCGTGGCGGTGATCTCCTCGATGGCCCGCGCGACCGCCGCCTCATCGGTGACGTCGAGGGTCAGAGAGGTGCCGACCCCGCCGAGGCCGGCCGCGACCTGCGCCGCCCCCGCCCCGTCGCGGTCGGCCACGACCACGGCCCGCGCCCCCTCGGCGGCGGCCCGTTCGGCCAGCGCCCGACCGATGCCGCTGGCACCGCCGGTGACGACCACGACGGCCTGGTTCGGTGTGACCATGGTGGCTCCTCGAGGCAGGGACTGGCGCCAGAACAAACTAACAGTGATAGTTGTACGGCACCAGGTTGTCGGCGCTCGAGAAAAGTCAGGCGCTCGACCGGACCCGGCACCCCGCGGGCCGGCGCCCTCACGGGCCCGCACCCGCCAAGGGCCGGCGCCCGACGAGGCCCGGCGCTTGCGGACGCCTGACGTTCGACGAGGCCCGGCACCTGGCGAGGACACGGCGCCGGCACGCGAGGAGGCAGGATGCAGCAGGACGCCCACGACGTCGAGGCCCTCTACGTCGGTGGCGAGTGGGTCGCCCCGTCGTCGCCGCAGCGCATCGACGTCGAGAACCCGGCCACCGAGAAGGTCATCGGCCGCGTCCCCGCCGGCCAGGCGGCGGACATCGACCGGGCGGTCGCCGCGGCGAAGGCGGCCTTCCCGCAGTGGTCGGCCCTGAGCCGGTCGGAGCGGGCCGACCACCTGGCCGCCCTGCACGCGGGCCTGACCGCGCGGCGCGACGAGATGGCAGCGACCATCACCGCGGAGATGGGGGCGCCGGCCGGCCTCGCCGCGTCGATCCAGGTCGGCCTCCCGCTGCGAGTCCTGGACTCCTATGTCCAGATGCTTCGACAGGAGGAGGAGCCGCGGCGGGTGGGCAACTCCCTCGTGGTGACCGAGCCGGTCGGCGTGGTCGGGGCGATCACCCCGTGGAACTACCCGCTCAACCAGACGATGGCCAAGCTCGCCGCCGCGCTGGCCGCCGGCTGCACGGTGGTGCACAAGCCGAGCGAGATCGCGCCGCTGTCGGCCTTCCTGCTCGCGCGGATCGCCCACGACGCCGGCCTTCCCGCGGGTGTGTACAACGTGGTCAGTGGCGACGGCCCCAGCGCCGGCGAGCCGCTCGTCCGCCACGACGACGTCGACATGATCTCCTTCACCGGGTCGACGCGGGCCGGCCGGCGGGTCGGCGCGCTCGCCGCCGACACCGTCAAGCGCGTCGCCCTCGAGCTCGGCGGCAAGTCGGCCAACGTGATCCTGCCGGACGCCGACCTCACCGCCGCCGTGAAGGTGGGCGTGGCCAACTGCCTGCTCAACGCCGGCCAGACCTGCACCGCCTGGACCCGCATGCTCGTGCCCGCCGACCGGCAGGACGAGGCGCTCGAGATCGCGGTGGCCGCCGCGGCCAAGTACGTTCCCGGGGACCCGACCGACCCGAAGACCCGGTTGGGCCCGCTCGTCTCGAAGGCCCAACGGGACCGGGTGCTCGAGTACATCGAGCTGGGGGTGGCCAGCGGCGCCCGGCTGGTGCTCGACGGTCGCCAAGGGGTGCCGCCGGTCGGCTACTACGTGGGGCCGACCATCTTCGCCGACGTGGACCCGGACTCCCGCATCGCCCAGGAGGAGATCTTCGGCCCCGTCCTGTCGGTGATCCCCTACCGCGACGAGGACGAGGCGGTCCGCATCGCCAACGGCACACCGTACGGCCTGGCCGGCGCGGTGTGGTCGTCCGATGTGGAGCATGCCCTGGCGGTGGCGCGGCGCCTGCGCACCGGGCAGGTCGACATCAACGGGGCTCCGTTCAACCACCTGGCGCCGTTCGGCGGCTACCGCCGATCCGGCGTCGGCCGGGAGTTCGGCGAGCACGGCTACCTCGAGTTCTGCCAGGTCAAGGCGATCCAGCTCCCGCCCGCGTTCCTGGAGCCGGGCCAGACCGCATCGGCGGAGGGCTGAGGCGTGGTCAGCGCCGCGGTCCTGCGCGAGACGGGCGGCGTCCCGCGCCTGGAGGAGATCGAGCTGGCCCCGCTCGGCCCGGGGCAGGTACGGGTCCGGATCGCCGCCACCGGCGTCTGCCACAGCGACCTGTCGCTGGCCAACGGGACCCTCCGCCTGCCCCTGCCGATGGTGCTGGGGCACGAGAGCGCCGGCCGGGTGGTGGCGGTGGGCGACGAGGTGAGCGGCCTGGCCGTCGGTGACCCCGTGGTGCTCAGCTGGGCCCCGCCCTGCCGGTCCTGCTGGTACTGCCAGCAGGGGGAGCCGTACCTGTGCGAGCGGGCCGAGTCCGCCTGGCACCGGCCGTACGCCACCGACGACGCCGGCACACCCGTCTATGCCGGGCTGGGCGTGGGTGGGTTCGCCACCGAGACGGTGGTGGATGCCACCGCCTGCGTCCGGCTGCCGGACGGCGTTCCCCTCGTCGAGGCGGCTCTGCTGGGCTGCGCGTTGCTCACCGGCATCGGCGCGATCCGCCACGCCGCGGGCGTCCGGCCAGGCCAGTCGGTGCTCGTGCTCGGCCTCGGCGGGGTCGGGCTCTCGGCCGTGCAGGGCGCCCGCATCGCCGGGGCGGGTCGCATCGTCGGCGTCGATCCATCCGAGGAGAAGCGGGCGCTGGCGCTGCGGCTCGGGGCCACCGACGTGGTCGAACCGGGCCCGGACCTGGCCAAGCGGGTGCGGGCGCTGTGTGATGGACGGGGCGCCGACCACGCGATCGAGTGCGTGGGTCGGGCCGAGACCATCCGCGCCGCCTGGTCGTCCACGCGCCGCGGCGGGCGGACCACCGTGGTCGGCATCGGCCCCAAGACCGAGCAGGTGAGCTTCACCCCGTTGGAGATCTTCCACTTCGCCCGGACGCTGTCCGGATGCGTCTACGGCAGCGCCGACCCGCATCAGGAGATGCCGTTCCTGGTGGAGCAGTACCGGACGGGTGGGCTGGACCTGAATTCGCTCGTGACGGCCCGCATCGGCCTGACCGAGGTGGGTGAGGCGCTCGCCGCCATGGCGGCCGGCCACGGGGCCCGCAGCCTGGTCGTCCTCGACGAGACGCTGTAGCCGGTGACGGACGCAGATCTTGGAAAGTTCGACCCCCTATAGGGGGGTCAAGTTTCCAAGGTCACGCAGCGGTGGCCGGTTCGGGCGTAGGGAACCTGACGATCACACTGACCTGCGCGAGCCGGGGCGGCGGAGTGTGGCGAAGGTCTTCTCCAGGCCGGCGATGATGGTCGACAGCCCCAGCTCGAAGGCCCCCTCGTCCACCTCGGCCTGGTGCTTGCGCAGCCGGTGCGCGTCGGTGAGGTGCGGGTAGGACTCGCCGTAGAGCGAGGGGTCGTCCGGGAAGCCGAGCGCGAAGGAGCCGAGCGCCGAGCCGGTGACGAGGTAGCGCATGAGGGCGCCGATGCGGGTGGCGTACGCGGGCGGCCACCCGGCGTCCACCAGCGCGCCGTAGACGGCGTCGTCGACGCGCAGCTGAGCCGGGCGTCGTCCGGGGCCCCGGGCCACGATCGGCACGATGTTGGGATGGGCGACGAGCACCCGGCGGTATCCCCGCGCCCACTCCCGCAACGCCTCGGGCCAGGGTTCCCGACCAAGCATCGAGAGATCCACCTGCTCGAACAACGCGTCCGCGACCCCGTCGAGGATCTCCTCCTTGGTCGCGAAGTGGTTGTACAGCGACGGCGCCTGGACGTTGAGCTCGGTCGCCAGGCGCCGGGTCGACAGCGCATCGAGCCCCTCGGCGTCGATGATCCCGATGGCGCACTCGATGATGCGCTCCCGGGTCAGCAAGGGCTGGCGTGGGCGGGGCACGATGCGGGCGACCTCCAGGGCCAGCGACCACGACGAGGGATCGCGGTCGACGTCGACGCGGCGGCGGGGCGGGGGTAGCGAAAACTAACGGCGTAAGTATAACATCGACGTCGAAAACTGACGACGTTAGGCGGTTCGCGTGGACTTCACCCTCACCCCGGAGCAGGAGCAGCTCCGCGCACTGGCCCGTACGTGGGTGGAGCGCGAGGTCCTGCCCTACGCCACCGAGTGGGACCGCGCCGAGCAGGTCGATCCCGGCATCGTCAAGCGCCTGGGCGATGTCGGGTTCCTGGGCCTGGGCATCGCCGAAGAGTACGGCGGCTCCGGCGGCGACATGCTGTCGTACTGCCTGGTCATGGAGGAGCTCGGCGCCGGCGACTCCTCGGTGCGGGGCATCGTCAGCGTCTCGCTCGGGCTGGTCGCGAAGAGCATCCAGCGGTGGGGCACCGAGGAGCAGAAGCACCGGTGGCTGCCCGGGCTGTGCGCGGGCGAGCTGCTGGCCTGCTTCGGCCTCACCGAGCCGGAGACCGGGTCGGACGCCGCGTCGCTGCGGATGAAGGCGGTCCGCGACGGCGACGACTGGGTCCTGAGCGGCACCAAGATGTTCATCACCAACGGCACCTGGGCCGACCTCGCGCTCATCTTCGCCCGCACCGGCGGCCCCGGCCCGAAGGGCATCACCGCGTTCGTGGTGCCGACGGACACCGCCGGCTTCCAGCGGCGCGAGATCAAGGGGAAGCTCGGGCTGCGCGGCCAGGCCACGGCCGAGCTCGTGCTCGACGGGGTCCGGGTCTCCGACGACCACCGGCTCGGGCCGGAGGGCGCGGGCTTCAAGGTCGCCATGACCGCGCTCGACGGGGGCCGCATCTCGGTGGCCGCCGGCTGCGTCGGCCTGGCCCGCGGCTGCCTGGAGGCGAGCCTGGAGTACGCCAAGCAGCGGCAGCAGTTCGGCAAGCCCATCGCCTCGTTCCAGCTCGTGCAGGAGATGCTGGCCGACATGGCCGTGGAGGTCGACGCGGCGCGGCTGCTGGTATGGCGCGCGGCCGACCTCGCCCAGCGGGGCGAGCCGTTCGGCACCCAGGCCTCGATGGCCAAGCTGTTCGCGACCGAGGCGTCGGTCCGGGTCGCCAACACGGCGCTGCAGGTGTTCGGAGGCTACGGGTACATCGACGAGTTTCCGGCGGCCAAGGCGCTGCGCGACTCCCGGGTCATGACGCTCTACGAGGGAACGAGCCAGATCCAGAAGCTGCTCATCGGCCGGGCTTTGACCGGAATCAACGCATTCTGAGGAGCGACATGCGCCGTACCGTCTTCACCGAGGAGCACGAGGCGTTCCGCCAGGTCATCCGGAGCTTCATCGAGACCGAGGTGGTCCCGCACTACGCCGACTGGTTCGCCGCCGGCGTGGTGCCCCGCGACTTCTACTACAAGCTCGGCAAGCTCGGTGTGTTCGGCATCGAGGTGCCGGTCGAGTACGGCGGGGCCGGCATCACCTCATTTAAGTACGCCGCCGTCCAGTTCGAGGAGATCGCCCGGGCGGGCGTGTCGTTCGGCGGCTCGAGCGTGCACGTGGCGCTCTGCCTGCCGTACATCCTCAAGCTCGGCACCGAGGAGCAGAAGCGCCGCTGGCTGCCCGGATTCATCAGCGGCGAGACCATGTTCGCCATCGCGATGACCGAGCCCGGCACCGGCTCGGACCTGGCGGGCATGCGGACCACCGCGAAGCTCTCCCCCGACGGCAGCCACTACATCCTCAACGGAGCCAAGACGTTCATCACGGGCGGGGTGCACGCCGACCGGGTGATCGTCTGCGCGCGCACCGCGCCACCGAAGCCGGACGACCGGCGCTACGGGATCTCGCTGCTCGTGGTCGACACCAAGTCGCCGGGGTACTCGGTGGGGCGCAAGCTGGACAAGATCGGGCTGCGGGTCTCCGACACGGCCGAGCTGTTCTTCCAGGACGTCCGGGTTCCGGTGGAGGACCTGCTCGGCGAGGAGAACCAGGGATTCCACTACCTCGGGCAGAACCTGCCCCAGGAGCGGCTCAGCATCGCCTACAACGCCTACGCCCAGGCCGCGGCGGCGGTGGAGTTCACCAAGGAGTACGTCCGCAACCGGACGGTCTTCGGGCAGTCGCTCGCCTCGTTCCAGAACACGAAGTTCGAGCTGGCCGCCTGCCAGGCCGAGGTCGACGCCGCCCAGGCGGTGGCGGACCGGGCGCTGGAGGCACTGGACGCCGGCGAGCTGACCGCGGCCGACGCGGCGTCGGCGAAGCTGTTCTGCACCGAGGCCGCCCACCGCGTGATCGACCGGTGCCTGCAGCTGCACGGCGGGTACGGGTACATCAACGAGTACCCCATCGCCCGGCTGTACGCCGACAACCGGGTGAACCGCATCTACGGCGGCACGTCCGAGGTGATGAAGATGATCATCGCCAAGGCGATGGGGCTGTGAGGGTCAGCGATCCGCGGACTGCTGCACGTCGACGGCCAGCAGCGCCAGGCCGAGCACGAGGCGGTCCCGGGCATCCGACAGGCGGCGGCCGGTCAGCTCCTCCAGTTGCCGGAGTCGATAGATGACCGTGTTGCGGTGGCAGTACAGGACCGACGCCGCGTGCGTGGGCGAGCCGTTGTGGTCCAGCAGCGCCCGCAGCGTCGAGAGCAGTGCCTTGCGCTGGGCCGGCGGCTGGACCAGCACCTTCCCCAGGGTCTGCTCGACCAGCTCGGCCGCCACCTCCGGACTGTTGGCCACGAGGATCTCGGGCAGGCGGTCGGCCGCGGCGACCACGGTGGCGGTGCCCCGGGGGATCGTCTCGGCCGCCCCCGCGGCCAGCCGGTAGGCGACCGCCAGGCCCGGCAGCCCGGCGGATGAGGTGGCGACCCCGACCCGCGCCGGGACCGGGCTCAGGCCGGCGATCAGGTCGGCCAGCTGCATCTTCCGCAGCGGCACGACCCCGACCTGGCGGTCGCCGCGCACGTGCCAGTAGGAGAGCACGCCCAGCCGCTCCAGGTGGTCCTCGACGCTCCGCATGTCGCGCATGCCATCGAAGAGCATCACGATACAGGCGAGCGGCTCGTCGGGATCGAGACCGAGCAGCTCGCGCGCCTCGACCGTCACGCCCTCCTCGGCGTAGCGGCCGTCCAGCAGCACGTCGAGCAGCCGTTGCTGGCGCTGCAGGTCGCGCCGCTGGATGCGGGCACTCTCGCGCCGGTACGCCTCGGCCATGGTGGCGCACTGGATGTCCAGCGCCGCCCAGATCTGCCGTCCCGCGGCGAGCAGCACGGCATCGTCGATCTCCTCCGGGGCGTTGTGGCGCTCGGCCATGAGCGCCTCCCACAGCGCCCGGCTGCCGACCGCGTACGCGTTGAGGACGAGCTCCATCGGCACACCCTGGCGGGCCCGCTGCCGGCCCGTCTCCCGCCACAGGTGGACCGCCTTCTCCTCCTCGGTGGCCAGCCCGGCCATGGTGCGCAGACCGCGCCGCACGTGGTCGCGCGTGCTGGTGCGCAGGTCCGCCCGTACGTCCGGGCCCACCGCCTCGTACCAGCCGCCCCGGGAGGAATCCAGCAGGGTCAGCGTGATGCTGTCGGCGATCGCGTCGGCGCGCGGGAGCAGGAGGGCCCACGCCCGCCGGACCCGCTGCCGCGTGTCGTCGCTGATCTCCGCTGGTGCCGACGTCATGGAGCCAGACTCGCACGCAGCGCACAACCAGCCAAGGGTGTCGCGGCCCCACAGGGCGGATCGCACGGTGCTTTTTGTGCGCTCAGCCCATATCGCTGACTGTGCGGATCGTCCAAGGTGGGTGTGTGACCGCAACCACAGCCCTGGTCGAGGTCACACCACCGTAACCGGTTCGCAAACGGGCCGACTACAGCCGTTTGTGCACCCCTGAACCGAACGTTGCGCCGAGGGAGCCGCGATGTTGCAGGTGCAGAACCTGGAGGTCGTCTACGACGACGTGATGCTGGTCCTCCGCGGCATCAGCCTCCAGGTCCAGCCCGGACAGATCGTGGCGCTGCTGGGCGCCAACGGAGCCGGCAAGACCACCCTGCTCCGGGCGCTGTGCGGGCTGCTCGACGTCCACGACGGAAAGATCACCAAGGGTTCCATCCTTCTCGATGGCAAACCCATCCACACGCTGAAGCCGGCGGCGATCGTGCGCCGCGGCATCAGCCAGGTCATGGAGGGGCGCCGGATCTTCACCGAGCTCACGGTGGAGGAGAACCTGCGCATCGGGGCCCACCTGAACCCGCGGGGCCGGGCCGAGGGGATGGAGCGGGTCTACACGCTCTTCCCCGTCCTGCGGCAACGGCGCAAGGAGACCGCCGGCTACCTCTCCGGCGGCGAGCAGCAGATGCTCGCGATCGGTCGCGCGCTGATGGCCTCGCCCCGCTACCTGCTGCTCGACGAGCCGAGCCTGGGGCTGGCGCCCCGGCTGGTCGAGCAGATCCGCGACCTCATCGTCGAGATCAACCGGCAGGGCACGGCTGTCCTGCTGGTCGAGCAGAACGCGACCATGGCCCTGTCCATCGCCTCTCATGGATACGTAATGGAGACCGGAAAGTTGGTACTCGACGCACCGGCGGAACGGCTGCTCGCCGACGACGACGTGCGGGAGTTCTACCTCGGCCTGCACCCCGAGGGGACGGTCCGCAGCTTCCGCGAGGTCAAGCACTACCGGCGCCGCAAGCGGTGGCTGTCATGACCCGCCGACGTACATCTGTCCGCGGAGGCGACGCATGAGCGACGACGTGATTCTCTCCTTCGAGGACGTCCGCCTGGCCTTCGCCGGTGTGGTCGCCATCGACGGAGTGAGCTTCACCGTCGGCCGGGACGAGCTGTTCGCCATCATCGGTCCCAACGGCGCCGGCAAGACCTCCATCTTCAACGTGCTCTCCGGCGTGTACCGGCCGCAGCAGGGCCGGGTGGTCTTCGACGGCAAGGACATCCTCGGGCGCCGGCCGCACCAGATCGCCGCGGCCGGCCTGGCCCGCACCTTCCAGAACGTGGAGTTGTTCGCCAACCTCACGGTCCTGGACAACCTCATGCTCGGCCTGCACACGCACCTGAGCTACGGCACGTTCTCGGCCATCGCGTGGTTCGGCCGGGCCCGGCGGCAGGAGCTCGCGGCGCGCGCCGAGGTGGAGCGCATCGTCGACTTCCTCGAGCTGGAGCAGTGGCGCCGGATGCCGGTGGGCCTGTTGCCGTACGGCGTGCAGAAGCGGGTCGAGCTGGGCCGGGCGCTGGCCATGCGGCCCAAGCTGCTGCTGCTCGACGAGCCGGTCGCGGGCATGAACCTCGAGGAGACCGAGGACATGGCCCGGTTCATCCTCGACATCCGGGAGGAGCTGAAGATCCCGATCATCCTGGTCGAGCACGACATGGGTCTGGTCATGGACCTGGCCGACCGGGTCATGGTCGTCGAGTTTGGACGGCCGGTCGCCACCGGCAAGCCGGCCGAGATCCAGCGCCATCCCGACGTGCTGCGCGCCTACCTGGGCGCGGCCGCTCGCACCGGCGACGACACCAGCCAGACATCAAGCACCGGCGAGACAGCGGGCACCGACGGGGCCGCCGGCGCGGAGCCGGCCAGCGCCGGCGCCGCCGGCCTTACGGCCACGGTCGGCGACGGTGCGCGCGGGACGGAATCGGGAGGTGGCGCATGACCGCGTCTGTCGTGACGCAACCCGCGACCGCCGTCACCAGCGGCGGCCCGCCGATCACCACGCTGGCCACCCGGGTCCGCGACCGGGCCCGGCAGACGCCCAAGCGGGTCGCGATGCGCCAGAAGGACCTGGGCATCTGGCAGGAGATCACCTGGGAGTCCTATTGGGACACCGTGCTGACGGTGGGGCATGCCCTGCTGGCGCTGGGCATCGAGCCGGGCGACCGGGTCGCCATCCACTCGGAGAACCGGCGGGAGTGGCTGTTCACCGACGTGGCCGCGGTCGCGGTCCGGGCCGCCACGGTCGGCCTCTACCCGACGAACCCGGCGCCCGAGGTGCAGTACCTGCTGTCGCACTCCGGCGCGAAGGTCCTGGTGGTCGAGGACCAGGAACAGCTGGACAAGGCGCTGGCCGTACTCGATGAGTGCCCGGACCTGCAGCGCATCGTCTACGTCGATCCCAAGGGAATCCGCCACCGCTACCACCACCCGAAGCTGCTCTCCTGGGACGAGTTTCTCGCGCTCGGCGCCGAGCACCGGGCGGCCAACCCCGGCGCGGTCGAGCGGCGGATGGCCGAGGCGACCCCGGACGACATCGCCACGCTCATCTACACGTCCGGGACCACGGGCCGGCCCAAGGGGGCCATGCTCTCGATCGCCAACGTGGAGTTCGCGATCGAGGTGCTGGTGGAGCGCGGCGGGTTCACCGGTCGTCCGCCCAACCCGGACGACCTGGTGCTCTCCTACCTGCCGCTGTGCCACGTGGTCGAGCGCGCCTTCTCGGTGTGGTTCAACGCCGGCGGCGGGGTGCAGGTCAACTTCGCCGAGTCGATCGCGACGGTCCAGACGAACCTGCGCGAGGTGCAGCCGACCATCCTCTTCGGCGTCCCGCGGATCTGGGAGCGGATCCTCGCCTCGGTCCAGATCGGGCTGCGCAACGCGTCGCTGTTCAAGCGGGCCAACGCGAAGCTCTGGCTGGCCGTGGCCGACCGGATCGGCCAGACGCTGGTGCGCACCGGCGGTAACCACACGCTGTGGACCCGGCTGCTCTACGCCATCGGCTGGGTCTTCTTCTACCGGGCCCTGCGCGAGCGTATCGGCATGCGCCGCGTCCGCCACGCCGCCTCCGGCGCGGCCCCGATCGCCCCGGAGGTGCTGCGCTTCTTCATGGGCATCGGCGTCCCGATGCACGAGGCGTACGGGATGACCGAGAACGCGGCGATCGCCACGACCAACCGTCCGGGCCGGGTGAAGCTGGGCACGGTCGGCGAGCCGCACGAGGGCGTGGAGCTGCGCATCGACGAGGAGACCGGCGAGATCCTCACCCGGCACCCGGGCGTGTTCCGCGGCTACTTCCGCGACCCGGAGGCCACGGCGCGTGTGCTGACCCCCGACGGCTGGCTGCACACCGGCGACATCGGCGAATGGGTCGATGGCACCCACATCCGCATCACCGACCGGGCCAAGGACATCATCATCACGTCCGGCGGCAAGAACATCGCGCCCAGCGAGATCGAGAACGCGCTGAAGGCCTCGCCCTACATCAAGGAGGCGATCGTCATTGGCGACCGCCGGCCCTACCTGGTCGCCCTCATCGGCATCGAGCTGGAGACGGTCGGCGACTGGGCCACTCGCCGGGGCATCCCCTACACGACCTACCGCGACCTGTCCGAGCAGCCGGAGGTGATCGCGCTGGTGCAGCGCATCGTGGATGAGGTGAACTCGCGGTTCGCCCGGGTCAGCAACATCCGCAAGTTCCGGATGCTGCCCAAGGAGCTGGACCACGAGGACGGCGAGCTGACCGCGACCCAGAAGGTGAAGCGCTCGGCCATCGAGAAGCTCTTCGCGGACCTGATCGAGGAGATGTACTCCGGGCGGGAAGGCGGTGCCCGCCCGTGACGACCACCATCGAGGTCATCAGCCGCGGGCTCGGCACCGGCAGCATCTACGCCCTGCTCGCGCTGGGCTTCGTCATCATCTACCGGGCCACCCGGGTGATCAGCTTCGCCCAGCCGGCCCTCATGCTCGCCGGGGCCGTGCTCGTGACCTACCTGGTCGGCCCGCTCGGCTTCTACGCCGCCGTGGTCGCCGGCGCGCTCGGCACCGCGCTGCTCGCCCTGGTCGCCGAGCGCGTCGCGGTCCGGCCGATGCTCGGCCGGCCGGTCTTCACCATCGCCATCATTACGATCGGTCTCGATGTCGTGATCCGGGTGATCGCCATCGCCTTCATCGGCACCGACCTTCCCCAGGTCGGCGACCCGTGGGGGCTGAACACGGTCAACATCCTCGGGGCGACGGTGGAGCAGCGGCACATCGCCATGGTGGTGATCACCGCCGCGCTGGTGGCCGCGCTGTTCCTCTTCCTCCGCTACACCCGGATCGGCCTGGCCATGCGGGCGGCCTCCTTCGACCAGGAGGCGGCGATGGCGCAGGGCGTCTCGGTCGGCGCCGTCTTCGCGGTCTCCTGGGCGATCGCGGGCGGGCTCGCCGCCATCGGTGGCGTCTTCGCCGCGAGCGGCGGCGCCGGGGTCGGCGGAACGATGTGGATCATCGCGCTGGTCGCGCTGCCGGTCATCATCCTCGGCGGCCTGGACTCGCTGGTCGGGGCGCTGGTCGCCGGTCTCTTCGTCGGGATCGTCCAGTCGGCCGTGGCCCAGTTCCAGCAGTACTTCCCGTCGTGGGTGGGCCCCAACGTCGCAGCGATCTCGCCGTACGTGCTGATGATGATCGCCCTGCTGGTGCGGCCGTACGGCTTCTTCGGTACCCGGGAGGTCGAGCGCGTATGAGCAGCATGGTCAAGGGCCGTCCGCTGCTGTACACCTCGTACGAAGCGGAGATGGCGCTGCTCAACACCCGCACCAAGCGGGTGTGGTTCGGCATCCTGCTGGTGATCGGGGCGGCGCTGCCGTTCCTGCTCACCGACGCCACGCTGCAGACGTTCAGCCGGGCGATGATCACCGCGGTGGGCGTGATCGGGCTCGGGCTGCTCACCGGCTACGCCGGCCAGGTGTCGTTGGGCCACGCCTTCTTCATCGGTCTGGGGGCGTACACCGCGGCGGTGCTCGGCGGTGACCCGGAGGGCCGCCGCCTCGGTTTCGGCATCACCGAGCTGTGGATCTGGCTGCCGGCGGCCGGTGCGGTCGCGGCGCTCGCCGGCCTGCTGGTCGCCCCGCTCGCGGTCCGGTTGCGCGGCCTCTACCTCGCGATCGTGACGCTCGGTCTGGTCTTCGTGGGCGGCCACTTCTTCAACGAGTGGCGCGACGCCACCGGCGGACCGGGCATCGGGCGCTCCATGCCGGCCCCCACGCTCTTCGGCTACGAGCTGGGCGCCAACGACAGCCTGTTCACCCGCGACCAGAAGCTGTACTGGCTCATGTTCGCGGTGCTCGTGGTCTTCGGGCTCGCGGCCCGCAACATCGCCCGGTCGCGGGTCGGTCGCGCGTTCACCGCCATCCGCGACCGGGACGTCGCGGCCGGGGTGATGGGGGTGAACCTGACCCGGTACAAGGCGACGGCGTTCGCGGTCTCCTCGTTCTACGCCGGCTGCTGTGGGGCCCTGCTCTACGTGGTTCCGGGCTTCCTCGCGCCCAACGGGGTGTTCAACCTCGAGGTGTCGGTGCTGTTCATCGCGATGCTGCTCATCGGCGGCATCGGGACCATCTCGGGAGCGATCCTCGGCGCGTTCTTCATCACGTTCCTGCCCACGGTGACGCGGCTGATTCCCGACGTGGTCCCGTTCATCAGCGCCAGCCCGACCGAGTTCCCCAACGTCTTCATCCTGGAGCAGGTGCTCTACGGCACGCTGGTCATCATATTCCTGATCTTCGAACCACGAGGGCTGTTCGGTATCTGGCTGCGCCTGCGCAACTACTGGAAGACGTGGCCGTTCTCCTACTAGTCCGTAAGGAAGTGAACCATGCAAAGAATCAAGAAAGTCGCGGCCGTCTCGGCCGCGGTGGTACTCCTCGGCGGGCTGGCCGCCTGTCGCGGCTCCGAGGGTGAGGGCACCACCGAGGAAGGCATCAAGACCGACTTCGGCGTGACCGAAGAGCCGTGCCCGGACGCCGTGAACCCGGACAACGGCTGCATCTACCTCGGTATCCTCTCCGACCTCACGGTCGGCCCGTTCAGCCCGCTGGCGCCGGCGATCGTCGAGGCCCAGAAGGCGTTCTGGAAGCGCGTCAACGAGCAGGGCGGCATCGCGGGCTACGACGTCGACGTCTCCACCTACATCCGCGACAACAAGTACGACGCCCAGACCACGGTCGAGGTCTACCAGGAGATCAAGCCGAACATCCTGGCCCTGGCCCAGACGCTCGGCTCGGACACGACCGCCGCGATCCTCGACGACCTGAAGGCGAGCAACATCGTGGCCGCGCCGGCCGCCTGGAGCTCGGCGTACGCGTTCGAGGACATCATCCTCGAGTCGGGCGCCAACTACTGCGTCGAGACGATGAACGCGATCGACTTCGCCAAGGGCGCGAAGCCGGAGATCTCGTCGATCATGTCGGTGCACTACCCGGGTGACTACGGCGACGACGCGGCCGGGGGCGCGCAGTACGCCGCCGAGCAGCTCGGCCTGTCGTTCACCAGCGTGGTCACCGGGACCGGCGTCGAGAACCAGGCCGGCGCGGTGAGCCAGATCCTGACCGAGCGGCCCGACCTGATCATCATCACCACCGGCCCGCGTGAGATGGCGGCGATCGTCGGCGGTGTCTACGCCCAGGCGCAGACCACCGGCTACACGCCGATGGTCATCGGCACCAGCCCGACCTGGCACCGCGACCTGCTCGGCAGCCCGGTCGCCCAGGCGCTGCAGCTGGCCTACTTCCAGTCCGGCCCGTGGGGACCGTGGGACTCCGACACGCCCGGCCACCGGGCCATGCGCGAGGCGCTCGGCGAGCCCGAGACGATCACCGACGGCTACACCGCCGGCTGGGTGTGGTCGTACCCGATCAAGGCCGCGCTGGAGAAGGCGGCCGAGAACGGTGACCTGACCCGCGCGGGCGTCTTCGCCGCGGCGAAGTCGCTCACCTCGGTCGACTACGAGGGCATGCTGCCGGCTGGCGCCGGCAACTTCGCCGCCGGTCCGTCCGGCCAGGTGAAGGCGACGATCATCAGCAAGCCCGACCCGGAGTCGTCCACCGGCGTCACCCCGGTGACCGACCTCATGGTCGGCCCGACCGCCCAGGGCTTCACGCTCACCGAGCCCTGCTACGAGATGCTGCACTAGACGCCTGCCCCGAGAAGCTCCTGTGGGGCCCGGCGAGGCTCCCGTAGGGCTCTTGATCGCGGACAGATAGGGAAGAGGGGGTTGGTGCCCGACCCGGGCACCAACCCCCACCGTTGTGGCCGCTGGTCGGCCGCGGCAGGTGGAGCCGGCCAGCGGCGGCATCGGGACCCCACCGACGGCGCGTCACGACCTGACGGCACGTCACGACATAAGGAAATCGGGAAACCGACCGACCGATCGCCGGACGCGGTGGAGCCCTCACGGGTGGAGCCGGGCCCCCTTGATGACCTTGTCGACCGCGTTGCGGGCGCCGTGCACGGCCAACCCGACGAGGTCCAGCTTCTCCCCCGGCACGGCCCGCACCGCGGCCCGGTTGTCCACGTCGTTGTTGGTGCCGAACAGCTCCCGGGTGTAGATGGCGATGCGCAGGCCGCGCCGCACCGCACGCTCGCGCGCCGTCGCGAGCAGCTCGGCGTCGCCGGCGAAGACGAGCACGGGCTGGCCGAACATCGGCAGGTACTCGGTGCCGTCCGCGTCCAGGTACGTCTCGCCGATCAGCTCGGGCCGAGCCGCGGCGATCCCGCTGACGAGGAACGCGGTGACGTTGAGGCGCTGCCACGACTCGAGGTCGTCGCGCAGCAGTACCGCGATCTTGGTGTCGATCCGCATACCGCCCAGCGTCGCCGGCCACCCGGCGCCCGTCTTGTACGTTCTTTGCATGGCCGAGCCCCGCCGGGCCGGGCCGGCTCACCCGCCCGAGCTCCCCCGCGCCGCCCAGCTCGCCCCCGACGGCCACCGCCACGGTGAGCGCCGTCGCGGTGAGCGCCGCCACGGGACCGAGCAGGTGCGGGCCTGGCGCCCCGCGGTGCCGGGCATCCTCGAGGTGTTCCACGCCCGCTTCGTCGAGCACGCCTATCCTCTGCACGCCCACGACGCCTGGACGCTGCTGATCGTCGACGCCGGCGCGGTCCGCTACGCCCTCGACCGCAGCACCCACGGCAGCCACCCCGCCACCGTGACGCTGTTGCCGCCCCACGTCCCCCACGACGGCCAGGCCGCGACCGCGGACGGGTTCCGCAAGCGGGTCATCTATCTCGATCCGGAGATGTTCTCGCCCACCGCCATCGGGGCGGCCGTCGACGCACCCGCCCTGAACGACCCGACCCTGCGCGATCGCATCGACTCTCTTCACCGTGTGCTGGCCACGCCCGGGGAGGAGCTCGAGGCCGAGAGCCGACTGGCCTTCATCCGGGAACGGCTGCACGACCACCTCGCGCCCCAAAGGTCCGCCAGCGGGCCGCCCCGCAGCCGGACGGCCGGGCGCCGCACGGCCGACCAGTTGCGCCAGCTGCTGGACGCCCACACCACCACCGGCATCACGCTGCGCGAGGCGTCGGCCCGGCTCGGCGCCCACCCGACCCACCTGGTCCGGGCCTTCACCGCGGCCTTCGGCCTGCCCCCGCACGCCTACCTGACCGGGCGTCGCATCGACCTGGCCCGCCGGCTGCTGCTCGACGGCCGGCCGCCGGCCCAGGTCGCCACGGCCGTGGGTTTCTACGACCAGGCGCACTTAAGCCGGCACTTCCGCCGCTACCTCGGGACGACGCCGGCCCGCTACGGGCGGACCGGTCGCCCGTAGCGGGGTCAGTCGCCCGAACCGACCGAGGTCCCCCGCCGAACCACCCGCCGACGACCTCACCCGAAGGCGGGTCGGCCGGTCGGAGGCGCCGTTGCGTTCCTCCGTCCGGTGTTAGCGTCGGCGCGTGCCTCATCCGGCCGACCGCTTCGTGGTGGCCCCGACCAGCCCCACGGCCGGTCGGGGGCGGGGGTGAGACGATGATCGATCGATTGGCCATCTTCGGCGCCACGGGCGACCTCACCGGCCGCTTCCTGCTGCCCGCCCTGGCCGCGCTCCAGGACGCGGGGCAGCTTCCCGACGGCTTCGAGCTGATCTGCTCGGGCCGGCAGTCGCTGAGCACCGAGCAGTACCGGGAGTGGGCGATCAGCCGGCTCGACGAGCACGGCCGCGGGTGCTCGGCGTCGGCGCGGCAGGCGGTGGTGGCCGCGATCCGCTACCAGCCGGCCGACGTCGCCGCCCCCGACAGCGTGGCGACGGTGGTCGGGGCCGACCGGCCGGTGGCCGTCTACCTCGCGCTCCCCCCGGCGCTGTTCCCCGTCGTGGTCACCGCGCTGCGGCAGGCCGGCCTACCGCCCGACAGCCGGCTCGTGGTGGAGAAGCCGTTCGGGGAGGACCTGGACTCGGCCGTGCGCCTCAACCGGCTGCTGGCCGGGCTGCTGCCCGAGCAGGCGGTGTTCCGGGTCGACCACTTCCTCGCCATGACCACGGTCCAGAACGTCCTGGGCAGCCGGCTGGCCAACCGCATCTTCGAGCCGATCTGGAACAGCGCCCATATCGAGGAAGTTGCGATCATCTGGGAGGAGACGCTCGCGCTGGAGGGGCGGGCCAGCTACTACGACGGCGCCGGCGCGCTCAAGGACATGGTGCAGAACCACCTGCTGCAGCTGATGTGCCTGGTCGCCATGGAGCCACCGCTGAGCATCAACGAACGCGACCTGCGCGACCGCAAGCTCGATGTGCTGCGCGCCATCCGGCCGCTGACCGAGGACGACGTCCGCACGCAGACGCGCCGCGGCCGCTACACCGCGGGACGCATCAACGGCCATGCGGTTCCGGCCTATGTGGACGAGGAGGGCGTCGACCCCGACCGCGGCACGGAGACGTTCGCCGAAGTGGTGCTCCAGATCGACAACTGGCGCTGGTCGGGAACACGGTTCCGGCTGCGGACCGGCAAGGCGTTCGGCGCCGACCGCAAGGAGGTCGCCGTCCACTTCAGACCCGTGCCGTACCTGGCGTTCGGTCGCGCCGAGGACGCCCGCCCCAACGTGCTGCGGTTCGGGCTCGAGCCGGAGGGGATGGCCCTCGATCTGGTCGGCACCGGACCGCGGTCGCGCACGCTCACCCCGCTCACCCTGGACGCGCAGACCGAGCCGTCCCGCCTGCCGGCGTACGGTCAGCTCCTGCTCGACGTGCTCAACGGCGACCCGACGCTGTCCATCCGCGGCGACGAGGCCGAGCAGTCGTGGCGGGTGCTCACCCCGGTCCTCTCCGCCTGGGAGAAGGATCTTCTGCCCCTGTATGAGTACGCCGCCGGCTCCGCCGGCCCTCCCCCGCTCTGACCCGCCGGCTGCACTCGATCCGGCCGCCGCGCGCGGACGCCGGGAAAGCCGCGTCGGTGGTGCCCGGCCCGCCCCGGCTCGCGCTCATCGCCGCCCCGAACGAGTGCATGCGCGGCCATCGGGCTCCGGCCGGGTTTAGCCGGGACCGGTGCACGGTAAGGCCAGGGTATGGCGGGAGTGAAGACATCGGTCGCCCGGCGACTCGCCCACAGCGCGTGGCGCCGGACGATGCCGCCCAGCCGGACGATGCCGTCGAGCCGGATGACGCCGCGGGGCGGGGTCTTCGGGCTGAGCGGGGCCGCGGCGCTGGGCGGGGTGGTGCTGCTGGGCGCGGCGACGGCGGTGGTTGTTAGGCGCCTGGTCCTGCGCCGGCGGTGGCGACCCAGCCTGCGGCGACAGGACGGCCGGTGGCACTCCGTCACGGTCAACCGGCGGCCCGAGGAGGTGTCCACGGCGGTGGGCCCGGCCCCGCTGGAGGAGCTGGGGCTGGAGATCGACATCCGCTACCGCCCGGCGCCGGGCGGTCGCGGGACGGAGGTGTCCGTCCGCGCTCCCGACGGGGGCCTGGCTCAGCAACGAAAGATCCGCTCGGCCCTGCGGCAGGCCAAGCAGCTGTGGGAGACCGGCGAGGTGCTGCAACCCGATGAACCGGGCACCGCGCAGCGCACGCTGCTCAACCGGCCGCTGGCGTACGCGACCCGGCATGCGCGCGAGGACGGACGGCTATGAGAGCGGTGATCTGGGAGGGCATCAACGAACTCGCGGTGACCGATGTCCCGGAGCCGACGATCCGCAACAGCGACGACATGATCGTCAAGGTCCGGCGGACCGCCACCTGCGGCTCGGACCTGCACCTCCTCGGCGGGTACATCCCCTTCCTGCGCAAGGGAGACGTGCTCGGCCACGAGTTCGCCGGCGAGGTCGTCGCGGTGGGCGACCAGGTGCGGCGACACCGGGTCGGCGACCGCGTGGTGGTGTGCTCCTTCATCTCCTGCGGCCGGTGCTGGTACTGCCAGCAGGGGCTGTACTCGTGCTGCGACAACGGAAACACCAACCCGGCCATCACCGAGGCGCTGTGGGGTTTCGCGCCCGGAGGATGCTTCGGCTACTCGCACGCGCTGGGCGGGTTCGCGGGCAGCCACGCCGAGTACGTCCGGGTGCCGTACGCCGACGTCGGCGCGTTCACCATTCCCGAGGACGTGAGCGACGACCGGGCGGTCTTCGCCTCCGACGCCGCGCCGACCGGGTGGATGGGCGCGGACCTGGGCGGCGTCCGGCCCGGCGACGTCGTGGCGGTGTGGGGCGCGGGCGCGGTCGGGCACATGGCCGCCCGGGCGGCCATGCTGCGCGGTGCCGAGCAGGTTATCCTCATCGATCGATACGAGTACCGGCTGGAGCTGGCCCGCCGCCACGTCGGCTGCGAGACGCTCAACGCCGAGATCGTCGACGTGGGCGAGGAGCTGCTGGACCGCACCGGCGGCCGGGGCCCGGACGTCTGCATCGAGGCGGTCGGCATGGAGGCGAGCACGACCGGGGTGCAGGGCGTCTACGACCAGGTCAAGCAGAAGCTGCGGCTGCAGACCGAGCGGATCGGCGCGCTGCGGGAGGCGATCTACCAGTGCCGCAAGGGCGGCACCGTGGTCATCCTCGGGGTGTTCGCCGCGGTGGCCGACACGTTCCCCCTCGGCGCGGTGATGAACAAGGGTCTGACCATCCGCGCGGCCCAGCAGCACGGGCAGCGCTACATACCGACGTTGCTGGATCTCATGAGCCGCGGGGAGCTGGTCACCGAGTACCTGGCCACCCACACGATGCCGCTGGAGGAGGCGCCAGCGGGGTACGAGATCTTCAAGGGCAAGCGCGACGACTGCCTCCGCTGCGTCTTCGTCCCGTGACGACGGTGGCGCTGGCGACGCCGCCGACCCGCGACCCGGCTCGTCGTCGTCCCGCCCGACCCCGTGATCGTCTCCTGTGGACGGTCGTCCCGGGCGGTACGCCCGCCGGGCATGGCACCATTGCGGGGCCCCGGGTGGTCACCCCAGCGCCGGGGTACGCCCGGTGGTGCCGGCGGCGACCGCCTGGCGCATCTGGGTCACCAGCATCCGGCCGTCGTGGTGCGGTCGCCAGCCGAGCTCGGTCCGGGCCCGGGCACAGTCCAGCACCGGCGTGTCCAGCAGCAGGTCCGCCCAGGACGGGTTGAGCCGTTGCAGGCGCAGCCGATGGGTCACGCCCAGCAGGGCGCGCACGGCCGCCGCGGGAACCGGCACGTGCCGACCGCCGAGCAGCCGGGCCAGCTCGGCCGGGGTGAGCACCGGGTCGTCGGCCACGTTGTACGTGCCCGCGCCGCCGTGCCGTACGGCCAGTCCCACGAGGTCGGCGACGTCGTCGGCCGCCACCACCTGGGTGGCGGCGCGCGACGGCAGGGGAAGCAGCGGCAGCCGACCCTTCACCAGCCGGGCGACCGGGGCGAACCGGCCCAGCGCCATCCCGGTCACCTCGCGGGCCGCCGAGGGCTGCAGCACCGCCGGCGGGCGCACCCGGACGATCCGCAGGTCCGCGTCGGACGCCTCGACGCGGTCGAGCATGTCCTCGACCGCCACCTTGTCGGCGCTGTAGGACGAGCCGGGGATGCCGCGCCGGGGCCAGGTCTCCGGCACCGGCACGCCGGCCGGCCCGGGTGCGTACACCGCCGCCGACGAGAGGTACACCAGTTGCCGCACCTGGGCCTGACGCACGGCGCGCACGACCGCGGCCGTGCCCTGCCGGTTCGTGCGAGCCTGCCCCGCGCGGTCGTGGTCGGCCAGGATGCGCCAGGCCAGGTGCACCACCGCGTCGGCGCCGCGGATGATCGTGGCCAGGCGGTCGGCCGCGTCCGGATCGCCGAGGTCGACGCGGTGCCACTCGGCGCGGTCGTACGCCGGGTCGGTGCCCCGCTCCGGGGCCCGCCGCGCGATGCCCACCACGGAGTCGACGTCGGGGGCGTCGGCCAGCCAGCGCAGCAGGGCCGTGCCGACGTTGCCGGTCGCCCCCGTCACGACCACCCGCATGGGCCCAGCATGCCCCAGCCCGCGCGGGCGGCGCAGCCAAACCGGCGCACGACCGTCGGCCCGGGCGGAGCGGGCCGGCGACCGCGCGATGCCCGATCTCGGGCTCGGACTTTCTGCGTCAGCGGGGTCGAGAAAGATCGGTTTCGTAGTAGTACGCCACGGTGTCGGGACCCCGCCCGGCGTGGCGATTGAAGCCCATGCTCTCGTACAGGGCCATCGCGGCGACGTCCTGGTTCGTCGTCGCGAGATCCATGTATCTGGCTCCCCGGTCCCGCGCGTAGCGCATCGCCGCGGCCAGCAGCTGACGGCCGAGGCCCAGGCCGCGCATGGGCGGCCGGACGTAGAGCTCGGCCAGGTGGCACTCGTCGCCCTCTTCCCACAGCGCCGGACGGAAGCGCAGCACCGCCACGCCGTCGGCCGGGACGTCCGACCGGGCGCCGTCCAGCAGGAGCACGACGGTGTCGCCCTGGCGGAGCAGGTCGGCGACCCGGCGCGCGAGCCACTCCTGCTCGGGGACCGGTTCGTCGAACTCGGCGTTGAAGTCCCGCAACAGCCGTGCGATCAGGTCGGCGTCGGCTACCGTGGCGACCCGCGTTCGGGCCTGGTCTGCGGCGGTCACGCCCACCAGCCTAGGGGACCGGATCACCCCCGGCCGGCTTCGCCGGTCCCAGACACGGGGTGTGGCGCGCGGCGCCGGTGGCGCCGGGCGGCGCGGTGCCGCGGTGGGCCACGGCCGCCGGGACCGCGCACTCAGGACGCGACGACGACCTCCTGCGCCGGCGCCACGGCCGCACCGGGGCGGACGCCGCGGATGACCGCCGCGGTGGATCGCGTGGAGGCGTCCGCCGACCGGGCGAAGGGCTCGCGCAGCCGGGCCGCGAGCCGTACGGCCGCGCAACGTACGGCGGGACACCGTAGGGGCCCGGGTGCAGGCGACTGGCGGGACCGGCTGCGCCGGTGGTTCCTGGCCGCGCGAGAGCTGATGCTGCGCCACCCGTGGGCCCCCGGGCTCATCGCCACCCGTCGACGGGTCCCCGGCGGCCTGTACCGGTACTACGAGCGGATTCTCGGCACCCTGATGGTGCGACAGCCAGACCGAGTTCGAGTTCACCCTCGACCTGACCCTCGACGGCCTGGAGCGTCTCCGGGGCGACGCTCGGTCGTTGTGAGAAGCGGGGCCGGTCGGGCGATCGGGTCGAGTCGCCGACGGACCGGCCCGTCTCCCTGCGGGCGGCCTGGCCGAGCCAGGGTGTCCGGCGGCGGGCTGATGACCCGTCGGACCGCCGCGCTCACCCCCGGTACCGCCGCCCATCCGGAGGCTGCCGCGTGACGCCAGCGGCCGCGGATTCGAAGAAAGGCAATCGTCCGAGCGGACGATGCCCACGATCGTGATCGAAAAATCACAATAACGCCATGCGTATGCGGCGCCCATCCTCCCTGCTGCTCGCCTGCGTCGCGGGCCTCACGATCACCCTGGTGGCCGCCACTCCGGCGGCCGCGGTCACCCTCGAGCAGAAGCTGTCGGTCATGTTCTCCTGGACCCAGCCGAACGCCACGAGCTACAACGCCTGGAACAGCGCCCGGCAGAACCAGGCCGCCTGGGCGGAGTACGGCTTCGACTGGTCGACCGACTACTGCTCGTCCAGCCCGGACCAGCCGCTCGGCTTCGACTTCCGGCTCTCCTGCTACCGGCACGACTTCGGCTACCGCAACTACAAGGCGGTGGGCCAGTTCCCGGCCAACAAGGACCGCATCGACGACGCCTTCTACTACGACATGCGCACGAAGTGCCAGACGTACAACAGCTACGTACGCCCGGCCTGCCTGAGCCTGGCCTGGACGTACTACCAGGCGGTGCGGATGTTCGGCAGCGTCGTGGTGAGCCAGGCCGAGCTGGACCGCGCCGCGCAGCTGAAGGCCGAGGGCCTGCGCCTGCAGCAACAAGCCCAAGCCGCAGCAGCCTGACCCGACCTGACCACCCGTCGGCCTGACCCGACCTGACCACCCGTCGCGGGCTCGGGACGGTCCGGAACCCGCGGAGTACCTCCGGTCGGTCGCCACCTCGTCGGGGGGTGACCGGCCGGAGGCCGCGTGACGCCGGCCCGGTCGCGGCTAGGCTCACCGCATGCTGCGCCGCGCCTACGGCATCGCCCGGTCGCTCGTCATGTACTACCCGCCGGGCAAGCACGGCCGCATGCGACGGCTCTACGGGATCTTCCTCCGACCGGGGGACCTCGCGTTCGACATCGGGGCGCACGTCGGCAACCGCGTACGGGCCTGGCGCAGCCTGGGGGCGCGGGTGGTCGCTGTGGAGCCGCAGCCGGACTGCCTGCGCGTCCTGCGTCTGCTCTTCGGCCGCGACCCGCGGGTCACGATCGTCCCGACCGCGGTCGGCGCCCACCCCGGACACGCCCGGCTGGCCGTCTCGTCGGCCACGCCGACGGTCTCGTCGATGTCGGCCGAGTGGCGGCGGACCGTGGTCGCCGACGAACGGTTCGCCCGCATCCGGTGGGACCGCTCGCTCGACGTGGCGGTGACGACCCTCGACAATTTGATCGCCGCGCACGGCGAGCCGGCGTTCTGCAAGATCGATGTCGAGGGGTACGAGGTCGAGGTGCTGCGGGGACTGTCCCGGCCCCTGCGGGCGCTGTCGTACGAGTACCTCCCGCCGGCCCACGACGCGGCGCTGACCGCGCTCGAGCTGGTGGAACGGCTGGGCGCGCCCGCGGGCGGCTACGTGTACAACTACTCGCCCATCGAGACCATGCGGTTCGCGAGCGACCGCTGGCTGTCGGCCGAGGAGCTCGTCCGCGTGCTGGAGCGGTTCCGCCCCCTGGGCCGGTCGGGCGACGTCTACGCCCGCCTGGTCGACCGCTGACATCGTCTCCACCGACGAGCCACGACCCAAACGTCATACGGCGATGTATAAATATCGCGATCCGAGGGTGCGCTGGTAAGCTCGGCGGGTGACCGCGACCTCGTTCCCGCGCGCCGACGCCGAACACTCCGACGCCGAGCACGTGACCCGTGTGGCCCACTACTACGACGCCAACACGCGGCGCTTCCTGCGCTTCGGCGAGGGCGCCAGCAGCGGGGCCATCCACCGCTGCGTGTGGACACCGGACGTGACCAGCCCGGCCGAGGCCGCCGACACGGTCAACCGCCTGGTGCTGCACCGGCTCCGCGGTCACGTCCCCGCGGGCGAGGGCCGGGTGCTCGACCTCGGCTGCGGCGTCGGCGCGACCATGATCCGCCTGGCCCAGGCGCTGGACGTTCGCGTCACCGGCGTGACCATCAGCCGGGAACAGGCCGAGCTCGGCGTGCAGCGGTTGGCCGGCGCGGGCGTGGCCGACCGGTGCGACATCCGGTGCGCCGACTTCGCCGACCTGCCGCCCGAGCGGCGCTACCACGCCATCGTGGCCATCGAGTCCGTGGTGCACGCACCGTCGCTCGCGGACCTGGTCCCGTTCCTGGCCGCGCGCCTGCGCCCGGGCGGTCGCCTCATCCTGTGCGACGACTGGCTGACCGAGCAGGACCGTGGACGGCCCGCCCGCGAGCGGTGCCTGGCCCAGTTCCGGGCGGGCTGGCGCACCGGCAGCCTGCAGACGGTGGCCGAGCTCGCCGCCACGGCCGAGCGGGCCGGCCTGCGGCTGATCGAGGACCTCGACCTCACGCCGTACCTGCGCCTGGGCCGGCCGCGCGACCGCCTGATCACCCTGGTCGTGGGGGCCACGCGGGCCGTCCCGGGCCTGCCCGACCGCCTGATCGAGCGGCCGTTCTGGGCCAACATGATCGGCGGCTCGGCCCTCCAGACCACGCTGCGGCGGGGCTGGGCGGAGTACCACCTGCTGGTTTTCCAGCGGGAGTAGTCCCCACCCGACGGTCATCCGCCCTTGGGCGGGCCGCGCGTCGCCCCGGTCAGGCGAACGCGGCCAGGAACCGGTCGCGGAAGTCGCTCATGGACCAGACCGGGGCCTGCTCGGAGGGAACGAGGCCCTCCACCCAGCCCCAGTCGGCGATGCGCGCCAACACCGCCGCGTCGCGGGTCACCAGGCTGATCGGCACGTCGCGGTTCGTGGTGGCCCCGGTCACCGCGGGCACCGGTTGGTGGTCGCCCAGGAAGACGAGCACCAGGTCCTCGTCACCGTACTTCTCAATGTAGGAGATCACCGTACCGAGCGAGTACGCCATGGCGTGCGCGTAGTCGGCCCGGACGCGCTCCGGGTCCCGCTGCAGCACGATCTCCGCCGGTTGCCGCTCCTCCGCCGGCTCGGCGTACCCCGAGCCGTCGCCGATCGCCTCCCAGTCGAGCAGCGGGGGCACCGGCGACCACGGGGCGTGACTGGAGATGAGCGTCACCACCGCCATCACCGGCGCCCGCGGGGCCGGCCGCAAGGCGGTGCGCTCGAGGACGGAGAGCACGTACTGGTCCGGGATGCTGTCGAAGCTGAACAGCGCACCCGCGTACGCCAGGTCATTAAATGTATAAATCTCGTCGAAGGCGTAGTAAGAGCGCTCGGGCTCCGGCCAGAGCTGGGTGACCCCGGGCATGAGCGCGACCGTGTGCCAGCCGGCCCGCTGGAAGGCGCCGGTCAGGCGGAGCCGGTCGCTGGCGCCCAGGGCCTCGTAGCGCCGCTGGTTGCTGACCCAGGTCCCCGAGAGCAGGCTCGCGTAGGCAAGCCAGCTCCCGCCGCCGACGGTCGGTGAGGTGAGGAAGCCGCTGCGGGCCGAGAATCCGGCCGCCGCGAGGCGATCGGCGCCGGTGGTGAGAACGCCGGTGACCGTGGGCGCGATCGCCGGATGGTCGAGCGCGACGCGACCGTAGCTCTCCACGACCACGATCACCACGTCCTTGCCGCGCAGGGCGGACAGCAGCGCCTCGCCCGGGACGTCGCGGTAGGGGTCGTCCGCGAGCTGCCGCTGGTAGACCGCGCCGTCGCGCAG
>Ga0310841_100240_pt1 | contig 41992 bp, 68 predicted proteins | sample SM_ome_9_FD_201311 | JGI IMG/M metagenome (GOLD analysis project Ga0310841, IMG submission 201311) | Sorghum-adapted microbial communities enriched on stacked mutant (SM) sorghum from Joint BioEnergy Institute, Emeryville, California... ...
GCCTTCCTGCGTGCTGGACGACGCGGTGATTGGGACAAGCCGGCCACCGCCCGGTGTGTAGATCCGCGTAAGGCCGACGTCCAGGTCCACGACGTCAAGGAGCGGGGCATTCTCCAGCATCGAGAGAATGACAGTCATGGTGTTCTGCGTCTGCGTCTCCGAGACGCCGGCCAGGTTCACCCAAGGCATCGGGTGTGGCATGCCAACGGGATCTCCGTCATCGTCCCAGTGGCTAAACCGGACGGGGCCACACAGTTCCGCGATGCAGATAGCTCCGAGGAACGGAGACTTACCCCAACCCTTCGAGCGACGCAGCACGGCGCGTCGGTACTTGAACCGACCCCGCTCGTCCACCGCGTAGAACCAGCATAGAAAGTTCTTCTGCTCCCTCGTCAGGCGGAACGGGCCACCTGCGTTGTCGCCATCCGGTTGTACGAGGTAGGTTTGGATCCAGCGGATAAGTTCAAGGCCCAGAGTCTTAACCTCGTGCGCGTGCTCAACGAAGTCGGGGACAGTGACAATGGGGGAAACCGTCAACGCTCCCCCTCCCTAATCCTCAAATAGCTCCGCTGCACTAGGCTTCTTCACGAGCGACAGAACTTGCGCGTCCTCTGATTCCTCGACAATCATTCGAGCGCGCATGCGGTCGACGACCGTCGCGCCCAGACGTTCCTCGTTCTGGCGAATCTCCGAAAGCGCAGAGGCAGAAGGCCTCAGCGCGTAGCGCTCCACGAGCGGTGCCAGGATGCCGAGCCGCATCCAATCCGTAGACTCGAACGCCTGAGCCTGCGGAGAGCGGCGCCAGGTCTCGTACCATTTCACGACTAGCGGGTGCCAGTCATCGCGGTTTGTAAGCTCAGAAAGCTCCGGTCCACGGACCTCACCATCCCTACTGAGCAGGATTTTGTCGTGAGTAGGTGCGTTGCGGCGTCGTCTGTTCTCTTTCGGGGCGTGAAGCGTCCCTCTTGCCACGTCGCACCTCCTCTCTAGGGATGGTAAGCAGATCGGACATCATGTCTGGCCGGCCGCTAGCAAGCCGGTAACGGTTGAAAAGATCTCGTGACTCGTGGCTACCAAATCGTCGGTTAAGCCGCTTCTGCGGTGGGTGCCACAGGTGAAACAGCGGATCAGCTCCGCGCCACGGCTCCCCGACTAGAGTCCGAAGCGCTAGCGCCCAGGACTCATCCTCTTGCCCCCACCCCCGGAATCGTGGGTCAAGCGGGACTGAGAGGTACGTGGATCGAGGGAGAACGACGATTCCGCCTCCCTCGATCCCTACGTACGGCTCCTCGTCCGTCGGAAGGCTCTCGTCCAGCGCTGAGCCGCTCAGGACACGCTTGGTCGAGAGCCGCGACAATCGGTAGACGGTGCGGTGAGGAATCGCCCAGGGAGCGCCGCTTTCAACCTTCTTAATAGCCTTGCGTACGCCCGGCGTCCAGACGTCCGCGTCAGCGATAACGAGAATGTCAGCGTCTGAGCGGCTGAGCGCGTCGGTCACCGCCTCGGCCTTGCACCAGGTGTCCCCGCTAGGGTGGCCTACTTCGAGAGGCATTGACAGCCTGCGCCAACGCCGCACGATGTAGTCGAAAGCGGCTTCTCTGTGCGGACACCCGTGAGACCAAGGAACGATAACCGACACTCTAGCCATCTTTGAAACGCTCCCTGATCTCTCGAACCTTTTCCGGGTTGGCCTTTCGCCACTGAATATAGCGTTGGTCGTTCAGAAACTTGTTAGCGCCGAACTTGGCGTTGAAAAGCTCCACCATCGCCCAGGTCAAATCCCCATCCATGGGGTCATTAGCCGTGTGTCCCCTGCCGCCGACCGTCTTCGAAATCAAGTGCTTGACCTTCGAGGCGGGCACCACGAGCGGCCGGATACCGTGACGCTTGGCCTGCTCAATAACCGAGTCGTCAGCACACCAGAAAATGAAGTCCTCATCCAGGCCGCCGAACTTTTCCCACAGCTCACGAGAAATCATGAAGCACCATCCGGAAAAGTGCTTGCCATTCTCGTAGCCGGATTCCGCCCGCGTGAGCCGGGCCTGGCGCGGCTCGGTCGAGCTGACCGGGGACATCAGCGGGTGCCTGGTCTTCAGCAGCGGATCCAACCATCCGTCTCCGAACTCCAGGTCAGAGTTCGCTACGAGGATCCACGGGGCCGAACCAGTTCTAATACCCTCGTTAGCAAATTTGTTATATGCGAACTCGCCCGGCCGGTGAATCGTAATGGCGTTTCGGTACCTGATTCCAGGCTCCTGCTCCAGCACAATAATGTTGAGCGGGTGGCCGCCAGCACCAGAGAGGCACGTTTCAATCGTGCGCTCGGTCATCTCGCGAAGCTCGTCCGTAGACGCCTTCGACAGGATCACAACGTCCACGACCGGCTTCTGAACCCGCTCAATGTCCGACTGTCGCTGAGCAACTGTCGTCTTGGTGTTGAAGTCGTAGTAGTAGAGAATTCGAGGTATATGGTGCTCGGACTGTAGCAGCGGTTTAAGCTGTTTCGCGTAGGACGAGTCCTCAGATTTGTTGAGTCTCGGGAACGGAGTCCGTAGCGCGAGTTCGCGGCGGACAGCGGCTAGGTGGTTCGGAATCCGGCGAAACTCCGCCTCCGTGTTTTCGTCCGCGTCCCATTCCGCCGAATAGACGCATAGCTTCGGGCGGCCGCCGTTGATTCGCACCTCTGCCCGGAACGTGATTACGTCTGTTCCGTACTCCGTCGCGTCAAGCAGCGAACGGAGGTAGTCAGGCGCGATCCTGTCATCGTCGTCTACGAACGCGACGTACTCACCCTCCGCCAGGGCAACCATCTTGTTCCGCTTGGTCCCGAGGTCCAGGCCCTCAGCATCGGTCAAGACTAGGATTTCAACACGTCGACGATCCTCAGGAGGCAGCGCTTCATGCTGCCCGTATAGCTCGTCCATGATCTTGGGCAAGAAGGACGAGCGGCGGGACGCTACCGACGGAACAAGGATAGACAGCGCCACGCGGTCACGATCCGCTGGCGTATCGCGGTAGGGCACGAACGCGTCAGAGTCGCGGTATCGCTCAGCAGCGCGCACGTTAGCGATAAGCCGCGTCTCCAGCGGTACGGACGAGGGGAAGTCGGGCTGCTCGCGGTCCTTCGACAGGAATAGCTTCTCGCTTCCCGGAACGTCCTGATAGCGACACGTCGTTAAGCCCGCGTTATGGATACGGTCGCTCCACGACATGTGCTCCAGGCCCCAGACGCCGAAAACCGGGTCAAGGCCGCCGACGCGTTCAAGGACGCGTCGCTCCACATAGAGCATGCAACCCTTGGGCCACAGATACCCAACGAGCTTGTCCGTACGGAAGTATTCATCGCCCCACGCGTACATCAGGTGAGGCTCATCACTCTCTACGTACGGACGCCACCATCCGTCCGCGATGGGGTAACAGTCGTCATCAAAGAGGAAAAAGTGCTCGCAGCCAGCGTCGGCCAGAAGCTCAATGCACTTGTTCTTGGCCCTAGCGATTCCAGCTTGCCCGAGGAATCGATAAGTGGCGTCCGGCACCGGATCGTCGCTAGCGTCGTCCACTACGACGATCGCCGCGCCATCGGGAGCGAACTTCCGAATGTGCTCGATCGTTTCCGCGAAGACTTCGCGGCGGTTCCTCGTGGTGACGCCAATTCCGATTCGTCCGGGCGTCCGGTCCCCGGTAGCCGGAACGTACCGAACGCCGTCAATCAAAACTTCATGTGAAGCCATGACTCCTCACTGTTTACCGGGGAAATAACAAACTGATAACAAAATGGTCTCTGCCCGTACACACCGTGAATGGCTATGCCGGTCGTTGGCCCCCTACCCCCGGTGACGGAGGGTAACCCCCACCCTCTCAGAAGTCACAGAAAGTCACAGCAAACCGGGATGACGCTCGCGCTCGCGTGTTCGTGACTTACGCTTTATTCCTCTTAATCTTTCTTCTTTAGTTTTTACTTCGTGATGTTCGTTGCACAAGCCTTGACCGTTGCTGATGTCGTTGATCTCGTCAACATCCCAACCCAAACGAACCGCCTCGGCCCAAGGAACAATGTGGTCAGCGACTTCCGAAGGCTTTTCGCAGCCGGGCCAGTTGCAGGTCGGATAGCGCTCAAGGATTCTCTGTCGCACAGACTTTGGGAAAGTACCTCGCGTACCCGACCACGAACTCCTGATGATTCCTGAACGGTCACCCTGCGACGGTAGGTAGTCAATGTTCATGGGGGCAGTTCCCTTCGCGGGGGCACTCGAAGATCTATGGCCCAGTCGCTCGAAACGCGGGGGTATTTTCTTTTCCGCACCCACGCGCTAAGCATCGGGGGTACTATTCAGAGACGGGGGAGTGACGATCGCGATCGATCCGCGAAACTCACTCCCCCCACCCCATACTCACTTCGAGTGCTTACGAGGAACGTTGGGCACAACGTAGACGACACCAGCGGCCACGAGCCCGGCCACGACAGCTTCAAGAACTTCGGAGACCGTCAGCTTCTCGTCCGCGAGGCTGTCTGCCAGCATCGCCAGCAGGACCACGAGGAAGCTTCCGAGGGCCTTCCTGACCGGCCTAAGCGCGTCCCACAGAAGCGCAATCTTGTGAACCTTCTCGTCCATGTCAGACTCACTCAGCGGTACGCGGGAGTGGGCCGGTCTTACCCTGACCCTGGCACTTAGCGTCGTCCAGCTTGGACTTAATCTCGGCAAGCTGAGCCTTAAGCTCGGCAACCTCGGCCGCGAGCGGCTTAACCAAGTGCTCGCGCTGATAAATCAGGTGCTGCTCATTCTCCTGAATGTTTTTCAGAAGGGCCTCGTACTCCTTGCGGCGCGTGTTGTGACGCTCGCCGAGAGCCTTTCGGGCGTCGGCGATAGCCTTAAGAATCTCGTCCTTAGCGGAAGCCAATTCGTCATCCTCCGAGGGTCGGGAAGCGGAGCCGCCCTTGGCGATCTCCTGGGCGCGGGCAATGATTCCGGGGACCTGGTTAATGCGCCTGGTGCCCGGGCAAGCGTGGGATGAATTCCACTTGTACGGCTTGGTGTTGGTAAACTGTCGGTGATAGCCGATTCCACGACCACGCGGGGCGGTGGCCTTCACGAGCGGCACTCCGTGCTCGGTGTGCAGCCATGCGGCAAGCTCCGCGATGGTCCTCACCTGAGCATCAGTCCACGCGGGTCCGCCGCTAGGGTTCTTGTTGTAGTCCGGCCAGACACTAGTCCCCGCGCCATCCCAGGTCTCTACGCTGATGAATCCGTGGCCAACTCCGCTCTCAGTCCAGTAGTTACCGTCCAACTGCGCGGCAGCGGGGCGGTTGACAGGGAAGAATTGGTAGGCCTTACCCTCGCGGTTGACGTAGAAGTGCCAGCGGACCTCCCCGCTCGGGACGAGGCGAGACGAGTTAGAAACGGCAGTGTGCAGTACTAGTCCGGCGGGGCGGATCGTGCGCTCTTGCGACGCTCGGAGCGCCACGGGGACACGCTCGGCCTTCGGCCACCAGTAGCTAGGCATCCGATAGGGCTCCTCTCTGCGACACTCCCGCCGTGACTGGACGTGATTGGGAGCGCTCGCTACAGTGATCGACAGGCGTCCCGCCCCTGGCCTGCGACGGGGGCGGGGCGTCCGTGTTCTGAGACGCAACTGGTGAGTGCGTGCTAAGCTGCCCTAGTCTTGTGCTCGAACTAGGGAAGAGGGACTAGGAGGCAGCAATGGCTGCGGGCAACACGTACGATGTAGACAAGCTCCTACAACGCGTAGCGATCAAGCCAGTTGAGGAGATCAAGCGTCGTCGACGCGCTACCGGCCCCAAGCCGGTCCCCGCGCTTGACCCGCACGTCAGGGAGAGCTACCAAACAGGCGAGGGACGCGAGCTAACCGTACCTGCCTGGGCGGCCAAGGAAACCGTGTCGAAGCTCCGTGCCTCGGCGCGCTACGTCAGCTATGAGCTAGACGAGGACGTGCGGCTCACGATCCAGCAAGAGGAGCGGCCCGGCGGGAAGGTCACGATCCGCTTCCGAGCGCGGCCTCCGATGGAGACTGGGACTCGGACACATCGCAACCGTCGCAAGTAACTAAGGCGCGCCAAGTTCCCTCAAATCCACCGGTTTGGGGGTACCCGGTAGTAGGGTGCCCCTAACGGGGGTCAGGAGGACGCTCTTCGCAGGGAGGGAACTTATGGACGACGGCGCGCAATCTAAGCAACCTGTACCCAAGGTCGTGGACATCCTACCGGGGGAAGACCCTAGCACGATGCTTATCGTCGGAGAGCGTAAGGGGGGCCTAGTCGCGGTCCGCGTCGCGATCCGCTGTTTAGCGGCTCACGGGTAAGCGGAGAAAAGGCGGAGGGGAGCAGGAGCTTAGCTCAACCGCTCGGCGTGGTGAGGAGGAAGCCACGCCCGACGTCTACCGTCGACCCTCCGCCTAAACTGCTACTACTCAAAAACCAACCCTGCGACGTGGAGGCTCAGGATTGGTCCTAGCCTCCTCTTCCCATTCCTCCTCATGCTGCTCCGTAAGCGAGTCAGGGACGGGGAGATACATCGAAGATACGTCGCCAATCGCGACGCTTTCGGGAGCGGTGTCGCGGGTGATGCCGATCGAAAACAGTTCCTCGCCCCGCCAATAGATAGTGAAATGCACAGGCACCATTCCCTTCCCTATTGACGAGGCGAAAAGCGCGTGCCCGGCTCGCCCACCGTCCGGAAGGCTACCGGGCACACTTCGTTTCGCTACTGCCAAACGCATAAGTCCGTGCGCACGTAGGACCACAACCACCGACTAAGGGTGGAGGGATCCGGTTTCCCGGTTCCGGCCTTGCTACGCTGCGCACGAGGATTATCGGCCCTGCCAGCAGTCTACTCCAGACGCTATGCTGGCCCGGCTGGTACAGGGCCTGTCAAAACCTTAGCCCGGGCGATTTACTCATTAGGAGCATCGATCGCCCCCGGGCACTTCATATAGTGTCTTAAGGTAAACTAATCGCAGGTCAGGAGCGGTTTAAGCGTAACTCGCTCTCTCAACTTTCGACCGCTCTCGCTTAGCCGCCATGCACGCCGGACACGCCATTTCCCCCGCCCTGTAATGGCGCATATAGCCCGCGTACGTTCCCATTTGATCCCCGCACCTAGCGCCTAGCTTGTGCAGATACACGGCGGCCTTCGTCGGGTCGTGCACCTCGTAGAACACATGCGGATTAGCCTTCCACCAAGGATGCTCGGCTGCCTCGCTCCTAAGCTGTTTAAGCTCCCCTCGCAGATCCTCAAAAAACGTCGAATACCCCTCCTCAGGCCCGTACGGAGTCAGCGCTCCGGGCGGTGGCCTGTCGAGCACCAAAGACGGATCGCCGTTCTCTGTGGCGAGCCCAATTTCCTCTAGACGCTCTTCATCGATGTCCGGAAGCCAGTCCGCAACGGCCTTCGTATCCTCGATTAAGTGCCGCGCACGCTCCCTTCTCTCCCGCTGAATCTCACGCATAGCCTCACGCTTAACGATGACCAAGCACTCCCCGCAAAAATGCCCGTTCCCACGAAGCCTGTCATACGGCTTCCCGCAACGAAGGCACGGGATGATCTCAGACTCAATCACTTTCCCCACTTTCCAGGCCACGCGCACCCATGCGGAATGAGCGTCACCCATTCATCGTTAGCTTGCTCCTCATACGGCCAGAACATCCGCGACATGATGACCTGCGGACCCCGGCCACGATCCTTAATCAGAAGCTGGACTATAGGGATCCCATAGCGATGCAAGACAAGCGCGTCGGCGTGCGGAACCTCGCGAGGGTCGAGCACCATCGGGTAGATCCCCTCGACCGTGCCGCTCAGCACCGCCCGCCCGCACCTTGGGCAGTTAGCGGGCTCGGGCTCGGACACGCTGCTCCCTACGAAGCCGCTTAGCCTCGCGGGCCCTGGCAGCTAGCTTCGCGAAGTGCGCCTTGCGAAGGCGCTCCGCTCGCACAACACGCTCCCGCTCCGGCAACACACCAGCCGGATCAGCCTCATCAATAAAGCGCTGCCAGAAGGCGTCACGCGCCTTGGCCGTAGCCGCTCGGGGATCCTCCTCACGAGCCCACCGCGTCAACGCGGCGACACGAGCATGTGTCCTAGCGTCCACAGTAACCTCCAATCCGTTAAGCGCCATAGTTGGCGCGCCGGAGTTACTGTACCGTAGTGGACGCTAGTTGTCAAACGTAAGTTAGGCCTAAAACTTGTCGCCCAGAGATAGTCTTCGGTGCGCCTGATGAGCACGCATCGTGGCCGCTGAGGCCCCGTAGCGAGCCACCATCTCACGACTCCGCCACCCTGCGAGGTTCATAAGGTCCTGCTCCTGGCCACCGCCAGCCAACCACAGGTGAGCGAACGTGTGCCGCCAGCGGTGCGGATGGAGTCCCGGGACGCCGGCCTCTCGGCCTCTGCGCTCCATCATCTGCCTCAGCCCAGAGTCCGTCAGCGGGCCTCTGTGGCCGATCCACAGTGCGTCAGTCGTGGCCGCCCGGGGATGCTTCGAGCGCTCCCGAAGATACCGCGACAGAGCCTCGGCGGCTTTCGCCCCGAACGGCACGACGCGTCCCCGGCCACCCTTGCCCATCACCCAGCACACCTGTTGGTGGCGGTCGACGTCCTCAGTAGTCATGCCCAGAAGTTCCGCTGAGCGCATGCCGGTATCGAGCAAAATCCTGAAAATGGCCATGTCGCGACGTTGCTCGAAGCCGGCCCCCTTGCACACGCTCAGGACCCGGCCGATGTCCTCACTGGACAGCACCGGGACCGGTTGCGGGGGCACCCTGGGCGGCTTCATGCGCTCCATGGGGTTGCGGGAGACCTCACCCTCCTCGGTCAACCAGCGGCACAACTGCTGAAGGTGGCGGTACGACTTCGCCACAGTGCCCGGACTCACCCGCGCCGACAGCGACGCTAGGTAGTGCTCCACGTGCGCCATGCGAAGTCGGTCGGCTTCGGTCGGTAGACCCTCACGGCGCAGGTGCGCGAGGAAGTCATCGGCAACCTGGCGGTAGGCATCTATCGTCCTAGGCCGCTTCCCCGTGGCCCTGAGATGGATCACCCAGTCATCGAGCAACTCGGACAGATCGGCACCCATGGCCGGGGATCGTACCCCATCCAGTCCGCGTCTGTCCACTAGGTGTGCTCAGGGCCTCAGGGGCGTTTTCGCAGGTCGTGGGCCGCCTGGGGATCGAACCCAGAACCCGCGGATTAAAAGATCTCGACCTGTATCCGGTGTGCTCACCTGCGTTTTTGCAGGTCGCTCAGGTCTAGTAGTGCGCCGAATCCGCGTCTGTCGGAAGATCGTCTAGAAACGACGAAAGGCCCCCAGCGCTTGGCCGGGGGCCTCTCGTCTCATGGGCTACACCTTACGCCAGCGGTACCCGCACACCTTCGGGTCGGTCAGGATGTCCACACCGTCAACGTGCGACTCCATCAGACCCTTGATCTTGTCCATGAAGGCCTCCGCCTCGTCCTTCGGGACGCTGAACAGAAGCTCATCGTGGACCGGCAAGCGAAGGTGCTCACCCAGCCCCGCCTCATAGATCCGCAAGACCGCCTCCATGAGCAAGTCTGCCGCGAAGCCCTGAGACTCGGCGTTGAGCTTCTTGTAGGCCCGGTCCACGATCGCGTACCGTCCGCTGCGGAGCCGCACCCTCGTAGGGCCGTCGATCTCCTCTTCAGCCGATTGCATGTACGCACGGATGCCAGGGTACGCTCGGTCGATGGCGTCGTAGACGCGTCGTACGACACGCTCAGGCAGGCCCGTATTCTCTGCACACCCTCGGGCCCCCGAGCCGTACAACTTGGCCAGGCCCACCTGCTTCATGCTCGGTAGACGCTCGCCCTCGTACACGCCGCCGTCACGCATCTTCTGTCGTAGCTCGGGGTCAGCCTCCTCAAACGCACGGCCGTAGAACCTCTGCGCAGTCTCCGCGTGAATATCGCCACCCTCCGCGAAGATGCGCTTCATGTTCTCATCCCCGGTGACGATGGCCGCCGTACGCCACTCCACCGACTTCAGATCAGAGGAGATGATCACGTGGTCATCATCCTCGGCCACGAACACGCCCCGCACCTCCACGGCTTCCTTGTCCGGGTTCTGCAGGTTCGGATTCGAGCACGACGTGCGGCCAGTGTGAGTCCCTAGCGGGGTCAGGTTCGGGTGAACCCTGTCTCGCGGGTCCGCCGCGTCAAGGTACCCCCGGAGCTGCCCGGCAACCTTCTGCGCCCGACGCGCCTCTAGCACCGTCCGAGCGATCAATGCCGCCTCGTCATCTCGCTTGCTCGCGATGGCGGACAACACCGCATCGTCCATCTTCGGCGCGCCCGTGCTCGTAACCTCCTTGAACTGGACGCCCAACTCGGTGAACTTTTCGATCAAGCCGTCACGGCTCGTGGAGTAGTTCCCCGTGGCCGTCGGCCGGATACCGTAGCCGGCCAGCTCGGCTTCCTTCTCAGCAAAGACGCTCTCGTACTTCCGGATCGCCTCCTCAGCGTACGGGCGGTCAATCTTCCACCCCCGGTGTGTCATGTCCGCGTAGCAGTACGCTACCGCGTGCTGCTTGCTCGCGATGTCTACAAGATCCAACTCCTCAATCTGCCTAGACAGCTCCACGCCGAGACGCGACGCGAGCATCACGTCCTGACCCGCGTAGCGCACGTAGGTCTCGTCATCGTCAGGGATCTTCGCCCAGACGTCAGCCTGTTTGCGGATCTTGTAGCGCTTACCCGCCTCCATCATGGCGCGCTTGGCCTCATCCTTCGCGGTCAGACCAAGCTCGTGGTCGGCCCAAGCGTCAAGCGTGTGGCCGATACCGCCGTCCTTCTGACCACGCGGGTCAATCAGCCTCGCAAGTATCTGCGCGTCCATGACGTAGCACCAAAGCTCGTGAAGAGGGATGCCGGCGACGCGCGACAGGGTGCGAGTGTCAAACTCCGCGTTCCAGTACCATACCGGCCGCGTCGTGGTGACGAGCCGCGACAACTCGGGGAAGTGCCTCGGCCGCCACACGAACGCTTCATCCGTCGTCCCGAACTGGCATAGGCGCAACTCAAAGTCGGCCGCGTAGACATTGATCCCGCTCGTCTCCGTATCAAACGCCACCGGCCGCGTATCGTCATGCAGCAGGCTCTCAACCGCCCGCGTACTGTCGCCGGGCTCTAGCAGATGGACTACGCCGATGTCTTCGATCTCGTAGTGCTTCACTCATCCTCCTCAAATGATGAAGAGGGGGTCGATCTGACCCCCCTCTCTCTCAGTACCCCCGCCGCGACTCCCGGACGATCTCCTTGTAGTCCGGCTGGGTGATGTTCCACTCGGTGTCGCAGGTGTCGCAGTAGGCAACCAGGTTCCCGAAGTTCAGGCTGACCGTCTCCCAAACCTCGTGGCCGCCGCACGCCGGGCAGGTCTCCTGGGACTTGCTCCACTCGTCACCGAAGGGCTCCATCTCGGCCTCCTCTGTTCTCTTGTCAACCGCTGATGTCTTAACTATAGGGCACCAACGTTGGTAGCGCAAGTCCAGGAGCCCAACTTTTGATAACGAGTCTGTTACGGAATCTCTCCCCCCTCCGCAAACTGCCAACCCTCGCAGCGGCAGTCCGCGAGCATGCGCATGCACTTGTCGCCATAGTGGTCCTGTCGTTCGTGCCCGCACCGATCGCAGCGGTCTCGGGGGTATCGGAACGGCTCTGCGCCCATCTCGTCACCGAGGATCCGAAGCTCGTGAACCTCCCAGGTCTCCAGGAAGCCCGATCCCAGGTCCATACTGTTCACCGCGACGTCGTAAGCGACGATCACGGCCTCCGTAACGTCAACCTCGGTCCCGTCCGCCTTGCGAAGGACTATCCTCATGCCCTCAAACCGCGAGCGAAGCTCGTCCTCAGCCTCCGCAAAGGCGCGTCCCATCTCATCGCTCATTTGGTCCCCTCCCCGTACTGAACGACCGTCCCGTCAGTCTCGATCGTGAAGTACGGCACTCCCCGCTCGTCCACGCTCCACGTGTAAATGCGCTCGCCCTCGGGAGTGACCCGTACGCCGTCGGGCTCCTCTCGGTCGTACTCCTCATAGAAGCTGTGCAGGACCGCGCCCTTGACTGTGTAGACGGACGTCCGCTCCGGGTAGCCGTAGTCGTCCAGCGCCGTCACCACGACCTGATCGACAGCTTTCACCCTGTGCATAAGCTCGTTCGCCACGTCGAACGGGTCCGCCGGCTCGCCACCGGTGCGCTCTAGCTCGACCCGGATCGTCAGGTACCTCACGTCCTTAGCCATCGCTCCTCACTTCCCCTCACGACGCAACCCAGATGCCAACCACGACGCCCAGCAGGACGCCCATCAGAAACACAACAAGCAGAATCAGCAGGCCCACAAACACCGGTCCACCCTCCTCAGGCACTGATGCCCCTCCTCTAGCTGACCTTTTCGAACATCAGAACGGACGACATCGGATACCACTTAGATCCGTAGCCATCCCCGGCCGTGATCGTCTCAGGAATCAGGTACGCGCCGTCCTGCCCGTACCGCCTAGCGAGCCGCTGAACGCGGTAGCGGCGGTACCAAGTCCGGTCAATCAGAACGTCACCCTCGCGGATCTCCATGTCTTCCTCCTCATCCGTTGTACCTCAACTCTAGTGCCCCAACTCCAGCGCGTCAACTCTGCAGGAGGGCAAAGAGGAAGGGGGAGCCTCCCGACTCCCCCTGACTCCGTCACGCCGCAAGGACCGCCCGCGCCTCCCGCAGGAGCCGGTCAACCTCCTCGGACCCATTGACCCTTCCGAACAGCTCAGGGTTACGGCTGATGAAGACCCGCGCCTTCTCCCAAGCGCTTGCGTGCTCGATCGGCCCGTAGACCTCCAGAACCTCACGAGCCCAAGCAACCTGACGCGCCCGAGACGAATCCGCCTCAGCGGCCTCCATGGCGATGCGAGCGGCCCGGCGGCCAGTCACCTTCGCGGCGCAGTCGGTCCCGTAGTAGGCAACCTGCTCCTCGTTTCCGTCCGCGTCCAGCACCGCCAAGACCACGGTCTTCCGAAGGTCTTCCTTGCCGCACAGTTCGCAGCGGGTGACGTCCTCTGTGGTGCCCTTAACTCGGTAGCTCATCGTCATGACTTAACTATGGCATATCAACTTGCGTGTGTCAACTCCGCAGGCAGGAAGAGGAGAGGGGGCCTCCCGACTCCCCTCTCCTCTCAGTCGTCCGCCTCCATATCTAGGACGCGGCCTCCCGAGCCTTGTCCATGTTCCGCATGTGCGTAGCGGCCAGGTTCAAAGCCCCCAACGCCGCCTCGTACTCAGAGCGAGTAATCACACCGTTAGCCAGCAAGTTGTCCCGCATGTAGTCACGCACACGAGCCTTAGCCAAGCCGTACGGGGTCAACTTCTCCGTGGACGAGCGGGGCGAGCGGCGCACAGAAGTAGTCTTAGTGATCATGTTAGATAGCCTCCTCAAACGTTGGTGTATCAGTACCGTCGGTTAATGTGTTCGTTCAGAGCGTCCGCGAACCTGTCACCATCGCCACGGACGACCCGCATCACGTCCTTGACTCTCTCGGACTCCAGAAGCGAGCGAGCCTGCGCGAGCACAGACAGCTTCTGCAGATACGGAAGCTCCGAAATCGCGTCCAGGATGAATCGCGCCGCCTCAGCCTCGCGCTCTTGCTCTGTCAGGGCAACCTCAGTCACGGGATTCTCAGACACTATTCCTCCTCATCTATACGACCTGGCAATACGGTTAGCCAGCTTCAAAACCTTCTCCGCGTGCCAGCGGTGGCACTTGTTGCGGCACTCTCCAGAGTTAGGCCCCCGATCGCAGGGGCACGCCTCGCGGTTACACGTGCAAGCCGCGATCCTGGCTTCGTAAGTGCTAGGTCTCCCGTTGACCTTCCGAGCCGCGTTCACCGCAGTTATGTTCCAGCCCGCCCCGTCTCGGGAGATGCTGACGGTCAGGACACCGTTCCCCTCCGACACAGGAGCGTCTCCAGGGTCGACAGGGATCTCGGTGATCCTCGGAATCCTCATCCTTCCTCCTCACTGCCGCGTCCCTCGCGGCATGCCTCAACTGTAGCACCTCAACTTCATTCGTGCAACTCTACAGGTGCAACTTTTGAGAGGGCATAAGAGAGGGCCCCCGAGCTTCCCCGAGGGCCCCGAAGCTTCGAGCGACTAACGCTCCGCTACGTACGTCCCACGATGCGGAACAACGAACAAGACTCCCTCGTCCACCAAGACAGCGATGGCGCGGCGCACCGTCCCACGAGAGACGCCGTACTCCTCGGTCAGACGTAGCTCGCTCGCGATCGGCTCACCAGGACGCCAGTCCCCACGCTCGACCCGACTACGCAGGATCGCCGCTAGCTGCACGTATGGCGGCGTAGGCGCGTTGTGCTTGATCTCGTTGGGCCCCATGGGGACGAGCCTAAGACGCGTGGGGCCAACGATGTTACTGTACGTACTGATACATGCCTAGACATAGGAAGACATAGGCCATACAGTAATGCTACGAGCGGGGCGGCCGGTCGACACGGGCCCCATCCACGGTTCCTGGCCGCTCCGCTCGCACCAAGCTACCTACCAATAGGGGGGAACATGCGCAAGGCCCTAGCGGCCGCCGCTGTACTGCTCCTGCCTCTCGCCGCGTGCGACAGCGTGTCCGGAGAGCCCGGTCAGGAGACACCGAGGCCCACGCCGACACAGTCAGGCTCTGTGGATGCCAAAGCGTCGGACACCAAGGAAGACATCAAGTTTGGCCAGCCGTACGTCTACGACGACGGAGTTGAGATCACCGTCAGCGGACCCGAAGTCCTAGACCGCCCCCACAAGGGGGAGACCTGGGAAGAGTACGCCTCTTACATGGACGTCCCCGACGACGCGGATCCGGTAAAGATCACCATGACCATACGTAACAACGGGGACAAGACGATGGATCCGTCGCTAGCCACGATGACCGTCCTAGCGGACGACACCGAGCTAGACGCGGAGTGCTTTGGAGAGGGGGTGGACTGCGGAACTACACTAAACCAACTTCGACCGGGCAAGACTGTGACCATGGCATGGTCCTACTGGCTCCCCAAGGGCACCAAAGAGATCACGGTCGAAGCATCGCCCTCATTCTCGCACGACCCAGCCCTGTATAGGCAGTGACCCCTGCGAAGGGCGAAGGGGAGGGGCAGCGTCGCCCCTCCCCTTTCCTTAGCTAGAAGATCCTCCTCGCGACGTCGTTACCGGTCACTTGCGCTCGCTAAGCCCGTACTCACGTACGATGTCGTTAAACTCGCGGATAGGAATCCAATACTCACCCTTCCACTCGACGCAGATATAGTCCTCAGTAGTGAAAACCAGCGGCGTAAACGTCACGCCACCCACCGGAACATGGCGAGGGTCCACACCAATCTTCTCCAGCAGGAACGCCACAAAGTTTGTGCCACCCTTGGTCTCGTCACCCATAGCATCCTCCTCAGTACCAAAAATCACAGTCAGGGCTCGTGCAACTCGCGGCCGGCTCCACGTCCCCGTCGTTCGTCCACGAGCGGCGGTAGTACTCGAACACGGCGCAACCGCACTCCGGGCAGACTCGGCGAGGAAGGCGCTTAGCTGTCACCGTCATCACTCGTCTCCTCATCCAGCCAGTCCGGAACCTCGGCGGCGTCGCAGCAATAGTCGGAGTAATGGCCTCCACAGAAGCTGCACCGGAAGTCGGAGTCGCTGTAGTAGTGGCGGTATCCGCTGTCAGTCATCAGTTCTCCCTACCGGTAGAAGGGGATAAGCATCCCCAGCTCGATTACCTTGTCGAGGTCCCAGTGGTCCTTCGCGGTTCCCGCGTCGTACTCCCGCAGGAACTCCTCCGCGCCGACACCTAGAAGCTTCCGGCATCGCTTATCGAAGAGGGCCTTGCCCTGCTCCTCGGTTAGTTCGACAGCCTCAACGCTGTCCACCTCACCACTCATCGAGTCACAGCCCCTTAGCCTTCCGCAGCTCGGCGGGGTCAACCTCGATGCCGAACCACCGGCGCATCCACTCTGCCTCCTGCTCGGGCGTCAACGTGAACGCGTTGTTCCAGTACTCACGCGCCCTCGACTTGGCCTTCTCCCTCCAGCCAGGCTCGGATGGGCGCGTGTGGAGTCCCTCCAGATCCCACGAGTCGCCGCAGGCGAGGCATGTCATCCACGGAGCGACGTACAGGTTCTCCGGAGTCACATCCACCACGCGGCGCCGCCGCTTGCACGTCGGGCAGACGGTGATGCGCCGCAGGATCTCCTTGACGCCGGCCCGGCACACAACCACACCAGGCTCAATCTCGGCGCATGACATGTCAGACTCCTCCTCGTCTGCGGTCCCCTATTTCACCCAACAGTCCATCAGCGTCAGCATCGCCGACGCACACTTGTCATCGGCCGGCACTCCTCACTCCGTCAGCTTCGCGATGACCGAGTCAGGGTTCGTATAGTCGTCCAGCCTAAGCACGTCCTCTAGACGTAGCTGCATGTCGTCATAGGCCATGTAAACGTCATCGTCACCGTCAGCCGCTGCCGACGTAGCACGCGTGAATGCGTAGTCAACAAGTGCCCTCACGCCACGCTCGATACGCGACGCCCGGCAAGCCTCAGTAAGCAACGTGCGATCATCAAGCTCGTCTCGGAGCCTACGAACCTCCTCCTCCGCCGCGTCACGCAGACCCTTGTAGTACTCCAGCGCGTCCCGAGCCTCAGCAATCTCTGACGACAGACGCTCATTCACGCCGCGAGCATCGGCCAGGTAGTCTTCCAGTTGATCCACCCGATCCGACAGTCGATCGTTCTCAGCCTGAGCGTCATATAGCTTACTGCGCAACTCGTCACGAGCCGACCGGTAAGCGGCCAGGTCACGCTCCAGCTCAGCAAGATTACGCCTGGCCGTAGCTAGATCGTCCTTAAGCTGCGCGTAGTCACGAGACAATTTAGCGTACGATTCGTCCGAATACTGCGCAGACTCCTCAGCGTCGGCTGCCGTCCTGCGAGCCTGAGCCAACTCCTCACGAAGCGCATCGATACGCTCCCAGGCGTTGCGCAGCGCACGAGCCAGAACCTCAGTCACCAAGTCAGTCATTGTTCAGCCCCTCGTTTCGGTCGTACCTCATCAGTACTCAAACTCCTTTGCGTGGTCGATCTCGATCTCAAGCATGGGGGACCAGTGGCGGCCCCACTCGTCTTCTCCGTACTCGTAGACCGTCACCTGACTAGACGGCTTCGGAAACCACCCGGCGAAAAACCGCGACAGGGCCTCGCTCAGAGTCGCGGCTCGAAACTCCATATCGCACTCGGCTACGTAGTCACCGCTGTCGGGGTCACGCCTCCATCCAATTACACGGTACGGGGCACTCACTAGGTAAAGCGACGGACGCCAGGTCATCAGTACTCCAACTACTCAGCCATACCCTTAATGAACCTAACTCGACGCTCCAACAAATCCACCAGGCCGTTCGGGCCGACGTCGTGACGGAGCATCTCTATGGTCTGCAAGGCGCGCTCAGCCTCTGCTGCAATGTCCCGAAGCTGCCCCTCCTTGTAGTAGTTCTGCACACGCAGACCGAGGTCGGTAGGCTGGCTCTCGCCAAGCTCACAGTCCCGGCCCTTAGCCGGCTTACCGTCGCGCTCGCGTCGCATGTCGGCAAGCTCGTCACTTAGCCGATCACGGATCTCACGAAGCTCCTCGCTCTCAGCGCTCGCCCGCTGAAGAGCCCTAGCGCAGACCTCGCGAGCCGACTCGGCGGCCAGAGCACGGTCACGCTCCTTTTGTAGTCGGTTAAACAGGTCAGTTGTGACGTCGCCAACCAAGCGGAGCGTCTCCCAGACAGCACGAAGCTGCTCCGGGGTGATCGCAGGAGCGGCGATCTCGTACAGGCGCTCGGACAGCTTGTCCATGTATTCGTCCAGGTCGTTCCTAGTCTCGATGAACATCTTCCCTCCTCAACTTCGATGCGTCAACTCTATATCAAAGCGCAAGGGAGCGCAACCCTAGCGGCTTAACTTTCCAGGATTGCGCTCCCCGCGTCATCCTGCGGGACCACGCGCCTTGTAGAGCACTCCGCTCGCCTTGCGGAGCCTACGGCGCAGGTCCTTGACCGTCAGGTCACCCAGGAAGCGGTCCGGAGCCTCCCGTAGGTTCCCTTCGAGGTAGAGCACGGCGCGTCGTAGGATCTCTGTCGACTCCAGCGCGTGACCCAGTGTCACGTTGCAGTGATGACAGAGGAGCGCTCGCACCGCACCCGTACGGTGGTCGTGGTCGACTACTAGCGGTCGAGAGGGAGTAGCCCCGCAGATGTAGCAGCGGCCACCTTGCCGAGCTAGCATCGCGTCGTACTCACCAGGCTGGAGTCCGTAGCGGCGGTCTCTCCTGGCGGTTGTGTGGGCAGAGACACAGGAAGCGCAGGGTGTCTCCCCACGCCTCCTGTGCCTCGTATAGCCCGCCTCCGTACCGCAGACGTCGACCGTCTCAGCGGTCACTCAGCCCCCGCCTTCCGGTACAGCCTCCGCCAAGCCGCGTCGGCGGTCGACGGCTTCCCCGTCCGGAAGTCGACGGTGGGAGGCAGCCCACGGGGCGTCTCCGGCAACGTCGCTACCGGCTTCCGCTCCGCCTGCTCCGGCTCCTCGCCCTCCGTCGGGACAGAACGGACAGAAATTTCTGTCCTTTCGGTATTGCCCCTGGAAATGTCCCCACCACTTTTAGGGAATACAGCGTTCGGGACAAAATTTTTGTCCTTTTGTCCCGCGCTAGAAGGGGCGTCAGGCGTGGCCCGCTCCGGCTCGCTCGCGTCGTCGTCAATGGACTCCGCTTCTAGTCGGTAACCGACCCACCCGCGCACCCGCTTTCCGTCTACGGTCGCTCGACCGTCGTGGGGAAGGTTTAGGAGCCCGCTAACATGTTGCTTCCATTTGGTAGCTCCCCACTTTGCCTGCTCCGAGTCCGGCTCTTCCTCTCGAACCCATTCCTTCCATGCCTTGAACGCATCCGCTGGCTTGACAACGGAACCCTCAACCTTGCGGAAAAACTCAGTCACAAACCGCCTAACAGGGTCCGCGTCGTTGCGCATCCGGGCGGACGAGATCTCCACGCACGCGGGAGGGGTAAGCCCCATGCGGGCGTACTGTTTGTATCCCTCCACGCACCACGCGAGGATGCCCTCGGCCTGCTCCCGCATGAGCCGCTCAACTTCCGTGATCTCGATCCGTTCCTCATCAGGGATCCGCACCTCGAACGGGATCCGCTTGATGCGACGCCAGAGACCCTCGGAAGCGTCATTGAACTCCGGCTCCTCGTTGGCAATGATCGTCAGCGTGAACTGCGGTTTGAAACTGATCGTCTTCTGGTGCAGTCCACGAGCAACGATCTCCTCACCGCCGGACAGACGCTTCAGGAACTGAGCGTCCAGCTCCCCGGTAGCCTCGACCGCGTACACGTATCGAGCACCACGCAGACGAAGTTTGTCTGGTGACGGGTTGCTACCTGACCGGTGGTCCGGACGGAGTGTCCCAGGGTCTACCTCCAGAGCAAGCTCATCCCCGAGAGCCGCCCGGATACCGGTAACGAACGTGCTCTTGCCGTTCGCACCGGTTCCGAACATGATGGGGATGATCTGCTCTCTGACGCCACCTCCTACGAGGATGGAGCCCGCGAAGCGCTGTAGGAACGCCCGCACCTCGGGGTCCGGAAGGAATCGCTCTAGCGTCGCCTCCCAGAACGGAGCCCTGGCGTTTGGGTTGTAGTTGACATCGGTCCCACGGGTGATCATGTCAGCCGGGTTGTGGGGCCTAAGCGTCACTTCGCCACGGTCGAAGTGCAGTGTACCGTTCCCGACCGTGAGCTTGTTGAGATCCGAGTCAAACTCCCGCCAGTCCACCAAAAGCATGGTCTGGAGAAGATCCAAGACTGCCCGCTGGTGGGAGACTGACTGCGAGTCAACCCAATACTTCCGGAACTTACCAACCTCCTTAGGGTCAACATTCAAGCTAGTTAGCTGCTTAATCTCCTCCCAAATGGTCTCGGGTAGCTCGGTCGCAATGGCCTTTCGGACCAGGTGCTCAGCGTCCTCCACCCAGCGGCCGCGCTTCTCATCCCACGCGTACCATTTGGTTTGTGGGCTCCACGCGAACCGGCCCTTAAACCTCTCAGCGAGCCGGAGCGCCGAGCCTACGTGCGTGCGAGCCGCACCAAGCTCCAGCATGTGCTCATTCGACGACGGCTCCGGCATAGGATCCTCGCCCGCCTTCGACAGTGCCTCCAGCACGCTCACCTCCTCTCTGTTTGCTTGACCAACCGCCCACGCCAACATCCCTTCGAACTCTCTGCCAGCGTCTCTCTCCCCTGCCAGAGCCTTAGCAAACTCATCGAACAGACGCTGAGCCGCTTCCTCTGCGCTGAACTGACCTCCCCTCGCTGCCTTCATCGCCTCCGCCAGAATCGGGACCATGGCTTCGTGGCGCGACTGACCGGCTGCCACGGCCTCTCGGAACCGGCGGACGTACTTATCAATACCCTCGGAGTCGCCGCTCGTGTACGCCGCGAAGAATTCCCGCACCTCTGGCACGCTCGCCGCGTCCGCTTTGTCAGTTGCCGGAGTCAGCGCACGAGCTAGGTGCGCCGGAAGCGGAGGAATATCACCCACCCGAACCCAGCGGTACTCTCCGCCTTCCTTCGAGTGCGGAGTCGGAGCCAGGACGATGATCCCGTTCTTCCCCCGGATGTCGCCCCAGCCCTTAGGCAACGACCCGAGGGAGTTTGAGTACGTCACTCCGCCAGCGTCGAACAGGTAGTGCCCCCGTCCCGGGGACGACGGCCGCGTACCCTGATGTGGAGCCTTGGACAGGTCCGCTCGCAGCCCCTCTGGAAGCGCCTCCGGGGTGTCTACATCGAACGCCACGAGTCCGCTCCGCCCGACGTGAAGCGCGATACCCTCAGCCCTCGTCTCGCGGAGCAATCTGAGCACCGTCTCAGCGTCGCGTGAGCTTTTCTCCGGCCACCCGCTACCGACCGCCGACCCAGCGTGCTTGCCAGAGCGGATCGGGAGCAGGTACCAACCCTCCGCACAGTAGGCGCGCACCGCGTCCTCTAGGGAGAGGCCTCTAACGTCAGGTACCCTCACTAGCCCTCCTCTCTAAACACGTTCGCACCCAGGGCAACCGCGATGCCGATCTCAGCCGCCCAGCGGCTAGCGGTTGCCTCGTCCGCCTCGCCAACTACCAACAGGTCGCCACGCTTCCCTGCCAGATCCGCCGGCCCTGGGACGAATCGCCACGAGTCGCCATCCCGGATGAAAACCTTCACGCCAACTCCTCTCGCAACGTAGAAATAGCGTCTTCCCAGTGCTTGCGAATCTTGTCCAGCCGCCGCCAGCCAGGACCCATGATCTCTGCGATTTGACTCAGCGTCTTGTCTTCCCAAACCCTCAGGTAGACTATCCTCCGGTGTGTGGGTGAAAGCTTTTTCATTGCCCGCTGAATATCCAAGCGGGTGTCTAGATCAACGGCCGACACAGACTCGTCCTTCCACAACGAATAGTCAGAAACATAAACCGGTTTTGCGTGGGTTACACCATGGCCGCCAGTCGAACCAAACCAGGTGGCCTCCCCACGCAGAAGATCTGAAATCCTCCAGCGTGCTTTCTTGGCCTGCGCACCACCGCCGAGGCCCTTCTGGCTCGCCTGCCACGCGGCAATAAACGCCTCCTGCGCCAGGTCTTGGCGTAGATACTCGTCCTCCACCCGTTCCCTGGCCACTCCGTAACACCAAGCTCTAGTCACTTGCAGCATGTTTTCTCCTCACTTTCGCCCACCAAAAAGAGGCAGGGAGCCAGCGTCGGCCCCCTGCCCCAGATTGGTTAGCGACTAGAACCCAGGACCGCCGTCGTTCGGAGCAGCCTTCGCCACCGCGACGCGGTAGACGTGCGCTGGCTTGCGGCCGCGAACCTGCGACTTCTTCTCTCCGACGTAGAGGATCGCGATCGTGTCACCGACGGTCGGGGACTTCTTCTTGATCTCCTCGCGGAGGATCTTGTGGTACCCCCGGACGCCCCACGTGGTGCCGTCAACGCCCGCGATGATCAGGCACGGGATACGAGGGATCTCACCGGTGGCCGGGTCTGCGTACTCCCCGTCAATCTCGTACGCGTCAACGACCTTCCCCTCGATGCCCTTAGGCTGCGACGGCTCCTTGTGAGGCTGCCACTTGGTAGACTCCACGTTGGAGCCCTGCTCAAGCCTGTCCAACAGGCCGCCCGTCGGCGCAGCGTCGGCGGTCTCGCTCATCAGCTTGTCCAGCATCCCCATTAGTTTGTCTCCTCTTCCTTAGCGGTTTCGATGGCCCGAACGCGAATGCTCGCGCCGGTTATAGGCCCGTGGACTTTTTCCACGTCTCGGTATCGGACGATTCGCGAGTCGTCCCGGTAGACACCCGCGTCTGTTAGTGAGTCCTCAATAGCTCGGACTAATTTTGACAGATCGGGAGCCGTAGTTTTCCAGTATCGGCCCGACGATATTACGGGGAAGTAGAACGTTAGGGAAAGCTCCACGGGACCGTCATAGCCGGCCTCCCATTCATCGCTCGCCAGTAGCGCAGCCTCCGCAGCCTCTTTAACGGCCCTGCGCCAGGCCTTGTGACCCTTAGCCGACTCGCGCAGATAGAGCTTCCCGTCTCGCCTCTTTCCCGCTACCTTGCTTCCTTGTTGTACCGGTACGCCGGGGACAAAGAATCCGAGGCTAGGCACCATCCTCCTCGGAAACCTTCGCGATCCACTGGGCCAGGTAGCGAGCGTCATCTGGTGGGAGGACGATCCGACCAATCTCGCGGCCGTCTTTGTTTTGGATTACCGCCACTGTGCCCTTGTGGTAGGCGACTCCGTAGTTGTATCCGCCGCTAGACCAAGCGACTTGCCTTGTCATGCTGCCTCCTCAGCGCTTCCCTTGACCCGAGCACCGAGCACTAGCGACGCGTCGCGCTCGTCCCATCTCCGAACCTCTAGAAGCCCGAGGAAAGCACGCCAGGTTTGCTCGTTGCGCTTGACCTCGTGAAGCTCCCAGAAGTCTGGTTGCAGGTGCAGAATCCCCATAGCGTGAATCTGCGGAATGGGCAGTTCCTCTCCTTCTGTAGTCAGAATGAATTCTGCCCGCGATAGCGCCTCTAGCTGCATCGCGTACTCGGGGTAGACGCCATTGCCAGTCTTAATGTCAATCAGATAGAACTTGCCGTTGCGGAACACTCCGCCGAGGTCGAGCGTCCCGGCGTATCCGAGAGTCCGATTCCACACCGTTACCTCAGTGAGCTGCCAGTCCACGTTGAACCGGTTCTGGAAAGCCCGCCACTGACGGAAATATCCCTCGCCTCCCTTCGGGAGCATCGGAGTCCGACCGTTAATGTCGTCCTCAATTGCTTGGTGGATCTCAGTCCCCAAGTCGCTCGGAGACAGTTCTGTACCGGGAACCTTCGCCTCGTAGCGGGCGTTCTTAAGCTCCCGAGCGGCGCGCTCACGAGCGGTCTTGGTGCCGTACTCTCGCGTTAGGATTCTCAGTGCGTACTGCGGGTCCTCCTCTGCCAGCTTCACAAGTTCCTCAAACCGAGCGATAGCGGCGTTGGCAGTGTGCTTGACCGCCCATCCGATAAGCGCCTTGGATTTGTCCTTGTACCCGGTGATAGTCGTCACCGATGGAACTTGCTCGTCAGTCAGCGGATGGGTGTAGACGCGGCCGCCACCCTGCCTATGCCGCGCCAGTGCGGGGAGAGTCACTCGTCATCCTCCTCAGTAGCTCATGCGGTTCTCAACGGCCCGAAACTCAGCCTCAGCTAACGGGTCCTCAATATCGAACCCATGTTCAATAAGCTCGTCAAGCGAAACCTCAATCACCACTCAATCCTCCTCAGGCTTGAGAATCAGATTCCTCAACACTTGCTCAAGCGCGTCCTTGGCGCCAATCAGATAGTCGGCCGTCGCAATTTCGGGCCTCTCAGCGTCCGGGTATTTCGTCTTGAGGACGAGGTTAATTCCGTCCAGGTGCCTAACGACACCTTCAGCGAATTCTCCCAGATCCAGGAAGGTCATCCCGGCGTCCCAAATAACATCGTCCTCTGAATACGGGACGAGAGCCGCCGCATAGGCGCGGCAGCGCTCCTGAAACCGGGCAAGGTATGGGTCCGTAGAGTCTGTATCAATACGACGCATCAACCAACCTCGTGAACGCGATGTCCCTAATCTTTGGAAACACCTTGGAAAGCTCAGCGGTAAACCCATCTAGCGATCCGGGGTTTGTGATCTCAAGATCGCAGGGAAGCTCGTGAGCCTTCTCTGACTCGTGTCCGTTAACCGGTCCGTACCCGTCCCGGTTGACACGTACGATGACACCCTGGTTACTCCGCACCCACGAAACCTCGTTAGGGAAACGGACGTCAGTAATCACCGCGTTAGGTTTACCGTCCAGAAGCCAGTTCTGGGCAACGATCCTGACCCAATAATCCTCCTCAACATTCTTCCGAAACCAGACCCCAACATCCTGTAAATAGGCGCGAGCCAGCGGGAAACGATCTTTAACCTCGTCCCACCCATACAGGTCAACCACCTCACGCAGAGGTGCGAGACAATTGTCATCCCTAGCGATAACTAGCGGATTGAGGTAATACACAAACTCCCGCAGCTTGTCTGCGAAGGCATACCGCTTGAGTCCGTACCTCTCCGCCAGGATCCGTCCTGCGGTATCCTTACCAACCCGCGCATAGCCGGTCAGCCCGATAAGCATTAGACCTCCTCACTCGCAGTTGTTTTCGTACTCAGATTCCCCGCAGCAATAGCACAGGACGTCTGTCTCCTTTTTGCAGCCAGGGCATATCCATTGGTAATCAGGTAGCGCGTGCCAGCCAGCGTCAGCGGCCGCGTGTTCAGCAGCGGCCTCGTATGGGTACCACCCGTTGAAGCGTCGGCAGCGTGGGCACTGGGTAGCGAACCCTGCACTCGGAACATGGGTCAGCATTAGATTTCCTCTCCTGAGATTTCGGTGATCGTCGTGACTGCGGACACAAGCTGTCCTGACGTCGTTTGCCAGATAAGAACGATCTCGTCTGGACGGACGCCGGGCATCATGTCTAAGGTGCTCGCGACTGGGATCACGGGTTCCACGTCTGCCCTCTCAGAAAGTCGCCCGGCCGATGATTGCCGGGAACCATAGAACGATGGCGGCAACCGCCGCGAAGGTAATTCCGTAGATTGCGTATCCGAGCGACTTCATGAGATCCTCCTGGCGTATGTGTCGACGTGCATCTCGTCCACGTGCTTGCACCACGCGCACATGACGTACTGGCCGTCAGAGCGGATTAGATGTGGCATCCCGTATTCGCAGTGCCCGCATGCCATGACTAGGTACGGTGTCCAGGAGTAGCCGTCAGCGTCTGTGTAGTGGTTGTAGTTCATGGGGTGTCCTGTTAGGTAGTGGACCGTCGTTACGTTGGGCGCCTAAAGAGCGGCCCCCGCACCCGTTGCCAGGTGCGAGGGCCGCTAGCCCCGAGGGTCAGTCCCCGGGGTCACCGATGGGCACGTATCCGAGGTCCCTCACGGACTCGGCGTGTGCAATGTGTGGGATGGTCGACGCTGCCTCCCAGACCAGGACGTTGCCGTCACGGTCCGCCGGGAAGGTGCGCGTCGTGTGTTCGCCTCCACGGAGGCGAGGGGCGGAGATGGCGACGATGTAGTTTGTTTCGCCTTTCTCCGTCCGGTGCTCGTCCCCGTAGACGGCGTAGTAGGTGAAGGGGAAGCTCAGCTCATAGACGCGAGCCTCACCCGTGAGTGTGTAGTAGGTGTGGGTGTAGGTGGCGGTCTCTACGACCATTGGTGCCTCCTAAGTGTTAGTTGGTTGCGTGGAGCCGGAGGGAGTTGAACCCTCTTCCAGCGCTTGCCGCGTGCGGCCGTAGAGCGCTGTCGACACCAAGTCGGCCCCAAGTGCCCCCACGCAAGGCGCAGGGGCGAAGTCTGTGTGTCTAAGGTGTCGCGTAAGCCACTCCGCCATCGGGGCCGGGCAAAGCCAGGACCGGTGCTCTTTGGGAGCCACCCCACCCTGTGCGGGAGCCGCGCTCATTCGGTTGTCAATCTGCTTCCCGGAACTTCATCCCGTCCGGGTGATGGCTTAACTATGGCATGCCAACTCACGTCGTGCAAGTCGGGAGAGCAAGGAATTTGGTAACGGTTGGGTCACGAACTTACGGACACCAACGAACAACGCCAACTCGGACACGTCAAGGCCTCCTTACCTGCGGAAACACAGGTAAGCGCTTGCTAAGCGGTCCGTAAGTCAGCCAAGGGAAATCACCCTCGGACGCCCGCGTTAGGCCGTTAGAGAGCGTTCTAGGATGTGACCTAAAACACAAAAGGCCCCCGAGGCTCGTCACCGAGCCCCGAGGGCCTTTTGTTTAGAGGAGGGAGGGTCAGTCCTCAGGCCGAGTCGCACCTGGTGGAAGGGTCCCGCCAGAGCTGAGGATCTGGTACTCAAGCTGAGCCGCGTACATCCGCCACGCATCGCGGCTGCGCTCCGCCCGCTCTCTCGCGTCGTTGGCCTCGTCCCGCCACCGGGCCAAGTCAGCTATGCCCTCGCGAGTGCGGCTGGCCACGCCTCGCTGGAGGGCACGGATGCCGGAGAACAGAGCGGAGAGGAATCCCGCCCCACCTGCGCCGAGTAGGAGAGTTAGTAACGTCTCCACGTCAATGTCCATGCCTAGAACCGCCTGCGTCTCGTCTAGGGCCTACTTGGTGGGGGCGGCCGTGACGAGTCCCCGTACATCTCGCCAGCGGCCGAAAAGTGAGAGCGCCAGTGCCCACATGAGGCAACCAACCGCACCAGCGGCGGCCGTCCGCCCTGCGGTTATAAGTGCCGTTCCGTAGACAGCAAGCGCGCTCGTCAGAAGCGGGATGCCTGCGAACTCACCAATCCAGCGATCGAAGATCGATCCGACGGCGCTCAAGGTGCCTCCCACTAGTAGGAAGGCAGCCCAGGCCCAGGTCATGAGACCAATGACTGAGTTTAGAGTCCTTGGCGCCACGAAAAAGGCGCAGACACCCGCTACAGCCAGCATGACGTAAGCGAGCGTCCGGAGGGCTCGCCTACTAGCTAGCTGGTTTAGTTCTGCGTCTGAAAACATGCCTTTCATCTCCTCAAAAGAGGAAAGCTATTAGCCAATTAGCGACCACGAAACACCGTTCCAGCGCCGCATAACTGGCTTCGGGAGCGGCGGAATAACCGGCGCGTCCGCCTCAACGATGGTGAGGGAGAATGTTTGAGCCGCCCGGTTCGCTACACCAGTGCTCCACACTCCGGAGACCGTTCCGGTGCTTTCTGCCGCTTGGTCTGCGATCGCGGTGCCATTATTCGACGATCCTCCGGTGATCGCGGGCGTACCGCGAAGGGTGAAACCTGATGGCGGCGTAAGCGTGGTTACGGTAGAGCCCTTTTTGGCGATGCCGGTAACGACGATGCAGGGAAGCTCCTCAACGTCGATGTCAGGAATGTTGTGGTCCGCTGATGACGAAGACTCAAGACGAACGGCCGACGAACCTACCGCCGCGTACTTGTTCGGGGTGTCCGAGTAGTACGCGGCGAGCGACACAATTTCCTTGGCGGAGCCGCCGGTAGCTGTCGACGGGAACTGGAAAATTCTGTCAGCATCGCCAGCTTCGGCCCTGCGCATGTACAGGCCGCCCCACGAGCTACCGGCGATACCCGCCTGCAGGGCAACCCAACCGTCCGGAGTCCAGGTCTCGTAGATATTGCTGTTGACCGAGACAACAGCGATGAGCAAGTCACCTGGTTCAACGTCCGATGGAACGGTGACCTCGGCGAAGTCACCGGTGTCCTCTCCAGCGGCCGCGCTACGAAACTCCAGAGCCACTGTCACGCCTCCCCGTTGAAGTCAAGCCACACGTCGCCGACGTTCGGACGGTAGTCCGCGTACGCGGGGTCCGTGGCCGGATCGGCCGTGCCGAAGTAGAGCCGCTCGCCCTGCGGGTTCACGAGGAAAGGAACCTGAACGCCGACGTGCGAGGTCACCTGACGCTCGAAGACCTGGAAGACTTTCTCCGCGTTGTTGTCCTTAGTGACCTCCATAACCGGCCACTGAGCGTTCAGGTTCGGGTGCGCCATAAACCGAACCGCTACGTCATTCGGCGTGACGCCCCGGACTCGGAGCAGCATCTTTTCATTGAGGTGGAAGCCGAGCCTGTACCGGTTCGTGGAGTTGTCCCAGTACTGGAACTCCAGCATGTTGGGCCAGTCGGTTGAGTCTGAATTGTCGTCGGGCTTCCGGACAACGAGCCACGGACCGACGTTGGACTCCTCGTATTCGTAGACGTTCCCGCCGCTCAGCTTCACCGTGTCGGGGTCGCCGCCCGCGCCCGATCCGTCGTCCCATCGCGGCAGCGGAAGCCAGCGTCCGTTCGCGGCCTGAACCCAGAGCGACTCTGCGCCGTCCGGTCCTTGGAATCGAGGGATGTACGGGTCACCGTCCGGGATCGTGATCTCTGCGGTCGGGTTGCCATTCTCGTCAATGAAGTCCGCGACCAGCTCTCCATCGGGCGCGTCGTAGATTTCCAACGTGGTGGGCCCGGCTGGCAGGGTGACGAATTCGGTACCCTCAGGATCTCCCGGCACCGTAGAAACGATCCATGCGGCCATGACCCCGCCAAACTCGTAACGTGCCATGTGCTAAGCCTCCTAGCTAACCAGCGGTTCGACAGACAGTCGACGGTGACGAATCACAACCGGAACGCCGTTCTGTGTCGACCGGTGCGCGAGCCGGATGTAGTACGTCTGCCACGGAGTCAGGCCGGACACGATCTTTGAGACAGTCTGAGCGGCGTTGGACGAGAGGATAGGGCCGTCATACGTAGTGTTGTTGTAGATGACCGGACCAGCGGAGCTACCTTGCCGGATGGAAAAGGCCGTCACGAGCAACGCATTACTCGTGCCCTGACCGTAATAGAAGACTTCCACCTTCACCTTGCCTGACGGTGGGGCTACGAATTCGGTACCTACAACGGGGTCACCGTTCGACCACTGGTCACTGGACCAGTTGAAATCGGTCGAGTCGGCGACTTGCTTGGACGGTGGAAGCGCGACGCCGGCCGGGGACAGGAAGATCCGGTCATCAGTGACAGCGCTCACGGCACCAGACGGACTGACGGTGAACGTCCCCAAAGCAACCTCGTAGCGGCCGGTCCGGGACCGCTGAGGAATCGGACGCGTACCTCCCGGGCCTCCTTGGATGAGCCGGATTCCGTATGTCCACGGTGAGGAGGTTCTGTCGACGTATGCGGCAACGACGCAGTGACGAGTCAGCGACGCAGGCGGAGGAACAGCACCAGTCTCAGGCTCCGTGACGTTTAGAACGTGTCCAGCGATGTGAATTCGGCCAGGGTTAACCGTCCACGAGCCGCCGGCAACCGAGACTCGGAGAGCGGTTGACGACTCTCCGGGGAGGATGCCGTCAGCGATCGGCGTCCAAAGCGCCTCGTGCTCAAGGTCTGTTACCCGTCCGCTCTCCCGCTGCGAGTATGGCCACAAATCAACAGCCATCTATAGAGCCCTTTCAAGTTGCGAAATTCTAGCCATAAGCTTCTCAACAGTGGCGGCCAGAGGATCGTCAGTCATTGGGTCAACGGTGCCGATGACAGAGCGGATGGTTTCCACGCCGCCCTCGTCAACCTCGATATCTACCTCTCGAACTAGGTCAGAGACTTGCCCGAACGGAGTCAACACAGAAACCTTGTCTCCGAGTCCGTAGTCTCTGCCCCATTGCACGGTCGGCGTATCGATGATTTCGGCCGATACGGACGTCTGCTCGCCGTTCTCCGCTAAGGCCTCATCAGCGGCTTGGGTGATGACGTCTATTTCCGCATCTCCGGCCTGCCGCTGATCGATGAACATTTCTCGACGCCCCCAACGCGCCACCGCGTCATCGTCGGACTGTTCATACGTGAACCGATCAGTGCCCTCACCTTGCGCCGCGACTAGCGCAGCCGTGCACACTGGCGAGCTACGCCGTACATTGAGGTTCACGACGTTACCGATCTCAACGCCGAATTGCGCAACGTTCGATCGGTCCGCCGGCTGCCAAGTACGGAACTCCAGTCCGCCGGCCAAATCGTCGACGATGTCAAAGGCGAGGCCGCCTCCGGTGAGCGCGATCGATCGCATGGCCTCTAGGAGGGGGGTAAACCGTAACTTCGCCGTAAACTGGTCCCCAAGCTGAGGCTCACCCTGGCGAAGGTACAGACCCTGTACACGCCGGCTTGGGAGCGCGTCAGGCCCGGCCTGTCGACTGACGAGACGCCTTAGAAGTGTGTTCGCGTAGTCCGTGCTCTCGAAATGGGCTTCGATGTTCTGTTGACTCCAGGGCCGGTTGTGGCTTGGGTAGACGATCCGGTATGCGATGCGGCCGAGGTCAGTGTCACCGGTTAGCTCCCACTTCCCGGTACCGCCGCTGTCGCCGGTCGAGTCTGCGGACCACGAGAAAGTCTCTTCATCCACGTTTCCGGATGCAACGACTTTACCCTCTCGGAGGAAGATAAGCCCGGAGCCGGGTTCTGGCCACCCTTCGGGAGTTAGCTCGCGTGGGACGCTCAGCGTCCAGGATCCGACTTCGTTGTGTCGCAGCGTGAGCTTGAACGAGCCGGCCGGAATAACGCCGACAATGCGCCTAGACGCGTCCCGAGCTAGAAGCGTCCATCTCATGCTGTCTCCCATCTCGGCCGGTAGCTAAGCCGGATGCTGGATTGCCCATCCGCTCCCCCGGTGATGGAGAGGAGCAGATTGTTACGGCCGGGGTGAAGCGTGAACAGCCGAGACGTCGGCCACGCGATGTTCCCGATACGGTTAGCTCCAGTGTTGTCCGTGACCGTGGAGTTTTCGACGTTGATGGTGATCGTCTCCCCGGGGTCGATCTGGCCGAACGTCCAGCCTGGGCCGAGTCCCGGGTAGCGGACGGTTACAGACGTAGCTGGGCCAGTGATCGTCCAGATCGGCAACGCGTCCACGTCACCGAGGATGGTGACGCTGGCCTCGCCTAGCGTCCTGTCAGGGCTCACCGTCTCGTACGGGTTTAGGTAGTCGCGGGGGGCGGCGTAACCAAATTCAAGCTCAACGACCGTATCGCCGCGCCACCACGGCTCGCACAGTAGCTGAATGACAAGAAGGTCGTAGACGGCACCCTGAAGCGCTTGGTCTTCCCAGTCCAGGCCTGACAGGTAGACCCCGGAGATCTCGCGCCACGTGCCGTCGGGCCGCGTGATGCGAAGCGTCCCTGGCTGCGGGATACCGGCCGATGGGGTCGTCTGAGTGAACGCACGAGTCACTCTGCGCCTGAGAGTCAGGAACTCCGTCGGCGTTGGTGCGTAGATCATCAGCGGCAGCGTGATGATGCGTTCGTCCGCCCGGGACCAACGGACCTGAGATCCGCCGGCGGGTAGCGGGATTCGGGTGACCTCACGAGGAACCGCACCGAATCCCGCTACCCCGTCGCCGCGAATCATGATGCCCGTTTCCGAACCCTGGTCCATAAGATCGAGGGTCGTCCCGTCCGGAGCTGTCCACGTAGCGCCGATAGCGAAAGCGCTACTAGGCGGCGGCTCTGGCGTAGTCGGTGGTTGGGTAGGTTCCGGAACGGAACGAGGAACGAGCAAAGGCATTTATCTAGGCCTCCTAACCCTCGCACGCAATCTCTGGCCGTAGATGATCGGGCCGATGGTGCGCTCGTTGATGTCAAGGTTGCGACCGTTGAAGATGTACGTATCGCCACCGCCAACAGCCGCCGCGCCCAGCTTGTAGCGTTCGAGGTTGCGGAGATCGAGTCCCCCACTCATACCCGGGATGTCCCGAGTAATCGACACTAGCGTCCGGCGTAGGTCAGCGGCTCGCTCCTCGATACCTCGAATAAGGCCGGTCATGATGGCCTTGCCGGCCGGTTCAAGCAGCTTAAGGTCGACGGGGAGCGGTCCCTTAACCTTGGGGATCATGTCCGTGACGCTCTTAAGCTTGCTGCGGAGCGCTCCGATCATGTTTTCAATTCCTCGGATGAGCCCTCGGATGATAGATCGTCCGGCCTCGAACAGCACACCGCTCAGGTCACCGACCGCCGATTTGATCCTGCCGGGAAGCCCCCGCAGGACGCCAAGCAATCCGTCAATGGCGCTCCTGAGCGCAGCCTTAATTGAGTTCCATGCGTTCGACGTCGCGGTCTTGGCGGTGTTCCACGCGCTACGGATGCGCTCGACCGCCCCGGACGCCGCGCTAGAAATGGCGGAGCGGATAGAGTTCCACGCGGACGATGTAACTTGCTTAGCGCTGGAGAACGAGCTACGGAAGAACGATACAACAGAGTTAAGTCCGGAGCTTACCGCACTTTTTACCGAGTTAAGCGCAGAGGTGAACGCGGCCTTGATCGAGTTCCACGTAGATTTGGCGATGGAAAGCGCCTTAGCGAAGAAATTAGCCCAGAACTGAATGGTCGCGTTAATGCTGCTCTGGAAGTTACTCTTGATTCCAGCCCACAGCTTAGTGATCAGGATCGTGATCCGCGTACCAAGCGCACCCACGATGGACGTGATTGCCTCGACGGCGCTGTTAAACGTCTCCTTAATAATGTTGAAGCCGTTCTTCACAACGCCAACAATGGCCGTGAGCGCGCCGCTGAAGATTTGCTTGATACCGCTCCAAGCCGTGTCCCAGTCTAGCGTAAAGATACCAACAAAGACCTTAATTACGCCGCTTAGAACCTCAAGCCCGCCCTTAACGGCCTCAACGATGCCTTTAAGGGCCGATACAACCACCGGCGCCATGCGCTCAACGATCCATTTAGCGATCGGGGCTAGCGCGTCCAGTAGTTTAACGAGGTTCGGGGCAACCTCGTTTGCGACGATTAGGCCGATCTGACGAAACGCCGGAGCTAGGATCTGAACAACTTGCCGAGCAAGGCTCATAATCGGGGGCAAAATGGCCCCGATAAAACGGCCGATAGCGGCGGCCACCTTGGCGACGGCGGGAGCGACTCGACCAAATGCGCTCAGGATTGAGCTAGCCAGCGGAAGCAGAGTCCGGCCGAGCCCGACCAGCGTAGGTAGTAGCGTGGAGCGCGCCGTGTTACTGACCGATGACAGGGCTGGGAGTATCCTGTCAAGGACCTGGCGCACCTTGTTACCGGCGTTCACGAACACAACGAACGGCCCACCGCCACTGGCGGTGAATCCTTGGAACCCACGGATGAATGCCTGAACGTACGGAAGCGCTGCCTGGAATGCTGCGCCTATCCGCTTGCTCACCGCGTCAACGAACGGGCCGACCTTCGCCGTGGCGTTGTCAATGAGGGTGATCATCCCGTTGAAGACGGTCTTTAGGTGCGGGAATACGCCGGACAGGAGCGCCGCTCCGAACCTGGCTAGGGCCGCGCCGACGTTAGCGAAAGCACCTCGCGTCGTCTCTCCGGACTCCAAGGCCGCACCGGCCATGTTTTCCTCAATGACCTTGCGAAATTCCTTAAAGTCAACCTCCCCTTCCTCAACCATCTTGCGGGCTTCGAGGGCGGTCACCCCGAACTCTTTACCCAGCATCTGGAGGATCGGGATTCCTCGGTCAGAGAGACGGTTGACTTCCTCCATCGTCAACCGGTTACCGGCCGCAACCTGGTTGAAGATAGAGCCCATGTCACCTAGTGAGGTACCCGCTATGGTGGCCGCGTCGGCAACGAGCTTGAGTGTTTTCTCTAACTCCTGCCCCGGCTTGACGCCAGCGGCCACGACGCTAGCGGCGATAGTAGCCGCTTCGTCTAGGCCGAACGCTGTGCCCCGTACAGCGTTCAGCGCGTTGGTCATGATTGTTTCAACCGTCTTTGCGCTGTGGCCTAGACCTGTGAGCTTTGACTGAGCGTCCTCGATCGCGGTTAAACGACTGAAGCCCTTTTGCAGGGCTACGCCTAGAACACCGATAGCGGCGGCGGTGACTGCTAGACCGCCCTTTTTCAGACCCGCGCCAATAGCGGCGGCAGCGGCGACACCGCCAGCTCGGCCGCCCTTCTTCGAGCCTCCGACTATGATTCCGCCTAGCTCGTTCTCAATCCGCTTTTTGCCGCCCCTGAACGACGGGATAAGGGTGACGAATGCCTTAGCGACTTCGGTCCCTTCCGCCATTCGTCACCTCCCTAGACTTGGTGCCCTCGCGCAGCGAGAGCCTTACGTATTTCCATCTGAGAAGCATTAGGCCGTTTCGACCTTTCGCCTTCCGTCCGCTTGCTGAACGGCCTCGGGTACGGCTTAATCTGGCCACGCGATTTTTCCTCGGTGTTGGCCGCAACGAGCAAGTCAAACGTGTCCGCGAGGATAGCCGACTCATACGTCCACGGATGACGCATGCCAGAGACGGCTGCGGCCACGTGCGACGAAGGATCCTTGAAAAGCTCCTGAGTAAGCTGCCACGCCTCGTGCCACGTCAGCGTCCCGTCAAAGACGCTTCGAAGCGGGAGGCCAAATCGCGTGCGCCAGTCATAGATAAACGCTGCCTCATGCTCTTCAATAAGCATGAGGAGCGTGATTATTCCCCCAGGCCCGCTCCGGAGTGCTCCTGCCAGCGCTTGAAGACCTCGCCGAACTCGGCAAGAGGCATCTCGTCCAAAGCCGACAGTGCGTCCTCGTCCGCCACCGCCTCAATGATCGTGAACATGGCCTCCAGCTCGTTGTCCATCCGAGCCACCTTGCGGAAGACACCGGCCGGAATCTCGGTCGCGGGGAGCAGGGAGTACGTAGCGCCGTTCCAGTCAAACTCGAAAAGCTCCCGAGTAGCCTCTCGCTCGGTCGCGGTTCCACGGAGAGCGGACTTGCGGGAATTCGACATTTGGTTTCCTCCTGTGTGCGGTCAGGACGTGCGGGAAGCGAGGGAGAGGGACCGGTGCCCGCACATTCACCGGTCCCCCTGAGACTTAGCTACCGGTACCGGCCAAGGCCGAGTACCATTTCTTAGCCGTGTAACCCAGCGTCGACGGGTAGCCGGTAATCGTCACCTCGTAGCCGACAGCACCGCCAGACGTCAGCGTCTGCTCACCAGTCTCGGTAAGCTCGCCTTCTGGAATGTAAAGGCGAACAACCTTGTCACCGTCGATGTAGTCAATGACAAACGAGCGACGCCCGCCAGAGTTGGCAGGGTTAATCTCGATCGAACCGTCCGGGGCAACCTCGGCACCGTAGTACAGCGCGAGGCTGTTAGGGTTGGTCTCGATCATCGTAAACGAAACGGTCATGCTGGACTCGGTAGTAACCGTCCGCACAACCTCGGCGTTCTGCCACGCGATAATGTTGGTCGTTGAGCGCTCACGCGCCTCGGTAATTCCGTCCTCGGAAATGTAGCCGACGTCCCGCCAGTTCTCGGAAAGCGGGGTGTCTGCGTCAACCGGCGCGGGCTCCGAGGTTTCCGCATAGGCGACGATGCCGGTAACGGCAACGTCAACAAGGCTCGAATCAGCCATAAGATGTTCCCCTGACAGTAAGCTCAACTGTGAAAAATCTGACCGGATGGCGCGACGCTTCGAGAATGCGAGACGGCCCAGCGATTTCGACGTGCCGCCGGACCGGTCCCTCTCCGACAGACGCTGCAAGAAGAGCGCGCACCATCTGAGTTAGATCCGATACTTCTTCGTCGGACGGGGCGAAGACGCGGACGCCCAGGCGGGCAACCTCGCGGGCTACGTCCAGCCGCTGGCCACCGTCGCGGCGGACTATCACCATTCGCGGCGCTCGCGTCGTCGGGACCTCGTTCGACACGTAGACATCGGCCGTGTATGGCTCGGAGATCTGCCCAAGACGCTCGGACAGGTACTGACACGCCCAAGCCTCAGCGTCGGGGAAGATGACAAGCTCTGCCACTTGCTACCTCCCCGCCGCGTCGAGTGCCTTCGTCAGGTTTCCGGTCCCGGCCTCCAGCGCCAGGGAGTAGTCCACGTCAGCGATCACCCGAGCTACGGCGCGGTCGGTGTGCTCCGTAAACGACCTGATCGAGTCGCGGTAAGAGCCGCTGCGGACCGGGGCCGTGGCCTTGGCCTGCGTCTCGACCTTCTTTGCGAGATCGAGTAGGTGATTCTCAACTCCCTTAGAATTCAGGAGTGACTTGACGCCCGGGCTATTCAGCTTCACCTTCACCTTGGCCACGGCTCATCCCTCCCAGCGTTTGACGTTCACAACCACGCCGCGAGGAAACGCGCTGTAGGGACTACGCCAGTCTCCAGGATCCCCGTCTACCTCGTAGACGATTCCACGGACAACGATTCTGTCGTGAGGGCCCACAGAGACGCCCGGGGGCATGTAGATCGACAGCCCCTCGTAGACAGAAGCTCTCGCGATTTGGTCAGGCTCCTCGGAGGTTCGAGGGGCGATAGCGCAACCGTGAACCTGCGTCCCAGGCTCCGGCCACTCGTAAATAGGCTTTCCGTAGCGGTCAGCTCCTGTCTGCGTCCTAGCCAGGATGGTTACCGTCTCCCCGATCATTACACCTCCCAGAGCGGCGGATCCTTAGGGAGACGAGTCCCGGTCGGGAACGGCAGCGGGTCTGTATAGGCGCTCGGAGTCGTAATAGTCCCGATACCGAGCTTCCCAGCGGCGCGCCTCACGATCTTCTTTTCCGGTTCGGTGAGGTATACACCGGTTTCGCCACGCGGCAGCGTGTACATGAACGGGCCCGTTTGCTCCGACTGAAAACCGTTCGGATTCATGTACTCGCGGCGGGCGGCCTTTAGCGTGACCGTGACAACCGCTGGCGGGGCTGTGACGTTCCCTTCCTCGTCCACCCATGACTTGCCAGCCTCCGACCGAACGAGAGCGGAGGCATCCTCCAACGCAGCCTCGGCGCGGACTCGGTCCGCCCCCTGCAAGGATCCGGGGGCAAGACCGAGCCGCTTCTCAAAGGCTGCAATGGAGGCGAGCGGCGGCAGCTCGTCCATTAGCTCACCTCCATTGCCCTAGGGGAATCGTCAGGAGCCGTCCTCAGGAACCAGAACGCGGATAGCCGGGGTAACCTCAGAGCCGTCGTCCTGGCGAACGACAGTCATGGCCTGAGTGCCGATGATCGTCGAAACGACGGAGCGGTCAGCCAGAAGCGAGGAGTCGTAGTCGCGGATGTACCGCATCGCGAAGCCGTCGCCGGAAACCGACGCGCCGAACGCGACACCCTCAGGAACGCGAGGAGCGCGAACCGCCAGAGTGAAAGCGTCGCGATGGTAGAAAATCATCTCGTTTTCGTCAAGCCGGTTGCACTCAATCACGGTGAACCCGTGGAGCCGGCCGACAGTCGCGTCGGCAAGAGCGTCGTCACTGCCGCTCTCCGCGACGCTGCGGAGGGCCTGCGAGTTGAGCAGGTCAGCGTAAACTCCAGTACCGACCGCCGCGTACAGGTTGCTAGCGGGGACGCGCAGGTCACGAAGCTCCTTGCGAGCCGCGACAAACGTCTTGTGCGGATTCTCAGCGTCGTACGTGTTGCTAAGGTAATCGTCCTCAGTGAGGCTCTGCATCTCGGCCACAACCGCGTTCTCACAACCCTCGGCAACGGCGGTGATCTGCGGAGCCAGCACCTGGCGAGAGAAGTCCTCCAGGTTGAGCGTCAGGTCCTCGTCCGAGACGTCGATAGCGCTGTAAATCATCTTGTCCAGCGACACCGGAACGACAGTCTCAGAGAACCTGTCAGTGGTGATGCCGGAGCCGTAAGAGACGTTCTTCCCACGAAGCTCCTGCTCCCGAGCGGTCAGCGTCGCAGGCTTCCGGACGTTAACCGAGAAACCAACGCCACCGGTAAACTCGGCCTCGTAGTCACGGTTAACAGTGCGGGACAGAACAAGGTCACCACGAACAAGCGACAGCGCAACTCGGGCGATCTGCTCAGGAGTGTATGGGCTGTTGGTGTTAGCCATTTTGGCGTGAGTGTCCTTTCACGGAGGATAAACTAGAGCCGCTTGCGGATCTTGGCGGCGATGGCCTCGGGATCGAAATCAGGAGCCGCCTCGGAGCCCTCGCCGGGGACAAGCTTCGGCTTCGGCTTTCCCGGAACCGCCGGCGTGGGTCCTAGCTTTTCCGCAAGCTTGGCAACCTTCGCCTTAATTTCCTCCTCTGACCCTCCGCTTACGAACTCGGACAAATCCTCAGACAAGCCGTGCTCGCGGAGTGCAGAGGCGATAAACGATTGAGTCTTAAGCTGCGCAAGCTCCTTTTCGGCCTTCTCGGCGCGCTCCCGAAGCTGCGCAAGCTCAGACTTCCCAACTTCCTCACGCTCGCTGAGCGCCTTCTTAAGCTCAGCCAGCTCACGCTTAAGCTCGTCCTTTTCGCTACGCAGATTCGCAACGAGCTTCGCAGCGCGCTCAGGATCAAACTCACCATCCCACTTCGGAGCCTTGTCCTCAGCGGGGGTCTCGACGATCTCAGAGGAAGCGGTTTCGCCCGGAGCCTCGGCAGTGTCCGGACTAGTCACGGCACTGTCGACGTCGTTCTCGGGCATAGGTGTATCCATCCGGCCATCGGCCATCGGTCCATCCTCCTGGGACGGTTTGTGAGTAGGCACCTGTCCTACTCAGCGGATTGTGCGGACTTTCTTTGCGCGTAAACTGCGCGGCGGAACGCGTTAATCGCGTCCTGCCCCTTGTGACCCTCAGTCGAGTCCTTCCAAAGCTGTTCCCATTTCTTCGATTGCTCTGGAAGCAAGTGGTCAGGGTCGTAAACCGGCTCCACCGAACAGCCACAGTTGCGGTGAGCCTCGAAACCGACAGTGTCTTCCTTGTAGACAGCTCCTCGGCTAGCGAGCATGGCGCAAAAGGCGCACGGGTCAGCGTCGGTAATGCGCGCCCATCCGATCGCTTCCCGATCCTCGCGAACTGTCTCTATAATCGTGTCTCGGCCGCCTTGCAGGACGATCCGGGTCACTTCGCCCAGCGTCGCCTCTAGCGCCTTTTGAGCAGCTTCCTCTGGCGGCAAGCCGTCACGCGTTGCGACTTTGGTCGTGATCGGACCGGTGACGAGGAGCGTCGTAAGAGCCTGGCGCCTGGCCAGATCATCTAGGATTTTGACGTCCACGTCACTAGTAAGACCCTCCGCCCTGCGGAAGGCTCGAATGTATTCGGCCGCCAGGAATGCCGAGCGTTGCTTATGGCTAGCCAGGAGCGTTGTCATTACCTCTGCGTAGCGTGGAAACGTAGCGTCCAGCTCTCTCGGATCCAAGAGAGGCCATACAGCTAGCGTGTCCCGCAGCGCTTCTCGGGTGATGTTCAGTTGCGCGATCCTATGCGCCTCGGTTAGTTGGGTGCCTGCAAGCGTCTTAGCCACGTCAGGCCCCCGTTCCGCCCGGCTCCGTCTCCTGAGTCAGCTCTAGGGTCGGTTGCGACTGACGAGTCAGGGCCTCAGCGAGAGCGGCTAGACCGTCGGCGCTACGAGCCGCTTCCCGCCAGCGCTGGACGTCCTGCTCAGTGACCCCCGGAATCCGGCTCCAAAGCTCCTCAACGGGGATCATGAGCATTTGAGCCATCTTCCCAAGCGCGTCCACTGTCTGTGCCAGCGAGCGGGCCTCTGTGTCACGCCAGCGCACTTGAGCGGACATGTCAGACGCGCCGCGCATGTCTCCAGCGGCGAGCGAGGCGAGGCGGAACATCTGTTCCCACGACTCACCAAACAGCGTCTCGTACTCGTTGATTTTGCGCTGCGTGGTATCCGTGGCAGCGGCAAGCGCCTCAGCGGAAAGGTTCACCAGATCGCCCATGAGCACCATAGGCGAAATCTGCGAAACGCTGGCCAGCGTCTTAACCGTGGACGTGTACGAGTCCAAGTGCCCCCGAACGTCAGTCTGGCCAAATTCGCCAAACTTAGCGTCGGGGTTATCAGTCACCCACAACCTGTCGACAGCGGCTTTGAACGGCTCGACCGGCCGTCCGTAGTTTGGGTTAGGTGAGCCGTCGGGAAGCGTCTCTTCCTCGTCAACTGGGATCACCAGTCCTGCCGCCCACCGCTGGCGGAATGCTCCATACTGCAAGGCGATCATCAGCGTGAAGACAATCTCATTGATCCTGTCCTGAATTCGGATCAACGGAGCCACCACGCCGACAGCATCTCCGTCCAACCGGTCACGGAATCGCACGAGCGGGGTAACGCCTAGCCGGTGGTACTCGACGCTGGAAACTGTCGTGTCAGCGTTGCCCGTGGGCTTCACGATCCGGTAAACGGCTTCCTTGTCCAGAAGGTCGTAAAGCCGCGAGCCGTCCATGGCTCGTCCACGGTCAATAATCCCGTACTCTGGCCAGTCCGCGTCGTCATCCTCGTAGAAGCCGAGACATTTGGTTGCGGGAATTGGCCGGATAACCGGGTAAGGCTTTCCCGGAAGGACGAGCACGTAAGACGTTCCGTACTCCAACGCTCCGCGATGCGCCACGACCTGCCGGGCGTCCATGCCGTTCGCTTGCCAGTACTCCCACGCGGGAGAGTTTTCGTTGGTGTTGGCGGGGCGGTATCCGTCAACGAACAGACCCTTGGCGAACGTGTCTGGGATCAGCGGGAGCCAGTTCGTAATGGACTTCTCCGCCAGCCTCTTATACTCGACCTTCGCCCCCTTGGGCATGTAAGGAAGGTCATGGTCGCCGCGAAGGTAGCGCTGGATCTTGCCGATAAGCGCGTCCGGCATTAGTCGAGAATTGTGCTTATCGATTAGATCATTCGCCAGGCGCACCGCGTCGGCAGAAGACATAGGCATGTTGAATGCTCCTCTTAGAAACCAACGAGGCGACCGACTCGGCCGCGCCTCTTGGACAAAACTCCCTCAGCCAAAACCTTTGTCCGCGCCATTCGAGCCAGAAGCATTGCCGCGAGCGCGTCAACCTTTTTCGTTGACTCTCTCGTCTCCTTCCCGAAGGACATTCCCCAACGGTTAGGTCGACGGCGCGCGTTCAAAACATGGCGACGTAGCCTCGGGTCCCCGTTGTGCGGAAGCTCACCGTCAACGATCGCCCGGTTTAGCGCCTCGGTAGCTCGCACTGTCTCCGCCTGATGAGCGCGCATGTCCCACGCGATTGCATGACGCGTCGTGGCCTTCACCAGTAGCCGCTCGGCGTACTCGTCACGCCACATGTCCACGTCGGTTTCCCAGTAGGCGACGTCAGAGAAAAACGCAACCACGTCTAACGTCGCAAAGGCGTGGTCTACCGTGTCCCGAACTTCCGACTTGTCTACTATCCATCCGTTCCCCTGTGGCCCTGCCGGCTTTTCCCAGAGTCCGAGGAGGAACGGCGCTCCGTCCGAGACGCGCATGGCCACGAGCGCGGACGAGTCGTCAGTGAGACCCCCGTCGAATCCCAGCGTCACTGTGTCGCCGTCACGCCATTTGCCAGGGGTGGCGAACTTAAGCGGCGGAAGATCCGGATTCTCGTTCGCGTCCCACTCGTGCGGAGCCACCCACGAGTCAGCGGCCGCGACGATTTGGTTCAGGTAGAATCGGCGAGATTCCTCTGGCGGAGTCGAAGGGTCGTAAACCTCTTCACGGATGCGCTCTAGGTCGACCCAGTGCGCGTCTCCGTAGGCTGCCTTTAGCCCTTCCATCAGCCGCTCGGGGTCCGAGAGGTCGATGTCAGACGGAGCCTCACGGGAGTCGTACAGCAATCCAGCGGCCCGCGTTCGTCCCTCCTGAATCGCTAGGTAATCCTGATACGAGGCCTCCGCAACGCTCTCCTCGCCGGGGGCGTGCGCGTTCGTAGTCTCGATCGAGCGCGCCGAGCCGTCGCGAGCCTTCGCGAGGTTCCGTCGAATGACCCGAGCGAGCTTCCATCCTCCGTTGCTCTCGGTCCAGTGGTGCGTCTCGTCCAAGACAGCGAACGAGGGACGAGCGCCTTCCTGCGTGCTGGACGACGCGGTGATTGGGACAAGCCGGCCACCGCCCGGTGTGTAGATCCGCGTAAGGCCGACGTCCAGGTCCACGACGTCAAGGAGCGGGGCATTCTCCAGCATCGAGAGA
>Ga0310841_100246_pt1 | contig 41031 bp, 38 predicted proteins | sample SM_ome_9_FD_201311 | JGI IMG/M metagenome (GOLD analysis project Ga0310841, IMG submission 201311) | Sorghum-adapted microbial communities enriched on stacked mutant (SM) sorghum from Joint BioEnergy Institute, Emeryville, California... ...
ACGTACTTTGATGCCTTAATCAATAAGGACGTGGATGTGACCGAACAGCAGCAAATTCAAAAAATGTTAGCTGCGCATTCCATTTTATTCTCGATGATGGGGGTTCCGGCTCTGTATTATCACTCGTTGCTTGGTTCTCGCAACGATTACCACGGCCTTGCCGAGTCAGGCATTCACCGTCGGATCAACCGCGAAAAACTTCCGTATGCCCGAATTATCGACGAATTGGCCAACAATGAGCGGCGAAACGCCATCTTTAACGGGCTGAAACAAATGGTCGAGATTCGCCGCCAACAATCAGCGTTTTCTCCATATGCCCCGCAAACCGTTCTTGAATTGGATGATCGTGTATTTGGGCTAAAACGGGAGAATGAGAAGACGAAGGAAGTTGTGTATTGTGTCGTCAATGTGACCCCCGACGATGTCACCATCGAGACAGATATCAGCGGGGAGGATTTGTTCACAGGGAAAAAAGTGTACAAGTCTCTCGCTTTGTCGCCATACCAATACGTATGGGTCAAGATGGATCGATGATTACTCGCAGTCGGTTGGAAAGAGCGGGGAACTGGATTCCTTATAGAAAAAGTGACCCGTTACGGAGTTTGACCAATCGTTTCAAGGAAGCTTTATCATCAGCTTCCCATGATCCAAATCGGTCGGGTGTGTATATGGTATGTAGTGTAAAAAGGGTGTCTCGCTGTTTTTGAGACACCCTCTAAGCATTGAATAGAGCATCGAGGACCTCTTCCAAATGAGGGGGATCATCATCCCATTCGATTAACATGGTATCTTCATCGTAAGCAGGTTCATAACCTATGATGACTTTAGAAATATCGTATTTCATCTTCAAATTCATTAAATAATCCACTAACTTTGCAAATCTTAATTTCACCTCATTTTTGTCAGCAACGAATAGTTCACTTTCAGGAAAGTTAAAGACAATATCGCCATATTCCTCGTCAAAAGAAAAAACAATGACTACATTTTTTAGCGAAATTCCTAACGGCAGTTGTTCCAGAACAACATGACCGGTTCCTTTCGGTGATAGTAACTCTTTTATGTTTTTTACTTCAGAAAATTCGATGTCGCGTTGTAAATTTGGATCATAAAAATGTGATGATTGAATGTGTAGTTTTGTCAACTGGAGTTCTTCATAGATGAGAGCTTCAAGTTTTTCTTTCTTAAAAATCGGATAATATAATTTCTACATTCTCCATTACCATTTCCCCTTTATTGGTCAATAAACCCTTTAAATGTTCCGCCAAGATTTGAACGCACTCCCCGTCCATCAGCAAGCTTTTTCTCTAGGAATTCGTTTACCCTATGAAATTCTCCTGGGGCATCTAGTATTTCCTAAAGATGTTTGATTGCCATTTGATTCATCTGTTCAGGTCCCTCTTTTACTTTTCCTAAAATCTTCTTGCATGTTTCTGCAAAGCATGGGCTACTATCGTTTCCCCACCTTTTCTATCCACGGTAGTTGTCTCTATGATTTTAGTCTTATCAACTTTAACAAAATGACTAGAACCCTTTTCTATGATCTCCTCCCCAACCTTCTTAATCTTAGGGAGAGATGTATTTTTCCCTTCATTGATCCCTATCTTGGATGTCCGGCTAACTCCCGCATACGCTGGTTGCCATGCGACGGATGCGACACTTTCCACGAACTCATTCCATTGTTTCCTGAACAGGCGGATGGTTTCCGTCAACGGTGCTTTGATGACTTGATGGTAAATCGTTTGGAAGATTTACCATCGCGCATGACATGTTTCACTTTCGACAGGGGAGAAGTGGTGTGGAGCACCTTCGCTCCCTTGGTCGCTGCTTTTCCTGCCATGCCGACTCCTTTTGCGGGAGGAGCAATCGACGCAATCAATATTCCTCCTGCCAACAGCCGATCACCAAACGATAGGCGCTCTCCAATGACTGGGTCGTACTCCCCGAATATGTGTTGCAAGTCGTACCAACCAATCAGGTCTAAGTGGAATTCCTTCATGTTATCGGACGACGTTTGGTCTGCTTGACGCATCGCTGCGGTGGTGCGATACAATAGCTCTTTCTTCATAACGCTGCAGCCAATAAACGAGTTCGTCCCGCAGCGCTTTGATGGCAGGAGTGCTGACGCCAGGAAGGTTCATGGCGTGAGAAGAAAGTTCCCACGACAGCGTCGTCCGCGTGCGTCTTCCGCATCAGAAATATGCTTCGCCACCGTTTCTAATTCATCTGGCTTCAACTGAATCATTGCTTGCACTGCTCCTTCATGGTCGCGGTCTCACCGTTCATCCGCCGAATGCCTTCCTTCGCCAGCTCCTTTGCCCTCCATTTCTTTGGATCCGCTCAGCATGTTGTCTCATCTCTCTACTCATGATTACCATAAATAGTATCAAAGTCCAAAATCATATAGATTGTTATTTTGATACCATTTATTGGCTAGTTCCCTGGTTATATTTCCTGCTGTTTTCACAAAGTCCTTGGTTAGAATCAATGTGCCAACAAACCATTCACCTAGTCGGGGCATTCGCTCGTTTGGCTCATAGCGGGCACCTTCACAAAAGCGTTTTTGTTTGCTTTCTGCTTGTAGAACAAGCAGGCGGAGAGCAGGACATTGTTTGAGAAAAAAATGATTGGTTTGTAAAATCAGAGAAAGGTAGAGTTGTGGTTTCGTTCATGGATAGAAAAAGTGGAGCGTGATGAGGATAGAGAACATCGCTCGTCATTGTTGATATTGAAGGGTGCAGTCCTCCGATCAATGGTAAGCGGGGAGTCGCGCTTTTGACGCGTTTTGCAGTGTTCAGGTGTTCGCTGTAAAAACCGAACGACTGAGACTGGCTGTTGCCTGGCTTTCTCTTGTACCAGCTTCGATGGAAAAGTGATAGGCTCTTTGATGCTATTGGATGAGTGGTTGATCGTTGTCCATTTCTTTTACCAAGTCAGCGACGGGTATTTGAGGAGAAGAATCGAATGGTCTTTGAGAAGAAATACGACGGTGTCGATGCGTCGTTTGGAAGCAGTGGTTTTATCAGTGGAAGTCCGTAATGTATACATCGGGCTCTTGATTCTGTCACAATGCGCTGAGCGATTTGAGCAAAATGTCTTTGGTATGGTACCAAAAATCCCGACCGCCATCGTCTCAATTTCTACCGCTTGCTGGATCGGTTGTCATCTGCTATCACGATTAGAAACACGAGGTCCGTTCGCTAGAGACGAATGGCGGCCTTATGAATATTGAAACTTCGTTAAAAGAAGACTTCCCGCGTAGGCGATTAGGTGCTTTCGGTTGTCCTCACGGCCGGATGAACACTTCCGTTCCGTTTGGGACGATGGAAGCGAGTTCGAGCACGTCTTTGTTGTGCATGCGGATGCACCCTCTCGATACGTATTTACCGATGGAGGACGGGTCGTTCGTACCGTGAATGCCATAATGGATTTTAGATAAGCTGAGCCACATCGCGCCGAACGGACCGCCCGGGTTGGGTTGGCGGTTGACGATGACAAAATCACCGACAGGCGTGGCGGTAACCATTTTGCCGACACCGACGGGGTAGGTGCGGATCGTTCTTCCTCTATCTTTCAATATGAGTTGTCGGCGGCTGATAGATATATGGATTGTGTACGGAATCGATCCTTTTGCCGGAAGGTGAGGGATGATGATCTCTTGTCCAGGGAAGATGATGGATGAGGCGGTGAGACCGTTGGCGCGAAGCAGCGCCTCCACTGATGTGCGGTAGTCTCTGGCGATGGAAGAGATCGTTTCCCCGCGTTTGACAATATGTTTGTACATGGGCTGTCACTCCTTTGTTCGCTCGACGGAGAAACCCGTTCGGGTGCATGATACATTAATGTATGAGAAAATCCTAGAAAGGTTGCCAAACGAATGAGGAAACCGTTCTCTTCGCTAGAGTAGTGGTGAAAATCCGTTTTTTTCCTTCCATCGATCGTTCTTGAACAAAAAGAAACATAGCGAATGAATGAAGAGAGCGATAACGATCACCAGGCGGTGATGCGCTTCGCTCGTATATGTGGATGTTTTGAGTGGAAAAAAATGATGCTGGCTTCCCTTCAAGACCGTATGGAGTAGTAAAAGCTCATGACGAATCGTAAGGGAATAAGATGCTCCATTTCCCGTTCTCCTTGGCGACAAATACGTCTTGATGGAGTTCAAACACGCCAAAAGTGCTATGGAATGTCTGGATGACACGGATACGGTAGACATCTTGTAACGGTTTGTGTTCACCTGACATCGACCACGAAGCCAAGTGTTCCGCCTCGTCAAGGCGGTACTCAAACGTCTCGACGTCGAAGTCTTGCATAAAGACATGGGCGCGGCGTTGGATGTAAACATCTTTTGGAAATTTCTTTTTCATTTGTGGATGAAACAGTTCCCACGAGCTGCCGAAGTCCCCCGCCTGTTCGTAGCGGTAAAATGCCTTAACAACTTGTTTGGCTTCATGGCGTTCGTTGGATAGAAACAATGACAGCACAACAGCGAGCAAGGCGACGGCGGTAAGGATGGTTACTCCCGTCTGTGCGGAGATCGTTTTTTGGCGGTAGCGTGGAACCATCGGTTTTCTCTCCTCTCTACTATTACCATATGCCGAGTCGGCGGCGGATATGGGTTGTTTGGCTGTTTTTGGAGAAGCGGGGAACGGTTTGGTTAGTTGCGGCTGTATTTTTAGTCAAAAAATCGATTCGGATGTAGTAAAATAAATGGAAGAAGTAATGGTGGAACAAAAAGCGTCCGCACCCTTATGACGAGGGGGCGTTCGCAAGCATGAGGGTGGATAGACGGAGCGTAAATCGGCTCCGTTTTTCCTTTGGCATTCCACCGAGAACACAGCTCTAGGAGAGGTCGAGGGTGATGCGGAAATCATACATTTATGCGCTGCTGGTTGGGATCATGGTCGCTTGGGGATTGAACGTGACGGCGTTGAAAATTCTTGTTGAGCACTTTTCCCCGGTGACCTTGACGGCGCTAAGGATTTTCACGGCTGGTGTAGTCGTGCTTTTGTTTTTATGGGGGATTGGACGGCTTGGAAAAGTCGGCTGGAAAGAAGCGAAACAGATCGGCTTGGCCGCTATGTTTAGTGTCGTTGCTCACCACTTTTTCCTTGCAGTGGGGCTGACGAGAACGACGGCGGTCAATGCGGGTCTAGTTTTAGGGATGGTGCCGCTTGTCACGGCGCTGTTGGCGATGGTGTTTTTAGGCCAGCGCCCGACGATGTTTCGGCTCCTTGGCATCGCGCTCGGGTTTTTTGGCGTTATGTTTGTCGTTGCGAACGGCAACGGCGGCCTTGGTCATTTGTCGGTCGGCGATGTATACGTGTTTTTGGCCGTCTTGGCGCAAGGGATTAGCTTTATTATGATCAAAAAGGCGACGGTCGACGCGCGCGTCATGACGGGGTGGATGCTTATCTTTGGGTCGCTTTGGCTGTTTGTCCTAGGTTTGGTGCTTGAGCCCCGTGGGTTGTCCAGTTTGAAGGAGGGCACACCGTTGCTTTGGACGATTTTCCTCGCTTCGGCCGTCGTGGCGACAGCGCTGGGCCATATGTTTTACAACCAAGCCGTTCAACATCTCGGTCCGGCTGAGTCGGCGGTGTTTATCAACCTCAATCCGTTCTTTTCGCTGCTTGGGGCGCATTGGTTGCTCGACGAGCCCGTTTCGTGGGCGCAAGGGCTAGGCTTTGTGCTGATCGTGGCAGGTGTCGTTCTCGGCAGCGGAGGAATGGATGACGTAAGCGCCCGCTTTCGCCGTACGAATGTCGCGACAAGAGGCGGGAGAAAGGCGGGGATGTGGTAACGCGTTCTCCCGCTTCGGTGTAATGTGTTCAGAGGGAAAAGCAACAAGAATGGATGCGAGGGTCATGGAGTAGAAAAGGGGTTGTCGCCTTTTGAACGGGGGCGACTTTTTTGTGCCATAGGCAGGGGGCTTCATGAGAGCGACGGGGAAATACGATAGTGACCACTCACAATCAGTCGTTTTGCGGAATTTATGTTTCTCTTTCGCCCAGATACGCATGAGCATATCGATTTTATGCATTTGAGGACGTGCAGAATAAGAAAAACGGTAAATGGTGATGAAAGGAATAGCAAACGATTCATGAATTGACGGGATTGCCTGTGAATGGATGAAATCCGACGCCTGCAACTGAGGAGGAGTGAATCGCTAACGTTCGGCAAACCGGCAGGGCCAAAGAGAGCCCCGCCCTAACGCTTTGGTTTCGCCGCTGTCGATTCCCGTTTGATGAGTTTCGTCGATAATAACACTTCCTGAAATGGTTCGTCCGGATTGTCCCACCGCCACCGTAACAATTCCACGGCTCGTTTGCCGTATCGCTTCAGATCGATGTCGACGGTTGTAATTTTCGGCGTGGCGATTTGCGATAGTTGTCCGTTATCAAAGCTACAGACGGAGACATCGCCAGGTACGTTCAGGCCGTATTGTTGGAGGCTGGTGCTGACGAAAAAGCCTAATCCGTCATTGACGCAAAACCAGGCGGTTGGTTGCTGCTTTAGCTCTCGTATGTAGTTGGCGATCGCTGTTTCGTCCTCTTGTGCGTGGCAAAATATCCATTCCTCGTTCGGTTTCACCCCGTAATCTTTCAACGCCAATAAATACCCTTCATACCGTTCTTGATAGCTCGGTGAATAGTGAATGTCGCCGACAAACGCAATATCGGTATGGTTTAGCTCCAACAAATGCTGGACAGCGATGTAGGCGCCGAATCGATTGTTCGTCAGCACCGCATCAGCGGAAATGTTCGGATGATGGTGGTCGACAAGGACGGTCGGGATACCGGTTGAGACCACTTTTTGGATGTATTCGGTGCTGATATGAGAAAGAATGATGACGCCGTCAACGAGCTTTTCCTCGATGAACGAAGGCAACAGACGTTGTTGTTTTTGTTGCTCGTTGACCGACTGAATGTGTAGCTTCATGCCATGTGATAGCGCTTCCTGTTCGATGCTCAAGTAAATTTCGCCGAAAAATTTCAGCGAAAATGCGCGGTCTGAAGCGATGAGGGCGATTTGCTTCGGCGGCTCCTCGCGATGTTTCGAGCGAGAGGAAGGATATTCATACCCCATTTCTTTCGCGACACGCTTTACAAGCTGCCTCGTTTCTTCGCTCACCCCTTCTTTGCCTCGCAGCGCTTGAGAGACGGAGTTTTTAGAAATGTTGAGCCGATCAGCGATGTCTTGCATGGTGACACGTTTTTTCATTCGCTATCTCCACCTGTTCACTCTTTTTGCCTTTTCGGCTATTTGAAGTGCGATAAGGATGACGATTGTCATCGCTTTCCTATCCCTGATTATAGGTCGGAATATCCAAAACGATTTCCGTTTTTGCTTTTTCTTCGTTCCATTATACCTCCTTGTGAAACTGAACGGTATTCAAAACATCGGAAAAGTATATACAGGATGTCATTGTAACGTTACAAAATAAAGTTGTCAAGTTTGTTAGTCATGAAAAATATCATTATTTTTTTGCTTTTTTCCGAAAAAGAAGTTGACTATTCGGTTTCATCGTGAAATAATGTGTTTGTAATGTATAAAAATATAGTTACAAAGATTGTTTTTTAGTTGACAAGATTGTCTGCCTTAGTGATCTGTCAGGGAAAGGAGAGACATTGTCCAAATCAATTGTTTGTGTAAGCGTTTTAATCATCTGCTCATTCATATAAGGGGGGAATAAACGATGAAAAAGCGCAAGTGGTTTAAGCTCGTTTCGGTGTTACTTGCCGCTGTGGTGATCGGAACGGGCTGCCAAGGACAAGCAGGAAATGAGCAAGGAGAGGGGAAGCAAAGTTCAACCGTGCAGATTGATTTTTGGGCAGCGCCGAACCCGACGCAACAAGCGTTCTGGAAGAAGATGGCCGACCGCTATATGGAAGAGCATAAACATGTGAAAATCAAAGTATCGCCGATGCCGGAAAGCCCTTCTTCGGAGGCGGGCATTCAGTCCGCCATTGCTGCAGGAAACGCACCGGTCCTTTCGGAAAACATCTCGCGTGGTTTTGCCGCGCAATTGGCGGAAAGCCGGGCGATTGTGCCCATGGATCAATTTGACGGATTTGACGATTTACTTCGCAAGCGGCAAATGGAAACGACGATTTCCACTTGGAAATTTGCTGATGGACATCAGTATGTACTGCCGATTTACTCGAACGCCATGCTGTTTGGTTGGCGAATCGATCTATTGAAAGAGTTAGGATATAACGAGCCACCGAAAACATATAGCGAAGTCCTTGAGGTCGGCAAAAAGCTAAAAGAAAAATATCCAGACAAGTTTTTGTGGGCGAGAGCCGATTTGGCCAAACCGACATGGTGGGCAAGATGGTTTGACTTCTTTATGCTGTATAACGCCGCGTCGAATGGAACGCATTTTATTGATGGGAATAAACTGAGCGCGGATCGCGACGCGGGAGTAAAAACACTTCAATTCTTTGCGGATTTAAGTAAAAATCACCTAGTACTGACGAGGGAGACGAAAGATCCGTTTGAAAACGGCACGTCGGTGATGGTCGATTTAGGACCATGGACGTTCCCTTATTGGGCGGAGAAGTTTCCGGAAATGAAATTTAACGAAACATACGTTTTATCCATGCCGCCGGTGCCGGATGGAATGGATCCAGCGCAAGCAAAAACGTTTGCCGATACAAAAGGGCTAGTCATTTACGCTTCAGCGACGAAAGAGCAACAACAAGCCGCGTTCGATTTCGTCAAATGGGTGTACTCTGACCCACAAAACGATTTGGAATGGCTGAAAGAGACGAATTTGCCGCCAGCGCGGGATGATTTGTCAACGAACGAGGCGTTTGTCTCCTATTTTGAGGAAAATCCGCAGTTGAAACTGTATGCGGAAAATATCCCGAATGCGTTGCCGCCGATGGATAATGCCCAAATGGTTGAAATTCAAGAATTGATCGGCAAACAAGCGTTGAACCCCGTTGTTAAAGGGGAGAAAACCCCTGAAAAAGCTTGGAAGGATATGGAGAAAGCGATCGATGGGGTGTTAAAGTAACATGAATAAGCACACGGCAAAAGTGGGTTGGCTGCTCGCCAGCCCATACCTTATCTATTCCGCTATTTTCTTTTTAATCCCTTTATTTTGGGCGTTATATCTCGCCTTTACGAACTGGAACTTGATTTCTCCAGAATATGAGACAGTAGGGGTTCAAAATTTTATCGATGCGTTGTTCAGTCCGAGTGTGCGGGCTGCGTTTTGGGTGACGTACAAGTTTATGCTGATGTTTGTGCCGATCGTTATCGCTGGCTCGCTGATTTTGGCGTTGATCATTCATCATCTGCCACGGTGGAAAGGGCTCTTTGCCGTTGGGTATTTTTTGCCGTACTTAGCGTCAGGAGTAGCATCGGCGATTGTCGTCAAAGGGGTTATTTCTTATAACAGTCCGTTCAATCAATTTTTGCGAGATGTGTTTGGTCTCGATATTGACTGGCTCGGGTCTCCGACCTTGGCGGCGCTAGTGATCGTGCTGATGATGGCGTGGAAGTTTGTCGGTTACTATGCGCTCTTGTTTTTATCGGGTCTTGAAAGTATTCCGAAAGAAGTCTATGAGGCGGCTGAAATCGACGGTGCGGTCGGCTGGAAGCGGGTTTGGCACGTGACTATTCCAATGCTGTACCCTTCGTTTTATACGGTGACGATTTTAGCAGTCGGCTTGATGTTTGGCATTTTCACGGAGCCATATGTGTTGACGGGCGGCGGGCCGGAGTATGCGACCCATACGTGGCAGCTAGAGATTTACAACCAGGCGTTTGAAAAATTAAACGCAGGTTACGGAACGGCGGTCGCGATCATCAATTCGATCGTCACCTTTGCGTCGATTTTCATCTTTCGCAAGCTGTTGGAAAAATGGGGTGGCAGACATGGTTGGGAGTAAACGATGGAAGGTTGGCTTGCTTTATGTGCTGGCGTTTGCGGTTTTGTTCGTCATGGTTTTCCCGTATTTGTATATGGTGTTAGGCTCGCTTGCTCCATGGGATGAAGTCGATCGAAAGTTGATTCCGTCGTCATTGACATTGCGCTCGTATGAATGGCTGTTTCAAGGCGGTGAAGATGTCGTGCCGCGGCCGTGGCTTCGGGCGTTTTTCAACAGTTTGCTTGTCACATCGGCATCAACGCTTCTTATGCTGGTGACGGCGGTGATGGTCGGATATGCGTTGTCGAAAGTGACCTTTAAGGGGAGACAATGGGTCAATAACGCGATTTTGTTTCAAATGTTTTATCCGTCGATCATTTTGTTGATTCCGCTGTTTTTGATCGTCCGGTATTTCGGCTGGTACAACACGTATTGGGCGATGATCTTGCCGAAGGCCGTCAACTTGTGGGCGATCTTTATGTATACGAACTTTTTCCGCAGCATTCCTGATGAATTGATCGAAGCCGCCAAGATGGATGGGGCAGGACATCTCACCATCATTCGCCGCATTATCTGGCCGATGTCGCGCTCGATCACAACGATTATTTTCTTGTTCCTTTTCATGGAACGATGGGTGGAACTTCTTTGGGATATGCTGGTCGTCAATAACGAAAAGATGTTGACATTAAATGTATTGTTGGCGCAAATGTTTGGGCCGTATGGGGGGTATCCGGGGCCAATGTATGCCGCCTCAGTGTTACTCACGCTGCCGATTTTGATTTTGTTCATTTTGTTTAGCAAGAATTTTAAAGAAGGTATGCAGTTCATATTAAAATAATGAAACATCACGATGGAAAAGAGAGCAGGGAGAGACGTTATGCAGACGAGGATGCCGACAATGAAAACATGCAAAACATTGCTTGAGGAGCTCGCGCGTGCTCCACGACCGTTTCGAGCGGAGAAGCTGGCATTTGCCGGTGTTGGAGGTCGCGATGTGTACAACATTTCCGCGCCGTTCGAAGATGACGGTGAGTGGGTGATTGCCGGACGGGTGGAAGAGAGGGATAGCGAGCAGTCGGAAGTTTACTTTTTTGTCGAACGTGAGGGAACATGGGTGCCGCGCGAAGGGGCCCCGGTGTTCGCGTTGCAGGATCCGTTTATTTCGCGTGTGCACGGGCATCTCGTGTTTGGTGGGGTGGAGACGTTTCCGCACCCTGTGCTTCATGGGAAGTTATATTGGCGGACGGTGTTTTATCGTGGAAAAACGATGAATGAATTGATGCACTTTTTTACTGGACCTGATGGAATGAAGGATATTCGGCTTGTTGAATTGCGGGATGGATCTGTCGGTGTGTTCACTCGCCCACAAGGTGAAAAAGGTGGTCGCGGAAAAATTGGGTTCACCCGCGTCGGCTCGCTCGATGAACTGACGGTCAAAGCGATTCAAGACGCTCCTTTGATTCACGGTCAGTTTACCGATGAAGAATGGGGAGGCGTGAATGAAGCGCATTTGCTTGCCAATGGACTTGTCGGTGTCCTTGGTCATATCGCTTGTTTCGATCAGGAACGGAACCGTCATTATTATCCGATGGTATTTGCGTTCAATCCAGATACTGGGGAAGCGTCGGAAATGGAGTTGATCGCCACAAGGTCTCATTTCCTCGATGGGCCGGCGAAACGCCCCGATTTGGCAGACGTTGTATTCAGCGGCGGACTCGTGCGCAAAGGGGATGGCACAGCTGATTTTTACGCTGGAACAAGCGATGCCGAAGCACAAAAGTTAACGATTGTTGATCCATTTATGAAATACGAGAGGCAGGGATGATGATGCACCTTTACCGTTATGAAGAAAATCCGCTCATTACGCCGAATGATGTGCCGCCGTATCATGATGGGTTTGAAGTGATCGGTGCGTTTAACGCCGGGGTGGCGAGGTTTCAAGGGGATGTGTTGTTGTTGCTTCGGGTGGCAGAACGTCCCGTGTCGGATGACCCGAACGTGGTGAAGGCGCCGGTGTGGAATTCAAAGACAGGGAAGGTCGATATTTATGAGTTTCACAAGGACGACCCGCGCTATGATTTTTCCGATCCAAGGGTCATTAAAGAGGCAGGGACGGAACAATTTTTGTATTTGACGTCACTATCGTATTTGCGTCTTGCCCGCAGTCAAGACGGGCGGCGCTTTACGATTGACGATCGGCCGTTGATTTATCCTTCGAATGAGTTAGAGACATTTGGAGTGGAAGACCCGCGCATTACGTACATTGACGGGACGTATTACATTTATTTCAGCGCTGTGTCGCCCAAAGGGGTCGGCGAGGTGATGGTGTCGACGACCGATTTTCGGACGGTTGAGCATCACGGGATGATTTTTGCACCGGAGAATAAAGACGTGCTCATTTTTCCGGAGAAGATTAACGGCAAGTATTATGCGCTTCACCGCCCGGTGCCAAGAAGCAACGGCCGTCCTGAGGTGTGGATCGCTGAGTCGGACAATTTGCGTTACTGGGGAAATCACCGCTTTTTGTTCGGCTTGCGGGAAGGGAAATGGGACAGCGCCCGCATCGGCGGCGGTGCGGTGCCAATCAAGACGGAGCACGGCTGGCTCGAGTTGTACCACGGTGCGTCAGAAGACCACCGCTATTGCATGGGGGCGGTGTTGTTGGATTTAGATGACCCATCGAAAGTCATTGCCCGCTCGGAGCAGCCGCTTGTCGAGCCGGAAGCGGATTACGAAGTGAACGGCTTTTTCGGGCGTGTCGTATTCTCGTGCGGAGCGCTCGTTGACGGTGACATCGTGAAAATGTATTACGGCGCCGCGGATACGTCAATGGCTTGTGTTGAGCTGCGGCTTAGCGAGATTTTGGCTTCGCTTGGTAAGGGATGAAAAAGAAAACCCACACATTGGAGCATGGACAGAAACGCCTAAACAGATTAGGCGTTTCTTTTTTTGTGGGGCTGATCGTGACAATGGTGTATTGCTCTCTCTTTCTGTTTAAAAAGAATCGAAACAAATTTCTTTTTGGCTAAGAAGATTTGATATAATGGAAAACAACATTGATTGATCGTACGTATAAATACTGAGCAGGATCAGTGTGAGGAAGCCGTTCCTGCGCTGGTCGAGGCAATGGTGGGTGAATGGCCACGTGGCAATCAAACGTTCATTATGGTTGAAGCTGTCAACGATTCAATTGATCATTCTGTTTTATTTGGTGGCGGTCGCGGTGTCGACGGTGTTGCTATGGTTGCCGGTTATGCACCGGCCGGGGGTGGAGCTTCGCTGGATTGACGCGCTGTTTACCGCGGCAAGTGCCATTAGTGTGACCGGGTTGACGGTCGTATCGGTTCCGGAGACGTTTAATACGCTCGGTGTTGTCGTTTTAGTTGTGATGATGCAAGTTGGCGGCATCGGGTTGATGGTGCTGAGTACGTTCATTTGGCTGTTGTTTGGCAAAAAAATCGGATTTCGTGAGCGGCAGCTGATCATGGCAGACCAGAACCGGCTCGCGTTGTCAGGGCTCGTGAAGCTCGCGCGGGAAATCTTTTTCTTGATTCTCGCGATTGAAGCGGTCGGTGCGCTTGTTTTGGGCGTGTATTTTTTGCGGTATTTTCCGACGTGGCCAGAAGCGTTTTTGCAGGCCGTGTTTGCGTCGGTCAGCGCGACGACGAATGCGGGGTTTGACATTACCGGCAAGTCGCTCATCCCGTTCGCCGGCGATTATTTCGTGCAAATCGTCCATATGCTCCTCATCATTCTAGGAGCGATCGGATTTCCGGTGCTCATTGAGGTGAAAGAGTTTTTGTTTGCGCGCAACCGAGGAAGCTATCGGTTTTCGCTATTTACGAAATTGACGACCGTGACGTTTTTTGCCCTTGTCATCTTTGGTACGGTGGCGATTTATGCGCTTGAATGGAATCATTTTTTGGCTGGAGAGTCGTGGCATCGTTCGCTCTTTTATGCGCTGTTTCAGTCCGTGTCATCGCGCAGCGGTGGGCTGGCGACGATGGATATGAACGAGTTTTCCCACCCGACGTTATTGCTTTTGAGCGCGATGATGTTCATCGGTGCTTCTCCGAGTAGCGTCGGTGGCGGGATTCGGACGACGACGTTGGCGGTCATTTTGTTAACGGTTTGGCATTATGCGAAAGGGCGCTCAGCAGTCAAAGTGTTCGGGCGCGAAATTCACGAGGAAGATATTTTAAAATCGTTTGTCGTTTTTATTGCGGCGCTGTTTCTTTGTTTTGCGGCGGTTCTTACGCTTTCCGTCTCGGAGTCGTCACTCCCTGTGGTCACGCTTTTGTTTGAAATATGTTCGGCATTTGGGACGACCGGGCTGTCGCTCGGTGTTACCCCCGAGCTTAGCCCGTTTGGCAAGCTTGTGTTGGTGATGTTGATGTTTATCGGTCGGGTCGGCATCATTTCATTTTTATGGCTGATCCGTGGCCGAGCGGTGAAAGATAGCTACCATTACCCGAAAGAACGGGTCATTATCGGCTAGAATAGGGGGAAGGAATCATGAAGAAAGTGCGCAAAGCGATCATTCCTGCGGCAGGGCTTGGGACGCGATTTTTGCCGGCGACAAAGGCGATGCCGAAGGAGATGCTTCCGATTGTCGATAAGCCGACGATTCAATATATTGTGGAAGAGGCGATGGCATCAGGCATTGAAGACATTATCATCGTCACCGGGAAAGGGAAGCGGGCGATTGAAGACCATTTCGACCATGCGTTTGAGCTCGAGCAGCTGCTCAAGCAAAAAGGGAAGCTCGATTTGTTGGAAAAAGTGAAAGAGCCATCCAAAGTAGACATCCACTACATTCGCCAAAAAGAGCCGAAAGGATTAGGGCATGCGGTGTGGTGCGCCCGCAGTTTCATCGGGGATGAACCGTTTGCGGTGTTGTTGGGTGACGACATCGTTCAAGCGGAAACGCCGTGCTTAAAGCAGCTCATTGATCAATACGAGCAAACATTCAGCTCGGTGATCGGCGTCAAGCGTGTGCCGGAGGAAGAGACGCACCGTTACGGGATCATCGATCCGCTCGAGCAGCGGGGCCGCCGCTACCAAGTGCGTCGTTTTGTCGAAAAACCGGCTCCAGGCACGGCGCCGTCCAATTTGGCGATCGTTGGCCGTTATGTATTGACGCCGGAGATTTTCTTGTTTTTAGAGAAGCAAGAAGTCGGTGCGGGTGGGGAGATTCAGCTGACCGATGCGATCGGGCGGCTCAATGAAATTCAGCGTGTCTTCGCCTATGAGTTCGAAGGGAAACGGTACGATGTCGGGGAGAAGCTCGGCTTTATCGAAACGACGATCGAGTTTGCCTTGCAAAACAAGGAGCTGCGCGACGATTTGCTTTCGTTTTTAGAGCGGATGGTGACAGAGGCGAAAGGATCGGCTGAGTGAACGATTCGCCGCACGCCTCTGCTAGCAACGATCAAGAGTCGGGCGGTTAGAGGGAGTTTCAAACCGCGAAATCTCTTGGTCTTGAGCTTTATCCTAAGCCGAGAGGCCCGCTACTTCCTAGCGTGAGCGCAGGGAGAAGTGTTCAATATCAGAGGAATGATGCCATCAACAACAAAGCGTAAAAAATGTTTTTCTAATAGATAACCATTGATGTGTAGCGTTCTCTAAAGTCACTAGTATGCAGAAACCGCGGTGTTCACTGGCTTTTTCAGTGTCGATGAACGTTGGCACAGCAAGTGGCGCACGCGAAACAGCAGGGGGACGGATGAACAATGGCGAACGAATCAAAGCAGAATGGCCGTTTCCAAGTAAAAAGAATTTATGAACAATACGACGATTCCGATGGCACCCGCATTCTTGTTGACCGCCTTTGGCCGCGCGGGGTGGCGAAAAGCGCGGCGCGCCTCGACGGTTGGCTGAAGGAGATCGCCCCGAGTCCCGAGTTGCGGCAATGGTTCGGCCATCGGCCGGAGCGGTTTGCCGAGTTTGCCAGAAAGTACGAGTGGGAGTTGTCCACCGATGAAACGAAGCGGGCGCTTGTGGGCGAGCTGCTTTCGCTTTCCGGGACGGTGACGTTGCTTTACGCGGCCAAAGATGAGCGACATAATCATGCCGTTGTTCTTTGCGAGTTTTTGCGCCGAATGGGCTGAGAACGAGCGAACGACGAGGAGGGATAAGCGATGATTCGCGCGATCGTCGGTGATTTGACGAAGGTGGAAGGGGTCGAGTACATTTGCAATGCCGCCAACGGCATTGGACCGATGGGCGGCGGAGTGGCGGCGGCGATCCGTCGGGCAGGCGGCCGCGCCATTGAAGAGGAAGCAATCCGCATCTGCCAAGCGCAAGATCCACAACCAGGGGATTTGTATGTGACTGGAGCAGGGACGTTGCCGTTTCGTGGTGTCATTCATCTCGTGACGATGAAGCAGCCCGCAGGGCAGACATCGTATGCGATCGTCCGCCAATGCCTTGAGCGGCTGATCACATATTGTCGGGAGCACGGGATTAAGCACGTGGCGCTTCCAGCTTTAGGAACAGGAGTTGGTGGGCTGGATAAAGGGAAAGTGGCAAAGCTGTTTCGTGAGGTGCTTGAGCCTGTGATGGATGTGGAGTTTGTCGTGGTCGATATCGATGAGTCGTTTATCCAGCAGGTTTAGTTAAACAAATAAGGAAGAAAAAGGGCCTTGACAACGCTCGGCCCTTCTTTTTTTTGGCAAAGAATAACACGTTTCGTGATTCACCATATCATATTATAATATAAAACACAAAAAAGTTTCTTTCACTTCCTGATCCGGCTAACGGGAGGTGGCATCGTCGTTGGTGTCTGAGTGATGAAGCCGGTGTGAAAAGGAAGTTTGGTGTTTCCTGTTCGAACCGCGACCAGGAAAAACGGCCAAAAATGCCGTCTATGGCGTTTTTGGCATCGTCCGGAGGGATGAATCATGTTATTTCAATTCCCAACTTTAAAGACATGTGAAATGCTAGTTGACGAGTTTCGTCTGGCTCCGCAGCCGTTTGAACCGAAAAAATTGCGCTTTGCGGGTGTCGGGGACCGGGACGTTTATAATATTTCCGCGCCGTTTGAAGATGACGGTGAGTTTGTCATTGCTGGGCGCGTTGAGTCGCGCGACAGTGAGCAATCGGAAGTGTACTTTTTCGTTGAGCGCGAGGGCGTCTGGGTTCCGCGCGAAGGAGCGCCAGTGTTTGCTTTGCAAGATCCGTTTGTAGCGCGCATTCACGGGCAACTTGTGTTTGGTGGGGTGGAAACGTTTCCACATCCGGTGTTTGATGGCGCGCTCAGCTGGCGGACAGTCTTTTACCGTGGCGCAAACATCCGTGGGTTGAAAAAATTTGCGGAAGGGCCGGATGGGATGAAAGATATCCGCCTTGTCGAACTGAAAGACGGCTCGATCGGCGTCTTTACTCGCCCGCAAGGAGAAAAGGGCGGCCGAGGGAAAATTGGTTTTACTCGCATTTTTTCGCTCGATGACTTGACGCCGGATGTGATTGAAGCAGCTCCGCTTCTTGACGCCCAATTCACTGATGAGGAATGGGGCGGCGTGAATGAGGCGCATTTGTTGGCGAACGGGCTTGTCGGTGCGCTCGGCCATATCGCCTGCTTTGACGAGCACGGCAACCGTCATTACTACCCGATGGTGTTCGTCTTAAATCCAGAGACGATGGAGCGCTCTGAACTGGAATTGCTTGCGCTTCGCTCTCACTTTTTAGACGGGCCGGCGAAACGGCCGGATTTAGCGAACGTTGTCTTTAGTGGCGGACTCATCCGCAAAGGGGACGGGACGGCTGAGCTGTACGCTGGTGTGAGCGATGCCGAGGCGCAAAAAATTTCGCTGATCGACCCGTTTGTGAAGTATGAATCGCAAGAGCTTGATCGAATGTATGCTTCTGTCTAAACGGAAGATGAAGAAAAAGGATCGGCATTGGTGGACAGACCCTCATGGGGGCTGTTTCCGGCCGATCCTTTTTCTATATTGTCCGGCGGATTTCTTCTTCGATTTGTTGAATCACATCACCGACGTTCGCGTGAATTACGCTGCCGGGAAAGCGGAGCACTTTCCAGCCTTTGCGTCGTAAATAGGCGTCTTTTTTCTGATCGTGCCGCTTTTGTTCCGGTGTCGAATGGTACGCCCTGCCGTCGCACTCGATGGCGATTTTGTATTGCGGCAACGCTAAATCAATCCGGTAGCGTGCCGGTGGAACGACGTACTGCGCCTTCACGTTATAACCGCTCCACGTTAGCGCCTCATACAATTTTCGCTCGATGGGACTTTCGCATTTAGCATATTCCCAATCAAACGACAGCGACTGAGATGGATGGCGTTTCTCCCAGATTTCGTGCCGGACAAACAAGACAACAGCCGCTGCAATCAATCCGAAGAAAACGAGATATTCGATCATGACCATCACCTAATCATAGGATAGACAAGTTTGGGCGAAGGTAACCGTAGCGAGAAGTTCATGACATAGGCATTTTTTTATGGGCATCTATTTGTAATTCGTCCAATGATCGGAATATAGTAGAATGGGAATGACCTAAACGGGCGTGATGTATCCATTTGCAAAACCATCGAATCGTACGATCTTTACATAAAATTCAATTCGTTTGCGGTGCCAACGAGTCGTGGATCATCCATCCGATGAAACAAGACGTGATCGTCTATGCGCTTAATGAGGAACGATGACACCCACAGCTCGATGTCTAGACGAAAATTCACATCGTTCGTTCCGCTGCTCGAAGGCAAAAAACAGCGTCGGAATACGTGATATGATCCCCTGATAGTAGACAGAAAAAAGAAAGCACATGAATCTGTCTACTATGGAGGGGGATTTTTCTATGAGGAAAACACGAAAAACCTTTGATGTAAAGTTGAAAAGCTGTGGATATATATTTGATGAACAATGAAGGGGAGGGGAAAGCTCGAAAATCCACCGATCCCGCTTGTCGTTCCTCTTGTCACATCCATTTCCCATAACTGATTCGAGCCGGTAATCATGCGATTTCGATCGAGTTTCTTCGGATATACAATCCGTTTCTCTCGCTGCGGACGTAGTAAGCCCATCGCTTGCTTCTTTCAATACTTGTAGCTGAATTTCCTTCGAATGTTTTCTTCGTTTCATGTACATCAAAAGCCCCCCTTCATTTGGTCACTTCGATGATAAAAACACCTCATCGAGTGTCCAAATTCATTAGGGGGTTAATGAGGACTCAGGCTGCTTACATGTGCTTTTTTATTCGTATCTACTTGACAGGAGGGGCACTTCAAAGTGGCCCACGTTTTGTTTTCCCGTCTCACGTTTGTCATACTGCGTTATCGATTTTTACCGTCTCATCTGTCGTGTTTCCCGCTCTTTCAACTTTTCTTCCATCCGCTTCAGCAACTTTTCCCACGGGTTTTCCGCCGTTTTTTTCTTGCGCTTTCGTTTTTCTTCCGCCATGCTCAAGCGCCTCCTTTCGCTGCGGCCGATAAGGCGAGCAAGTCGCGCAGCTCATCGTCAGACAGCTCGGTGATCCACGTTTCGCCTTCAGTGATCACATCAGCGAGCGCTTGCTTTTGTTCGAGCATCTCGTCAATTTTTTCTTCAATTGTCCCGGTCGTGATCAGCTTATGGACGTGGACGAATTTCGTTTGCCCGATACGGTAGGCGCGGTCAGTCGCCTGGTTTTCGACGGCGGGGTTCCACCAACGGTCGAAATGGATGACATGGTTGGCGGCGGTTAAGTTGAGCCCGGTGCCGCCTGCTTTGAGCGACAAAAGGAAAATCGGCGCTTTTTTCGCTTGGAACTCATCCACCATCCGGTCGCGCGTTTGTTTTGGGACGCCTCCGTGCAAAAACAACACCGGCTCATCAAACAAGTCGGAAAGCAGCTGTTGGATCATCTCGCCCATTCGCACGTATTGGGTGAAAATGAGACAAGACTCATCATTGGCGCGGATTTGTTTGACGAGTTCCACGAGTTTTTCGAGCTTATGCGACCGCTCGACCAGCTGGCGGGGCGATCGTTCTTTTAAATAAAGCGCCGGATGGTTGCAAATTTGCTTGATGCCGTTTAGCATCTGCAAAATCAACCCGCGCCGCGCAAACGGACTGGCTTCCTTTGCCCGTTCGAGTGTGTCGTTGACGAGCTGCTCGTACAAGGCAGCCTGTTCGGCCGTGAGCGGGCAATATTCTTTTTGTTCGAGCTTATCCGGCAAGTTGAGCGCAACCGCTTCATCCGTTTTCGTCCGCCGCAAGAGAAATGGACGGATGAGCGTTTGCAGCGCCGCTTTTTTATGGGCATCGCCTTCTTTTTCGATCGGTCCGGCAAATCGGCGTTCAAACTCGGCCGCACTGCCGAGGTAGCCCGGGTTGAGGAAGTGGAAGATGCTCCAAAGTTCGCCGAGACGGTTTTCAACCGGCGTGCCGGATAAGGCGATTTTATGTTTTCCGCTCAAGCGGCGGATGGCGCGCGCTTGTTTTGTTTGCGCGTTTTTAATGTTTTGCGCTTCATCCAAGCAAATGACGTGCCAGTGCATCTGTTTTAAATCGTCATGGTCTAAATGGGCAAGGTTGTAAGACGTAATGACGAGATCGGCCTCGCCTGCCGTTTGCACGAACGCATCGTTTTTCGCCCGGTTCGGTCCATGGTGCACGTAGACGCGCAAGTCTGGGGTGAAGCGGGCGCATTCCTTTTGCCAGTTGCCGATCACGCTTGTCGGGCAGATGAGCAACGCCGGCGTGTCCGGGCGTTCGATTTCTTTGACGTGCGCCAAATAAGCAAGCAGCTGCACCGTTTTGCCTAGCCCCATGTCATCGGCCAAGCAGGCGCCAAAGCCGAATCGGCGCAAAAAGACGAGCCAGTCGACGCCGCGCTGCTGGTACGGGCGGAGCGTGCCGCGAAACGACGGCGGCACATTCGCTTTCGGCAATCCATCCAGCTGCTGGAGCTGGCGGATGAACGCGCGGAATTGGTTTTGGACGTCAATATGAATCGGAATGTGTTCATCTGTTGCTTCGTCGCGTTCGTTGGCTTCAGCCAATAACGTTTGGGCGACGATTTCGTGGATCGGCACCCCTTCTTGTTTCGCTTTTTCCATCAACGTTTGCGCGCGGCGGACGAGCGCAGGGTCAAGGGCGATCCATTGGCCGCGCAGGCGGATGAGGCGCCGCTTTTGTTCGGCGATCGCCGCGAACTCTTCTTCCGTCAGTTCGATGCCGTTGGTCGCCACGCGCCAATCGAAATCAGCGAGCCGCTCAAGGCCGAACAGTGATTCGGCGTTGACGGAAGGCGACAGTTTCGCTTTGATCGACAGCTGCGCCTGGCGGATGTCGTGCCACCAGTCGGGAAGCAAGAGGCGTACGCCCGCTTCGGTGAGCTTTAAGCTGTCTTCGGACAAAAAACGCCACGCTTCTTCATTAGACAGTTCCGTCCGCAGACCCTCCCCGGCGTCAAGCCACGGCACGATCGCGCAAATGCGGCGAATGGCGCGCTGGATCGATGATTCATATGGGCGCCAGGCGCGCGGAATATCACGGGCAGAGGCGATGACGCTGTCGTCGATGGCGATGAACACCGCTTCCAGCGTCCATGCGTCGCCGTCCTCAGGCGGCTCGACGAGGCGAAGCCCGACCGTAAACGGCGGCCGGTCGCCGAGCCAGCCGATTTGTTCCAGCCAATCGTCTTCCGTTCCGATCCATTGGCCGCTGGGGGAGGCGATTAATGGATAAGCGCGAACGATGTCGCCCCAAATGCCGCGCAGCTCTGGGTCGCGCGACAGCCAGTCGGCGATTGCCAGCGACCGCCATGCCGCAACAAGCGGGTGCGGATCGTCTTTGAGCCCGCGCCAACGCGTCCGCTCAGCTTCGGCCCATTCAGACGGCTGCCCTTGTTTCCACGCCGAGAAATCGGGACGGAAGCAGCGTGTGCGCACATCGTCGATGATTTGCTTCGCCCATGTTTCAAGCTGGGCGGTGAACTCATCTCCCCATTTGATGGAAAGAAAACGGTTGGACGGGCGCCAGGCGAAAAACGTGAGCGCCTGCCACGGGGACAGCCGCACCGCGTCGCGTCCGTGGACGGTCGCGACATCAAGCAAGGTGCCGTAAAAGGTTTCTTCATGCCAGGCGAACACAAGCGGCGCCCAGCTCGAAACACGGTCCGGGCCGCTGAGCCAGAAGCATCGTCCTTCTTCGCTCCACTCACATGAAAGGGTGATCGTCTGCAACGCTTGTTCCATCATAGAAGCAATTTTCCTTTCTCCACTTCTTCATGAAACGCGCGCATGCGCGCTGTTTTGGCTAGCAGCTGTTCAAGATACATCTGCCATTCGTTCATTCGTTTCAACGATCGGTAGCACGCACGCAATTTTTTTAAATATTGCACGGCGACGCGATAGCTTGCGCGGTTTTTCGCCTCGACAAAACGCATGACCGCTCGGTGATACAATGGCAAGACGAGCGCCGGGTTTTGTTTTTGCAGCATGGCGAGAAATGTTGGATCAATGTCATGGGCGGTGGCGTCCACCCATAAGTATAAGTCGACTACATCATGGTAGCGCCTTTGACCGAGCAGCCAATGAACGTAGCGGTTCGCGCTGTATGGGAAGCATGCGGCCAACAGCTTCTCATAGTCGTCCCATTTGTTGTGTTGGCGAGCGTATGATTCGTACAGCCGACCGATTTCGTTGACAAACGGCGACCGCTCCATCTCTGGAAGAGCGGATATGTAGAAGGCAAGCTCTTGCTTTCCTTTCGCCCAAAATGATGCGAAACGTTCCGGCGAATGCGAGGATGCGAACCGCTCCATCCAATCGATAAAAAACGGAGCCGCTTCCTTGGGATGTTGGCGGTAGATGGCGAGCGCTTCGTCATCTTCGCCGAGTAAAAAGGCGAGATGGGCGGCAGCTAGCAACAGAGTGGTTGACTGTTTTTCCGTTGCCAGGCGGATCAGCGTTTCTTTCTCTTGCCGGCGCTGCGCTTCTTTCGTGAACAGCAGCTCCCAAGCGGTTGTGTATAGGCTGTAGACGAGTGAAGGGGACGCCTTTCCCCACCGCAGCAACAACTCCCGTACATACGGGATCGTCTGTTCGATGTGCGTTTCAACAGACGGGGGCAGCAGTTCGGACGGAAACCGTTCCAACGTTTCGAACCATTCGTCGGCGATATAATCGACGTCTTGTTGCCACGAAAACTGCTCGTATGATCCGAACAACAGCCCACGGTCCCAACCGCGTTCGCGTCCGTATTCGAACAAATGGTCAAGCAAAAACAAGGCCGCATGAAAGCGATGCAACGAACGGACAGCGCTGTGTTTCGGGCTGTTTTTGACGAGTTGCGGAAACAGTTGATGGGACAAGCGGTACGGCCAATCATTGCGGCGGCGGTGGCGGGCGCTCCACTCGTCCAATAGGTCGGCGAACTGCTTCCGCCATTGGGCGACCGATTCCGCTGTGTTTGGTTCAGACGGTGTTTGGACCGATGCCGCTTTCCGGTTCGGTTTTTTCTTTCCTTGTTTCCATTGCCGCAACAACTCGCCGTTGTCAAATACATTTCCGTACACGTAAAAGAACAGCGCCAGTACGTGCGGGCAAAGATCTTCCGCCCCGCATGGGCAGCTGTGGAGGGAGATGTCCGACAAATCAAGCGTCACGTCATGAATGGCGGTGTCGATGACTTTTCCTTCGATAAAATCGCTGTCTATGACCATGACGTTATACACCAACCCTTGCCGTGACAATTCCCGCCCTTTTTGGATGACATGTTGGAAGAGAGAAAACGGCCATTCCCGCTGCAAGTCGGCAGCGGCTTTTTGCAACAGAGGTTTGGAGATTGCGGTCTGCAACATATCAGTCCGTCCTTTCCGTCCATTGTGCATCATGGGTTCCCGAAGAAAGCCCCCGTTTTCCGTTCATTCTTTATATCTACTTATTATAGCATGGCGGATTGTACTGTTGCTATGTTTGTTTGGCGTGGGATTTATTCCTAATTTTCTCTCTGTTATGATACAATGAACATAACGGCAAGGCCGAATCGAAGGAAAGCGGGTGACGATATGACGGTGTCGCGGAATGCCCTTTGTCCGTGCGGCAGCGGCAAAAAGTACAAGCATTGTTGTGGAAAGCAAGAGGCGGTTTCGATTTCGTCATTGATTGACCGCGAGTTGATCGAATGCATGAATGATATGCGTCAGTTTGTTTTGCAGCGGTATGAGAGGGAGGCGGAAGAGCTTTTAGACCAGTTCCCGCTTGATGAGATGCCGGAGGAACTCGAGCTTGGCGTGCAGATCATGGCGGTGAACTGGATGTTGTTTTGTTGGCCGGTTGATGAAACAGGACAAACGATCTTTTCTGCTTACCGGAAAAGCCGTCATTGGGAGCGGTGGCGCCCGTCCGTTCAGGCGCACATCGAGAGGTGGGAAGGAGCCGTTCCGTCGCTTGGCGAGTTCATCGGCTATGATGACGACAATCGCCCCGTTGTCCGGGATTTGTTGACGGGAGAGGAAAAGATCGTTCATTTATTGACTTCCGATCAATGGCCGAGCGTGATCGAAACAGGAGATGTGGTGTTCGGCTTCCTTGTGCCGTACCAAGACGTGTTCACGTGTTTCACAGCGGTGTTTCCGCTCCCGGCGTCAGGGAAAGATCGATTGCTTCGGGCGATTCAACAAGAAGGGGAGTGGAGCGGTCAGCCATCGGCTTTATGGATGCGCGATCGGTTCGTCGCTGTGCTTTCCGATGTGCTCTTGGAGTGGCTTTGGCAGTTCGCCAAACAGTTCAAATGGGATGATCCGAAACAAGCGGCCGTCATTCGCGAGCTCGATGAAAACGAGCCGGAGGCGCCAGCGGCGCTGCTCAATCAAGCGTTCGCCATATGGGCGATCTATTGCGGAAAAACATCCCGCCTCCCTTATTCGGTTCCCGTCTACGCGGCGGCGCTCCGCTATGTGGCTGGGCATTTGATGAAGGCGGAAGGATCGGAGGTGGAAGACATCGCCGATCGGTATGACGTGATGCCAGAAGATGTGCGATCGGCGGCGTTGGATTTTTTCCTGATGGCTGTTGATGATGAAGACGACGAGCAATGGCTCGATGACTGGGAGGAAGACTGGTTCGAAGAGGAAGGGGATGAGCTTGATGCGCGCATCAATGAATGGATCGATGACATCGATCTGATGTTGATGCGTGAAGGATGGGACGAGAAGCGAGTCAACCGTCATATTGACCGCGCCATCCGTTCGTGGAGGGATGAGGGCCTGCTTGAGGAAGTGAATGAAAAAGAATTGCGTAAAGAACTCCGCGATGTAGCGTGGGAGATCTTCACCGATCGGGGATTCATCTAGAAGCTGGCAGAAAAACGGGCGCTGCGCGCAAGTCAGCGGCATTTCGTCAGAAAGGAAAGCCGGTTCCACAAGGGCTCTCTCATTCAAACATCATTGGGCTCAACCCAAGCCCTCTATAAGTAGAAACAGGGAATGGAATGCGTTCCATTCGTGAAACTCCAAAAAAAGCGGCGGGGAACGATCGGTTTTGACCGAATCCATAATGGATTGGGAAAAATGGCTTTGTGCGCGATTCCGACAGTTTTTAATATCTTGGTCGCCGTTTTGGAAAGGAATGATTAGAAGGGAGGATTTTGCATGGCAATCGGCCGAAATGACCCGTGCCCGTGCGGAAGCGGGAAAAAGTATAAGAAGTGCTGCATGAACAAACAGCAGGAGCGTGAAATCAAGCGGGTGCGGCAGCGCCGCTTTTTTGACCAAAAATATGAGCTGTCGCAAATGGTGCAGCGGTTTTTGGATGAATCGCTGTCTTATGATGAACGCGAAGCGGTCAACCGTACATTTCGCCGAATGATCGAACAAAAGGATCATCGTGAAGAGTTGAAGGTGTTTGAGACGCTTTGGCGTTTTTTCCTCCATCGTTATCCGAATGGATTGCGCGGCGTTGAATGGTTTCAACAGGAAAAAGGGCGTCGTCTGTCTCCGGAGCTCAAGGAAATGTTGGACCGCTGGGTTCGACTTGTGCCGCGCCTTGTGCAATTTGTCGATTTGCATGATGAAGGAGGAGTGGCGGTCGACCGGTTGACGGGCGAGAAACTTCTCATGCCGTATTGCGAGACATTGGAGGTTGTGCGCCCTTGGGGCGGCATGTTTGCCTTTTTGGAGCCCTTTGACGGCGGCTATTACGTTTGCGGTGTATCATCGATTGTGGATCCGAAGGGCGTGGAACGGGCGGAAGAGAACATTCGCGTCTTGTTGACGCAAACCGATTGGCCGTATGAAAAGGTAGCCGTTGAACATTTTCTCGATATCGTTGATGCAGGCTATCCTCCGAGGGCGGACGATGTGCAAGAGGAGCGCACGCGATGGACGTATGAATACGAATGCCAGGAAGCCGCTGAGGCGATGAGGAAGCTTGCTTCGATCGGACGCGCTCACATTGATCATGACGATGGGGAGAAAGTGGAAGGTTCATGGTGCACCAATGTGTACCATTATGTCGGAGTGATTTCCCCCAAGCCGATTCATGTGTTTGAATTAGGCGGGTCATTATCCGCTCATCGGTCGCGTCTCGTGTTGTCTACCGAGGAGGAAGGGACGGCCGAACAGCTCGTGTCGCTGCTGCAGGCGTTTGGGTATTCCCCAAAAGAACGAAAACGGGGGACAGAAGCCGTTTTGCGCCGAAAAGGGATCGAAAACGTTTCGCTTCATATTGATTCAGACCCAGACTCTCCCCCTTGGGTGGCAACGATGGCCGGATTGGATGTTCAAATGGAAAAAGCCCTTCACACCCCGCTTGAGAAATGGAATGGAAAAACCCCTCACGAAATGGCGCGCGAGGGGCGTGTGCAGGAAGTGGATGAGTGGCTGAAAGAGTATGAATTCCATTTGTTTAACATGCAAGAACGAGCCAATTTGCCGGTGCTCATCGGAGTGAATCCCATTCGCTCCCGTTATGGATTGCCCCCATCTCCGTTTAGCTCATCACATCGTCTTTCGGACTTATGGAAAATGAAATGGATGGGGCCGGAAAGAACCGAGACATTGTTGATCCGCGCGGAATGGGAAGGGATGTATTTTACCGATGACGCATTGGCGTTTTATAACGAAGTCATCGTGAGCGGAGAAAAAGAGGCCAAAGAGGCGTGTTGGGCCGTGGTTTTGCTCGTGTGTGAATATATGACCGGGCGGACGTTTTCATCGTGGGAGGACGTAGGAGAAGAAGAATGGAAACAATGCATCGTCGAGCAAATCCCGTCAAGATGGAGTTCGTTTTCATGGGAAGTGGTGAGCCGAGCGCTCGATATGTTGCTTGAGTGGGCCGATTGGCTGGACCGCCGTTATGGAACGAATCATCGAACTGTTGTTTGTGCCGTGCTGGAAGAGGTCAGAAGCGAATTGGAACATTGCTTTGCTTTGCTGGATGAATGGAGGGGCGAGAACGGAAAGGCGGATGAGGAACTGATGGCTTGGCAGCTTGCTCGTTTGTTTGGTTTGCCTATTCCCCTTTCCGTCGGTTTCTCGTTTTTCCGCGTCAAGCGTGTGGAACAGGGGAAGGCGGTGCTGGATTGGCTTGCCCATAACCGAACGGTGACATGGGACATTCCGAAGCGGGCAGAGCCGCATCTGTTGCCGGGCATGTATATCGTCGCCGCGACCGATCGCAACGGCAAGCTGGACGATCTTGCCCGCGTGTATCCGCCGTCTTTCTCTCCGTACGTAGAGCCGTGGCTTCAGGCGTTGCAAGAGTGGCCAGACAAGGTGGAGAAAGAACGGGCTGCGTTTCAAGAGCGCCTGCTTGTCTCGTTGTCCCGTTTGCTTCGCCGGCCGTAGGCGTCCCGATGAATGACGGGGCGCTTGTTTCTCTCGGCTCGGCCTCTATGATTCTCCATTATGCAGGCAAGACCAATGGTAAGAGTCATTCATATTCTTAGGATTTTGGTCCATCACCATAACGTGTGCTTGAGAAGCAGGGTTTTTCTCGTTTTACCTAGAAACGGATGAGGACGCGAATGATCCAAGAATCCTACACCTTTAGGAGTGCGGAGTGTCAACCGGCATGAAAATCATGGATTGGCTGATTTTCTCCTTGGAGAAGGAAATATGGCATGTTTTGAAAAAGCCAAGGGCACCTTTTGGTGAAGAACCAGGATTTTGGTTAGGCATAAAAAATGGAATGCGAATCGATGTTCTCGACATGAGCGGCGGAAGTCCCAAAGTGCTTGCGATATGTGTTGCTGAAAGCAGTTCCATCACACGTTGATCGTGAATGTCTCCCCAAGGTGTTTAGCTGGCCCGAGCGTTAGCGTAGAGGGGGAGAACGTTCAATGACTATGATACAAAGAAAGTAGGTAGCTATATGGCGAAGGCATCGCGAAACAATCTTTGTCCATGCGGCAGTGGGAAAATGTACAAGCATTGTTGTGGAAAGCAAGAGGCGGTATCGATTGCATCTATTATTGAGCGCGAGCTGGTCGAATGCATGCAGGATGTGGTCTTGTTTGCGTCGGAGCGATACGAGGACGTGTTGGTGGAAACGATGGCGGAATGCTCGTTTCAATGGTTTCCGGAAGAGTTAGAGGCGGGCGCTCATTTATTGTTGACGGATTGGGCTGTTTTTTGCCGGCCGGTGGATGAGAAGGGGACAACAATCTTTTCGGCGTACATGCAAGACCGGCGCCGCAACCGTTGGCGGCCGGCGGTGCAAGCGCATTTGGAGCGATGGACGGAGGGAATTCCGTCGTTTGGTGAGATCGTCCGTTTCGACGAAGAGCGGCGTCTCATGGTGCGCGATCTTGTGAGCGGGGAAGAAAAACGCGTCCGTTTTTTAACGTCCGAGCCCGTTCCGCCGGCTGAAGAAGGGGACGTTTTGCTTGGCTTCCTCCTTCCATATGGGGAAGAGTTTACGTACTTTATAGCCGCTCTGCCGTTTCCAAAGAACGGAAGAACACGGCTCGCCCATGCGATTGAGGCGGAGAGAAAACGAAGCGGGAAAGCGGCAGACGCATTTTGGCGAACATCGTTTCCAGAAGCGCTCGATCTGGCTCTTCACGAATGGCTATGGCAGCTGTCGGCTGAATTGGAGTGGAACGATCCTGACGAAGAAGCGGTTCTTCACGAGCTGAAGCGGAGAGAAGAAAAGACATCGTCCCGGGTGCTTAGCCATGCGGCGTTCTTTTGGCGCATGTATTGCGAACAAGATGAACCGGCCATCGATGACCCGGTCGTGTATGCAGCCGCGCTTCGCCATGTTGCCGGTCAGATGGCGGAAGAGGAGTTCATGGATGCAGAGGAAGCGGCTGCACGCTACGGAGTGGCGGCCGAGGAAGTCGAATCAACTTCCATGGAATTTATCTTGTTCGCGGTCGAGATGCTGGATCGCGATGAGGATGGCGAGTGGGATGATGACGATGAGGAATGGCTTGATGATGAGTGGGATTTCGAAGAAGGCATGATAGACGGCGATGAGTTGGATGCCGCGATTGACGAATGGCTTGACGAAGTCGAAGAACTGTTTGACGACGAAGGTTGGGACACCGATCAAGTCCATCGCTTGATCGACAAAGCGATCCGAACATGGAAAAAGGACGGTTTGCTTGAGGGAGTCGACGAAGCCGAACTGCGTGAAGAACTCGAGGAGCTCGTCTGGCAAACATTTGCGGGGCGGGGGTTTTGTTAAGAACATACAGCGCATCCATGGGAGAAGGTGCCCAGCCGTTGTTTTGGACGCCTTCTCCCCCTTTGCTACAGATGGATGTAGGATAACCGCTTGTTCACCTCCTCGATGTTAAACGCATCGGGATCAAAATCTTCGCCTTTCATGTCATACATCCAGTCAAGTCGTTCAAGCAGTTCCGGATCCGTAAGGGAGTCTTGGTTTGCTGCTGATTCGAGCAGCTCCAAATAACCATAGACGCCGCCGCAATCCTCGGGAGGGCATGCCCGTTTCCCTTTCAGGCAAGTGGCGCGTTCCAGCGGTTTGGGGAGTGTTTCAATCTTTTCGACGGTGATGGTATGGCGCCAGTAGTCGCCAAAATCGTAAATGTACAGAAACTTTTGTTTTTCTTCCGTCAGCCATTGCTGCAATTGAATGCGGCGGGCGTCCAACCGCTCTTTTCCAAAGTGGAACGAGTCCCAATCGTCCGGGATGCTTACAAGCGCGTTTCTGAGATCGAACTCGTATAAATGAGCTTGTTCCCAACCCATTGCTTCTTGGATGATGAGATGAAGATCGTGAAATGTTGCATGTCCGGGAACAAGGACGCGCCGCCAAATCGGCGGACGGATGCCGTTTAAGGATATTTTTAACTGATAGGCGGTTTTGGAGCGACGCGGTTTCTTTGATGTCGTGCTTTTGCTTTTTGGTGTTTCCGTCCATCGACCGTGCGGATGGGAAGTTTTCGTTGAATTAAGCTTCGTCATCAATTCGTCGATCAAGTCGATGAGTCTTTTCTCTTCCATGAATATCGTCTCCTTTTTTAGGATTGTTTTTGTATACTTATAGTTTAACCTGTTTCTGAAAGAATCAAAATAATAATAATGGTGATAGAAATTAGAAAACGAAATTGATTCAAGGAGGGAGCCGTATGTCGGTCGGCCGAAACGACCCGTGTCCGTGCGGGAGCGGGAAAAAGTATAAAAAATGCTGCATGAACAAAGCGATGGAGGAAGAGGCGAAAAGGGCGCGGCAACATCGGTTTTTTGAACAGAAGTATGAGCTGTCGCAACAAGTGCACCGTTTCTTAGAGGAGGCGCTCTCCTACGCCGAACAACGGGCGATAAAGCACGCGTTCCGTCAGGCCGTTCGGGAAATGAAACACAGTGAGATGCTTGAGCCGCTTGAAACGCTTTGGTACTTGTTCGTTCACCGTTTCCCAAACGGGATGCGCGGCGTTGAATGGTTTTGGCGCGAGAAAGGACGCCGTTTATCTTCGGAATTGCAAAACATGCTTGACCGGTGGGTTCGGCTTGTTCCGCGTCTCGTTCAGTTTGTGGACCGCGGTGAAGACGGGGGGACAGCGGTCGACCGATTGACGGGGGAAACGTTGTTTCTGCCATTTAGCGAGACGATGCCGGATGTAGTGCCTTGGGGCGGTATGTTTGCGTTTCTCGAGCCGTTTGACGGCGGTCATTATATCCAAGGGGCTGCCTCCATCGTTGGGCCGGACGGAGTGAAGAAGGCCGAGGAACGAATGCGTTCTCTCCTTCAAGAGACGAACATGCCGTACGAAGAGTTGGCATTTTCCCGTTTTCTTGATATTGTCGACGCGTGTCACAGTGCTTCTTCATTACAGGAGCGCGGGACGGAAGCAGTTGAACAATGGACGGTCGTCTACGACATGCCTGATGCGCGCAACGCCCTCCGTCAGCTGGAACGACATGGAATCGTGATCGTGGATGAGGAAACGGACGAAGCCGTCAAAGGTTCACTGCGCGGTGTGACGTATGAATATCACGATGATCTTGCCTCCAGCCCGATTTATCTGAACGAACTAGCCGGCTTTGTAGAGGGGCAGGGGCGGACGATGACGCTCTCCACCTTTGATGCGGACGCCGAACGAGTGCTGACAGAGGCGCTTAAAGCTATGGGGATGCGGGCCAACGTGGTGTCGCGCTCTGTAAAGACGCACCTTGTTCCCAAAGGGGTGAAGCTGCTGTCCTACCATGTCGAGTTGCCGCCGGGTGAGCCGTCATATATGGCGCTCGTGGCCAACAGTGCGGTGATGTTAGAGCAGACGCTGCATGTGCCGCATGAAGAATGGGGGGGACGGTCCGTTCACGAATTGGCCATGAGCGGCGAGCAGGAAACAGTGGAGCAATGGCTGCGCGCATATGAGCACCATGCATTCGAACTTCTCCGCCAAGAAGGCAGTCCGGTGATGGTCGATACGAACAGCATCCGTTCCCGCTACGGTTTGCCGCTCTCGCCATTTGTGACGCCTAAGATCAAGCGGACAACGTCTGTTCAAGTATTGCAACGGCTCGATGAGGGCGGATATTTTGCCATGCCGGCGGAATGGAAAATGCGCTTTTTCGGCGCCGACCTCGTCCGTTTTTACCAAGAAAAAACGGAAGGAAAATCAGAGGCGACGAAAGCGAAATACCGCCTCGGTGTGACGGCGGTCGGCCATTACTTGCAGACGACGCCGCTGTCATCGTGGGATGCGCTAGAAGCGCGCCATTGGCAGCAATGTTTGGCATTTCACTACGTCATGTTTTCTCCTGACATAAGCATCAATCAAGCGAAACAAGTATTAAGCGCCGTTCAGGCGTTCGCGAAATGGCTTGATGGCCGCTATCAGACAAACCATGCTCCGGTCGTGCGCCAACTTGTTGCGGAATTGAGCGAGCCGTTGTTGAAGGCCGTCCGTCTTCTCCGGTTGTATCACCGGTCTGACTCAGCGGTGGTGATGGCAGATACTGCTTCAGAACAGATGATGGAAAACAAAGGGGAGCACCGGACGGGGACATTCCGAGTGGTGAACGTCGACCAGGAAGAAGCCATACTCGACTGGTTGGAGACGGGTGAGCAGCTTCACTGGCGTCTGACTCCGTCGGCTACATCGTATGTAGAGCCTGGTATGTACGTAAAAGCCACCTTCAACAAAGACGGAGAGCTGGCTTCTGTTCAGCGTGTGTACCCGCCACAGGCCGCTCCTTATCTAGAATCGTTCGTTCAGTTTGATCAGCCATTGGCTAAGGTGTAAAGATGTGGGAGGATGTCCCGTTGTGGGGCATCCTCTTTTTCTGTGAAAATGTGTATGCCTTGGGGTGCTATTTTCACACTTGGGTGGAGTGCAAAACTTGTTCATGGTTATTTTTCTATCGTTTGGAGTGATGGAAGGACGGATCAGCCGTGCTGAGCGGGGGACACTGAGAGAACGCAAAGAATGTTTTCGCCGTTACTCGGCAACGCTCGTATCTTTTTCATTTGGCAGCTGTCGTGCTAGGGAACATTGTGTGGAAATAGGGCATCCGTTGTCGGTTTATCGTCGTGCTGGCGCTCGTTCTGTCGAGCGGTTTTCCCGACCGACAGACAGGAAATCGACTCTTACGTGCGAACCATATAGTAGAACGAGAGACATCTAGGAGGGAAGGTGCATGAGGCCAAGAAGATGGTTCGCCATATTGGTTTGTTTGTGTTGTTTGGTTACAGCTGCCTGGCCGGCAGAGGTGAAAGGGGAAAATAAGAAGAAGGAACGATTGGCTGTCGTGACGGTTGATCGGGTGAACGTCCGCCAAGGGCCGGGTGTGCCGTACCGTCCGTTGGCGAACGTTCACCGTGGTGAAACGTATCGGTTGATCGATATAAAAGACGGCTGGTTGAAAATAGAATGGAAGAAGAATAAAATCGGATGGATTGCCGCATCGTATGCCGCTCCTGTGCGCGAAATGGAAATCGTGCAAGAAGATCGGCTTCGTCTTCGGCAAGAGCCGGGGCTAGATGGGCGTATTATTGGCCATCTGGCACAGGGGGATCAAGTCATTGTCATCAAAGAAAAGGGAGAATGGAAACAAATCGTCACGAAAAAGGCTGTTGGTTGGGTGGCGGCATCGTATTTGGCAGATGCCGAATCTCCAACTGGTTCACGGCAGACAGGAGTCGTGACGGCTGATTCACTGAACGTGCGGGTTGCGCCGTCATTGGATGCGGAGCGGATCGGACGGCTTTTGCACGGTGAGCGCGTTGAGATTGTCGAAACAAAGCGAGATTGGTATAAGATCGTTACCCGTTCCGGGCTAGGTGGTTGGGTGGCGGCGGAGTACATCGAAATGAAAAATGGACAGGCCGTCGGGAATCAGGAAGAGGCAGTGGCTGAATCGGCTTCGCCTGCTGCTGTTGACCTTGTCACCATTCAGGGAAATGGGCCGCGTCAATATGTAAAAAAATGGACGCGCACACCTGTTCAAGTGCTTGCCGGAAAAACGATCGTGCTTGACGCCGGCCATGGCGGCAAAGACGGGGGAGCGGAAAGCGTCAATGGCGTAACGGAAAAAACATTGACAATGGAAACGGCCGAGCGGTTGAAAGAAAAGCTCGAAACATACGGAGCGCGCGTGGTGTTGACACGTGTCAATGATGATTACGTGCCGCTGTCGGCACGCGTGGCCACCGCCCGTTTGTACCAGGCGGATGCGTTTATTAGTTTACATTACGACAGCGCGGAGGATGAAGATGCTTCTGGCATCACCGCCTACTATTACGATCGGTTCGCCGACTACGGGTTGGCGCAATCGTTCCAAGGGCCGTTCTCAAAGCTCTCTGCTTTGCCATTTCGCGGCCTCGCCTTTGGCAACTATTACGTACTGCGGGAAAATGAACGACCGTCTGTGCTGCTTGAGCTTGGCTATTTAAGCAATCGGTCGGATGCCGAGGTTGTGGCGACAGACAGCTATCAAGAAACAGTGACGACGGCTATCGTGAACGCCGTGCGCCATTATTTTCAATAACAAACCGGTCATTTTGCCCAAAATGGGCAACGGATCTGCGGCATACAGGCCGCACGACAAAAAGCGTCCCGATTTTTCGGGGCGCTTTTTTACCATTTCAAATCGAGAAAGCCTTCATTTCTCGGCATGAGCACACGGGGGAAGAGTAATTCCTGTCACTTATTGCACATACCATGAGGGGGAAGTTTTGAGACATTGATATGTACTTGCCTAATGACAACCAACATCCCTATTTGTCCTTCATTTTGTTTTTCTAAAGTGTTGGTTTGGACATGATATTGATTGGCAACGAGCAAACAATCTTTGTCTTCTCTTCCATCCATACTAGTTCATCTTCCATGTTTCTATGAGGGTAACTTTTTTGTCAATCTAGCTTCCTTTCATCAAGAGATTGTCTCTATAGGTAAAATATACCTATGCCCCTTCTTGTTTAGGGAGATTGTTAGCCAATCACAGAAGTTCGTTGGCTTTTGAAGACTGATCATGCCTTTGCTCGATGGCTGCTGGGACGAAATAGCCAGAACAGGGGCTTGACAAAATAGTAAAAAAAGTATAATATTTAAAACGTATTAGGATAGTAATATTTCATTATAATCCTAAGTGGCGCGTTTGTTTTGTGATATATCAGAATATTCAATTCATTTTGCTAACATAGAAATGAGGGATATGATGAAAACGAGAGATGTGCTGTTTACAGGATTGATGCTATTTTCTCTCTTTTTTGGCGCGGGGAACTTGATTTTTCCTCCATATTTAGGAATGGAAGCAGGAACGGCGGTATGGCCAGCAATTCTTGGATTTATCGTTACCGGTGTTGGGTTGCCGCTATTGTCGGTCGCGGCGGTGGCGTTCGCCAAAGACGGTGTCCGTTCGCTCGGCAACGCGGTCCATCCGGTGTTCAGCCTTTGCTTTTCGCTCGCTGTGTATTTGGCAATTGGTCCGTTTTTCGGCATTCCGCGCGCGGCCAGCGTTGCCTATGAAATTGGGGTCAAGCCGTTTTTTTCTGAAAGCGCTTCTTTCGCGATGTGGTTGTTTACTGGTATCTTTTTCGCCCTTGTGTACTGGCTTAGTTTAAACCCATCGAAGCTTGTCGATCGAATCGGCCAACTATTAACGCCGCTCTTGCTGCTTTCGATTGCTGTGCTTTGCATTACCGGTTTGATCCGGCTTGATAACCCGCATGCGGTGCCGGCGGAGAAGTACGCCTCTGCGCCGTTTGCGAAAGGGGTACTGGAAGGGTATTTAACGATGGATACGATCGCTGCCCTTGCTTTTGGCATCGTCGTCATCCACGCGCTTCGTGACCGCGGAGTTAACCAGCCGGCGTCGCAGGCAAAGGCGACGATTCAAGCCGGGATGATCGCCGGATTAGGACTCGCGCTCGTTTATACTGGCATTGCTATCATTGGTGCAAGAATGGCCGATGCCGGCTCATTTGCCAACGGAGCGGAGCTGTTGTCATACGTGTCATCGCTGCTGTTTGGCAACGGCGGGAAGTTGTTGTTGGGTGTAATCGTAGCTCTTGCTTGCTTGACGACGGCGGTTGGCCTTGTTGCCGCTTGTGCGCAATATTTTCAGGAGCTTACACCGACGATTTCGTACCGGACGTATGTCGCTGTGTTGACTGTATTTAGCTTTTTGATGTCGAACATAGGGTTAAATGCGCTGATCGCCGTTTCTGTTCCAGTGTTGACGATGATATATCCATTGGCGATCGTGTTGGTTGCTTTATCGTTTTTCCGCCGCTTTTACCGCGGTTCGACGAAAGTGTATGGTGTTGCGTTGCTCTTTACCGGCGTGTTTAGCTTGTACGACGGTTTAAAAGCGATCGGGTTGGAAACGGCATGGTTAGAACCGCTCCTCTCGTGGGCGCCGCTGTTTTCGGTCGGGCTCGGTTGGATCGTACCAGCATTGATCGGTGCTGTGCTCGGCTTTATCATGGACCGGCCGTCCGCAACGAGACGGAAACATGCTGCGTAAGGGACTGACTTAACAGACCCTCCGCTCTCTAGTTAAACAAAAAATGATAGAATAATAAAGGTGTTTGGTGTGTATATATGGTATTAAAAGGGTGCCTCGTTGCTTTTGAGGCATCCTCTTTTTTCGCTGTTACTCAAGCAGTTCGGTGAAACCTGTGAATATCCGCAGGTGATTCGATATAATAGGGACAAGCCGTTATCGCCGCAATGGATGGATAAAGGTGTGAGAAACCGTGAAGATGGCGATTGCGGGAACGGGAGATGTTGGTCTTGTGACCGCGATTTGTTTGACTAAAGACATGTGCCCAATGTTAGGGTAGAGCGGTATTGAAATGCTGTGGGATGTTCGCTCAAGCGCCTACAGCAACGGCTTTGACGTAGGTTGATGTTCCCGAACGGGCAATCAGAGGAGTTTCGGGGAAGCAAGACATGCAGATGAGGACGTTGTTAGCCCTCGGGCGGGGAGGTGTGCGTCATTCGCATTCGGTTAGGTATATTAGGAGCAGACGACTCGTTACCGATTATTCAATCGGTGGTGGAGGAATATAAAGAATTCGTTTGCCTTCCAGTCGTTTATTGGAACGAAAGTGAAATTCTCGACTTGATTCGTCCGCTTGCCTCTGAGGTCGATATGTGGCTGTTTTCCGGACAAGTGCCATATTCAATCGCCAAGCAGTCCGGTGAGATCGAGGTGCCGCTGTTTTACGTGCCGCATACCGGGGCGAGCTTATATCGTACGTTGCTGCAGGCGTATTATACCAACCAAATTCCGATCTCTCAGCTAAGCTTTGATACATATGAGCGCGGCGAAGTGGAGCGACTGCTTGAGGAAGCCGACATTAAAGAGCCGGTTCCGCATATCAAGCATTACGAAGGAGGCATTTCCGCTCAAGAGCTTGCTAGTTATCATTACGACTTATGGAGGCAAGGGAAAACGAAAGCCGCCGTCACTTGCCTACGAACCGCTCATCTGGAAATGGAAAAAATGGGGATGCCAGTGTATCGGGTGCTACCCGCTCGTTCAGCTGTTGAAGCGGTCGTGCAAACGATCATTCGCACAGGGGAAATGCTCCATGTACAAGATGCACAAGTCGCCGTGCAGATGATCGAAGTGGATTCGATGATGATTACATCCCCGGAGGCATTTTCAACGGATGAGATTTATAAAATGGAACTGAAGGCGACAGAAAAACTGTTGCAGTATACGAAAAAAGTACAAGGATCGCTCAAATGCGCCGGACCGGGTCGCTACGTCATTTTTACAACAAGAGGTGCGTTAAAAGAGATGACCGCCAGCTATAAAACGATTCCTTCTGAGGAGGAGATGGCACACCTTTATGACGAAATCGTGGCGTGCGGCATCGGCATCGGGCGAACAGCGTACGAGGCGGAAATCCAAGCGGGAAAGGCATTTTTGCATGCGAAACACTGCGGAAGAGGAGCTTGGATGGTTGCCTTTGATGATGGGACGATTGCAGGTCCGTTAGGAAAGGGGGAGCGAATTCGTTACTCGCTCGGCGATGAGGAGCTGCGGCAACTGGCCAGCCGCACGAGTTTAAGCGCTGCGACGCTTGGCAAGCTTCAGGCTGTTTTGCGCAAGCGAGGAAAGAACGAGATTGAGGCACATGAGTTGGCTGTCTACATGGGAATTTTGCCGCGCAGTGCCCGCCGGATTTTAAAAGAATTAGAGGCTGCTGGCCTTGCCGAGGCGATCGGGGAAACCAGTCCGTATCCCCGTGGACGCCCGCGGAAAGTGTATCGCATTTTTTTATAATCATCAGATGGTGAATCGGCTTCTGCTGTTTGTGGAAGCCGATTTTTATCGTTTTGGCTAAAAAGGTGCGGTCGTCAAGGTGAAATGGGCCGCTCGCTAGTAGAGAAAACTAGGGGCTCGCTGAGATAATATTTATTCTATTCATTATGATTTGTAATATTTGAAAATTTCGTTTAATGCGTTATAATTAAGGACATAACCGAAATTCATCCGTAAATCTCCTGAAGGAGAAAGTGGGGAGTAAATTGGTTCAGGGGGAACGTCTTTGGCGACGACTCATGGAACTAGGGGAAGTTGGGAAGCAGCCAGGCGGCGGTATTACACGACTCTCATTCACCACGGAGGAACGGCGAGCGAAAGACTTGGTTGCCGCTTATATGCGCGAAGCAGGTCTGTCCGTGTACGAAGACGCAGCGGGCAACTTGATCGGGCGGAAAGAAGGCACGAATCCGGAGGCTCCGGTGGTGCTCATTGGCTCACATGTCGATTCGGTTTACAACGGTGGGTGTTTTGACGGTCCGCTCGGGGTGTTGGCAGGCATCGAGGTCGTTCAGGCGATGAACGAGCAAGGAGTGAAGACACATCACCCGATTGAAGTTGTGGCGTTTACGGACGAAGAAGGAGCCCGCTTTCGTTTCGGCATGATCGGCAGTCGCGCCATGGCTGGGACGTTGCCGTCAGAAGCGCTCAATTACTGTGATGCGAATGGAATTTCCATCGCCGAGGCGATGAGGCAGGCGGGGCTTGACCCGCACCGCTTGCATGAAGCGGCACGAAAACCTGGGACGGTCAAAGCGTATGTTGAATTACATATTGAACAAGGACGGGTACTTGAGGAGGCAGGACTTCCTGTTGGCATCGTCACCGGCATCGCCGGGCTTGTCTGGGTCAAATTCACCGTCGAAGGAAAGGCGGAGCATGCCGGCGCGACACCGATGTCGTTGCGTCGCGACCCGATGGCCGCGGCCGCTCAAATCATCGCAGTAATTGAGGAAGAGGCGCGACGAACCGGGACAACGGTCGGAACGGTCGGACAGCTTCACGTGTTTCCAGGCGGCATTAATATTATCCCGGAACGGGTCGAATTTGTGTTGGACTTGCGTGACTTGCAGGCTGAGGTGCGCGATCAAGTGTGGCAGACGGTGGCTGCGCGGGCACAAGTGATCGCGAAGGAACGGAACGTTCGCGTCACGACTGAATGGCTGCAAGACATGCCGCCGGTGTTATGTTCCGACGAGGTGAAGCATGCCGCGGAAGCAGCGTGCAAGCAGCTCGGTTATCCGCCGTTTTGGCTGCCAAGCGGCGCAGCCCATGACGGGGTGCAGCTCGCTCCTCTCTGTCCAATCGGAATGATTTTTGTCCGCTCTCAAGACGGGGTGAGCCATAGCCCTGCAGAATGGAGCACAAAAGATGATTGCGTGGCAGGGGCGGCTGTTCTTTATCATACTGTATGGCAGCTGGCTCAGGGACAATAACGAAAAAGACAAACGAAGGGTGCGTCAAACGTTTAACGAACCTCTCATACGAGCCATTTCATTGAGCATCGTATGACATGCCTAGAGTTGAAGTTGACCTTGATCAACGTCCGCCAAAGGGACAAAAGCGACGTCAAGGGCGACAGGAACAAAAAAGAACAGGGGGGAGAACTTGGATGACAAGGGAAGAAATTAAACGACTCGTTGATGAAGTGAAAGCGGACGTCATTGCCTGGCGCCGCCATCTACATGCTCATCCTGAATTGTCGTTCCAAGAAGAGAAAACCGCGCAGTTTGTCTACGAGACGCTGCAATCGTTCGGTCATCTTGAGCTTTCAAGGCCGACGAAAACAAGCGTGATGGCGCGGCTTGTCGGCAAGCAGCCGGGACGGGTCGTCGCCATTCGCGCTGATATGGACGCGCTGCCGATTCAAGAGGAAAATACGTTTGAGTTTGCCTCAAAAAACCCTGGCGTCATGCATGCGTGCGGTCATGACGGCCATACGGCGATGCTTCTTGGCGCGGCAAAAATTTTTTCCCAGTTGCGCGATACGATCCGTGGTGAGATTCGCTTTTTGTTCCAACACGCGGAAGAGCTGTTCCCAGGAGGAGCGGAAGAGATGGTGCAAGCTGGCGTCATGGACGGGGTCGATGTCGTCATCGGCACTCACCTTTGGTCGCCGCTTGATCTTGGAAAAGTCGGCATTGTGTACGGACCGATGATGGCCGCGCCGGACCGCTTTTTCATTCGCATTATCGGCAAGGGTGGCCATGGAGCCATGCCGCACCAAACGATCGATGCTATCGCGATCGGGGCGCAAGTCGTGACGAATTTGCAACATATCGTCTCGCGCTACGTTGACCCGGTCGAGCCGCTCGTTTTGTCCGTGACGCAATTTGTCGCCGGCACGGCGCATAACGTCCTGCCTGGAGAGGTCGAAATCCAAGGGACGGTGCGCACGTTTGATGACACGTTGCGTCACACGGTGCCGCAATGGATGGAGCGCATTGTGAAAGGCATTACCGAAGCGCATGGCGCCTCGTACGAGTTCGAATTTAACTACGGCTATCGCCCGGTTGTGAACTACGATGAAGTGACGCGCGTCATTGAAGACACAGCGCGTGAACTGTTTGGGGAGGAAGCTGTCGCCCGCTTGAAACCGAACATGGGTGGCGAAGATTTCTCCGCCTTCTTGCAAAAAGCGCCAGGCAGCTTCTTCTACGTCGGCGCTAGAAACGAAGAAAAGGGAATTGTGTATCCGCATCACCATCCGCGCTTTACGATTGACGAAGATGCGCTCGAAATCGGTGTGCAATTGTTTGTCGGTGCAACGTTGAAATTATTGGCGGAAGCGGAATAACCGTTTTCGCCTTCGTTCATCCAATGAGGGTAGCGTCAAAAGTTTTATGAAAACTCCACATCCGCCATCCCATGGAGCATCGTAAGGCATCCTTGGAGCCGGATTCGCCCTTGACCAACACCCGCCAAAGGTGTGAAAGGGACGTCAAGGGCGAC
>Ga0310841_100257_pt1 | contig 39755 bp, 40 predicted proteins | sample SM_ome_9_FD_201311 | JGI IMG/M metagenome (GOLD analysis project Ga0310841, IMG submission 201311) | Sorghum-adapted microbial communities enriched on stacked mutant (SM) sorghum from Joint BioEnergy Institute, Emeryville, California... ...
TCAACGACGTGTACAACGCCGTCTTCGTCGAGGCGGAGGCGGCCGGCGAGCTGATGTTCTTCGGGCGCGGGGCGGGCGGGGCGCCCACGGCGAGCGCGGTCATCGGCGACATCGTGGCCGTGGCCCGCAACCGGCTGGCCGGGGTGCGGGCGCCCAGCGAGTCCAACTATGCCGATCTGCGGATCCGCCCCATGGGCGAGGTGCTGACCCGGTACCACGTGTCGATGGACGTGGCCGACCGGGCGGGTGTCCTCGCCGCCGTCGCCGGGGTCTTCGCCAAGCACGACGTCAGCATCCAGACGGTCCAGCAGGAGGGCCGGGGCGACGACGCGACGCTGGTCGTCGTCACCCACTCCGCGCCGGACGCCGCGCTCGCCTCCACAGTGGAGGATCTGCGGCGGCTGGACGTCGTGCGCGCGGTCACGTCGGTGATGCGGGTGGAAGGGGAGGACCTGCCGTGAGCGCTGGACGCACGTGGTGGCGGGGTCTCATCGAGGCGTACCGGGACCGCTTACCCGTCACGGAGCACACGCCCGTCATCACCCTCTACGAGGGCAACACGCCGCTGGTGCCGGCGCCGGTGCTCTCCGAGCGGACCGACTGCGACGTCTACCTCAAGGTGGAGGGCGCCAACCCGACCGGCTCCTTCAAGGACCGGGGCATGACCGTGGCCGTATCCAAGGCGGTCGAAGCCGGGGCGAAGGCCATCATCTGCGCCTCCACCGGCAACACCGCCGCCTCGGCCGCCGCCTACGCGGCCCGGGCCGGCATCACCTGCGCCGTGCTGATCCCGGCCGGGAAGATCGCCACCGGCAAGCTGGCCCAGGCCCTGGTCCACGGCGCCCGGCCGCTGCAGGTGACCGGGAACTTCGACGACTGCCTGGCGCTGGCGTCGAAGCTCGCGGTCGACTACCCGGTGGCCCTGGTGAACTCGGTCAACCCGGACCGGCTCGAGGGGCAGAAGACCGCGGCATTTGAGATCGTCGAGGCGCTCGGGGACGCCCCCGACATCCACTGCCTGCCCGTCGGCAACGCGGGCAACATCACCGCGTACTGGATGGGCTACACCGAGGAGCTCGCCGCCGGGCACGCCACCCGCACGCCCAGGATGTTCGGCTTCCAGGCCAGCGGGGCAGCGCCCATTGTGGAGGGTCGCGTGGTGCCGGAGCCGTCGACCATCGCCACCGCGATCCGCATCGGCAACCCGGCCTCGTGGACCAAGGCCGTCGACGCCCGGGACGCCTCGGGTGGTCTCATCGACGCGGTCAGCGACCGGGAGATCCTCTCGGCGTACCGGCTGCTCGCCCGTCAGGTCGGGGTGTTCGTGGAGCTGGCCAGCGCCGCCTCGGTGGCCGGCCTGCTGAAGTCCGCCGCGGCCGGCCGCGTGCCGCGCGGCTCGCGGGTCGTCTGCACGGTTACGGGGCACGGGCTCAAGGACCCGGAGTGGGCGATCTCGACCGCGCCGCCGCCGGTCAGCATCGCCCCGGACGTGCACGCCGCCGCCCGGGCGCTCGACCTCGCCTGACCGGCGCCGTCGCGCCTTCCCGCCGCGGTTCCCGCGCGGTCATTCGCACCGGTTCTCGTCCGCGTCCTCGTCGACCGGGTCCGGGTCCGGCTGGTCCGACCGCTCCGACTCGTGGCCGATCTCGGGTGGCCACGCCCACGGGCCCTTCGGCTGGGCCTCGCCCACGTGCGGCCGCCCCCGCCCCAGGACCGACTCGAAGATCTCGCTCAGGTCATCGCCCTCGACCGCGATCCCTTCGGCCTCCTCGTGCTGCTTCTCCGCGCGGATGCGCTCGTCGCTGGGCGCCCGAGCCGGGGAGGTGGGCGGAGCCGACTCGGCGGTTCGCGCCCGGTCAGCGGCCTCGTCCATACGCAGCCCGCTACCCGCGGAGAGCGGCGCCAAACGGCACGACGCCACCCGAGTACGCTCCCCGTACGTGGCGCCCACCCTCTCGGTCCTTACGCGGCAGCGCGATTTCCGGTACCTGTTCCTGGCCGAGCTCGTCGTCTTCGGGGGCGACTGGTTCGTGCTCATCCCGCTGTTGACGCTGTTACAGCAGCTCACCGGCAGCGGCCTGCCCGGGGCGATCGCGCTCGCCGCGGACACCGCCGTCGGGGCGCTGGTGCTGCCGCTGGCCGGCACGCTCGCCGACCGGATGAACCGGCGCCGGCTCATGATCACGGCCAACCTCGGGGCGATCGGCGCGGTGGCGCTGCTCTTCGCCGTCCGCTCGGCCGAGCTCGCCTGGATCGGCCCGGTCGCCATCGGCCTCGCCGCGGTGGCGAAGGCGATCTACACCCCGGCGGCCAGCGCGGCCCTGCCCAACGTGGTCGACCCGGACGACCTCGCCGCGGCCAACGCGGTCGCCGGGAGCGCGTGGGGCACCATGGCCGTGGTCGGGGCCTCGCTCGGCGGGGTCCTGAGCCAGGTGATCAGCCCGTACGCCTGCTTCGGCATCACGGTCGTCTGCCTGATCGCGGCCGCCCTGGTGGTGCTGCGCGTCCGTCGCCCCCTGCAGGCGCCGCGGACCGGTCCCCGCGTCGCCGCCCGGCCCGTGCGGGACATCGCCGAGGCGCTGCGGTACATCCGCCGGCGGCCGCGGGTGGCCTCGCTCGTGACCGTGAAGTCCGCGGTCGGGCTCGGCAACGGCGTGCTGGCCGTCTTCCCGGTGCTGGCCGAGAAGGCGTTCGGGCTGGGGGCCGTGGCGACGGGCCTGCTGTTCGCGGCCCGCGGCCTGGGTGCGCTCGTCGGCCCGCTGCTGTTCCGCCGCGTCCTGGAGCACCGCGACTGGCTGATGCCGGGCCTCGCTATATCGATGGCATCCTATGGAGTGGCGTACCTCGTCGTGTCCGTCACCCCGTGGTTCGCGCTGGTGCTCGTGCTCGTGGCCGTGGCCCACGTGTCGGGCGGCGGCAACTGGGTGATGTCGAGCTACGCCCTGCAGATCACCGTGCCCGACCAGCTGCGGGGACGCGTCTTCAGCACCGACCACATGATCGTCTCGCTGTCGATCGCCGTGTCGACGCTGGTCGCCGGGGTGCTCGTGGACGCCTTCGGCCCCCGCGAGGCGATCGCGGTCTCCGGCGGGCTGACCGCCTGCTACGCGCTGGTCTGGTTCCTCGTCACCCGCCGGATCACGCGGGGCGAGCCGGCGGCGGAGGTGGCGGCCGTGCCGGGAACGACGGCTTCCTGACGATTCGGGCTGCCTGACGGGTTGGATTTCCTGGCGGTTCGGGCTTCCTGACGATTCGGACCACCTGACGAGTCGATCTCCTGACGATGCCGAGTTTCCGACATTTCGGACAGCCCGGCGTGGGGGACCTCCCGGCGGCGTTCGCCGTACGCGGCGGGGCCGGACCGAGTGGATCAGGGTTGCTCGCGGCTGATAGCGTGGTGATATCACCCCGATGTCAAGGAGTCCCCATGGAGAAGCGGACGTTTCGGCTCCCCGGCTTCCTGATGCTGCTGGTCCTGCTGGTGGTCTCGGCCGTGCCGATCTGGTACGGCGTGCGCCTGGGCGAGGGGGCCGGCAACGACGGCTCGTTCATCGCCATCCTCGTCGCCGCGGTGCTCGTGGGCGTCCTGATTCTCAGTGGATTCATCATCATCAACCCGAATGAGGCCGGGGTCATCCAGTTCTTCGGCCGCTACATCGGCAGCGTGCGCAAGCCCGGCTTCCACTGGGTGACGCCGCTGACGAACAAGCGCAAGGTGACGCTGCGGGTGCGCAACTTCGAGACCACGCGGCTGAAGGTCTCCGATGCCGACGGCAACCCCGTGGAGATCGCGGCGGTCGTCGTGTTCCGGGTGGTGGACTCGGCCAAGGCGGTGTTCGCGGTCGACGACCACACCCAGTACGTCGCGGTGCAGGCTGAGGCCGCGGTGCGGCACCTCGCCACCAGCTACCCGTACGAGTCCCACGACGGAGCGCGGCCCAGCCTGCGCGACAGCAGCGTGGTGAGCCCGGCGCTGACCACCGAGCTGCGGGAGCGGGTGGAGCTCGCCGGCGTGGAGGTGCTGGAGAGCCGGGTCACCCACCTCGCGTACGCGCCCGAGATCGCGCAGGCCATGCTCGTCCGCCAGCAGGCCAACGCCGTCGTCGCGGCCCGGGCCAAGATCGTCGAGGGCGCGGTCGGCATGGTCCGCGGGGCGCTCGACCAGCTCGCCGACCTCAACGTGGTGACGCTCGACGAGGAGCGCAAGGCGCAGATGGTCTCGAACCTGCTCGTCGTGCTCTGCGCCGACCGAGCCACGCAACCTGTGATCAACACCGGCACCCTGTACGGCTAGTCGACCGAGAGCCATGCCAGAGCGCAAGCGTCTGCTGCTGCGCCTCGACCCGGACGTCTACGAGCGCATCGCCCGGTGGGCCGCCGACGACCTGCGCAGCGTGAACGCCCAGATCGAGTACGCGCTGCGGTGGGCGCTGCGCGCGGCCGGCCGGGCCGGGCCCGGTGGGCGGGACCAGCCACCGGCTTCCCCCGACGGGCCCGAGTCGCCGGGGACAGCCGACGTCGACGCGCCCGACGCCGACGACGCCGAGCCTCGGCCCCGGTAGGGCCGGCAGCGAGATCTTGGAGGTTTTGTCCCCCTACAGGGGGTAGGAACTTCCAAGATCTGCGTTCGGGGGCGTCGGACGCAGGCGGGGAGCCGGTGGGGTGCTGGCCGGGAGCACGGGCGTCAGCCGGGCGTAGCAAGATGTCGCCATGCCTGGAAGATCATGGGACCGGCGGGCTGGGCCGGTGACGGTGGTGGTGCCGGCGACCAGCGCGAACCTGGGGCCCGGCTTCGACTGTCTCGGCGTCGCCCTCGACCTCACCGACGAGGTGACCGCCGAGGTCACGGGTGAGGGCGTCACGGTCGAGGTCACCGGCGAGGGCGCGGGGGAGGTGCCCACCGACGAGCGCCACCTCGTGGTCGCCACGATGATGACGACCTTCGCCCGGCTCGGCCTCGCGCCGCCGCCCGGGCTGCGCCTGACCTGCGTCAACCGGATCCCCCACGCGCGCGGGCTGGGCTCCTCGTCGGCGGCGATCGTGGCGGGCATCCTGCTGGCCCAGGCCCTGGCCGACGAGCTGGTCCCCGACGGCGAGGCGGCGGGCCCGGGGGTCCGGACGGCCGGGACCGACCCCTGCCGGCAGGCGCTGGCCTGGGCGGCCGAGCTCGAGGGGCATCCGGACAACGTGGCGCCCTGCCTGCTCGGCGGCTTCGTGATCGCCTGGACCGGGGCCGCCGGGGCCGAGGCGGTGCGGCTCACCCCCGCCCCGGACGTCCGCCCGGTCCTGTACGTCCCGGACCGGCACGGGTTCACGGCGCATGCCCGGGCCGCGCTGCCGGAGCAGGTGCCCCACCGGGACGCCGCGTTCAATCTCGCCCGATCTGCCCTGTTGGTCCACGCCCTGACCCAGGCACCCGAGCTGCTCATGGCGGCCACCGAGGACCGGCTGCACCAGCCGTACCGGGCGGCCGCCGAGCCCGACACGGCGGCGCTGGTCGCCTCCCTGCGCGCGGCCGGGGTGCCGGCGGTCGTGAGCGGGGCCGGCCCGAGCGTGCTGGCCTTCACCGGGTCGTTCGCCCCCGAGCCGCCCGACCCGCCCGCCGGCTGGATGGGCAGGCCCCTGGCGTGGTCGCCGACCGGAGCCCGTATGCTTGGGCGCGGACACGCCGACAGCGACCCTGTTGCCGCCGGTCGGGTGGGTTGATTACGCTAGAGCCCGACACCAGCCGTCACCCACTGCAACCGACGCATTGCGGCCGCGGAGATGATCGCCCGGCGCTGGCTGTAACCCCGAATCTCGTGCTCATCGGCAGGCCTCCATCGGCAGCCGCTGCTCAGTCCTCCTGATGGCGCACGTGTGATGGTCAGTCAGCCGTGTGCGGGTGGGGCCCTCGGTCGAGAGCAGGCCGGAGCGTGGGGGCCAACGTTCGTCCCCCCGTGGACGAGCGCTTGCCCACGTAGGTCTCGGCAGTGTCCAGGCTCCCGTGTCGCCTCGTGGCGCGCGGGATAACCGCGAACCGGCTCCCCGATCGGCATCCAGACCGACCCGGCGAGACGCGGATGCGGCGCGCGTTCGGCGCTTCTGAGCCGAGCGCGGCACGACTTCCAGTGACGCTCGCGGAGCGGGAGCAGGAAGGATTCCGGCAACGCTTGCGGAGCGGAAGCAGGAAGCACCTCGAGGGGAAGGAATCCATTGAGCGACACCACCGACGTCACGTCGGACGTCCCCGGCACCTCAGAGACGACATCGACCACCGGCCGCCGCCGGAGGAGCAGCGGTAGTGGTCTGGCCAGCATGCTGCTCGGCGAGCTTCAGCAGATGGCCTCGTCGATGGGGATTCCTGGTACTGCGCGCATGCGCAAGAACGACCTGATCGCGGCGATCGAGCAGGGTCAGGCCGAGGGCCGGGTACCGCGCGCCCGGGCGACGTCCGGGACCGAGGGAGCCGAGCCTGCCCCGACGGGACGCACCGCCGAGGTGGCCGCCCGCACGGAGACCGCGCGGACCGAGGTCCGCGGCCAGCTGCGCGAGGAGGAGGCCACCGAGCCGCGCCGCTCCCGGCGGGCCTCGCGGCCGGCCGGCCCGCCCGAGCCCCGCGAGGACCGGGTTCAGGTCGAGGCGGTCGCCGAGGGCGGCCGCGCGGACGTACGTCCGGCCGAACAGACCCGCGAGGCGGGCGGATCAGCTGAGAGCGAACGCCGGGAACGGTTCGAGCGCAACGGGTACGACGCGGCCGACCGGACCGCGGAGCGGGCGGCCGCCAACGGTGGCGAGCCGGCGACCGCCGAGCGGGCCGAGCGCAACGGCGCCGACCGCACGGCCGCCAACGGTGGCGACCGCAACGGCAACGGCACGGACCGCAACGGCCGGGCCCAGGTGAGCGAGCGCCACGAGGAGGAAGAGGAGACCGGCGGCCGTCGCGGCCGGCGCAGCCGGTTCCGGGACCGCCGGCGCGGCCGGGGTGACCGGGGCACCGACGCGGCGACCGGCGAGCCGACGGTCAGCGAGGACGACGTGCTCGTCCAGATCGCCGGCATCGTGGACATCCTCGACAACTACGCCTTCATCCGGACGTCCGGCTACCTGGCGGGGCCGAACGACGTCTATGTGTCCATGGCTCAGATCAAGCGGTACGGCCTGCGCCGCGGCGACGCGGTGACCGGGTACGTGCGCGCTCCGCGGGAGGGCGAGCAGCGGCGGGACAAGTACAACCCGCTGGTTCGCCTGGAGACGATCAACGGCATGGACCCGGAGGAGGCCAAGAACCGCCCCGAGTTCTACAAGCTGACCCCGCTCTACCCGCAGGAGCGGCTGCGGCTGGAGACCGAGCCGCACATCCTCACCACCCGGGTCATCGACCTGGTGATGCCGATCGGCAAGGGGCAGCGGGCGCTCATCGTCTCCCCGCCGAAGGCCGGCAAGACGATGATCCAGCAGGCGATCGCGAACGCGATCACCCGCAACAACCCCGAGTGCCACCTCATGGTCGTCCTCGTCGACGAGCGGCCGGAGGAGGTTACCGACATGCAGCGCTCGGTCAAGGGCGAGGTCATCGCCTCGACCTTCGACCGTCCGCCGCAGGACCACACCACGGTCGCCGAGCTGGCCATCGAGCGGGCCAAGCGGCTGGTGGAGCTGGGCCACGACGTGGTCGTGCTGCTCGACTCGATCACCCGCCTGGGCCGGGCGTACAACCTGGCCGCGCCCGCCTCGGGCCGGATCCTGTCGGGTGGTATCGATTCGACGGCGCTCTATCCGCCCAAGCGCTTCCTCGGGGCCGCGCGGAACATCGAGAACGGTGGCTCGCTGACCATCATCGCCAACGCGCTCGTAGAGACCGGGTCCATGATGGACACGGTCATCTTCGAGGAGTTCAAGGGCACGGGTAACGCCGAGCTCAAGCTCGACCGGAAGATCGCCGAGAAGCGGGTGTTCCCGGCCGTCGACATCGACGGCTCCGGCACCCGTAAGGAGGAGTTGCTCCTCGCGCCCGAGGAGTACGCGATCATGATCAAGCTCCGCAAGGTCCTCGCCTCGCTGGAGCCGCAGGCCGCGCTGGACCTGCTGCTCGACAAGCTGCGGCAGACCCGGACCAACGTGGAGTTCCTGATGCAGATCGCCAAGACCACACCCGGGGAGTAGCTCACGACCAGTCCCGGCGAGTAACCATCGTTGCGATCCCTCCTCGCCCACGGGGTGAGGAGGGATCGACGTTGTTGCCCGTCCAGGACGAAAGGGGATCGACGTCGTCGCTCGCCTCGTGGCAGCATGGGGCCGACCCACGGGGAGGCCACGATGGCAGACGGTGCGACGGCATCGACCAATATAAGACTAGTTTCGGGCGATGCCGGGGCGGCCGTCGCCGCGTTCCTCGGCGCGCTTGGCGCCGGGATGACGTTCGCGCAACTCCAGGGGCGACTGGCCGGCACGCTGGTGTGGGTCGATGCCTTCTGGCTTGGCGCCGACCGCGCCTGGCCGCGCCTGCTCCCGACGGTCGCCGTGGCCGTACTCGTGCTGGTGGCCTGGCTGGCCCACCGGTGGGGGTGGCTCGTGGCCGTGGGCGGACTGGCCGTCGACCTCGCGGCGTACGAGTCCCGCTTGGTGGATTCGCTCGGCGTGAGCGGCTACCTGACCCTGCTGGCGACGTGCGGGGCCGCCGTGGTCGGTGGCGCCCTCGCGGCCTTCGGCGTGGCCGACCGGCTGTCGCGCCTGGCGGTCGGCGCCGGTCTCGCCCTCGGCATGTTCGGTGGCTTCCTCGCGCTGACCGCGGCCGGGATCCGCGCGGCCGGGGCACCCCGGATGAACGTGCTCGTGCCGCTCGTCCTGTGCGCCGTGGCCGCGCTGGTCTGGCTTCTCCGCGGCGTCGGTCGGGCCCACCCGGCGCCGGCCGCGCCGGAGCTGCCGGCCGGAGCGGGCGCGTCGGCGGCGCCGCCCGAGCCGGGGTCGGCCGCCGACCCGGCCCCGCCCCGCCGACGGCCCTGGACGACCCCGGCCATGGCCGTCGGGACCGCGCTGGGAGCGACCATTCTCTATTTCTGGCTCTGGGCGGTCCTCGACAAGCTGGCCCGGGCCGGCGGGGGCCAGCGCCGCTTCGACGCGATCGAGACGCTCTACCAGATCGGCGCGTTCACCCTGGGCGTCACGGCCGCGGCCGTGCTGGCCATCTACGCCTATCGACGCGGCGGAAGCGTCGTGGCCCGGTGGGTGCTGGTCGGCGCGGCGGCGGGCATCGCGCACCCCATCCTCGCCGGAGGCTTCGGGCAACCCGGGCTGTTCGGACGGGGCGGGTCGGCGGTCTGGCTCGCGGTCGGGGCGGCCGTGGCCGGCGCGGTCGCCGGCGCGGCCGTGAGCCGGTTCTCGTCTGTGCCCTGGGACGGACTGGCGCTGGCCACCCTCGTGCTGGCGCTCCTGTTCTGGTCACCCCAGGCCCGGACGGCGTTCGCGGACATCGAGTCGTTCCTGCGGTTCGTCATCGCGTCCGCGATCGGGTTCGCGCTCGCCGTGGCGCTCACGGCGTTGGCGACCCAGACGGCGTTGCGGGGGATCGGCGGCCCGGGTGAGGTGGCGACCCTGGTCGGGCAGGGCTTCGTCGCCTCGCTGCTCGCGACGGTCGTCCTCTTCCCGGCGACCCTCATCGGGGTCGGGCGCAGCAGCCTCGGTCTGGGGCCGGTCCTCACGATCGCGCTCGTGGCGGCCGGTGTGCTCGGGCTGTACGGTCTGGGCCGCGCGGCCCGGGCCCTCCGCCGGGCCATCGAGGCCGAGGCGCGCCGCGAGGCGACCTGACGCCGGCCGGAGGGTACGCCCAGCCGGGCGGGCCGGGCGCGTACGGCCGCCGGCGCCGGGTGGGGTCTGCGGGCCGGGCGTGGCGTATGCCACGATCGTCGGGCCGCTCGGGAGGAACGTATGACTGACCGTGCCCCGTCATCCAGCGCCGCCTCGTCCAGTGCCCCCTCGCCCAGCACGCCATCGTCCAGCACGCCCTCGCCCAGCACGCCCTCGCCCAGCTCCCCATCGTCGGCCGCCCCTCCGGCGTCCCCGGCTGCACCGGAGGCCGTCGCCGAGTCGCCCGCCGCGCCCGCCCCGTCGCCGGACGGTCCGGCGGTCGGGCCGACGGTGCCCGGGTGGGCCGAGGTGCTCGCCCACCTCGTGGGCGGGCTGGGCATCGGCGCGGCCACCGGACTGCTCGTGCTGTGGACCTCGCCCGGCTTCCTGCTCGGCCTGCCCGTCGATCAGTTTGACATCATCAATGTTGCTCCCGAGCTGGTCGCGCTCGCCGCGGTGGGGCTCGCGCTGGCCGCGCGGCTGCGCCCGTACGCCTGGCTGATCGCCGCGGTCGGCATGCTCGGCCTCGCCGGGCTCTATGCCCAGGGCGACCGGCTGGACGGCCGTAGCCTGGTGATCGCGCTCATCGTCGTGATCGCCCTGCAGCTCGGCGGCCTGCTGCTCGCCTTCGCCCGGGCCAGCGGGCGGGCCCGGTGGGCGGTGGCGGTCGGGCTCGGGGCCGGACTCGCCGCCGGCCGGGACACGCTGGCCTGGCTGGTCGAGGCGCTGATGTCGAGCACGGGCCGGGGGGACGAGGTCGCGTTCGCCGGGCTCGGTCTGGTCGTGGCCACCGCCGGGGTGGTGCTGCTCGTCGTGGACCGCCGGCCGGCGCCGTCGGCGGTGGTGGCGGTCTGGCCCCTGGTCGCGGTGGCGCTCGCCTCGGGGCTGGCCGTCGGCCTCGGCGAGGCCTGGACGGTGACGTTCCGGGGGATGGTCACCGACCATCTCGGCGCGATCACCGCGGAGGAGTCCCAGGCGCTGCAGACCTGGGACCACCTCGTCCGGGTCGGGCTGGCCGTGCTGGTCGCGGCGGTGCTCGCCACGGCCGCCCACCGGTGGGGCGCCCCCGGCACCGCCCGCTGGGTGGCGACCGGACTCGGCGGGGCGCTGCTGCTGGTGGTGCTGCAGGGGTTCGTGAGCTACGTGGCGACCGTGGCCCACGTGGCGCTCGCGGCCCTCGGGGCGCTCGCCGGCGCGTTCCTCGCCCGCCGGGCCGCCCCGGTGGCGCCCTGGGAGGCGGTCGGGCTGCTGCTGGGCGCCGGCCTGCCGGCGGTCGCCACCACGACGCCGCTGTGGCTCGTCGGCTGGTTCGGCTTCGGGTTCGCCGTCGCCGCCGGGGCCACGCGCCTGGCCGGACCGGGCGCGGGGTCGCCGGGCCAGCCCGGCCCCGCCACCGACCTGGTCGCGCCCGCGGCCGGCCTGGGGCTCGCGGCGCTGCTGCTCGGCTACCAGGTGGTGCTGCCGGCGACGTACGCCCGGGTCTACGCCGGCGGCGATCTTCCGGTCGTCACCGGGGGTGTGCTCCTGGCCGCCGTCGCCGTGGCGGCGTTCTTCGCCCTGGACCGCCGTCGGGCCCGGTGACCGGGTCAGGAACCGGGTGACTGTGTCGGGAAGGCGTCCGTCCTGACACCAGCCACGGCGCGCGTCCACCTGACCACGGCGGGAATGAGCCCGCGTGGCACACTGTTGTGACGCCCAGGTACCGGTTCACGCCCGCCGACGGCGGGATGCGGCGTGGCGACCCGGCGACCGACAGGAAGGACACGAGGCATGAAGCCGGACATTCACCCGCACTACGACGTGACGCAGGTCATCTGCTCCTGCGGCAACACGTTCGTCACCCGCTCGACCGCCCGGAACGGCGTGATCCACGCCGAGACGTGCAACGTGTGCCACCCGTTCTACACGGGTAAGCAGCGGGTGCTCGACACCGCTGGTCGGGTGGCGAAGTTCCAGCAGAAGTACGCCAAGGTGCAGAAGCCCGCGAAGAAGGCGGCGGGCCAGGCCGGCACCAAGTAGCTGCGTCGACGGCGTCTGTCCGACCGGCGGGGTCGGGCGGGCGCCGTTTGCGTGTTCCGAGGTATCGATGATTGTCCACTGTGCGATGACCCGGGAGGGGGCGTGAGCGAGGATCGACTGAGGTCGCTGTTGGACGAGTACGCCGAGTTGGAGCGGCGACTCGCCGACCCGGCGATCCACGCCGACCCGGCGACGGCCCGGCGCGTGGGGCGCCGGTTCGCCGAGCTCTCCGGCATCCACAAGGCGGCGGCCGAGCTGGACAAGGCCCGCGAGGACCTCGCCGTGGCCCGGGAGCTCGCCGCCGAGGACCCGGGCTTCGCGGCCGAGGCGGAGCAGATCGCCGCCCGCATCCCCCAGCTCGAGCAGCGCCTCGCGGAGCTGCTCGCGCCGCGCGACCCGAACGACGCCAAGGACGTGATCCTCGAGGTCAAGGCGGGCGAGGGCGGCGAGGAGTCGGCACTGTTCGCCGGTGACCTGCTGCGCATGTACCTGCGCTACGCCGAACGGCGCGGCTGGGTGGTCGAGATCATGGACCGGCAGGAGACCGAGCTGGGCGGGATCAAGGACGTCACGGTCTCGATCCGGTCCCGGGGCGTGCCCGAGGACGGCAAGGGCGTGTGGTCGCGCCTGAAGTGGGAGGGTGGCGTGCACCGGGTGCAGCGCGTGCCGGCCACCGAGTCGCAGGGGCGCATCCACACGTCGGCCGCCGGCGTCCTGGTCGCGCCCGAGGTCGAGGAGACCGAGATCTCGATCGACCCCAACGACCTGCGCATCGACGTGTTCCGGTCGTCGGGCCCCGGCGGGCAGTCGGTGAACACGACCGACTCGGCGGTCCGCATCACCCACCTGCCCACCGGCATCGTGGTGAGCTGCCAGAACGAGCGCTCGCAGCTGCAGAACAAGGAGCAAGCGATGCGCATGCTTCGAGCCAAGCTGGCGCAGCTCGCCGAGGAGCAGGCGGCGGCCGCGGCGGCCGACGCCCGCAAGGCCCAGGTGCGGACGGTCGACCGGTCCGAGCGCATTCGTACCTATAACTTCCCGCAGAACCGGATCTCCGACCACCGGATCGGGTACACGGCGTACAACCTGGATCTCGTGATCGCCGGGGACCTCGACGGCGTGCTCGACGCGCTCGCCGAGGCCGACCGGGCGGCCCGGCTGGCCGGGCAGACCGACCTGGCCCGCCGGTGACCCGGCGACCGTCCACTGTGGTCTGACGCCCCCGGGCGGCCGTGATCCCGGTCGTGTGAGCAACGTCCTTGTGACCGCGGCCATATCCGGTCGTCAGGCCAGTCCCACCGGCCACACAATGGCCTGGGTCGCCCGGCGACCGCCGGGCACCTCGCGCTGGCGCGGGCCGGCCGCCGGACCGTGACCTCGGTTTCACGGGGCAGTAACGGACGTCCGGAAGGATGTCGGCAGCGGCCGATGAGTGGGCGACGCGCAGGGGGCGAACATGGCGACACGACGTGACACCGGGATACCACGGATCTTCCCGACGACGTTCGATGTGACGGCGGCGCCGCGGGCGGTCCTGCGGGAGTCGCACCGGCTGCTGCAGCGGGTGCTCGGCGACGAGGTGGTCGGGGACGCCCGGGCCAACGCGGCCGCCGCGGTGCGCGCCGACCGGGAGCGGGCCCGGGCCCGCGAGGAGGCCGCCCGCCTGCTGCAGGCGACGCGCAACCACCGGTGACGCGCGCCCTCGTCGTGTTGATCTAGGGCTACGAGTGGTGGTTGGAGATCGACTCACCACGCCAAGCCCTAGATCAACGGGGAAGAATGGAGAGCGTGCGACTGGCGCAGCTGCTGGCCGAGGCGACGGCCATCCTCACCGAGGCACATGTCCCGTCGCCGCGCGTGGACGCCGAGCTGCTGGCCGCGCACGTGCTGGGCATCCCGCGGGGCCGGCTCGCGGTCGCGCCCGACCTCGATCCCGACCAGGAGCGGACCTACCGCGAGCTCGTGGCGCGACGGGCCGCGCGAGAGCCGGTGCAGCACCTGACCGGGGAGGCCCCGTTCCGCTACGAGGTCCTGCAGGTCGGGCCCGGGGTGTTCATCCCCCGGCCGGAGACCGAGCAGCTGGTGATGTGGGGGCTGTCCTGGCTCCGGTCGCGGGGCATCGACCAGCCCCGGGTGGTCGACCTGTGCGCCGGATCGGGGGCGATCGCGATCTCGGTGGCGGCCGAGAAGTCCGGGGCCACCGTGGTGGCCGTCGAGCAGTCGCCGTCGGCGCTGCCGTGGCTGCGGCGCAACGTCGAGGCGGCCCGGCTCGCTCCCGGGAGCCGCATCGTCGTGGTGGAGGGCGACGCCACCGACCCCGCGGTGCTCGCCGAGATCGACGGCACCGTGGACCTGGTCCTGAGCAACCCGCCGTACGTGCCCCAGCTCAACCGGCCCACCCTGCCCCCCGAGGTCGCCGAGCACGACCCACCCGAGGCGCTGTTCGCCGGCCCCGACGGACTCGAGGTGATCCGGGCGTTGATCCCGCGGATCGCCACGCTACTGCGCCCCGGCGGCGCCTTCGCGCTGGAGCACGACGACACCCACGTACACGTGGTCCCGGCGCTGATCGCGGCCGACGGACGGTTCGAGCAGATCGAGACGCACGAGGATCTGGCCCGCCGCCCGCGTTTCACGAGCGCCGTACGGGCCGTATCCCCCCAATCGGTGGCAGACTGAGCGACGTGATGCTCTACGACTGCCGGACCGTCGCCGAACGGGACTGGGGGCTGCACGCCGCCATCGAGTCGATCTCGCGGGGCGACCTTGTGGTGCTGCCCACCGACACGGTGTACGGCATCGCCGCCGACGCCTTCAAACCGTGGGCGGTGGAGGCCCTGCTCAACGCGAAGGGCCGGGGTCGGCATCTGCCCCCGCCGGTGCTGGTCGGTTCGCGGTCCACGCTCGACGGGCTGGTCTACCGGCTGCCGACCGAGGCGCGGGAGCTGGTCGAGGCGTTCTGGCCGGGCGCGCTGACGATCGTCGTCGAGCACGCGCCGACGCTGCAGTGGGACCTCGGCGAGACGTACGGCACGGTGGCCGTCCGCATGCCGCTGCATCCGGTCGCGCTCGAGGTGCTCGCCCACACCGGGCCGCTCGCCGTCTCCGCGGCCAGCCGGGCGGGGTCGCCCCCCGCGGTCACCGCCCACGAGGCCCGGGAGCAGCTCGGCTACGCGGTCGCCACCTATCTCGAGGCCGGTCCGTGCCTGGACCCGGTTCCCTCGACGATCGTGGACTGCTCCGGCCCCGTGCCCCGGGTGCTGCGCAACGGGGCGATCTCGTTCGAGCGGCTCCGCGAGGTCGTGCCGTCCATCGAGCCATTTGAGGACGTTCAGCCCAAGCTCCCCGACATGCCCGAGCCGTCCCCAGTGGAGGCGTGAGCGTGGCCACCGACCCCGCTCATTCCGCGGCATCGCCGGAGTTTGGCTCGCCGGAGCCTGTGTCGCCGAAGTCTGTGTCACCGGAGCCTGGGTCGCCGGAGTTCGTCTACCTCGGCGTCAGCAAGCGGTCCCGGTTGCTGACCCTGGCCGACCTCGACGCGGTCGCGCAGTCGCTGGCGGCCGGTTCGCTGGCGGTGCTGCCGACCGAGACCGGCCCCATGCTGGCGGCGATGGCCACGTCGGAGTCGGCGGTCCGCGCCGCCTTCGCCGCCAAGGGCCGCGACCCCGGCCTGGTGATGCACGTGGCCTGCGCCTCGCTGTCCATGGCCCGCCGGTACGGGCACCTGGACGAGCGGGCGACCGCCCTGCTGGGCGCGTTCACCCCGGGCCCGCTCTCCGTGGTCGTGCCCCAGACCGGCGCCCTGCCGGACGGACTGGTTACGGTCGACGGGACGGTCGGCATCCGGGTGCCGGACAACCCGGCCACGCTCCAGGTGATCGGCGCCGTCGGCGTGCCGCTGACGGCCACGAGCGTGAACCTCTCCGGGCAGCCGGGCACCTCGATCGACGCGGCGGCGCTGCGCGCGCTGCACTGGCCGCCGGTGGATCGGGTGTACGTCGTCGTCGACGACGAGGCGGTGGCCTACTCGGCCCCGTCGACGCTGGTGCGCCTCACCGGGCCGGAGCCGGAGATCCTGCGACCGGGGCCGGTCACCGCGGAGATGCTACGGGAGTATTGGTAACGATAGATGTCAGTGTTTACCGTTCTGCACGTGTGCACGGGTAACATCTGCCGCTCGCCCATGGCGGAGCGGCTGCTGGTGAAGGCGCTGCGCCAGCACGTGGGCGACCGGGTCGACGAGCTGTACCGCAGCCACGGCGCCGGCACCGGAGCCTGGCACGTGGGCGAGCCGATGAACCCACCGGCCGCGGCCGAGGTGCGCCGGCGCGGCGGCGACCCGAGCGGGTTCCGGGCCCGGCACCTCACCGCCGACCTCATCGACGAGTCCGACCTCATCCTCTGCGCCACCCGGGAGCACATGTCCCGGGTGCTCAACCTGCGTCCGGGCGCCCGCGACCGCACCTTCGTGCTCGGCGAGTTCGGTCGGCTGCTGGCCACGGTGCCGGTCAAGCCGGCCGGCCTGCCCCGCGACCCGGCCGAGGCCCACGCTCGCGGGACCGCGCTGGTGGCCGCGGTGGCGGCGGCCCGGACCGGACCGGCCCAGCCGAGCGACGACCTGGACGACCCGTGGGGGATGGGGCCCAGGGTCTTCGCCCGGGTGGCCGACGAGATCGAGGCCACCGTGGTCCCCCTGGCCGCCGCCCTCGCCAGCTGAGCGCGGCCACTCCCTCGCCGGCTGAACCCGCCCACCGGCTGCCTGATCGCCGTGAGGCAGTGATGCGCCGACCGGCGTGGGATCGCCGCACGGTGATCACGGGCGATGATCGCGGTGAAGCGATCACGCACCGCCCGGCGTACGAACGCCTCACGGCTGGGCACGTCAGACGCCTCACGGCTGGGCACGTCAGACGCCTCACGGCCGGGCACGTCAGGCGCCTCACGGCTGGGCACGTCAGGCGCGAGCGCCCGGGACGGCACCAGGGCGGCCGCCAGTAGGGTGGAGGGGTGGCCGAGCGCATCAGGCATCTGCGTCTCACGCTGACGGCATCCGCCGTGGCGCTGCTGCTGGCCACCGCCATCGGTCGGCTGATCGGTGGCGATGTGGCGGCGTTCGGGGTGGCGGCCGGCGTGGCCCTGGTCGCGGCCAGTTACGTTCTCACCACCGTGGCGGTCGCGTGGGCCGATGCGATCGCCCCGAAGCTGGTCCTGCCCGTCGGCCTGGGTGTGTACGTCTTCAAGTTCAGCCTGTTCGGGGCGCTGTTCATCGAGGTCACCGCGGCGGAGTGGGCCGGACGGCTGCCCATGGCCGTGGGTATCTGCGTCGGGGTCGTGGCGTGGATCGCGAGCCAGACCTGGTGGACGGTCCGCGCCGCCCGGGCGTCCCTGGGCGCGTCCGAGCTGTCGTCGTGACAAGATCCACTGTCGCCACGTCAGGTGTGCCGAATATCACCGAGAGTGATGATTTGTTTCGACTCGGTGACGCGATCTGACGGATTCGCGTACCTTCCGCGCAGGTGTGGACAGGGCGGGGGGCGCGAGGAGTAACCTGACACGCAGGTATCACCGTTGTCCGGGATGGTCCGACCACCCACGCGAGGCACGCGAGGGGACCGCCTGCTGCGCTCGTCCTGTCGACTGATAGGGTTTCCGCCGTCATGGTCGGTGACCCAACCCCTGAGCGCACCTCCGGCGACGGGTCGGCGGCTCGCGGGTCCAACCAAGGCTGGACCGCAGTCTCCTACCTCATCGGCGGCATGGTGGTGTGGGGTGGCATCGGCTGGGCAGTCGACAGGTGGCTCCTGCACACGAAGGGCATCGCGTTCGCGATCGGATGTGTGCTCGGCGTCGCTGGCGGCATCTATCTGACCGTGCGCCGACTTGGCGATGGGTGGAAGGGCAACGGTGATCGACCACCTGCTGGCGAGTGAGTCTTCGGGCGGCGTCCACTTTCCGCCCAGCGTCAACGACTTCTTCCCGCCACCCCTCACCTCGGGGTCGCCGGAGTGGCTGACCAAGTTCGTGGTGCTGCCGTGGCTGGCGGTCGGCATTCTGATCGCGTTCTTCCTGGTGGCGTACCGCCGCCCGACCATCGTTCCCGGCCGCCTGCAGTGGATGGCGGAGTCGCTCTACGGCCTCAACCGGGACGCGATCGCCCGCCAGATGATCGGCGCCGAAGGGGTCCGCTTCGCGGCGTACTTCACCACGCTGTTCAGCTTCATCCTGCTGACCAACCTGTTCGGCATCATCCCGCTCATCCAGATTTCGCCGAACTCGCACATCGCGTTCCCGACCGTGATGGCGGTGGTCAGCTACGTGCTGTTCAACTACGTGGGCATCCGCCGGTACGGGCTGCGCTACTTCAAGAACGCGCTCGTGCCCAACGCCCCGTGGTTCATCCTGCCGATCCTGGTCCCGATCGAGTTCTTCTCGACGTTCATCGTTCGCCCGGTCACGCTGGCGCTGCGGTTGTTCGCCAACATGTTCGCCGGGCACATGATCCTGCTGGTCTTCACGCTGGCCGGGTTCGCCCTGCTCGGGGCGCAGACCTGGTACATCAAGCCCATTTCGGTGCTGTCCTGGGCGATGGCGATCGCCATGACGTTCCTCGAGGCGATCGTGATCATCCTGCAGGCGTACGTCTTCGTGGCCCTGACATCCAGCTACATCTCGGGAGCTCTGGCCGAAGAGCACTGAGTTATCCGATGTCCCGTTGTCCGACCAACCCGCGTGACGGTCACGCGGCCACAGCAGAAGGAAGCACGACATGATTCTTGCCATTGGCGGGAGCGTCAACGCGATCGGCTACGGCCTGGCCGCCATCGGCGCCGGCATCGGCGTCGGCCTCGTGTTCTCGGCGTACATCCAGGCGACGGCCCGTCAGCCCGAGTCCGGCCGTATCACGCAGCCGTTCGTCTGGATCGGCTTCGCCGTGATCGAGGCGCTCGCGCTGCTGGCCATCGCGTTCGGCTTCGTCTTCACCAGCGACCAGTGACGAACGCCCTGGCCAACGGAGGTCCCGCCATGCTCTGGCTCGCCAATGAGGGGCACGGGGAGCAGGTCAACCCGATCATCCCGGTGGTCGAGGAGATCGTCATCGGGGCGATCGCCTTCGGGGTGCTCTGCTTCGTGCTGATGAAGTTCGTCTTCCCCCGCATGGAGCAGATGTACCAGGCGCGGGTGGAGGCGATCGAGGGCGGCATCCGGCGCGCCGAGGAGCGGCAGGCCGAGGCGAACGCGCTCTACGAGCAGTACCAGCAGCAGCTGAACGAGCTGCGCAGCGAGGCCAGCCGCATCCGGCAGGAGGCGGCGGCCGAGGCCGAGGCGATCCGCCAGGAGATCCTGGCCAAGGCCCGCGAGGAGGCCGACCGCATCATCGCGGCCGGCCGGGAGCAGCTCGCGGCCGAGCGCCAGACGATCATCCGCGAGCTGCGCGGCACCGTCGGCACGCTCGCGGTCGAGCTGGCCGGGCGGATCGTGGGCGAGTCGCTGGAGGACGAGGCGCGGCGGCGGGGCACGGTGGACCGCTTCCTCGCCGAGCTCGACGCGACCCCGGCCGGGAGGTAGTCCGCCGTGGATGCGTCCAGCCGCGAGTCGTACGCCCCGGCCCTGGCCCGCCTCAACGAGCTCGCCGAGGCCGAGGGGGCCGGGCTGACCGGAGTGGCCGAAGAGCTGCTCGCCGTGGCTGAGGTGCTCGCTCGGGAGCCTCGCCTGCGGCGGGCGCTGGCCGACCCGGCCCGCCCCGGGGAGGAGCGCGCCGGCCTGCTCGAGTCGCTGCTCGCCGGAAAGGCGTCGGAGCGAGCCCTCGAGCTGCTGCGCATCCTGTGCCACGGCCGGTGGTCGTCGGGCACCGACCTGCTCAACGCCGTCGAGCGCCTGGGCGTGCAGGCGCTGCTCGCCAGCGCTCAGGCCGCCGGGGAGCTGGCCGAGGTGGAGGACGAGCTGTTCCGCTTCGGCCAGGTGGTCGACGCGAACCTCGACCTCGCCGCCGCGCTGGGGGCGTCGACCGTGCCGCCGGCGCAGCGGGCCGAGCTGGCCAAGATGCTGCTCGAGGGCAAGGCGCGGCCGGTGACCATCCGGCTCGTGATCGCGGCCCTGCACGGCTTCGGCGGCCGCAACTTCTCGGCGGCACTGCGCGCTATCGTCGAACTGGCCGCGTACCGGCGCGAGCGGGACATCGCGTACGTGACCGTGGCCGCGCCGTTGAGCGAGGCGGAGCAGGCGCGGCTGGCGGCCCGGCTCAGCGAGATCTACGGCCGCCCAGTCGAGGTGAAGGTCACCGTCGTGCCCGAGGTGCTCGGCGGGGTCAGCGTTCGGATCGGCAACGACCTTTACGACGGCACGGTGCGCCGCCGGCTCGTCGAAACCAGAGCCGCACTGGCGGCCAAGAAGTGAGTCCCACGACCGCTTCGCGGGCGCGCGAAGCGGATTTCGCAGACGTACGCCCATGACGAACCAGAAGGAAGATAGAGGATGGCCGAGCTGACCATCTCGTCCGACGAGATCCGCGCCGCGCTGGAGCGCTACGTCTCCTCGTACCGCCCGGACGTGTCCCGTGAGGAAGTGGGCACGGTCGTGGACGCCGGTGACGGCATCGCCCATGTCGAGGGCCTGCCCTCGACCATGGCCAACGAGCTGCTCGAGTTCGAGAACGGCACGCTCGGTGTGGCGCTGAACCTGGACGTGCGCGAGATCGGCGTGGTCATCCTCGGCGACTTCGTCGGCATCGAGGAGGGCCAGCAGGTCAAGCGGACCGGCCGGGTGCTCTCGGTGCCCGTCGGCGACGCCTTCCTCGGCCGGGTGGTGGACCCGCTGGGCCGGCCGATCGACGGCCTCGGCGACATCGAGTTCGAGACGTACCGCGAGCTGGAGCTGCAGGCGCCGAACGTGATGGCGCGCCAGCCGGTGAAGGAGCCGCTGCAGACCGGCATCAAGGCGATCGACTCCATGACCGCGATCGGCCGGGGGCAGCGTCAGCTCATCATCGGCGACCGCAAGACCGGCAAGACCACGATCGCCATCGACACCATCATCAACCAGAAGGCGAACTGGGAGTCCGGCGATCCGAAGAAGCAGGTCCGCTGCATCTACGTGGCGATCGGGCAGAAGGGCTCGACCATCGCCGCGGTGAAGGCCACGCTCGAGCAGCACGGCGCGATGCAGTACACGACGATTGTCGCCGCCCCCGCCAGCGACCCGGCCGGCTTCAAGTACCTCGCCCCGTACACCGGCTCGGCCATCGGCCAGCACTGGATGTACGCCGGCAAGCACGTGCTGATCGTCTTCGACGACCTCTCCAAGCAGGCCGAGGCGTACCGGGCGATCTCGCTGCTGCTGCGCCGCCCGCCGGGGCGCGAGGCCTACCCGGGCGACGTCTTCTACCTGCACTCCCGCCTGCTGGAGCGCTGCGCCAAGCTCTCCGACGAGATGGGTGGCGGCTCGATGACCGGCCTGCCGATCATCGAGACCAAGGCCGGTGACATCTCGGCGTACATCCCGACCAACGTCATCTCGATCACCGACGGCCAGATCTTCCTCGAGGAGGGTCTGTTCAACCAGGGCGTGCGGCCCGCGATCAACGTCGGTACCTCGGTGTCCCGGGTCGGTGGGGCCGCCCAGGTCAAGCCGATGAAGTCGGTCGCCGGCCGGCTGCGGCTGGACCTGGCCCAGTACCGCGAGCTGGAGGCCTTCGCCGCGTTCGCCTCGGACCTGGACCGCGCCTCGCGGATGCAGCTGGAGCGGGGTGCCCGGCTGGTCGAGCTGCTCAAGCAGCCCGAGCACACGCCGTTCCCCGTCGAGGAGCAGGTGGTGTCGGTGTGGGCCGGCACCGAGGGCAAGCTCGACGACATCCCGGTCGGTGACATCCGGCGGTTCGAGACCGAGTTCCTGCGGTACCTGCGCCACAACCACAGCGGGGTGCTCGCCCAGATCGCCGCCAACGAGTGGAATGACGACATCAAGGCGGCACTGGACGAGGCCCTCAGCCACTTCAAGCAGACCTTCCTCTCCGAGGACGCCGGCATCGTCATCAACGAGGAAGAGGCCGAGGCGATGGCGGAGGGCGTGGAGACCCAGGAGAAGGTCCGCCGGATTCGTAGGGCCCCGGTGCAGCGCTGATGGCCGGCTCGGTTCGTCACCTGCGGGGCCGGATCCGGGCGACCCGGTCCATGCGGAAGATCACCAAGGCGATGGAGCTCGTGGCGACCAGCCGCATCGCCAAGGCCCAGGCGCGGGTGGCCGCCTCGCTGCCCTACTCGAAGGCGATCACCGACGTGCTCACCGCCCTGGCCAGCAGCGCGAGCATCGACCACCCGCTGCTGCAGCCGCGGCCGCGGGTGCGTCGGGCCGGGGTGCTGGTGATCACCAGCGACCGGGGCCTGGCCGGCGGCTACAACGCCAACGTGATTCGTACGGCCGAGTCGCTCATCGCCCGCCTGAACGAAGAAGGTAAGCAGGTATTCCTCTACGTCGTCGGCCGCAAGGGCGTGACCTACTACCGGTTCCGGGACCGGCCGATCGAGGGGAGCTGGACCGGCTTCTCGGAGCAGCCCACGTTCGCCGACGCCCGCGAGATCGGGGTCGCGCTCATCAAGGCGTTCATCGCCGGGGCCGACGACCTCGAGGACGGCGGGGCCGGGGTCGACGGCATCCTCGGCGTTGACGAGCTGCACGTCGTGCACACCTCGTTCCGGTCGCTGATGACCCAGACACCGGTGGCCAACCAGCTCGCCCCGATGGTCGTCGAGGAGACCGACATCCACGAGCACCCGTCAGGCGTGCTTCCGGCGTACGAGTTCGAGCCGTCGGCCGACGTGCTGCTCGACGAGCTGCTGCCCAAGTACATCAATACTCGGATCTATGCGGCTCTCATCGACGCCGCCGCTAGTGAGTCCGCGGCTCGGCGGCGGGCCATGAAGGCCGCGACCGACAACGCGGACGAGATGATCAAGACCCTGACCCGGCAGATGAATGCCACCCGGCAGGCCTCGATCACCCAGGAGATCAGCGAGATCGTCGGCGGCGCGAACGCGCTGGCGGCGTCGGGAAGTGAAGTGTGATGACTGCTGCAACCGCTACCAAGACGGGCACCGGCTCGGTGGTCCGGGTCATCGGCCCGGTCGTCGACGTCGAGTTCCCGCGTGACGCCATGCCGGACATCTACAACGCGCTGCACGTGGACGTGACCCTGTCCGGCCGCACGCGGACCCTCACCCTCGAGGTGGCCCAGCACCTCGGCGACAACATGGTGCGGGCGATCTCGATGCAGCCGACCGACGGCCTGGTTCGCGGGGCCGAGGTGCGCGACACCGGCTCGCCGATCACGGTGCCGGTGGGCGAGGGCATCAAGGGCCACGTCTTCAACGTGGTCGGCGAGTGCCTCAACCTCAAGCCCGGGGAGAAGCTCGAGGTGACCGAGCGGTGGCCGATCCACCGCAAGCCGCCGGCCTTCGCCGACCTGGAGCCGAAGACCGAGATGCTGGAGACCGGCATCAAGGTCATCGACCTGCTCACGCCGTACGTGAAGGGTGGCAAGATCGGCCTCTTCGGCGGCGCGGGCGTGGGCAAGACGGTGCTCATCCAGGAGATGATCATCCGGGTCGCCCGCAACTTCGGTGGTACCTCGGTCTTCGCCGGGGTGGGCGAGCGGACCCGTGAGGGCAACGACCTCATCCTGGAGATGAGCGAGTCGGGCGTGCTCCCGCAGACCGCCCTGGTCTACGGCCAGATGGACGAGCCGCCCGGCACCCGGCTGCGGGTCGCGCTGGCCGCGCTGACCATGGCCGAGTACTTCCGGGACGTGATGAACCAGGAGGTGCTGCTCTTCATCGACAACATCTTCCGGTTCACGCAGGCCGGCTCGGAGGTCTCCACCCTGCTCGGCCGGATGCCGAGCGCGGTGGGTTACCAGCCCACCCTGGCCGACGAGATGGGCGAGCTGCAGGAGCGGATCACCTCGCTGCGAGGCAAGGCCATCACCTCCATGCAGGCGATCTACGTGCCCGCCGACGACTACACCGACCCGGCGCCGCACACCACCTTCGCCCACCTCGACGCGACCACGAACCTGGAGCGGTCGATCGCGGACAAGGGCATCTACCCGGCGGTGGACCCGCTCGCCTCGACCTCGACGATCCTCGCGCCGCAGTACGTCGGCCAGGAGCACTACGCCGTCGCCACCGAGGTGAAGCGGATCCTGCAGCGGTACAAGGACCTGCAGGACATCATCGCGATCCTCGGTATGGACGAGCTCTCCGAAGAGGACAAGATCACGGTCGGCCGGGCCCGCCGGATCGAGCGGTTCCTGTCCCAGAACACGTACGCGGCCGAGGTCTTCACCGGCATCCCCGGCTCGTTCGTTCCGGTGAAGGAGACCATCGAGGCGTTCAAGAAGATCGCCGAGGGTGAGTACGACAACTACCCCGAGCAGGCCTTCTTCATGTGCGGTGGTCTGGAGGACCTGGAGCGCAAGGCCCACGAGCTGCGCAACCGGTGAGCCCCGCGCCCAGCGGGCGCGCGACCGGTCGTGGGTCGCGTAGTACGGACGCGGCCGAATCGGATTGCGGCTGACACGGATACGGCCCCTCCCGCCCGGGAGGGGCCGTATCCGTGTGGTGAGCCCGGACGCGGCCCGAGCCCACCGTGGCCGTACGGTCCGCCGGGGCGCGGCCCCGTCGTCCGTCGGGTGTCGCCGCCGACCCGCCCGGCTCAGGCGACCGGCCCGCTCGGCGGCATCGGCGAGCTCGGCGGTGCGGGGTAGCTGGGCCGGCTCAGCGCCGCGAGCGACCCGCCCAGCCGCGTCCACGTCTGGTAGGTCACCAGTCCGGCCACCACCGCGAGGGCGAGCCGGCCGAGGCCGAGGAACAGGTAACCGAGCACGTCGAGGCCGTTGACGTTCTCGAGGCCGCCCAGGCCGATCAGGAACGTGATCGCGCCGAGGAACAGCGCCACGGCGTACTCGACCAGGGCGACCGTGCCGATCAGCCGCGCGCTCGACACGGGCGTGCCCCAGGCCGCGATCAGTACGGCCACCACCGGCATCGCCAGCTCGACCAGCGACGTGAAGGCTCCGCTCGCGACCGCCGACCGGTTCGCGAACGTCTGGAACCGCTCGGGCCCGACCCAGTCCAGGAAAGCGACGAACAGGTGCAGGCCGGCGTACCCGAGGAGTGCCCACGCGGCGAGCTGCCGTGGCGCGGCGAGCAGGCCCCGGGGGGTGGGGGTGGTCATGTGGCCTCCCTTTCCATTGATCAATTGATCCGGCCCATCGTATCGGTGTGATCTTCGCCCGGCATCCCATGCCACGCTCGCCACGCCGAGGGGACCGACTAGACTCGGCCTACACCCCCAAGGCCCCTACACCCCCAAGGCCTTTGTTCCGCACCCGCGTCCGGAGGAGACCGAGGCACAGTGGCGAACCCGTTCCGCGTCGAGATCGTCTCCGTGGAGTCCCGGATATGGACCGGTGAGGCGGAGATGCTGGTGGCCCGCACGACCGAAGGTGAGCTCGCCGTCCTGGCCGGGCACGCGCCGCTGCTGGGCCAGCTCAAAGAGCCGAGCCGGGTGCGGGTCCGTACGGCCGACGAGGAGATCTCCTGGGACGTGACCGGCGGGTTCCTCTCGGTCACCGAGGACGGGGTAACCGTGCTGGCCGAGCACGCCGAGCCGGCCACGGGTGAGGACCCCGCCCAGGCCCTGGTCCACACGCCGACGCACTAGGCCGGGATTGGGATGAGGTACCTCGAGGCCGCTGGCATCGCGCTCCTCATCCTGCTCCTTGGCCTGACCCTGATCTTCGCCCGGCGCTCATTCATCTCCCGGCGGGGCGGCACGATCGGAATGAGCATGCGGCTGTCCACCTACGTCCCCGGTCGGGGGTGGGCGCCGGGAATCGGTCAGTTCACCGCGGACGAGCTCCGTTGGTACCGCCTGTTCAGCCTCAGCCTGCGCCCCCGGCGCGTGCTGCTGCGCCACACGCTGACGGTCGAGGAACGTCGACCGCCCCAGGGGCCGGAACGCCTGTCCATGCCGGAGGGCTGGGTCGTGCTGCGCTGTTCCGGCGGTCGCCGGTCCGCCTACTCCCGCCGGTCGGTGCCGGACCAGGTGGAGCTGGCGCTCGCCGAGTCAGCGGTCACCGCGTTCCTCTCCTGGATCGAGTCCGCCCCGCCGCGGGCGCTGAGCCAGCCCTGACGATCGCGCGGCCTCGACGGTGGCGCCAAGCCCCTCCGCGAGGAGGGCGCCGGGCCGGCCGCGAGGAGGGTGCGGGCCCGGGCGTGGCCATCGCCGGCCGCCCTGTCCCTGATGACAGCCCCGATCCCTGATGACAGCCCCGATCCCTGATGACAGCGGTGACGCCGGCCCGGACGCTCAGCGTTGGGCGCCGGGCACCCACCGGACGTCGCCCTCGGGGTTGGCCGCCCGGGCGAGGATGAACAGCAGGTCCGACAGGCGGTTGAGGTACGTCGCCGTGAGCGGGTTGGTCCGCTCGGGCTCGCGCTCGATGAGCGCCCACACCCGTCGCTCGGCCCGCCGGCAGACCGTCCGGGCCAGGTGCAGCAGCGCCGCGGCCGGGGCCCCGCCCGGCAGGATGAACGAGTCGAGCGGGCGCAGGTTCGCGTTGAACTCGTCGCACCACGCCTCCAACCGGGCCACGTACGCCTCGGTGATCCGCAGGCGCTGGCTCTGGTCGGGGCGGACGGGGGCGCAGAGATCGGCCCCGAGGTCGAACAGGTCGTTCTGCACGGCGGCGAGCACCCGGGCCATGGGTTCCTCCGGCGCGCCCAGGGCGAGCACCGCCCCGATGGCCGCGTTCGTCTCGTCGACGTCGGCGTAGGCCTCGATCCGCGGGTCGGTCTTCGGTACCCGCGAGCCGTCGCCGAGCGAGGTCTGCCCAGCATCACCGGTGCGGGTGTAGATCCGGGTCAGGTGTACGGCCATGCCCCCACCCTACGGCCGGCCGCCCTACGATGGCGGCCGTGACGAGCACGACGCGGCCGGTGTGACGAAGCAGCCGGGGTGACACAGCGGCCGGGGTGACATAGCGGCCGGGGTGACATAGCGGCCGGGGTGACATAGCGGCCGGGGTGACATAGCGGCCGGGGTGACACAGCGGCCGGCGTACCCCGGCTGCGGTGAGCGAATGGCCGCGGTGACCCAGTGGCCCCGGTGATCCAGTGGCCCGCGTGGCAGAGCGGCCGGCGGGACGGGTCGGCGAGCGTCGTGCGGGGTGGTGCCGGGGCACCGAGCGGGGGAGCGGGGCGGTATGACACCTGAGACGGTGCTGGAGCGCCGAGCGGCGGAGCGACTGGAGTGACCGGTTCCTCGGACGTGATTCGGGTAAAGGGGCCGGGGCGTCTGGCGGGCGAGGTCTCCGTGACGGGGGCCAAGAACTCCTCCCTGAAGCTGATGGCCGCGGCCCTGCTCGCCCCCGGCCGCACGGTGCTGTACAACGTCCCGAAGATCACGGACATCGCGATCATGGCGGAGGTGCTGCGCCGGCTGGGGTGCGATGTCCGTACGGTTCCGGGGGAGACGCCCGGGGCGGGCGTGACGGCCGGCGCCGGTGCGCGTACGGACCCGGCCGGCGACGGGCTGAGCATCGACGTGCCGGACGAGCCGGGCACGGACACCGACTACGACCTGGTCCGGCGGCTGCGGGCCTCGATCTGCGTGCTGGGGCCGCTGCTCGCCCGGCGGGGCCGCGTGCGGGTCGCGTTGCCCGGCGGCGACGCCATCGGCTCGCGCGGGCTGGACATGCACGTGGCCGGCCTGACCCGCATGGGGGCCGAGTTCTCCGGTGAGCACGGCATGATCGAGGCCACCGCGCCCGGCGGCCTGGTCGGGGCGAAGGTGTGGCTCGACTTTCCCAGCGTCGGCGCGACCGAGAACCTGCTGATGGCCGCGGTACTGGCCAAGGGCGTGACCGAGATCGACAACGCCGCGCGCGAGCCGGAGATCGTCGACATCTGCGACATGCTCACCGCCATGGGCGCCCGCATCACCGGTGCCGGCTCCTCGAAGCTCACCATCGAGGGCGTGACGGAGCTGCGGCCGGTCACCCACCGCACCATCGGGGACCGGATCGTCGCCGGCACCTGGGCGCTGGCGGCGACCATGACCCGGGGCGACGTCACGGTGACCGGCGTCGATCCGTCCTACCTGGAGATCGCCCTGGACAAGGTGGCGACCAGCGGGGCGACCGTCGAGACACACCCCACCGGGTTCCGGGTCGCGATGGACCGGCGACCGCGGGCCGTCGACGTCGTGACGCTGCCGTTCCCGGGCTTCGCCACCGACCTGATGCCCATGGCGCTCGGCCTGGCCGCCGTCAGCGAGGGCTCATCCCTCATCACCGAGAACATCTTCGACGGCCGCTTCATGTTCGTGCCCGAGCTGGTGCGGCTGGGCGCCCAGATCCGCACGGACGGCAAGCACGCGGTGGTGCGGGGGCGGGAACGTCTCTCGGGCGCCCCGGTGCGGGCCACCGACATCCGGGCCGGGGCGGGGCTGGTGATGGCCGGGCTCTGCGCGGAAGGGACGACCGAGGTCAGCAACGTGCACCACATCGACCGGGGCTACCCCGACTTCGTCGCCGACCTCCGCCGGCTCGGGGCCGCCGTGTCCCGCGAGCACGCGCCGCCGGAGCCGACGTACGCCCTGTAGCGTGATCGTGGAAGTCTGTACCCCCTGGAGGGGGTATCGGATTCCACGATCTCGTCAGCGGTCAGGAGCCGCCCGCGCCCTGCGCTCCGCCCGTGCCGCCCTGCGCACCCCCGGCCACCCGGCGGGCCCGCATGAGCTCGTGGCCGAAGACCAGCACCTTGTGCCGGCCGCCGGAGACGGTACTGGTGTTGCGGATGCCGGCCTCCGTGAGTAGTCGCCGGACCGCGGCCGCCTCCTCGGCCGTGGCCACGTCGGCCGCCACGGCGAGCAGGCCGTAGTCCTCGGAGCTTCGGCTGCCGGAGTCGCGCGACGTGGTCGTGCTCGGGGTGGTCGTGCCGATCCGCGGGGCCGCGGCCGGGCTGATCGGGCTGGCCGTCGGCGGTAGCGTGCCCGGCACGTCGCGGCGACCCCAGCCGAACAGCCGTCGCGGACGCCGTTGGGGCAGGCCCGACTCCCGGCCGAACGTCCAGCGCAGCACCAGGCCGAGCAGCGCGATCAGGCCGAACACCAGCACAAGCTGCCAGAACACCTGACCCCCCTCGATGACGGGCACTGTGGTCAGTCTGCCACCGACCCACGGTCGCGCGGGCCGGCATCGCCATTGCTCGTGCCCCTATCGCCGGCCCCGTCGGTGGATCGCCGGTCTGGGCAGCGATCGCCGGCTGGGTACAGGTCGCCGACCGGGCCGCGGTGCCCCGATCGGGGCGGGACGGCCGGCGACTTTTGTGATCTCCGTACTCCGGAACCGGCTGGAACTCACAATGGGGGCGAAGGGGGTAAATGACATGCTTGCGACAATTCTGGGGGCGCTCATCCTGGGCGTGATCCTCGGCTACCTGGCCAAGCTCATCCTGCCGGGCCGGCAGGACATTCCGGCGTGGGCGACGATCGGCGCCGGTATCGTCGCCGCCCTGCTCGGCGGGTTCATCGCCGAGTGGCTGGGAGTCGGCGACACACCCGGGATCGACTGGACCAGGCACCTGATCCAGCTCGCGCTCGCCCTGGTCGCCGTCGCGCTGGTCGCCCGGGCCTACGCGGGCCGCGGGCGCGGCCCTGGTCGTACGCACGCCCGGTCCTGATCGTCAGGCACCGCCGGTCGGCTGAGTTCCCGGACGGTCCCTGGTCGACACCGAGGTCGGCCGGGGACCGTCCGTTTCCGGCGGCGAGTGAGGACTCGGGGTGGGCGTCGGTATCCGCCCGGGAGCCGGCCCGGGCCGGGCGACGGCTTGAGACGCAGCAAGGACCGTTCGGCGCCGGCGACGTCGATTTCGGCGCCTCCGTCGACTGTTCGGCGCCGGCGACGGCTTTCGGCCCGAGTGGCCGCTTCCCGCCTGCGCGTTCGCTTCCGGCTCGTGCGTTCGCTTCCGGCTCGTGCGTTCGCCTCGGGTCCGGCGTCACCCGTCCTGACGGCGGGTCCAGCGGAAGGTGGCCAGGCACAGCACCAGGCCGAGGACGCACCAGACCGCCAGCACGACGGCGGCGCGGCCGAGCTCGTACCCGCCGGCCGGCTCCTGCGCGCCGTAGGCGTCGGGCAGGAAGACGGCCCGCATGCCCTGACACATCCACTTCAACGGGAACAGGGCGGCCACCTGCTGCATCCACGACGGCAGCTCGGTGAAGATGAAGAAGACGCCCGAGATGAACTGCAGGACCAGGGCGACGGGCGTGACGGTCGCCGTCGCGCTGCGGCTGGACTTGGGCAGCGACGAGAACGCGATGCCCATCAGCGTGCAGGCGGTCGTGCCGAGGAGGATCACCCAGACGAGGGTGAGCCAGCGGGCGCCGGTGGCCGGAAGCGACACGTCGAAGAACGGCACCGCCACCGCGAGCAGCAGCACCACCTGGGCCACCGCCAGCACGATGACCATGCCGACCTTGCCGATGAAGTAGACCGACCGGGGCATGGGCGTGCTGCGGTAGCGCTTGAGCACCCCACGGTCGCGCTCGATCGGAATCTGGATGGCCAGCGCCTGGAAGCCGGTGACCATGAGGCCGGAGGCGACCATCCCGGAGACGAAGTACTGGGTGTACGTGACGCCTGCGCCGATCTCCGCGTCGAAGATCGACCCGAAGATCACCATCATGATCACCGGGAACAGGATCGTGAACATCACCTGCTCCCGGCTGCGGGCGAACTGCCGCAGCTCCAGGACGATCTGGTGTGCGCCGAGGCGGGCCAGGCCGACGCGCGGGCGGCCCGCGCCGGTCCGGGCGGGGGCGAGGCCGGCCGGGCGGTCGCCGGTCGTGGTCGGCTGGGTCGTGGCGGTCACGCCGACCTCCGGGGCGAGCGGGCGGCCGCGCGGTCGCGGCGCGAGGGCGTGGCGTCGACGGGCACGGTGGTCTCCTCGCGGTCCGGGCCGGTGCGGCCGCTGTGGTCATGGCCGATCAGGCCGAGGTAGACGTCCTCCAGCGTGGGCCGGGTGACGGTCAACCGTGGCACCTCGCCGCCGAACTCGGCCTGCAGCGTGGCGACGAGCTGGGTGGGGGTGGCCGTACGGACGCTCTTCGGCCCGTCCGGGCCGATCCAGCTCACGGTCGCCTCCTGCTCGGCCCGGCCGCCGAGCTCGCTCGGCGGGGCCACGGTGACCATCCGGCCGCCCGCGATCACCCCGACCCGGTCGGCGAGCTCCTCCGCCTCCCCCAGGTAGTGCGTGGTGAGCAGGATCGTGGTGCCGTCGGAGGCGAGCGTCCGGATCAGGTCCCAGAAGTCGCGGCGCGCCTCGGGATCGAACCCGGTCGTCGGCTCGTCGAGGAAGAGCAGCTCCGGCCGGCCGATGATGCCCAGCGCCACGTCCAGGCGGCGGCGCTGGCCACCGGAGAGCGTGTGGGTCAGGGCACGCCGCTTGGCCGACAGCCCGACGCGGTCGATCACCTCGTCGGGGTCGGCGGCGTTCGGGTAGAACCGGGCGAAGTGGGTGACCACCTCGTGGACGCGTAGCTCCTCGAACTCGCCGGTGCCCTGCAGCACGATCCCGACCCGGGCCCGCCAGGCGGGGTCGGGCCGGGCCGGGTCCTGGCCGAGGACGAGGACGTCACCGGCGTCGCGCTGGCGGTGCCCCTCGAGGATCTCCACGGTCGTGGTCTTGCCGGCCCCGTTCGGCCCGAGCAGGGCGAAGATCTCCCCCCGCCGGACGGTCAGGTCCAGCCCGGCCACCGCGGTCACGTCGCCGTACGCCTTGCGCAGCCCGCGGACCGCGATCGCCACGTCCGGATCCACCGTCGCCGTCACGGTGTCCACTATGGCCTACCGGCCGGAGCCGGATGTAGGAGACGAGACGTACCTCTCTCGCGGGGTCGGGCTTGCCCGCCGGTCCGGGCTCGCTCGGTCCGGTCCGCCCGGCCGGGCCTCGCCGCGTGGGGTCTCGCCCGGTGCAGACCTCTGTCCCGGTGCAGATCTCTCCCGGTGCGGACCTCGCTCCCGGTCAGGCCTCCCGCCCGGTCAGCGGGCCTTCTGGGCCGCGCGTAGCGCCTCGAGCTCGGCTTTCTCCGCCTTGCGGCGCCGCCGGCGCCGGCGCATGAGGATGAACAGCCCGACCAGCGCGATGAGGAAGCCGATGATCAGGATCGGGAAGATGATCGCGACGAAGGACATGCTGACGCTGAACGCGTCCTCGGTGGCGCTCACCGCGGGGGCCCCGATGCCGGCCGTGGCGACGTTCACCACGGGCCGGGCCGCCGCCTTCATCCCGTGCACGACCAGCGAGATGACCACGCCGGCCGCGATCGGTACCCATTGATTGGAGGTGAAGAACTCCCCGGGGTCCTGCACGGTCACGGTCGTCGAGCTGGCCGCGGCGCCGAACGCGATGCCGCCCGCACCCGGGCGGACCACGGTCTGCACCACGTCGTTGATGTGGTCCACCACCGGGATCTTGTCCGCCACCACCTCGATGACGAGCAGGATGGCCAGGATCACGAGCGTCCACCCGTTCTCCAGCCACTGCCAGGTAGGAGGCAGCGTGATCAGGTCGGTGTAGCGGGCCAGTACCCCGATCACCAGGAGCGGGATGTACGCGTTGAGCCCGGCCGAGGTGGCGAGTCCGATTCCCGTCAGTAGCTCCAGCACGCCGCCCAGCATGCCAAACCCGCGCCACAAGTCCCATTTACACCGTTGATCGAGGGCTACACCGTTGATCTAGGGCATAGCGTGGTGGTTGGAGATCAACTCACCACTCCAAGCCCTAGATCAACGGCAGGGGGTCGGGGTCAGAAGACTGCAGGGGGTCGGGGTCAGAACAGGGTGAGCTCGTCGCGCTCGATGCCGCGCAGGGCGTCGTAGTCGAGCACCACGCAGCGGATGCCCCGGTCCTCGGCGAGCACCCGGGCCTGCGGCTTGATCTCCTGGGCGGCGAGGATCCCGGACACCGGCGCCAGCAGGGGATCGCGGCTCAGCAGCTCGAGGTAGCGGGTGAGCTGTTCCACTCCGTCGATCTCGCCGCGCCGCTTCACCTCGACCGCGACCGTCTGCCCGTTCCCGTCCCGGCACAGCAGGTCGACCGGGCCGATGGCGGTCGGGTACTCCCGCCGGATCAGCGTGAAGCCCTCGCCGAGCACCTGCGGGGAGGCGGCGAGCAGCTCCTGCAGGTGCGCCTCCACCCCGTCCTTGACCAGGCCCGGGTCGACCCCGAGCTCGTGGGTGCTGTCGTGGAAGATCTCCTCGAGCGTGATTCGCAGCTCCTCGCCGGCCTTGTTGACCACGCGCCAGACGCCGGGCGCCTCCTCGATGCGGCACGGCGGGCTCATCCAGTTGAGCGGCTTGTACGCCCGGTCGTCGGCGTGGATCGAGACGGAGCCATCTGCCTTGATCATCACCAGCCGCACCGCCGAGGGCAGGTGCGCGGTGAGCCGGCCGACGTAGTCCACCGAGCAGCGAGCCACCACGAGACGCACCGGCTTACCTTACGCGGGTCAGCGGTTGACGAACCGGATGACGCGCTCGATGAGCCGGGTCTGCCGGGGCGTCCGGGTGAAGCTGGTCGTCGGTAGCAGGGAGCGCATCCGACGCCGGGTGATCGCCTTCGGTCGCGTCATCTCCCGTAGGCCGTCGTCGCCGTGGATGCGCCCGAAGCCGGACTCGCCCACGCCGCCGAAGGGCAGCGACGAGAAGCCGGCGAAGGTGAGCACGCCGTTGATCGACACCATGCCCGCGCGCAGCTGGCGAGCCAGCTGCCGGGCCCGGCGCCGGCCGAAGACCGCGCCCCCGAGACCGTACGCGCTGGCGTTGGCCCGCCGGAGCGCCTCCTCGACATCGTCCACTTTGGTCACCGTGAGCGTCGGCCCGAAGGTCTCCTCCCGCACGGCCGCGGCGTCCTCGGGTACGTCGACCAGCACGGTCGGGTGGACGAACGGCGGCTGCACGGCATCGGGGCCGCCCACCACGGCCCGGGCCCCGCGGGCGAGCGCGTCGTCGATGTGCCGCCGGATGATGTCGATCTGCGCCGGCATCGTGATGGGCCCGATGTCCGCGCTGGCGTCGGTCCCGACCCGTACGGCCCGGGCCCGGGCCGCCACCTTGTCCACAAAGGAGTCGTACACGGGCGCGGCCACGTAGACCCGCTCGATGCCGATGCACGTCTGCCCGGCGTTGGTCATGCCGCCCCACACGGCCGCGTCGGCCGCGGCGTCGAGATCCGCGTCGACGTCGACGATCATGGCGTCCTTGCCGCCGCCCTCGATGAGTACCGGGGTCAGCGTCTCGGCGCAGGCGGCCATGATCTTTCGGGCCGTGCGGGGGGAGCCGGTGAAGGCCACCTTGTCCACGCCGGAGCGGACGAGGTGGGCGCCGGTCTCGCCGAGGCCGAAGACGATCTGCAGCACCGGGTGCTCGGGAACCACCTCGGTAAATCTGTCGACGTACCACTGGCCGATCGCCGGCGTGTACTCGCTGGGCTTGAACACCACCGCGTTGCCGGCCGCCAGGGCGTAGGCGATCGAACCCATCGGGGTGTTGATCGGGTAGTTCCAGGGGCCGATGACGCCGACGACCCCGTACGGCTGGTACTCCACCGACGCCGAGAACTCCGGCAGGACGAGCGTGCCCCGCACCCGCCGGGGCCGCAGCACGCGCCGGGCGTTGCGGGCCGCCCAGGCCACGTGGCTCAGCGCCGGGGCGAGCTCGACCATGGCGTCGGGCCGGGTCTTGCCCATCTCGGCGTGCATCAGCTCGATGAGCTCGTCCAGCCGAGCGGTCATCAGCGACCGCCAGCGCAGCAGCCGCTGCTTGCGGCCGGCGAAGCCCAGCTCCTGCCACCATGCCTGGGCCGCCCGGGCCCGGCGCACGGCCGCGGCGACCGCCTCGGCGTCGGCGATCGGGAAGCGGCCGACCTCGGCGCCGGTGACCGGGTTGGTGGAGATCAGCTGCCCGTCGACGACCACCGGCTGACCCGGCCGCACGGCCGGAGCGCTCGGCTGGGGCTCCGTGGCCCGGGCGCTCGGCTGGGGCTCCGTGGCCGGGGCGCTCGGCGCGGGCGCGACGGCGGGGGCGGCCCGGTCGGACCCGGCAACCGGTCCGGCCGGGGCCACGGGGGCGGTCGGGTCGGGCGCGGCGGCGGGGGAAGAGGCGGCGGAGGCGGTCATGCGGGCTCCCGGGGACGAGCGGCTACCGACGAGTAGCGGTGTGGGGAGTGTATGGCCGTTTCGGTACGGTCGCACCGTGCCGCGGAAGAACAACCGACGCGACGAGCCGACCGAGCTGGATCTCGAGCGGGTCCGGCGGGGCGTGGCCTGGATCGTCTCCACGCCCGACGGCCCGTGGCACGTGCGCTCGGTCACCGCGTCCGCCGCCGTGAAGCAGTACCGCTGCCCCGGCTGCGACCACGAGATCCGGCCGGGCGTGGCCCACGTCGTGGTCTGGCCGGCCGACGACCGGGACGGCTTCCGGATGGGGCGCGTCGACGACCGCCGCCACTGGCACACCCCCTGCTGGAACGCCCGCGCCCGCGGCCGTATCCGCTAGCGCGCCCGCGATCGCCGTGAGGCGACGATCGCGCCCAGACCGTACGAATGCCTCACGGTGATCATGTGTCGTGATCGGCGTGCGGCACCTGGGGCGCTCGGGACGGACGACTGCCTCACTGTGATCATGCACCCGGCTGGTGGTGGCGTGCCTGGGAAGCCCGCGTGGGGCGCCTGACCGGGCGGCCGGGCCCGCGTCCGGGCGAGCGGGCGGCCGGGCAGGATGGGAGGCATGGCGGACATCCGGGCGAACACGATCCTGCCGGCGCGGCGGGAGGACATCGAACTGCACACCGCGGACGGGCTCACGCTGGTCGGCGAGCTGGCGTGGCCCGCCGACGCGCCGCCCCGGGCGAGCCTGATCTGCCTGCACCCGCTGCCGACCCACGGCGGCATGATGGACAGCCACATCTTCCGCAAGGCGGCGTGGCGCCTGCCGGCGCTCGCCGGGATCGCGGTGCTGCGCTTCAACACCCGCGGCACCACGAGCGTCCGGGGCACCAGCGAGGGCGCCTACGACCACGGGGTGGGGGAGCGGCACGACGTCGCCGCCGCGATCGACTTCGCCGCCGAGCGTGGCCTGCCGAACCCGTGGCTGCTGGGCTGGTCGTTCGGGACCGACCTGGCGCTGATGTACGGGCGCGACCCGCGCGTCGTCGGCGCGATCCTGCTCTCCCCGCCCCTGCGCAAGGCCACGCCCGACGACCTGCGGGCCTGGGCCGAGCTGGGCAAGCCGGTCATCGCGCTGATCCCGGAGTTCGACGACTACCTGCGTCCGGACGAGGCCCGCGAGCGGTTCGCGCCCCTGACCCAGGCCGAGGTGGTGGGGGTGGCGGGCGCCAAGCACCTGTGGGTGGGGCAGGCCGAGCGCGTGCTGGACGAGATCGTCGCCCGGGTGGCCCCGGAGGTGCCGGTGCCGCTGCCGCGCACGTGGGACGGCCCGATGGAGACCGGCGACGCGAGCGCCTACGCCGACCGGACGGTCGCGGCCTTCCGGGACGTGCCGGTCCAGTAGGCCCGCGCGACCCCGCGGTGGGCCGGCTCCCCGGGGCCGGCCGCTCACGACCGTACGAACCCGGCGACCGGCCGTCGGCGTCGCTCAGGCGTGGGCCGGATGCTCGTGGTCGGTGTGCCCGGCCGGTTCGAGCTGGATCGTCGAGTGCTCGACGTCGAAGTGGCCGGCCAGGCAGCGCTGCACCGCGTCGAGCATCTGGGGCGCGTGGCCGTCCCGGAAGCACTCGTCGTCGATGACGACGTGGGCGGTCAGCACGGGCAGGCCGGAGGTCACGGTGTACGCGTGCAGGTCGTGCACGTCCCGCACGTGCTCCAGCTCGCGGATGTGCCGGCGTACGTCCTCCAGGTCGAGGTTCTCCGGCGTGGCCTCGAGCAGTACGTGGCCGGCGTCGCGCAGCAGCCGGAGCGAGCGCGGCAGGATGACGAGCCCGATCGCCAGGGAGATCAGCGGGTCGGCGCGTACGAACCCGGTCAGCGCGATGATCCCGGCCGCCACCAGGACCCCGACCGAGGCCGCGGTGTCGGTGGCGACCTCCAGGAACGCGCCCCGGAGGTTGAGGCTCGCGTGCCGCGAGCGGAAGAGCAGCCCGAACCCCACGAGGTTGCCGACCAGGCCGATCGCGGCGAAGACGGCCATCTGACCGGGGTGGAGCGCGGTCGGCTCGATGAGCCGGCGGATCCCCTCCACGACCACGAAGGCGCCGATGCCCGCGAGCACGAGACCGTTGATGGCCGCGGCGAGGACCTCGGCCCGGGCCCACCCGAACGTCCGGCGGTCGGTGGCCGGACGGGCGGCCAGCACCGCGGCCCCGAGGGCCAGGGCCACCCCGCCCGCGTCGGCCAGCACGTGCCCGGCGTCGGCCAGCAGCGCCAGGCTGCCGGACACGACCGCGCCGACGACCTCGACGACGAAGATCCCGACCGCGGCCGCGAGGGCCCCGGCCAGCACGCCCCGGTGCCGGCCCGTGGCCGTCACCCCGGGACCGTGGCCGTGCCCCTGGCCGGGGCGATGCCCGGGGCCCTGGCCGGGGCGCTGCCCGTGGGTGCCCCGCCGCTCGTCGCGCTCGCGCGGCGTGTCGCCCGCCCCGTTCATCCGACCTCCCGCCCGCGGTGCCGCTCCTCGAGCCAGCGTAGGAGCCGGCCATGATCACAAGGGTGCGGACGGGCGGACGGCGGGCGGCCGTGGCCGGGGGCGGGTCCGGGGTCCTGGCCCGCCGGTCGACCCGCTCACCGCGGGCCGACCGGGACACGGCGTAGGTCGGGGGTTCAGTCCTGGGAGGCGGCCTTCACCAGCGCCGGGGACGACTCGTCGGCCGGCGCCGGGTCGTCCGTCGACTCCTCGTCCACCGGGCGGTCGGACGGGGCAACGGAGGCCTCGACGGTCTCGGGCGCGCCGGTCTCCGCGGCGGCGGGCTCGGTGGCGGCGGGCTCGGTGGCGGCGGGCTCGGTGGCGGCGGGCTCGGTGGCGGCGGGCTCGGTGGCGGCGGGCTCGGTGGCGGCGGGCTCGGCCACGGCCGGCTCCTCCGCACCGCCATGGATCGCGGCGATGACAGTCGCGGGCGCGGCGCCGTCGCTGCCCTCCTCGCTCGGGGCGTCGGCCGCCGGGGTGAGGTCCTCGGTGGTGGCCGCAGCGGTCACCTCGGCCGGGGTCACCTCGGCCGGCGGCACCTCGGCCGGGTCGGCGACCGGATCGCTCGTCTCGGTGGCCCGGTCGGCGGCCGCGTCGGCCACGGCGTCGACGGCGGGGTGGTCCGCGGCGGGCTCGGCCACGGCGTCGACGCTGGCCGCCGCCTCGGCGGCCGGCTGCTCGGACCGGGTGTCCGTGACCGCCACCGCGCGGACGGAGTCCGAGGACGCGGTGGCGTCAGATACGAAAGGGCGGGCGACCTCCGGGCCGGACTCGGCGGCCGCGGTGCCACTGACCACAGTGGACGCTGCCCGCGGGGCATCGTCGGCCGCCCGGGGGCCGGACGCGGCGCTCAGCTGGGTCGCCTCCTGCCGGGCCCGGCCGAGCAGCTCGTCGGCCTCCGCACGGGCCTTGGCCCGCACCTCCTCGGCCTCCGTACGGGCCGATGCGAGCAGCGACTCGGCGGCGGCGAGCGTGCCGGCGGCCTTCTCCTCGGCCTCCGCGATGATCTGCTCGGCCCGGGTGCGCGCGGCCGCGACCTGGTCCTCGGCCTCCGTGCGGGCCCCGGCCCGCACCTCCTCGGCCTCCGTGCGGGCCTTGGTCAGCAGCTCGTCGGCTTCCGTGCGGGCCTTGGTCAGCAGCTCCTCGGCCTCCGTGCGGGCCTTGGTCAGCAGCTCCTCGGCTTCCGTGCGGGCCTTGGTCAGCAGCTCGTCGGCTTCCGTGCGGGCCTTGGTCAGCGCCTCGTCGGCCTGGGCGCGCAGGGTGGTGGCGTAGGACTCGGCGTCGGTGCGCACCTGGAGGACCGCCGCCTCGGCCTCGGCCAGCTCACGCTCCATTGTGGCCCGTCGCTGCGCGTGCTCCTCCTCTGCCTCGACGCGCCGCTTGGTGAGCTCGGCCTCCAGCTCGGCGGCCCGGGCCGCGGCGAGCGACTCGACCTCTCCGAGCCGCGCGGCGACCACGGCCTCCGCCTCGGCACGCTTGTTCGCCAGCTCCGCCTCGGCGGCCTCGCGCGCGGCCCGGATCTCGGCGTCGGCGGCCTCCCGCAGGGCGCGCAGCTCGGCCTCAGTGTTCTCGCGGGCGGTCCGGATCTCCGCCTCGACCTTCTCGCGGGCCGTGCGGATCTCGACCTCGGCCGCGCTGCGCCGCTCCTCCAGCTCCTTGGCGAGCGCGGCGCGGCGCTCGGTCGCCTCCTCCTCGACCTGCTTGCGGACCGCGGCGGCGTGGGCCTCGGTCTCGGCCCGCACCTTGTCGGCGTACGCCTTGGTCGCGTCACCGACGCGCGTCGATTCCATGAGCGCGGCCGTGTAGAGAGCGTCCACATCGGACCGGATCCGCTCGGCGTACGCCTTGGCCTCGGCGACCTCGGCCTCGACCTCCTCGCGCCGCTTGGCGAGAGCCGCTTCCACCTCGGCGCGCCGGGCGGCGAACTCCTTTTCGAAGTTCCGCTCCGCGTCCGCGAAGCGCGCGTCGAGCTGCTCCCGGAGGCGGGCGAGCTCGGCCTCCCGAGCGGCGAACTCGCGGTTGGCCCGTTCGCGGATCTCGGCGGCCTGCTCCTCGGCGAGGGCCAGGATCTGCTCCGCCCGCGCGCCCAGGTGGCGGTAGGTGACGGGCTCACCCGGGGCGGTCAGCGCCCGGCGCGTGTTCGCCAGCTCCTGCT
>Ga0310841_100259_pt1 | contig 39586 bp, 36 predicted proteins | sample SM_ome_9_FD_201311 | JGI IMG/M metagenome (GOLD analysis project Ga0310841, IMG submission 201311) | Sorghum-adapted microbial communities enriched on stacked mutant (SM) sorghum from Joint BioEnergy Institute, Emeryville, California... ...
GCAGCGGCGGCAGGAAGACCGCGGGCTGCGGTGAGTCGAGCCAGGACCGGGTGATCCGGACGCCCGTCACCCGCTCGACCAGGCGCAGGGCCGACGCCTCGGCGGCGAACAGCCCGAACGGGAGGTCGTCCAGCAGGCCGTCCAGGCACCGCGGGTTGACCCCGCCGCGGGGCGCACGCTCCAGCAACGGATCGAACTCGGCCTGCACCTGTCCGTCGACGGCGTAGACGAAGTGCATCACCGCCTGGACGTTGCGGTAGAAGCAGGCGACCCGGGCTCCCCGCGAGAGCGGCTCCACGATCTCCTCGGCCCGCCAGCCGTTGTGCTCGGCCACGAGCACGCCACCGTCCACTGTGCCTATCTGTGCCCACTGTGGACCGTTGGCCGGCCAGAAGCACTCGTCGAAGGTGCGCGACGACGCGGGCCGGGTCGGATCACCACCGAGCCGGCGGACGACCTCGGCGACGTCCAGCCCGACGATGGCGGTCAGGCAGTACGCCTCCAGGTCGCCGACCCACTCGTACTCGCGCACGCCCCCATCATCGGCCCGGCCGGAGCCGGCCGGACCCGAATCACGCCCGGGCCGCGCTCAGGGGAAAGCGGATCACCCGCAGGAACGCCCCGGCGGCCGCCGACGGTGACCCGTCCGCGACGGCCGGTGCCGACGGCCGCTGACGGCATCCGCCGGTTGGACGACAGCGGGGGTACCGTTGCGATCATGTGCACGGTGCTCCTGCGGTGGCGGCCGGACGCGGCGTGGCCCCTGCTGATGGCGGCCGTCCGGGACGAGTTCCTCGACCGCCCCTGGGACCCTCCGGCGCCGCACTGGCCCGCCTATCCGTCCCTTGTGGGCGGACGCGACCGCCAGGCCGGCGGCACCTGGCTGGCCGTCGATACCACCCGGCCGGCCGTGGCCGCCGTCCTCAACGGGGTGCGGCTGCCAGCGGCACCGTCCCGCCCGTCCCGCGGGCGGCTGCCCCTGGCCGCGCTGACGGACTCGCTGCCGACCACCTTCGCGGACTACGACGGCTTCCACCTGGTCATCGGCACGCTCTCGTCGGTGACCGTGCTGAGCTGGGACGGGGTGAGCCTCGTCCGGCGTGAGCTGACGCCGGGCGACCACATCATCGTCAACGCCGGGGTCGACGCGACCGAGGATCCGCTGGTCCCGCACTTCGCCCCGCTGCTGGCGGCCCTGCCCGACCCGCCGCTGACCCGGGCCGACGCGCCACCGGCCGCGTCGCCGGCGTCGCCGATGGCGGCCGACGCCGGGTCCGACCCGCTGGCCGGGCCCGACGCCCGGTCCACGACGCTCGCGGCCTGGGGACCGTGGCTGGACCTGATGCGCGGCGACGGGCTGCCGCCCGACGATCCCCGGGCCCTGCTGCTGCGACGGGAGTTCGCCGGCCGCGAGCCCGGCCTGGAGCAGTTCGCCGGCCGCGTCTACGGTTCCGGGTCGGAGGCGCTCGTGGCGCTCGCCCCCGGCCGGGTGCGGTACGACTTCACGCCCACCCCGTTCACCCCCGCCTGGCGCCCCATCCTCCCGACGCCCGAACCCCCGCCCCCTTCCCGTTGATCTAGGGCCTGGAGTGGTGAGTTGATCTCCAACCACCACCCTACGCCCTAGATCAACACGAGCGGGCGGGCCGTGAGGCGGGTCGGGGGCGCACCCGCGTCCGCCCGAAACTCGGGGGTTGTCCACAGGTCCGCGACCCCGGTTATCCACAGATTGCCCGCCCGACCTGGCCGGTGGCCCCCGCGCGGCCCACGGTCGACACCGTGACCGTGTACCGGCAGCTTCAGCAGTTTCCGACCACGTTGCGCGGCGCGGCCGTTCTGGTGCCGACATCGAAGCTACCGATGTCGATGAATGCGGCCCGCTGGCGCGCCTCCCGCGCCCGGATAGCCCGCCCACACCGTGGCCTGTACCTGTTCGCCGACACGCCACCCGACCTCGAGGACCTCGCCCGGGCCGCGCTCGCGGTCGCTCCGCCGCACGCCGTGATCGGCTTCCACACGGCGGCCGCCTTGTTGGGATTCGGGGTCGTCGCCTCCGACCGCGTGCATCTCGTCGTACCGGCCGGAAAGGCGTTCCCCCAGCGCCCAGGCATCACCGCACATCAATCGGTGGTCCCCATCGCGCCGTTCGCGGTCCGCGGCCTTCCGTGCACGACGCCGGCCCGGACCGCGATCGACCTCGCCCGCGCGCTGCCCCGGCCGGACGCCCTCGCCGTGCTCGACGCGGCGCTGGCCAGCCAGACGTGCACACCCATCGAGCTGGCCGAGGAGGTCCGGCGCCACCGGCGGCTCAAGGGCTTCCGGCAGGCGTCGGCGCTCGTGCCGCTCGCCGACGGGCGTGCGGAATGCGCCCAGGAGACCCACCTGCGCCTGATCCTGCGCGACGCCCGGATCACCAGCCTGGTGCCCCAGGTCCCGGTCCTCGACCGGCGCGGACGCCCGCGCTACCGGCTCGACCTCGCCGACGAACGCCTGCGGGTGGCGGCCGAGTACGACGGCTCGTCGCATCTCGACCGGGAACGCCTGCGCGCCGACCGCGCCCGCCACAACTTCCTGGCCGCCCAGGGCTGGCGGCTGCGCTACTTCACCGACGTCGACATCTACCGACGGCCCGAGTACGTGGTCCATACGGTCCGGGCCGCCCTCGGCGACGCCCTCCGGGAGGCCGACCCGCGGTGATCCAGGCCCCCAGATACGCCCCAGATACGCGTTGATCTAGGGCGTAGAGTGGTGGTTGAAGATCAACTCACCACTCCAAGCCCTAGATCAACAGCAGGGGTCAGAAAGGTCAGGCCTCAGGACGAGGCGAGCGTGGTGCCGGCCGAGCGCAGGTCCTCGCAGGCCTGCACGACGCGCTTGGCCATGCTCTCCTCGGCGAGCTTGCCCCAGGTCCGCGGGTCGTACGCCTTCTTGTTGCCGACCTCGCCGTCGACCTTCAGCACGCCGTCGTAGTTCTTGAACATGTGCGCGGCGACCGGCCGGGTGAAGGCGTACTGCGTGTCGGTGTCGATGTTCATCTTCACGACGCCGTAGTCGACCGCCGCCCGGATCTCCTCCAGCAGCGAGCCGGAGCCGCCGTGGAACACCATGTTGAACGGCTTGGTGACGCCGTACTTGGCGCCGACCGCCTCCTGGATGTCCTTGAGGATCTCGGGGCGCAGCTTCACGTTGCCGGGCTTGTAGACGCCGTGCACGTTGCCGAACGTGAAGGCGGAGATGTACGTGCCCTTCTCGCCCAGGCCCAGGGCGGCCGCGGTGGCCAGCGCGTCCTCGACGGTGGAGTACAGCTTCTCGTCGATGGCCCCGACGATGCCGTCCTCCTCGCCGCCGACCACGCCCACCTCGATCTCGAGGATCGCCTTGGCCTGGCTGCACTCGGCCAGCAGCGACTCGGCGATGGCCAGGTTCTCGGCCAGCGGCACGGCCGACCCGTCCCACATGTGCGACTGGAACAGCGGCTCCTCACCGCGCGCGACCCGCTCCTTGGAGATCGCCAGCAGCGGCCGGACGAAGCTGTCCAGCTTCTCCTTGGGGCAGTGGTCGGTGTGCAGGGCGACGTTGATCGGGTACTTCTTCGCCACCTCGTGCGCGAACGCGGCGAAGGCCACCGCCCCGGTGACCATGTCCTTGATCGTCGGGCCGGACAGGTACTCGGCACCCCCGGTCGATATCTGGATGATGCCGTCGCTGCCGGCGTCCGCGAACCCGCGCAGGGCGGCGTGCAGCGTCTGCGAGGACGTGACGTTGATGGCCGGGTAGGCGAATCCCCCCGCCTTGGCGCGGGAGATCATCTCCGCGTAGGTCTCGGCGGTTGCAATGGGCATCGAACGGCTCCTTGACTCGGGGGTCGGGGTCGGGCGCGGACCGCGCTGTCCCACCGCGAAGTATCCCCCAGTCGCGATCCGGGCGAGCACCCGGGCCGGCGTGGCAGCCGTCACGATCGGCGCGCGGGCCTTCGGCCGAGCCGCTACGGTGAAAACGGCGGCGAGCGGTTGGGCGCCGCCGTCGATCGGCGGCGACCAGCCTGGCGCCGCAGGCAGCCGGCAGACGATCGTGGAGGCCCACCATGACCACGCCCGACGACGAGCTGGTGGTACGCGACCACCTCGATCCCGACGAGCGCGACCTCGAGGCCGCGCCCGAGGACGTCGCCGAGCAGTCCCGTGCGGCCGACCCCACCGAGAACGGTGAGCCGGTGATCCGGTTGAGCGGCGAGGTCAGCGAGTGGGACGCCATCGAGCAGGCCCGGATCGTCGAGCTGGAGGACGAGGACTACCGGTGACCGGGGCCACCGGTAACCCCGAGGCATCGACATCCGCGAGTTGACCCCGCCCCGGCGGCCACCGGACGGGATAACGGCACGACGCTGATCGTTCTCGCTGGCACCATGAGGCGGTGCTGCTGACGGTCACGACCACGCACGAGCCCGCCACCGACCTGGGGTACCTGCTCGTCAAGCACCCCGACCGGGTGCACGAGTTCGAGCTGCCGCACGGCCGCGCCCACGTCTTCTTCCCGGAGGCGACGCCGCAGCGGTGCACGGCCGCGCTGATGGTCGAGGTCGACCCGTCCCGCCTCGGCCGCACCGGTCGCGACCCCGACGGCTTCACGCTGGGGCGCTACGTCAACGACCGGCCGTACGCCGCCTCGAGCCTGCTCGCCACCGCCCTGAACCGGGCGTTCCGCAGCGCCCTGCGGGGCGAGTGCCGCGAGCGGCGGGAGCTGGCCGCGACCCCGATCCCGCTGACCGTACGGATCCCGGCGCTACGGTGCCGGGGCGGGACCGACCTCGCGGGGCGCCTGCTGGAGCCGCTGGGGTGGCGGGTGCAGGCCACGCCCGTGCCGCTGGACCCCACCCGCCCCGAGTGGGGCGAGAGCCCCTACGTGGACGTGACCCTCACCGGGACGCTGCGGCTGGCGGACGCGCTGAACCAGCTCTACGTCCTGCTGCCCGTCTTCGACGACGCCAAGCACTACTGGGTGTCCCCGGCCGAGGTGGACAAGCTGATCCGGGCCGGCGGCGGCTGGCTCGCCGGTCACCCCGAGCGCGCCCTCATCACCCACCGGTACCTCGCGCACAGCCGGGCCCTGGCGCTTGCGGCGTCGGCCCGGCTGGACGCCCTGCAGACGGCGGAGAGCCTCACCGACGCGGACACAGTGGAGGGTCCGGCCGCGGCCACCGACGAGGACGCCGAGCTGCCGGCCGCCGTCGCCCGGGCGCCGCTGGCCGAGCAGCGCCGGCGCGCGGTCCTGACCGAGCTGCACCGCAGCGGCGCGGCCTCCGTGCTGGACCTGGGCTGCGGCTCCGGGGCGCTGCTCGCCGAGCTGGCCGGGCACAGCCAGTTCACGCGCATCGTCGGGGTCGACATCAGCCCGCAGGCGCTCCGGCAGGCCGAGCGGCGGCTGGGGCCGATGCCCGATCGCCGGCGCGACCGGGTGAGCCTGCTGCAGTCGGCGCTCACGTACGCCGACGACCGGCTCGTCGGCTTCGACGCGGCCGTGCTCATGGAGGTCGTCGAGCACGTCGACCCGCCCCGGCTGCCCGCGCTGGCCGCGGCGGTCTTCGGCCACGCCCGACCGTCCACTGTGGTCGTCACCACGCCCAATGTGGAGTACAACGTGCGCTACGGCCTGGCCGGGACGCCGGGAGCGCAGCTGCGCCATCACGACCACCGGTTCGAGTGGACCCGCGCCGAGTTCTCCGCCTGGTGCGAGCAGGTCGCCCTCCGGTACGGCTACGCGGTCCGGATCACCGGAGTGGGCGAGGCCGACCCCGAGCTCGGCTGCCCGACCCAGCTCGCGGTGTTCACCCTTCAGGCCGTCCGGACCACGCCGTCGTCCCGGGGAGGGGAGGCATGACCCCGCCGACCGTCCGCGAGATCCGCCTGCCGGAGCTGTGCCTGGTGGTGCTCATCGGCATCACGGGCTCCGGCAAGTCCACCTTCGCGCGCACGCACTTCAAGCCCACGCAGGTGCTCTCCTCCGACGCGTTCCGGGCGATGGTGGCCGACGACGAGAACGACCAGTCGGCCACGGCGGACGCCTTCGCGGTGCTGCACCACGTCGCCGGCCTGCGCCTGCGGGCCGGGCGGCTCACCGTGGTCGACGCCACCAACGTGCAGCCGTTCGCCCGCGCCGCGCTGGTCCGCATCGCGCGCGAGCACGACGTGCTGCCGGTGGCGATCGTGCTCGACGTCAGCGTCGACGAGTGCTGGCGGCGCACGCAGGAGCGTCCTGATCGGACCTTCGGCCGGGACGTGGTGGCGCGCCAGCACCGGGACCTGCGGCGCAGCGTCGGCAACCTGGCCAAGGAGGGCTTCCGGGCCGTGCACGTCCTGCGCGGGCCCGAGGAGATCGCCCAGGCCCGCATCGCGTACGACCGGCTCTACAACGACCGCCGGGACCTCACCGGCCCCTTCGACATCATCGGTGACGTCCACGGCTGCCGGGCCGAGCTCGAGCGCCTGCTGGAGCGCCTCGGTTGGGTCATCGCACGCGACGAGGCGGGCCGGCCCGTCGACGCCTCCCACCCGGAGGGTCGCATCGCCGTCTTCCTCGGCGACCTGGTCGACCGGGGCCCCGACACGCCGGGCGTGCTCCGGCTCGTCATGGGCATGGTCGACGCCGGGCACGCCCTGTGCGTCACGGGCAACCACGAGGACAAGCTGGTCCGGGCGCTGTCGGGCCGGCGCGTCAAGGTCGCCCACGGCCTGGCCGAGTCGCTGGCCCAGCTCGAGGCGGCCGGGCCGGAGTTCACGAACCAGGTCCTCCGGTTCCTGAGCGGGCTGGTCGCCCACTACGTGCTCGACGGCGGGCGGCTCGTGGTGGCGCACGCCGGGCTCAAGGAGGAGTACCAGGGCCGGGCCTCGGGCCGGGTGCGGGCCTTCGCGCTCTACGGCGAGACCACCGGCGAGACCGACGAGTACGGCCTGCCCGTGCGCTACCCGTGGGCCAACGACTACCGCGGCCGGGCCACCGTCGTCTATGGACACACCCCCGTGCTCACGCCGGAGTGGGTCAACAACACCATCTGCATCGACACCGGCTGCGTCTTCGGCGGCTCGCTCACCGCGCTGCGCTGGCCCAGCCGGGAGCTGGTCTCGGTGCCGGCCGAGCGGGTCTGGTACGCGCCGGTCAGACCGCTCGCCGAGCGGCCCAGTGCGGCTCAGCCGTTCCCCGCGGCGCCCGACGTGACCCGGCCCGCCACCGAGCCGGCCGGCCCCACCCCGGCGGGTGACGGGCGGCCGCCGGCAACCCCGCCCCCGACAAGCCAGCCGCTCGGGGCGCCGACCCTGGCGGACCCCGGGCGCGGTGATTCAGCGCGCGATGACCCAACGCGCCGCGGTGACGTCTCAGGCGGTGACGTCTCAGGCGGTGACGTCCCAGGCGGTGACGGCTCGGCCGATGGCCGCTCGGCCACGCCGCGGGCCGGGGCGGCCGGGACGCCACCGTCCACGGTGGACCGCACGCCGGCCGCCGCGGCCGCCCCGCGGCCGCCCCTGGCCCCCGCCGCCGGCCTGCTGCGCGTCAGCGACGTCACCGGGCGACGGTGGATCGACACCGGGTACGGCCGGGTGCTGGTGCCGGCCGAGAACGCCGCCGCGGCGCTGGAGGTGATGGGCCGGTTCGCCATCGACCCGGCCGACCTGATCTGGCTGCCCCCGACGATGGCGCCGTGCTCAACCTCCACGGTGGAGGGATACCTCGAGTACCCCACGGAGGCGTTCGCCGACTACCGCCGGGCCGGGGTGACGCGGGTCGTCTGCGAGGTCAAGCACATGGGCTCGCGGATGGTCGCCCTGGTCCGTCGCGACGGTTGCGAGTCGGGCTCCGGTTGGTCGGGCTCGGGTGGCTCAGCCCCGGGCGGCGCGCTCTGGACGCGGACGGGGCGGCCGTTCTTCACCGATCCGGCGCTCACGGCGGCGGTGCTGAGCCGGCTGCGGGCCGCGGTGACCGCCGCAGGGGTCTTCGACGAGCTGGCAGCCGACTGGGTGCTCCTGGACACCGAGCTGCTGCCGTGGTCGGCCAAGGCGCTCGACCTGATCCGGGACCAGTACGCGAGCGTGGCCGCCGCCGCACGGTCCGCGCTCCCGGCCGCGCTGCGCGCGCTCGACGCCGCGGCGGCGCGTGGCCTCGACGTGCGTCCGCTGCGGGATCGCACGGCCGCCCGGCTGGCCCGGGCCGACGCGTTCGCCCAGGCGTACCGGCGCTACTGCTGGCCGTCCGAAGGGCTGACCGGCCTCCGGGTCGCTCCGTTCGCGCTGCTGGCGTCGGGCGCTCGGACGAGCGACGGGGCCGGCCGCACCGCCCGGCACTACGCGCGCCAGGACCGAGGGTGGCACCTCGCCCTCGCCGACCGCCTCGTGGACGCCGATCCCGACCTGATCCTGCGCACTGACCGCCGGATCGTCGACGTGACCGACGATGCGCAGGTGGTCGCCGCGACCCAGTGGTGGCTCGCCCTGACCGAAGGCGAGCGCGGAGCCGCCCTGGAGAACTCGGGCGGCGGTGAGGGCATGGTGGTCAAGCCGTACGACGGCATCACCGGAACCACCCTGGTCCAGCCGGGCATCAAGTGCCGGGGCCGGGAGTACCTGCGGATCATCTACGGTCCTGACTACACCGAACCGGAGCACCTTGAGCGGCTGCGCCAGCGAGCCCTGCACCGCAAGCGGGCCCTGGCGCTGCGGGAGTACGCGCTCGGCCTGGCCGCGCTGGACCGGCTGGCCGCCGGCGAACCACTCTGGCGCGTGCACGAGGCGGTGTTCGCGATCCTCGCCTGCGAGTCGGAGCCGGTGGATCCGCGTCTCTAACTGTGAAGACACTGCGACTCCGGAGGACCGACCGGGGGTCGGACCGGTACTCTGGCTCGCCGTGGATACCCTCAGCGCCGGGCCACTGGGGTGGCTCGATCCAACGACGCTCATCCCTGCCGTCGGCCTGATCGGCATCCTGGCGATCATCTTCGCCGAGACCGGCCTGCTCGTCGGCTTCTTCTTCCCGGGCGACTCGCTGCTGTTCCTCGCCGGTGTCGCGGCCTCCGAGTTCGTGTCGAAGATCCCCGGCTTGGAGGACATGGAGCGGCTCAGCCTCTGGGGCCTGCTGGTCGGCACGCCACTGTGCGCGATCGCCGGGGCCCAGCTCGGTCACTGGCTCGGCGCGAGGTACGGCCGGAAGATGTTCGAGCGCCCGAACTCGCGCCTGTTCAAGCCCGAGTACGTGGCGAAGGCCGAGTACTACTTCGCCAAGTTCGGGCCGGCCAAGGCCGTGATCCTGGCGCGGTTCATCCCGATCGTGCGGACCTTCCTGAACCCCGTGGCCGGGGTGCTGAAGATGCCGGCCCGGCAGTTCTTCATCTACAACGTGGTCGGCGCGATCCTGTGGTGCGACGGCGTCGTGCTGCTGGGCTACGTGCTCGCCGCCCGGCTGAGCAACGTGCCCAACATCGACAAGTACATCCTGCCGGCGGTGGCCCTCATCATCCTGCTGTCGATCAGCCCCATCCTCCTCGAGATCTTCCGGGGCTGGCGGGCTCGGCGCCGGGGCCTGGCCACCGAAATGGGTGACGAGGGCGTGCGCCGACACCGGGCGTAACCGAGCCGACAGCGTACGTAAGCGGCAACGGGGTACACGCCCGGCCAGCCGGCCCACAGGGCCGCCAGGAGCGCGAGATCGGCCCGGGGCTACCCCAGCCTCCCTGGGCGCCTCCGCGCCCCTACGGGCGGGAAAACGGCTCCGTGAGGCGAACCACCAGCCACCACCGCGGGTCCGGCCGGTGTCGCCCGCCGTCGCCGACAAGGGCCCCGCCGTCGCCCCAGGGGCCACGGACGGGCTGGACCGTCGGGCGGCGTCTCCCGGAAAGGTCCCCGTCCCCCGGAAAGATCCCCCAGAAAGCGAAATGGTCCCGGCCGGCGTCCCCAACGCCGGACCAGGGACCGTAGGTGTGTAGGGATCGGATGGGTGCGCCGCGAGGCAGGATCGGTGCGCACCCCCGACCCGCCCGTGTCGCTCACGCCGCCGCCGGGTACAGGGAGATGGCGAACCGGACAGGCCGGCGTGAGCGACTCGGACTCAGCGCCCGGAGCGCTTGGTCGCGCGCTTGCGCGGCGGGGTCAGAAGGTCAGCGACCTGCTGAATCGCCGACGGAACGATGCGGTAGTACGCCCACACGCCGCGCTTCTCCCGCTCCAGCAAGCCGGACTCGGTGAGGATACGCAGGTGGTGGCTCACAGTCGGCTGCGACAGACCGATCGGAGCGGTCAGGTCGCAGACGCACGCCTCACCCTCGGGGGAGGCCTGGATCAGGCTGAGCAGACGCAGGCGAGCCGGGTCGGCCAGAGCCTTGAGGACACCGGCGAGACGGTCAGCGTCGTGCTTGTCGTAGACCTCTCCGCTGAGGGGAGAGGTCTGCGGCAGAATCAGTTCGGCCAGCGCAGTACGCACGTGTTACATCCTTCCACCACTAGCATCGATCCGACCACATATCAGTGTAGGTCGAACCGACAGTTTTTCCTGACTGAAGGGTCAGGTCGGCAGGCCCAGATCGGCGAGGGTGAACGCTGACCGGAACTCCAGCCCAGCCGCTCGAACCGCCGCGCCCGCGCCTCGATCGACCACCGCTGCGGTTCCGACGACGTTCGCTCCCGCCTCTCGGAGCGCGCCCACGGCCGTGAGAACGCTCCCACCGGTCGTTGACGCGTCCTCAACGACGACGACCCGACGCCCTGCCACGTCGGGGCCCTCGATCCGCCGTTGAAGACCATGCGCCTTCCCTTCCTTGCGGACCACGAAGGCATCCAGCGCCCTGCCCCGCTGGTGAGCCTCGTGGAGCATCGCGACGGCTACCGGGTCAGCACCCAGCGTCAGCCCTCCGACCGCGTCGAACTCCCACCCCTCAACAAGGTCGAGCATGACCTTGCCGATCAACGGAGCTCCGGCGTGGTGCAGAGACAGCCGACGGAGGTCGACGTAGTAGTCCGCCTCCGCTCCGGACGACAGCGTGACCCGACCCCAGACCACTGCTAGGTCATGGATGAGTTTACGCAGGTCGTCCCGCTCCGACATGCCGATTAGCCTATCTTGCCTGTTCGTGAATCCGGATCAAGGGTCCCTGTGAACTTTCAGACCAAACGAGACCATGCTCCGCCGGGTTCGACGGCGGGATTCCGCCGATCTCCGGCCATGTAGCGAACCCGACCACCGTCCCGCCGCTGGCGGCCGCTTCTTCACCGCATCCGCGAACTGACGGTGTGTCACCATCTGTCCCCGAAAACGGTTACGTCGTCACACCTGTCCCCTGGTGTCCCGCACGATCCGCGCAATCATCCGGCGCGGGAAATGGCGCAGCGCAAACGCTGCCGTCTTGTACTTCCAATCGGGCACGCTGATCACCGCGCCTCGACGCAGATCCCGTAGCGCGTCGGCGACCACCCGATCCGCGTCCAGCCACAGGAAGTTCGGCGTCTTGGACATGTTGATGCCCGCCCGTTGGTGGAACTCGGTACGAACATAGCCCGGACACAGCGCCATGACCCGAACCCCGAACGGTGCCACCGAAAGGGCGACAGATTCGGTGAAGTTCGTCACCCACGCCTTGGAGGCGGAGTAGGTCGATCCAGGCATCGGCACCCCGAATCCCGCCACGGAGGACACGTTGATCACCGATCCGGACCGTCGCTCGACCATGACGGGCAGGACGGCGTGCGTCAGCCGCATCACCGCCACGACGTTGAGCTGCAACAGGGCGAGCTCCTGCTCGGCGGCGGAGCGCAGCAGCGGTGTGTTGAGACTGCGCCCCGCGTTGTTGACAAGCACATCGATCGGACGATCGGCGTCGGCTGCCCGGTCGGCCACCCGCTGCTGTCCGTCCGGGGTGGACAGGTCGGCCACGATCGTCTCGACCGATCGGCCATGCGCCGCCTGCAACTGCGCGGCCGTCGCCGCCAGGCGTTGCCCGTCTCGGGCCACGATGACCAGGTCGTAACCGTCGGCGGCGAAACGGCGGGCGAACGCGGCCCCGATGCCGGCGGTGGCTCCGGTGACAAGCGCGGTCCTGCTCACGGCGGCCTCGCTGGTGCTCAGGGTGGGACGGCCTTGGTACGCCTGCTGGAGCCCGCCGAGCGCCACGGAATCCGAACACCGGCGGTCGACTCGACCCGAGTGCGGAAATACTCCCGGGAGGCGGGCACGACCAACAGGACGATCACCGCAATGTAGCCGAACGACTGAAGATCGGTAAGTCCTCCGCCGAGCCCGGCCAACCACCCGGGCATGGCCTCGCTGAAGGCCTGGGCCACCGCGGCGGCGGTCGCCGGGTCGTGCCGGTCCGAGGCCAGCGACCAATCGACGCCGTTGCCGAAGGCGGTGACCGACATCCGGACCACACCGCAGGCCAGCGACACCGCGGCGACGACGAGAGCACCGATCCGCGCCGCCTCGTAGCGGGCCAGGACGCCCCAGGCGAGCAGCATGCTCAACACGGCCAGGGCCAGGGTGCCGGTGCCGCTGCTCAGCAGGACGGTGCGGATCGCCCGCGCGATCTCGCCCGCGGTCACCGGGTCCACCCCGGAGGCGACGGCCTGGGCCCGGAAAGCGTCGACCACCGGCCCGGCGCCGGCGATCAGCGCGGCGGAGGCGAGGAGACCAACGCCGCCGCTGGCCCCGAGCGCCAGCCCCGCGGCCGCGACCGCCAGCGGCCGCTCCCGCGGGACCAGCACCGGGTCATCCGGCTTGATCGGGTCCGGTGGTCGATCCAGCACCACCCCATTATGGGGGGAATGTTCCTATTTTTCCGCTCTTACGACTGAGTGGGGGGCGGCGGTGTGGGAGGCTGCGAGCCCGGAGGAGGAGCCGGGGGCTGCGCGGCCGGCGGCGGGGCGGGCGGCTGCGCCGGGGGTGCGCCCGGGTTCTGCGGGACCGCCGGCGGCGGGAACTGCGGGTAGCCACCGCCGGGCCCGGTCGGGGGAACCCAGACCTCCTCCTCCTTGCGGAAGTAGTCGTTGGCCCGGGGCGTGGCCAGCAGGATGATCGCGACGAGGATCGCCAGCAGGGTCAGGACCAGGAACCCGGTGGAGGCGACGGTGTACCACGTCGGCGTGTTCTCCTGAATGATCCGGGCCTGCTCCACCGCCAGGTCGGCGTCCGGGTCGCCGCTGGAGGGCACGCTGTTGAGCAACGCCGGGGTGGCCAGCGACGAGATGAGGCCGCAGAGCTGGCACAGCGCCACGATGCCGCCGACCACCCACGTCGTGATCCGAGCCGGCTGGCTCCCCTTCGCGACGAAGATCGCCAGGACCGCGAACGCGGCCGCCATGATGACCGTGAGACTGAGGCCGCCGATCTCCCCGATCGCCATGACGGCGTCGTTGCGGAGCTCCGGGTGCTCCGCGTAGAACTCGTCGAGCGCGCGGTCGAGCTCGGGCAGCGGCACGAAGCTCACCACGACGCTGAGGAGGCTCAGGACCACGACGGCCCACATCAGCCAGACCGCGGCTTGGACGACGCCCGGACGGGCCTTGGGCGGTGGCGTCGGCACGGCATACGACATTGGTGAATCTGTCCTTCCAACGATGGACGGCGGGGGATCGACCTGGCCTCAGACGCGGCCCGGATCGGCCTGTCGTGACCAGCGGAATCCTCAACAGGGCACGCTACCGTCTGCGGGCCACGGGCGCGTGTCCCGGTCGGCGCGAGACGCGGATGGGATCAGGCCCGCGGGAGTCGCTGCGCGGGCGCGCCGGCCGCGCTCGGGCCGGGCAGGGCGGGAGCGGCCGCCGGAGCCCGGAGCCGGCGAGGGTTACGCACCAGCCCGCCCTCGCACCAGTCGCGGTAGTCGAACAGCTCCGGCATGGCGAGCAGCATGCGCGTGTTGTGTGCCCAGAGGACCAGCAGCTCGTCGCCCTGCTCCTCCGCCTTCTCCACGAGGCGCCGCAGTCGCCGCTTCGGGTGGGCGCGGAACTTCGTCCGGATCGCGTCGGCCGCGTAGATGTACAGGCAGTGCAGGGCGAAGCGCCGGGCGGGGCAGCTGCGGTCCAGGGCGAGTTCCATGAGGGTGTTCACGAGCGGGTCGCCGGCGACGAGCAGGTCCCACTCGGGCGGCATCTCGTGGGGCGGCACCGAACCGGGGTTGTACGCCCACGCACGCAACTCGGCGGGCGTCGGATCCACCGGGTTCGCGAAGCCTCGGAACGTCGCTGGCTGCACCGTCACGCCGTCCCACTCCCGTCTATCTCGCCTGGTAGCGCGACATCAGTCTAGGGAGACGGCCCGCCCGTCCGCGAGAGGGCGAGGCGTTCATGATCATTAGCCGGACGAGGTTGAGTGAAGTAGACTCAACTTCGGGCCGGTTGTCGGACCCCTCCGGCGGCTGGCCCAGGCGGTGGACCGCGGTGGGCGGTCCACAGGGACGGGCAGACCGGTCCCCACCGGGCTGGGACGTCCGCCCCGACCACTGGGACTGGGCGGACCGTCCCGGGAGGGGCAGGGCAGGCCAGTTCCGGTAGGGGGAACAGGCCAGTTCCGGTAGGGGACAGGACTGGCCGTCCCGGTAGGGGGACAGGGCAGACCGTCCGGTAGGGGACAGGGCAGACAGAGTTGCAGGGAGACATGAACGCCGATCGTCTGACCACCAAGAGCCGCGAGGTCATCACCTCCGCGGTCGCGATCGCCACCAAGAGCGGCCACGCCACGGTCGAGCCATGGCACCTGCTGCTGGCCTTGCTCGACACCGGGGGCTCCACCGCCACCGCGCTACTGCGGGCCGTCGGGGCGAACCCGGCCGAGATCCGGCGGGCGGCCGCCCGGGCCGTCGAGACGATGCCCCGCGCCACCGGGCCGACCGTCGCCGAGCCCACGCTGTCACGGGAGTTCGTCAACGTCCTCAGCGCCGCCGAGCAGGTCGCGCGCCCGCTGGGCGACGAGTACATCTCGACCGAGCACCTGCTGGCCGGGCTGGCCCGGGTCGGCGGCGCCGTCGCCCGGCAGCTCAAGGAGGCCGGCGTCACCGAGGAGAGCCTGGTCGCCGCCTTCCCCACCGTGCGGGGTGGCCACCGGCGGGTCACGAGCGCCGATCCGGAGCAGACGTACCAGGCGCTCGAGCGGTACGGCGTGGACCTCACGGCCCGCGCCCGCGACGGCAAGCTCGACCCGGTCATCGGCCGCGACGCCGAGATCCGGCGGGTCGTCCAGGTGCTGTCGCGCCGCACGAAGAACAACCCGGTCCTGATCGGCGAGCCCGGCGTCGGCAAGACCGCCATCGTCGAGGGCCTCGCCCAGCGCATCGTCGCCGGTGACGTGCCCGAGAGCCTGCGGGGCAAGCGACTGGTGAGCCTGGACCTGGCCGCCATGGTCGCCGGGGCGCAGTACCGGGGTCAGTTCGAGGAGCGCCTGAAGAGCGTGCTCGAGGAGATCCAGGCCAGCAACGGGCAGATCATCACCTTCATCGATGAGCTGCACACCGTGGTGGGCGCCGGCAAGGGCGAAGGGTCCATGGACGCCGGAAACATGCTCAAGCCGATGCTGGCCCGGGGCGAGCTGCGCATGGTCGGGGCCACGACGCTGGACGAGTACCGCGAGCACATCGAGAAGGACCCCGCGCTGGAGCGCCGGTTCCAGCCGGTGTTCGTGGGCGAGCCGAGCGTGGCCGACACCATCGGCATCCTGCGTGGCCTCAAGGAGCGCTACGAGGTGCACCACGGCGTGCGGATCACCGACTCCGCGCTGGTCGCCGCGGCCACCCTCTCCGACCGCTACATCGCCGACCGGTTCCTGCCCGACAAGGCCATCGACCTGGTCGACGAGGCCGCCTCCCGGCTGCGGATGGAGATCGACTCCCGGCCGGTCGAGGTGGACGAGGTGGAGCGGGCCGTGCGCCGGCTGGAGATCGAGGAGATGGCGCTGGCGAAGGAGCCCGACCCGGCCAGTGCCGAGCGTCTGGCCGCGCTGCGCCGGGAGCTCGCCGACCGGCGCGAGCAGCTGGCCGCGCTGAGCGCCCGGTGGCGTACGGAGAAGGAGCACATCGCCCGCATCTCCACTGCCAAGGAACAGCTCGAGGCGCTGCGCCGGGAGGCGGACCGGGCCGAGCGTGACCTCGACCTGGAGCGCGTCTCCGAGCTGCGGTACGGCCGCATCCCTGAGCTGGAGCGCGAGCTCGCCGAGGCGGAGCGCGAGCTGGTCTCGGTGCAGCACGACGGCGCGATGCTCAAGGAGGAGGTCGGCCCCGACGACATCGCCGAGGTCGTCTCGGCCTGGACCGGGATTCCGGCCGGCCGCCTCATGGAGGGCGAGACCGCGAAGCTGCTGCGGATGGAGCAGTCGCTCAGCCAGCGCGTGGTCGGCCAGCCCGAGGCGGTGTCCGCGGTCTCGGACGCGGTACGCCGGGTGCGGGCCGGGATCGCCGACCCCGACCGCCCCACCGGGAGCTTCCTCTTCCTCGGCCCGACCGGGGTGGGCAAGACCGAGCTGGCCAAGGCGCTGGCGGAGTTTCTCTTCGACGACGAGCGGGCGATGGTGCGCATCGACATGTCGGAGTACGGGGAGAAGCACGCGGTGGCCCGGCTCGTCGGCGCGCCCCCCGGCTACGTCGGCTACGAGGAGGGCGGCCAGCTGACCGAGGCGGTGCGTCGGCGGCCGTACTCGGTGATCCTGCTCGACGAGGTCGAGAAGGCGCACCCCGAGGTCTTCGACATCCTCCTGCAGGTGCTCGACGACGGGCGCCTCACCGACGGACAGGGGCGCACGGTCGACTTCCGTAACGCCATCCTGATCCTCACGTCGAACCTCGGCTCAGCGATCATCGCCGATCCGACGCTCACCGACGAGCAGCGCCGCGACTCGGTGATGGCCGCGGTCCGCAGCCACTTCAAGCCGGAGTTCCTCAACCGGCTCGACGCCATCGTGGTCTTCCGCGCGCTGTCGTCCGACGACCTGGCGTCCATCGTGGACATCCAGCTCGAGCGGTTGCGGAATCGGCTGGCCGACCGCCGGCTGGGCCTGGAGGTCACCGAGCAGGCCCGGGCGTGGCTGGCCAGCCACGGGTACGACCCGGTGTACGGGGCCCGGCCGCTGCGCCGGCTGGTCCAGACGGCGATCGGCGACCGGCTGGCCAAGGCGCTGCTCGCCGGCGAGATCCGCGACGGGGACACGGTGCTCGTCGACCGGGTCACCCCGGGCGACACGCTCTCGGTGACCCGGCGCCCGTGACGCGACCGGGCCACGTACGACGGGCCAGGTACGAGGACGGGGGCCACATACGACGACGGGGGCCACATACGACGACGGGGGCCACATACGACGAAGGGGGCCACATACGACGAAGGGGGCCACATACGACGAAGGGGGTTGGTGGGACGCTCGCCCACCACCCCCGGTCGTGGCTCATCGGGCTCAGGAGTCGACGGCCTGCTGGCAGGGCACGCAGTAGCGCGCGTGCGGTCGAATCTCCAGCCGCTCCGGCGGAATCTCCTTGTTGCAGCGCTCGCACAGGCCGTACGTGCCGCTGGCGATGCGTTGCAGCGCCTGGGTCGTCTCAGCGAGCTTCTGCCGAGTGGCGGCGATCTGCGCCTCAAGCCCGTGCTGGTCGTACCCGATGACCTCGGGCGTGGTGGAGTGCATCGTGAGCCGCGTCAGCTCCTCGGTCAGCTGCTCGAACTGCTCTTCCAACACCCCTTGCAGTGGGCTGAGTCGCTCGGACGTAATGGGCATCGCCACTCCTTTCCAGGATTTCGCAGGAGGATGGCCGGTACACCCGTTCGGCCGATGAATGCGACGACAGGGCCGTCGCGGACGGGATTAGCTCGACACCGGCCTATGCGATTGAGCGTCTGTCCAATACGGATCGTTCGGGCGCCTCGACAGCCGGGCGGTCAGATCGCCGCGGAGGGCCCGGGCGGTGACGCCGGAATCAGACGGGCCAGTGTCGGAGATCGCTCTGTTGCCGGCGCCGGGACGATCGGGGCGGTGGAACCCTGCCCGCCAGCCCCGCCTTCGGCGCAATGGACCCGACCGGACAACGGCGACACGACACCCAGGCGTGGCCCGGTGGGCCAGCCACGATAGGTGTCGTCATCACCGCCTCCTCGCGGGTCAGGGCAACGTCTGAGTCTCCAGAGTCCGCCAGTGACGCCGGAACCGCATGGGCGGTCACGGGCTAATACCGACGGTGACTTGTTGCCGACCCTCGGCAAACAACATCGAGCATCACATCGATGTTTGTCCCCGCTCTCCCCGGCGCCGCGCTCAGCTGATCCGGGGCAGCGGGCGGTGCGGCCACCCGAGCAGGCGGGCCCCGAGCACGGCGGCGTGCAGGGTGAACCAGTCCGCCGGGTTCGTCGGGTCGTAGCCGGTCAGCTCGTGGACCCGCTTGAGCCGGTAGGTGACCGCGCGTACCGACAGGTGCAGCCGGCGGGCGGTGTGGGTCGCGACGCCCCCGCAGGCGAAGTAGGCCTCGAGCGTCTCCAGCAGCGGGTCGGCGCCGCCGCGCGCCGTGGTCAGCGGGGTCAGTACGCCCTCGATCAGGTCGGCGATGGCCGACTGGTCCCGCAGCAGCATCCGGTAGACGAGCAGGTCCTCGGCGTAGGCGACGTTGTCCGCCAGGTCGAGCTTGCCCCCCAGATCCAGCGCCTCCCGCGCCTCCTCGTAGCTGCGGGCGATGCCGAACGCGCCGGGGTAGGGGCGGCCGATGGCCACCCGCCAGGGCGCGCCGGCGGGGATGGCCGCCAACGCCCGGAGCATGACCTGCCCGAGCTCACCGGCGTCCCGACGCCCCTGCCGCCGGCCGGGTGGCGCCATCGTTCCGGGCACGAGGACCGCGAGCATCCCGTCCTTGGCCGCCACCAGCACCTCGCGGTCGCCGAACCGGTCGAGGATCACCCGCTCGAGCCGGCCGGTCGCCGTGACGATCTCGGTGAGCCGCTGGCCGGGCAGCGCGAGCGCCACCTGGTGCGGCCGGGCCAGGTCGAGCCCGAACGGCTCGGCCCGCTGCACGATCCCGGCGACGTCGGGGTCGCCGCGCAGCAGGTCGTCGATCAGCTCCCGACGCAGGGCCTCCTCGCGCCGGACCATCTGCCGGCGGGCGACCAGGTAGCCGTCGGCCAGGGCCGCCAGCCCGTCGTTGACCACGCGCAGGACGGTCTCGCCCGCCAACCGCACCTGCTCGGCATCGGTCGCCTCCGCCACCGCCGGCAGCCGGCGCCAGAGCCGCCACGCCGCCGAGACGTACAGCTCGACGGTCCGTCCGAGGGGGACGCCCATCTCGGCCGCCCGCGACCCGGCCGCGCCGATGCGCTCCAGCGACGCCCGGTTCAGGCGGCGGCCCGACCCGGCCGCCTCGACCAACCGCTCGAGGAAGTCGCCGAGCAGCTCGACCGGGACGCCGTCCGCGTCGCGGCTGGCCGCCGCCGCCACCTCGGCCAGGTCGGTGCGGTGTGCGCCCGCCCGGCGCCGCGAGCCACCGCCCCGCGCATCACCCACGGCCCCCTCCTGACGCGCGACCACGCCCTTCACCGTACCGCCCATGATTTGCCGAACCTCGGCAACTGAGCCAGGAGCGGTCCCGGGCACGCGCCGGCGCGTTCCGGGCCCGCGCACGCTCGGCAAGGCAAATATTTGCGATCAGCGCCTTCCGTCGAACCCGACGAGACGATTCCCGCGCAAGACGCCCGCCGCTACCGGGGCCGGACCTGCACGCAGCACGCGCCGGGGCGCGGGGTGAGCTCGGCCCGCAGGTCCGCGCAGCCCAGCCCGTCCAGCAGGCCAGCGACGAAGTCGACGTTGAGCCCACAGACAAGGTCGGTGTGCCGGCTCGCGAGCGGGTGGAACGGGCAGTTGTCCAGCACGATCCCGCCCGACTCCGGCCGCGGCTCGTAGCCGAGGTCCGTCAGGGCGCGGACGGCCCGGTCGACCGAGGGGCCCTCCCGGCGGGGCGTGTTCTGGCCGAGGGCGTGACCGTACGCCGCGGCCTGGCGGCGGGCCGTGGCCGTGACCTCGGCCGCCTCGACCGCTCCGGCCAGGATCGTGGCGAGGAGCTCGTACTGCCGGGGCGGGACCGTCAGCGTGAGCCCGTCGTCGGTCGCCTCGTACACCTTGGGGGTCCGGCCGCGCCCCCGGGGTCGCTCCGCCGGGGCCTCGTACCGCGCCCGCAGCATGCCGAGGTCGACGAGCTTGTCGAGGTGGAACGCCGCCAGGTTGCGGGAGATGTCGACCGCCTGGGCCGCCTCCTCGCGGGTCACCGGGCGACGCTGCCGGCGGACGAGCTCGTAGAGCGACCGCCGCACCGGATCGGCCAGTGCGGCGACCAGCTGCCACGTACGGTCGCCCACCCTGCCAGATTATCTCCAACCGCGGCTATTGAAAATCACCCGGCCGTGGGCCACGATTTCCAACAGCAGCCGTTGGTGGAAATGGAGCGCGGATGGCCGGAGTGAGTGGCAACGGCGCGGGTACGGCGCGGGCGATCGTCGCCCCCCGCCGCGCGACCGCCGCGGAGGCGGCCCGGGACATGACCGCCGGAGTGGTCCGGGACATGGCGGCGGCGGAGGCGGCGGCCCGCGACTTCCTCCGCGCGCTCGGGGTGACGCTCGATGGCGACGGACGCGCCGACACCCCGCGGCGGATGGCCCAGGCGTACGCCGAACTGCTGACCCCCCGGCCGTTCGAGTTCACGACCTTCCCCAACGACGCCGGGTACGACGAGCTGGTGCTGGTGCGCGACATCCCGATCGCATCGCTGTGCGAGCACCACATGCTGCCGTTCATCGGGCGAGCGCACGTCGGTTACCTGCCCGGCGACCGTCTCGTCGGACTGTCCAAACTGGCCCGGCTCGTCGAGCGGTACGCCCGCGGCCCGCAGGTACAGGAACGCCTAACTAAAGAAATCGCGCAATGGCTCGATGCCCGGCTGCGCCCCCGCGGCGTGGGCGTGGTCGTGGAGGCCGAGCACCTGTGCATGACCGTACGGGGAGCTCGGGCGACCGACGCCCGCACCACCACGTCGGCCCTGCTCGGCGAGCTTCAGACCGACAGCCGGGTACGGGCCGAGTTCCTCTCCCTGGTCCACCCGTCCCGGGTCAACCTGCATCGGAGTACACCGTGACCCCATCGCCCACGACCCTTGTGCCACCGGCCGATCCGCCCGCGACCGATCGACCCGCGACCGACCTGGCCGCGACCGATCTGCCCCCGACCAATTCCCCCGTCACCGACTCGCCCGCGACCAGTCAACCCACGGCCAACCAGCCCACGCCGCGGCCGCAGGGGTCCGATCAGTTCGTCACCGATCAGTTCGTCACCGATCAGTTCGTCACCGATCAGTTCGTCATCGTCGGTGGCGGCCTGGCCGGGGCCACCGCCGCCCGGACGCTGCGCGAGGAGGGGTTCGCCGGACCCATCCTCCTCATCGGCGAGGAGCCCCACCCGCCGTACGAACGCCCGCCGCTGTCCAAGGCGTACCTGACCGGTGGGTCGGACCGCGACTCGTTGGCCGTCCACCCGGCCGACTGGTACAGCGAGCACGACGTCACGCTGCTGACCGGGGTCCGGGTCACCGCCATCGATCGATCCGCCCACGCGGTGCTCACCGCCGACGGCATGCGGCTGCGCTACGCCAAGCTCCTGCTCGCCACGGGAAGCACCCCGCGCCCGTTGCCGGTGCCCGGGGCCGACCTCGACGGCGTGCTGTCGCTGCGCACGATCGCGGACGCCGAGCGGCTGGCGCCCCGCCTCGTCGCGGACGCGGACGTGGTCGTCATCGGCGGCGGCTGGATCGGCCTGGAGGTGGCGGCCGCCGCCCGGCAGCGCGGTGCGCGGGTGACGGTGGTCGAGACGACGACGCTGCCCCTGCAACGCGTGCTCGGGCGGGAGGCGGCGCAGGTCTTCGCCGACCTGCACGTGGCCCACGGCGTGCACCTGTTGACCGGCCGCTCCGTCCGCGAGCTGCGCGGCCACGGCCGCGTGGAGTCGGTCGTGCTGGCCGACGGCACCGCCCTGCGCGCCGACCTGGTGGTGGTCGGCATCGGCGTGTGGCCCGTCGTGGATCTGGCCGTCGCGGCCGGTCTCGCTGTGCGCGACGGCGTGGTGACCGACGCCTCGTTGCGCACCAGCGACCCCGACATCTTCGCCGCCGGCGACATCGCCGAGTTCGACCATCCCCGGCTGCGACGGTCCCTGCGGGTGGAGCACTGGGCCAATGCCCGGGACAGCGCCGCGGTCGCCGCGCGGGCCATGCTCGGCCGGCCGGCCGTGCACGACGGGATGCCGTACTTCTACACCGATCAGTACGACCTGGGCATGGAGTACCGGGGCTACGTCGAGCCCGGCGGCTACGACCGGGTGGTCTTCCGTGGCCCGAAGGGGCTGGTGGACGGGAAGTCGCCCCAGGTCATGGTCTTCTGGACCCGCCAGGCCCGGGTCCTCGCCGCGATGAACGTCAACTGCTGGGACGACGGCCCGGTGCTCGAGCGGCTCGTCGGCGCGGGCCATGACGGCGCCCCGGTCGACCTCGACCGCCTCGCCGACCCGACCGTGCCGCTGGACTCCCTGCTCGATCCCCGGCCCGACCGCTGACCTGGGAGCGCGGCCGTCGGCGACCAGCCGGCGGCCGCCCCGTCACCGGGTCGGCCGCCACCACGCCGCGTCAGCGGTCCCGACGGTCACCGCTGGTCGCGCGGCTTCCACACGACCAGGGCGGTGGTGGTCTGCTGCCGGGTCGGCAACAGGTCACGCCGGGCGTAGCCGAGGCTCTCCAGCTCGGCCAGCCGCGCCTGGGCCCGGGCCAGCTCGGCCTCGGTCTGCGCCAGGCGCTGCTGAAGTTCGAAGATGGTCGACTCGAGCTCGATGATCCGCTTGATGCCGGCGAGGTTGACCCCCTCGTCCTGGCTGAGCCGCTGCACCTCGCGCAGCAGGGCCACGTCCCGGATGCTGTACCGGCGCCCGCCACCCGGTGTCCGCGCCGGCTGGACCAGGCCGAGCCGGTCGTACTGGCGCAGCGTCTGTGGATGCATACCGGCCATCCGGGCGGCCACGGAGATGAGCAGCACCTTCGCGTTGTCGGCGCCCTCCGCGGAGACGCCCGCAAAGAGGTAGTCGGCACTCATGCGGATCCCTCGCCCTCCACGCCCAGGCTAGTCGCGGCGCGCGTGGCTGCCACGAAACTCGTTGCGCCGCACAGCCTCGTCAATCGCGGCCCGGCTGGGCGGTGGGGCGTGCAGCGCGTACTCCTCCAGCGCCTTGCGCGCCTCCGGCGACAGCGCCGTCGGCACGTCCACCTCCAGGGTGACCAACAGGTCGCCCGTCGTGCCATCCCGCCTCGGGACGCCGCGGCCGCGTACGCGCAGGGTCCGGCCGCTCGGGGTGCCGGCCGCCACACGGACCGTGACCGTCCCGTCCAGGGTGGGCACCCGCAGGTCGGTACCCAGCACGGCCTCGGCATAGCTGATCGGCACGGTGAGCGTGAGGTCGTCCCCCTCCCGGCCGAACAGCGGGTCGGGGCGCACCTTCACAAGCAGGTGCAGGTCGCCCGCCGGCCCGCCCCGCTCACCCGGTTCGCCGCGGCCGGCGAGCCGGATCTTCTGCCCGTCGGCCACCCCCGGCGGGATGCGGACGTTGAGCGTGCGGGTCTTGGTGACGCCGCCCGTGCCCCGGCACTCGGGGCACTGCTCGTCGACGACCGTGCCCACGCCCTGGCACTCCCGGCACGGCTCGGTGAACGAGAACGCGCCCTGGTTGGTGCTGATCAGACCCGTGCCCCGGCAGATCGGGCAGGTCCGGGGGGAGGTCCCCGGCCGGGCCCCGCTGCCGTGGCAGGTGTCGCAGACGCCCGGGGAGCGCAGGGTGATCGGCAGCGTGGCGCCGTACACCGCGTCGGCGAAGTCGAGCGTCACCTCGGCCTCGACGTCACGCCCGCGCTGGGGGCCGCGCCGGCCCGCCGGCCGCCCCATACCCCCGAAGATCGTGCTGAACAGGTCGCTGAAGCCGGCCCCGCCGAACCGGTCGTCCATCCGGCCGCCCATGAAGTCGCCCAGGTCGAACGGGCTGCCGTACTGCTCCCGGGCACTGCGGCGGAACGCGCCGGCGCCGAACAGCGACCGCAACTCGTCGTACTCGCGCCGCTTGCGCTCGTCCGAGAGCACGTCATACGCCTCGGAGACGGCCTTGAACCGCTCCTCGGCCTCCCGGTTGCCGGGATTGCGGTCAGGGTGCAGTTCGCGCGCGAGCCGGCGGTACGCCTTCTTGATCTCGTCGGAGGAGGCGTTCTTCGGCACCCCGAGGACCGCGTAGTAGTCCTTCTCCAGCCAGTCCTTGGAGCTCACGAGATCACCTCCCCCAACCGCATCGGCCCGTTCCGGCGACGCGGGTGCCGCCAGCGTCGCCGGAACGGACGAACCACGTGTGCGCCACAACCATTCCCGGCCGGGCCAGAACGATCATCATTGTGATTCCGGATCGGCGACCGCGACCAGCGCCGGCCGCAGCAGCCGCTCGCCGAGCAGGTACCCGCGCCGCATCACGGTGACGCAGGTCGGCTCGGTCACGTCGGCCGAGGTCTGGTGGCTGACCGCCTCGTGCCGGGTCGGGTCGAACGCGTCGCCGACCTCGCCGAAGCCGGTCAGCCCGAACTTGGTCAGCGCCGACGTCAGCTGCTCGGCCACGAGGGCGAACGGGCCGACCAGGTCGCCGTGCTCCCGCGCCCGGTCAAGGTCATCAAGCACCGGCAGGAGCGCGGTGATGACCTGGGCGGTGGCCTGCTCGGCCGTCGCCAGCCGATCCCGTTCCACCCGCTTGCGGTAGTTCGCGTACTCCGCGGTCACCCGCTGCAGGTCCTCGGTCCGCTCCTCGAGCTGGGCCCGGAGCGCGGCGAGCTCGGCCTGCAGCGCCTCCACGCTTGGCTGCTCGGGCTGCTCGGGCTGCTCGGGCGCCTCGGCCGATTCGCTGGTCGGGGCGGCGGGTTCGGCGGTCGCGTCCGCGGACGTACCGGCCACGACCTCGGCCGCCTCAGCCGACGCGGCCTTCTCCGCCGGCTCGGACTGGTCGGTCGCCGGGGCCGCCGTCGGCTGGGCCGCGGTGGCGGTGGTCTCGGCGGCGTCCGGCGCCGTCTCGGGTGGCTGATTCGTGGTGGTCTCGTTCACGGTCTGCTCCCGGGCCGTCCCGGCGGAGCCTGCCCTGCCGCGCTCCTGCTCGCGGCTTCGGGGGGCGTCCGCCGGGACCGCCTTCTCCTCGCGATCCATCGGTTGGCTTTTTGTCGTCATCGACTACTTCTTGTCGTCATCGACGACCTCAGCGTCGACGACATCCTCGCCACCGCCGGCGGTACCGGTGCCGCTCGTACCGCCGCTCGGCTGCGCGTTGCTGTAGAGCGCCGAGCCCGCCTTCTGCGCCGTGGCGGCGAGCTTCTCCTGGGCCGCCTTGATGCGGTCGATGTCGGAACCGCCGAGCGCGCCGCGCAGCTCCGACAGGCCCTCGTTCAGCTCGTCGCGGACGGACTGCGGCAGCTTGTCCCCACTCTCGGCCAGGAACTTCTCGGTCTGCCACTGCAGCGCCTCGGCCTGGTTGCGGGTCTCCGCCTCCATCCGGCGCTGGCGGTCCTCCTCGGCGTGCTCCTGGGCATCGCGCATCATCCGCTCGATCTCTTCCTTGGGCAGGGCCGAGCCGCCGGTGATGGTCATCGACTGCTCCTTGCCGGTGCCCAGGTCCTTCGCGCTGACGTGCACGATGCCGTTGGCGTCGATGTCGAAGGTGACCTCGATCTGCGGCACGCCCCGCGGAGCCGGCGGAATCCCGGTCAGCTCGAAGGTGCCGAGCTTCTTGTTCTGGGCCGCCATCTCGCGCTCACCCTGGTACACCTGGATGAGCACCGACGGCTGGTTGTCCTGCGCGGTGGTGAAGATCTCCGACCGCTTGGTCGGGATCGTGGTGTTGCGCTCGATGAGCTTGGTGAAGATGCCGCCCTTGGTCTCGATGCCCAGGCTCAGCGGGGTCACGTCGAGCAGCAGGACGTCCTTCACCTCGCCCTTGAGCACGCCGGCCTGCAGCGCCGCACCGACGGCAACCACCTCGTCCGGGTTGACGCCCTTGTTCGGCTCCTTGCCGGTGAGCTGCCGGACCAGGTCGGACACGGCCGGCATACGGGTCGAGCCACCGACGAGGATCACGTGGTCCACGTCGGACACCTTGATGCCCGCGTCCTTGATGGCCTGCTCGAACGGACCCTTGCACCGCTCCAGCAGGTCCTGCGTCATGCGCTGGAACTCGGCGCGGGTCAGGGTCACGTCCAGGTGCAGCGGACCCGACGGGCCAGCCGTGATGTAGGGCAGGTTGATGTTCGTGGTGGTGGCCGCCGACAGCTCGATCTTGGCCTTCTCGGCCGCCTCCTTGAGCCGCTGCATGGCCATCTTGTCCTGGGACAGGTCGATGCCGTGCTGTCCGCGGAAGGTCTTGACCAGGTGGTCGATGATCCGCTGGTCCCAGTCGTCACCGCCCAGGTTGTTGTCGCCGCTGGTCGCCTTGACCTCAATCACGCCGTCGGCGAGCTCGAGCAGCGAGACGTCGAACGTACCGCCACCGAGGTCGAAGACGAGGACGGTCTGCTCCTTGCCGCCCTTGTCCAGCCCGTACGCCAGCGCGGCAGCGGTCGGCTCGTTGATGATGCGCAGCACGTTGAGCCCGGCGATCTCACCGGCCTCCTTGGTGGCCTGACGCTGCGCGTCGCTGAAGTACGCGGGGACGGTGATCACCGCGTCGGTGATCGTCTCGCCCAGGTACGCCTCGGCGTCGCGCTTGAGCTTCATGAGCACCCGCGCCGAGATCTCCTGCGGCGTGTACTTCTTGCCATCGATGTCGATGGTCCACTTGGTGCCCATGTGCCGCTTGACCGACCGCACGGTCCGGTCAGGGTTGGTGACCGCCTGCCGCTTGGCCACCTCACCGACGAGCACCTCGCCGTTCTTGGCGAACGCGACGATCGATGGTGTGGTGCGGGATCCCTCGGCGTTCTCGATGACCCGGGGATCACCACCCTCGAGCACGCTCACCACGGAGTTGGTGGTGCCCAGGTCGATGCCGACCGCACGTGCCATGTCCAGTTCCTCCACGTCTTACCGTTTGAGGCGCCGGTAGCCCGGGCGCCACGCTTCAGGTTCGTTCCATAGTTGAGCGACCCACGCTCAATGTTGCCACGGGGTCGCCGGTTGTCAAACCAAAGTTGAGTCTGACACACGCAAGAAGGACTCAGACGGACGGCCTATTCCCCAGCCGCCGACCGGCTGACCCGGCGCCGGACTACCGACCGGCGACTACAGGCCGGCCGGCAGCGGCGGCAGCGAGGCGAGCGCCGCCGTCTTGATCGAGACAAGGGCGCCGAGGACGAGCACCGTCGCGGCGACCGCGGCCACCAGCACCTGGGCGCGGATCGCCCTCGGAGCGTACGCCAGGGCCGCGCCGACCAGAGCGCCGGTGACCAGGCCGCCCAGGTGCGCCTCCAGCGAGATGCTGCTCACGCTGAAGGAGAAGATCAGGTTGATCACGAGCACCGTGATGATCGCGGACGTGTCCCGGTTCAGGCGCCGGAACACCACGAACAGGCCGGCGAACAGCCCGTAGATCGCCCCCGAGGCACCGGCCGCCTGGGCCTCGGGCGCGAACACGTAGGCGGCGACCCCGCCACCGAGCCCGGAGAGCAGGTAGAGCGTGAGGAAGCGTCCCGGGCCGAGCCGGGTCTCCAGCTCCCGGCCGAGCACCCACAGCGCCCACATGTTCAGGGCGAGGTGCAGCACCCCGTAGTGCAAAAACATGCTGGTGAGCAGGCGGTAGTACTCGCCGTCGGCGATGCCGGCCCGGAAGTACGCCACCACCACCCGGCCGTCGGTCACCGGGGCGAGTCCCCACACCGCGCCCCACCGGGTGAGCGGGGTCGACTCGCCGAGCAGGCCGCCCAGGCCGCCGCCGGCCAGGCCACGACCACCGGCCGAGGCGACCGAGGCGATCATCACCAACACGTTGATGGCGATCAACGCCTTGGTGACGTACCCGTGCACGCCGGCCGTCGACCCGCCGAAGACCGTCCGGCCGGGGCGGATGCTGCGGCGGCCGATGGCCACGCACTCGGGGCACTGGTACCCGACCGGAGCCTCACGCAGGCAGTCCGTGCAGATCGGCCGCTCGCAGCGCACACACCGCAGGTATGTCTCGCGGCCGGGATGCCGGTAGCAGACCGGGACCACGGGGGACGAGCTCTCCTCGGGTGTGGCGGGGGGAGGCGCCTGCGACATGGCGCCAACCCTATCCGGATATTCGGCCGATCCGGTCATCAGGAAGGCTGGTCCGGACGTTGGGAAGGCCGGCCTGGGTGTCGGGAGCGGCCGCGCGCCCGGGCCGGACCGGAATCCGGCCCGTTCGATATCAGGTGCGTTCGATCTCGACCCGCTCGATTACCACGTCCTGCAGCGGCCGGTCGCCGGGACCCGTGGGTGTCGTGGCGATCGCATCGACCACGCGCTTGGACGCCTCGTCGGCGACCTCACCGAAGATCGTGTGCTTGAAGTTCAGGTGCGGCGTGTTGTTGACCGTGATGAAGAACTGGGCGCCGCCGGTGTTGGGCCGGCCGGTGTTGGCCATGGCGAGCAGGTACGGCCGGTTGAAGACCAGCTCCGGGTGGAACTCGTCGGGGATCGTGTAGCCCGGTCCGCCGGTGCCCCGCCCCGTCGGATCGCCGCCCTGGATCATGAAGCCGGCGATCACCCGGTGGAAGGTGACTCCGTTGTAGTAGGGCCCTGAGCCGGGCTGCCCCGTCCGGGGGTCGATGTACGGCTTGGTCCCCTCGGCGAGCTCGACGAAGTTCGCCACGGTCTTCGGCGAGTGGTTGGGGAACAGCTCGAGGCGGATGGGTCCGGCTGTCGTGTGCAGAGTGGCGAAGATCGATCCCACGGTCACTCCTGTCCATCGGTGCGGAGCTGACCTCAGGAGTGCTCCGCCCTACGGCGCTTCATCTTGCCATTTGCTCGTTCCGCCCGTATCGCGACCGCGCTCAGTCCAGGATGGGCAGATAGGTCCCGAATTGTGGCGACGCCTGCGGAGCGGAGCCAGCGATGCCGTCCCTCCCGGGGCGGGACGGTCGACGGAGGTGAAACCTGGTGTTTGGTCGCAAACCAGCGCAGCACTACCACAGAAAGCAGATCATGAGCGAGCTCCAGGAGAGCATGCACGCTCTGCGACGGGCGGCCGGACATTTGGCCCACGGAGCAGCCGAGCATCTCTCGCCGACCTACGACCGGGCACGGCACCTCGCCGGACGGGGCATGGAGACCACCCGGCGGACCATGTCGTCCGAGCGCCGGCAGGCCCGCGAGATGGGGATGAGCGCCCGCGCCATGCGGCGACGCAAGAAGGAAGTGCACAAGCACCACCGGATGCGTACGCTCCGCCGGCTGCTGCTGACCGGCGCGGCCGTGGGCGCCGCGAGCGCCGCCGTGGCCCGGCGCCGGCGCCAGCGGGCGGAGTGGGCCGAGTACGAGCAGATGGGCGGGTTCGACGAGAGCCGGTACGCCGAGGGCAAGGCGGGCGAACGGTCGGCGAAGCAGAAGGTCGCCGCCGGCGCCGCCTCGATGGCCGACTCGCTGTCCGCCCGCGCCGGCCGGATCGCCGACTCGTTGCACGAGCGGTCCGCCAGCATGCAGGAGAAGGGCGGCGAGAGCGAGCCGTCCACGGTGCCCCTGCGGGAGTCCCCGAGCGCGACGGGGCCCGGCCCGGTGGGCACGCCGTCGACGATGAGCAACCCGTCCGGCCGCGAGCGAATGGGTGACCCCGCGCTCGACTTCCCGAACGAGCGCTGACGCCGGACGTCCGCCCGCAGCCCGTACGGTCGCATCCCGTACGGGCTGCGGCGTGTCAGAGGACTGACCAGACCCGCCCTCTCATGATCACCGTGAGGCGATCATGGCGGTCTGGCCAACCACCCGCCTCACCACGATCACGGGCCACGATCACGGTGAGGCGATCATGGGCCCACGGTGCACCACCACCTCACCGCGATCAGGATCAGACGGAACGACCAGGATCAGACGGGCGCCAGGATCAAGCGGGGCGAGGCTAGAGCCAGCCGGAGCGACGGAACAGCCGGTACATCGCGACGGCCGTGCCGAACATGACCAGCAGGACGAAGCCGTACCCGAACCGCCAGTGGATCTCGGGCATGTAGTCGAAGTTCATCCCGTAGATCCCGGCGATCGTGGTCTGCACGGCGGCGATCGCGGCCCACGACGCGATCTTGCGCATGTCGTTGTTCTGGTCGACCGTGACCTGGGCGAGCCGCGCCTGCAGGATCGAGTTCAGCATCTCGTCGTAGGAGACGACCTGCTCGACCGTGCGGACCAGGTGGTCGTGCACGTCCCGGAAGTGGCGCGTGATCTCCCGCGGCATCGCCCCCACGCGCCCCTCGGCGAGCAGGGCCAACGGCCGCTGGGCCGGCACCACGGCGCGCTTGAACTCCAACACCTCGCGCTTGAGCTGGTAGATGCGGGCGATACGGCCGTGCACGTGGCGGGCGAACACCTGGGACTCGACGTCGTCGATGTCCTCCTCGAGCCGGCTGGTGATGTGGATGTACGTGTCCACGACCCGGTCGACGATGGCGTACACCACCGCCCACGGCCCCAGCCGCAGCAGCTCGGGCCGGCGTTCCAGGTCGGCCCGCACGGGTCCGAGCGCACCGACCTCCCCGTGACGCACCGTGATGATGAAGTGCTGGCCGACGAACATCATGAGGTCGCCGGTCCGGACCGTCTCGGTCTCCGTCCGCGGTCCGCTCGGGGCCGGCGGCTGCTCCCGACGCCGCCAGGCGCGGGACGGGGCCGGCTCGCTGGCCGGGGTGTGCTCGAGGTAGCTCGCCGTGCGGACGACGAGGAAGGTCATGGCCCCGTACTGCTCGAGCTTGGCCCGCTGCCCGCCCTTGACCGCGTCCTCGACGGCGAACTCGTCGAGATCGAAGACGGCCGCGATGTCGGTCAGGTCGGCCAGCGTGGGCTCGTGCAGGCCCAACCAGACGAAGGCGTCGTCCCGGGTGCGGGCATCGGCCAGCGCCGCCGCGTAGTCCCAGCCCGCGGCGCCGTCGGCCCGGTCCTCCCGCTCACCCGACGGAGGTGGCGCCGGCTGCCGCACGCCGGCGATGTAGTAGCCCCAGTCGACGACCGGACTGCGATCGGCGGACGTGGCCTGCCGGGGCGCGCCCGCCCCGGTGGCGAAGATCCGGCTCACCGCGCGCAGCGGAAAAGGCCCCTTGCGTCCGGGCCTGGGAGATTCGGACTGGACCATACCCCCGCCTCCCTCCCGGAACGGTTGCCGCCGGTGCCCCAGCCTAGTCCGGGGCGTTCTTAGGGCACCGGGCGAGCCAGCCGTTGCGGGGGGTGGGGGTGGAGCGGCCAGCTCGCCCGGTGCCCGATGGGGGGCGGGGGGCGATGTCTGAGGGCGTCGGCGGGTCACGCCGATCGCTGTTGGCGGCTATGCGATCAGAAAATTCTTCACGGCGAAAGATCCGGCGCGCCCCCTGTCGTAACTACGACAGAAGTGACCGCCGCCACGTGCAAGTTGCACGAGTTGGTCCCTGTTTGGGAAGCCCATCCCGGCCCCGGCCGCCGGCTCAGCCCCGGACGTCGGCGATGGCGGCGGCGAGTCGCCGGACACCCTCGTCGATCAGGTCAGCGGTCACCGCCGAGTAGGCCAGACGCAACGAGTGGCGGCCGCCCTCGAGCAGGAAGTCGCTGCCCTTGACCACGGCCACCCCGCGTTCGGCCGCCGCCGGCACGAGCCGCTCGACGTCGACGTCCTCGGGCAGGTCGACCCACAGGAAGTAGCCGCCGTCGGGCTCGGTGAACCGGATGCCCGGGATCTCCCGCCGCAGGGCTTCGGCGAGCAGACGGGCCCGCTCGGACAGCGCCGCCCGGACGGTCTTGATCGACTCGTCGAGGCCGCCGGAGACGCAGTACTGGTGCACGGTGGCCTGCGCCAGCATGTTCGGCGAGATGTAGGTGTTGAGGGCGACCTTCGTGATGGCCGCGATCGTCGGCACCGGGCCGACGATGTACCCGACCCGGACACCCGGACACACGGTCTTGGTGAACGAGCCCGCGAGCACCACGACCCCGCCGGTCCCGCCGGTGCCGACCTCGGCGGACGACTCGTTGTCGAGGCTGAGCATCGTCGGCAGGGGCTCACCGCGGAAGCGGATGTCGACGTACGGGTCGTCCTCGAAGATCGTGAAGCCGTACTGCCGGGCCAGCGCGATCAGCGCGCGCCGGCGCTCGAGGCTGAGGGTCACGCCGGCCGGGTTCTGGAAGTTCGGGATGATGTGCGCCAGCTTCGGCCGCAGGCCCGCCTCGAGCATCTCGCGCAGCTCGTCGACCACCAGGCCGTTCTCGTCGAGCGTCACCTGGTGCACCTTGGCCCCGAGCTCGCGCAGGCGCAGCAGCGTCCGGTCGTACGTCGGCTTCTCCACCACCACGTCGTCGCCCGGGCGGATGAAGTGGTCGAAGACGAAGGCGTCGGCCTGCAGCGACCCGTTGGTGATCAGCACGCGCTCGACCTCGACGCCGTGCCGCTTCGCGATCCACTCGCGCAGAGGGGCGTAGCCGGTGGCCGGTCCGTACGCGGTGACGCCGGCCGGGTCGGCATCGAACGCCCGGGCCGCCGCCGCCTTGAGGCCGGCGACATCGACAATGTCCAGACTGGGCGCCCCGCGGGCGAACGAGATCAGCTGTGCTGCGGTCATGGCGAACAGGGTACGGGCCTGACCGGGGCCGGGGCGCACGACTTCCGATCTCGTACCTGTGTTCTGTACCCTCACGAACGTGAGTTCGAGGGCGGTGTCGTGGGGGGTGTTTGCGCGGGCGGCGCCGCGATTGTCCGCGCAGGTCAGGGAGCTGTTCGAGCAGTACGGACAGGCGTTCGGCTACCTCGCGACCGTCCGGCCCGACGGTGGGCCACGCGTGCACCCGGTGGCGCCGGTCATCACCGAGGGCGGCCTGTACTGCTTCGTGCTGCCCTCGCCGAAGCGGCGGGACCTGGAGCGCGACGGCCGGTACGCCCTGCACGCCTACCCGGCCGAGCACTCCGACGACGAGGCGTACCTGGCCGGCCACGCCGTGCCGGTGACCTCCGCGGCGCAGCGGGAGCGGCTGGCCCGCCGGCACCGCGCGGCGCCGGGCGTGGACTGGCGCCTGTTCGAGCTGCGGATCGAGGTCGCCATGGTCACCCAGCGGTTCGGCCCGCTGGCCCCGGCCGAGCACCACATCTGGCGGGCGGCGTGACGGCCGGTGGGGGACAGGTCGACGGGGGAATAGGGGTGGTGGCGGGGCCGGGGGGATCGGGTACAGTGATGTACCGCTAGCCGTGTCAGGCGGCCCCGCGGGTGTAGTTCAATGGCAGAACATCAGCTTCCCAAGCTGACAGTGCGGGTTCGATTCCCGTCACCCGCTCCAAGCCCCGAGGCCCCGCTCGCCGGGGCCTTCGTCGTTGCGGGCCCCGCGTCGTCGTCCTCCGGCCAGCGGCGTGCCCGGACGCGGGAGGGCCGCGGTGGTCGTCCGCACCGCGGCGCGTCGCCGAAGGTCGGGCCTCCACGACAGGTCAAGGAGCACGAGCCCTCGCCGGCGGGAGAGCCCGCGTCGTCCGTCGGGTGGAAGGCCAACGAAGCAAGCCGGTCGACGACCGCCAGCACCCGGCTCAGCGGTCCGGCCGGGTGACCCGGTGCGCCGGCGGGTGCGCCAAACCCGGCTCGCTCGGACCACGGTGCGACCCCCGCCGGCCGTACGCTCAGTCGCCCCAGACCAGGATCGGCTCGTTGTCGTCGGCGGCGGCGCGGAACAGTTCGACGAGCTTCGTGTGGTTCTGCGCCAGGTACTCCAGCGCCCACTCTTGGCTCCACACTGGAGGCTGAATGTTGGCTTCGGTCAGCTCAGCCGGCACGAAGTGACGGGCCAGCACCGCGAACGGCGTCTCGTCGAAGAAGCGCGCCGCCGACCGAACGTCCTCAACGGACAGTAGCCTCGGCGAGTCGTAGCCCGCCGTTGCCTCGCTCTCTCCTTCACGTGAGTTACGCACCTTGAAGTGCCTACTTCCGAGCGGGGAGCTGCTCCCGGATGGTGGGGAAGGCATCCGAGATGCACAGGAGCCGTTCCCGCGCGACACGAAAGGGAGAGACATGGGCGTGGCCTCCGCTACCCTCCCCGGCGGCACCTGGACGATGGGGGACCTCACCGTCACCCGGTTCGGCTACGGCGCCATGCAGCTCGCCGGGCCCGGGGTCATGGGACCACCGGCCGACCGCGACGGCGCCCTCGCCGTGCTCCGCGAGGTCGTCGAGCTCGGCATCACCCACATCGACACCTCCGACGCGTACGGGCCGCACATCACCAACGAGCTGATCCGCGCGGCCCTGCACCCGTACCCCGACTCGCTGCACATCGCCACCAAGGTGGGCGCGTACCGGGACGAGCAGGGTGGCTGGCCGCCGGCCCGCGACCCGGACAGCCTGCGCCACCAGGTACACCAGAACCTCAAGCACCTTGGCCTGGACGTGCTCGACCTGGTCTACCTCCGGCTCGGCGACGCCGCCGGACCCCGACCCGGCTCGGTCGCCGAGGCGTTCGGGACGCTCGTGGAACTCCAGCAGCAGGGCCTGATCCGGCACCTCGGCCTGAGCAACGCGACCCCGGACCAGGTCGCGGAGGCCCAGTCGATCGCACCGATCGTCGCCGTGCAGAACCTCTACAACCTCGCGTACCGTCACGACGACGCCCTGATCGATGCGCTCGCCCAGCAGGGCATCGCCTACGTGCCGTATTTCCCGCTCGGCGGCTTCACCCCGCTGCAGCACTCGGCACTGTCCACAGTGGCTACTCGACTCGGTGCCCCACCGCTGTCGGTGGCCCTGGCCTGGCTGCTGCACCGCTCGCCGAACATCCTGCTGATCCCCGGCACCAAGTCGATCGCCCACCTGCGCGAGAACATCGCGGGCGCGGGACTCGCCCTCACGGCCGACGACCTGGCCGAGGTGGACGCGATCGGCTCCCAGGGGGCCGTCGCCACCGAGCGTCAAACCCCATGATCGCCGTGAGGCGCATGGGTGGCCAAACCCGTACGCCTGCCTCACGGTGATCACCGCCCATGATCGCGGTGAGACACATACGCCACCCAGGGCGTACGAACGCCTCACCGCGATCACCGGTGCGGCCGGTGCTGTTCGAGCGCCGGCCCGGTCAGCCGGTCACGGGCCGGCCCAGGGCCCGACGGATGAACCGCGCGACCCGATCCACCGCAGCCTCGGCCGTCGCCGAGCTCTCGTAGTTGATGTGGAAGACGTGCGGCGCCTGCGCGAAGACCTCGAGGGTGACGGTGACATCGACCGCCGCCGCTTTCGCGGCGAGCCTGGTCGCGTCGTCGAGCAGCAGCTCGTGGGAACCGACATGGATCAGCAGCTCCGGCAAGCCGCGCAGGTCGGCGAAGAGCGGACTGGCGAGCTCCGTCCGTGGGTCCGCCCCGGCCAGGTAGGCGCCGAACGGCTCGGCGAGGACCTCCGGGGTGAAGATCGGGTCGATGCCGTTCTTGGCCCGCACGGATTCACCGGTCATGGCGACGTCGGTCACCGGCGACATCAGCACGGCGGCCGCGGGCATCGGCATACCCGCGCGCCCGGCCGCGAGCAGCGTGGCCAGAACGAGGTTGCCGCCGGCGGAATCCCCGGCCAGCACGACCCGGCCCGGGGGCGTGCCGCGGTCGAGCAGGTCCCGGTACGCGGCCAGGCCGTCCTCGACGGCGGCGGGGAACGGGTGTTCCGGCGCGAGCCGGTAGTCGAGGCTGACCGTACGGATCGCGGCCCGCCGGGCGAACTGGGCGGTGAATCCCGCGTAGCCGGCCGGAGATCCCATGACGAACGCCCCGCCGTGCAGGTAGAGCAGGCGCGCCTGCTCGTCCGCGACGGTCGCCGGGATCAGCTCGAGCGCCGGCCGGCCACCGAGGGCGCTGTCCTCCGCGCGGACGTCCGCGGGCAGCTCGCGAGCCATGAAGGCGTCGTAGCCCGCCCGACGCTCGTCGATCCCTGGGCTCTCCGGTGCACTGGGCGTGCGCAGGGCGGTGTCACTGTGCTGTGTGGACATTCCCGTGTCTCGCTTTCCCGGATCATCCGACCGATGAGGGCCGGCCTGATCCATCGGTCAATGGTCGAGGTGGTGCCGATCGGCCTCTTGCCCCATGATTGGGGAGTTACTCTCCAACGGGAAGAGGGCACTTCGAAGTGCGTAAGTAACCGGCTGACCAGGGAGGCTCGGATGGCTACGACGACGGCCGCGCAGCGGCGGGCCGCGGCCAAGGTCCAGTTCGACGCGTTTCTGGCGGCCTGCCCCAGCCGGCAGCTGCTCGACCGGATCACCGACAAGTGGGTCACCCTGATCCTCTGCGCGCTGGGCGGCGGCGACCTGCCCCGGCCCGAGCGGGGCAAGGGCGGCAGCCCTCACGCATTGCGGTACTCCGAGCTGGCCCGCACGCTGGCCGGGGTCAGCCAGAAGATGCTGACCCAGACGCTGCGATCCCTGGAGCGGGACGGCCTGGTCACCCGCACCGTGACGCCGACCGTTCCCGTCACCGTCACCTACGAACTGACCGACCTCGGGCGCTCGCTTTTCACGGTGATGCGCGAACTCAAGAGCTGGGCCGAGGCGAACATGGCGACGGTGCTGGCGCACCGCGAGGCCTACGACGCCCGCGCATCCGAGTCCTAGCCACCGCGCCGGGTTCGCCCATGGCCCGGTCGACGATCGTCCCGTCCGTAGGGAAACCACCGTCGCGGCGACGACACGCGATCTTCAGTACCTCCGTCGGCCGCCCTCGTGCCGGCCGCCGGCGGCGGCGTCCGGGGGCCAGCGTGACGTCAAGTACTCGAAACCATCGATCTGGTCGGGTCTGGTGGTGCGGGTGCGTCAGGTGGACGACCGGCGTCGCTTGCGGGCCGGTCGGCCGATCTGGCCGTCGACCTGGGTGATCACGCTGATCTGGCCATCGGGCTCCATGCGGGCCTCGCGGACCCGGGTCAGGTTGTCGATGCCCTGTTCGCGGAGCAGGCTGCGCAGCTCGGCCTCCGTCACCAGCTCGCGGCGCATGTTCCGCTCGATGATCTGCCCGTCCCGGATCAGGAGCAGCGGCCGCGGGCGGATGATCCGCGCGGCGGCCGGGAAGTAGTAGGCGATGAAGTCCAACAGGAACGACCAGCCGATGATGACGGCGACGAGCAGGACGCCGTCGGTGATGGTGGTGTACTGACCCGCCATGGCGTTCTGGGCGGCGTCGGCGATGAGCACGATCACCAGCAGGTCGGTGACGCCGGTGGTGCCGCTCTCGCGCTTGAGGAGAAACCGCAGCATGGCGAAGAGCGCCAGGTACGTCACGGTTCCCCGCACGAGGATCTCCAACGGCGGCGTCCGCAGGGCGAACAGCTCCGTCCACTCCACCATGGGCCGGAAGGTACCCGGCGTTACGTACGCCGTACGTGTGGTCGCCGGACCCCGACCCTATCGGACCATTGATCACGCCATCGGTGCCGCGCTAGCGTGCGGCAGGCGACGTAGGGAGAGCGGGATGAGCGCGGCGGAGCCGCCAGCACAAACACCGCGGCGGAGCCGCACAGCTGCGAGGAACGAGCAGCGAGCAGCGCAACCGCCACCACAGGCGCCCCGGGCGTGGCGGGCGTACGGCGCCCTCACGGGACTGTTCGCGACCGGCGCCGCGCTGGCGGCGATGCTGCTGCCCTGGTTCGAACGGCGCGACCCGGCCGGCCGCGCGCACACGTACACCCCGTGGCTGTGGGGTGCCTCGGACGCGGCCGCCCCGCCGGAGATGCCGCTGCTCTCCCTGCAGATCGCCGAGCTGGTCTGGCGGCGGGAGTGGGGACTGTCCTTTGTGATCGCCGCCGCGTCCGCGGCGCTCATCTCGTTCATCGCCGCGGCCGGGCGTCCGCCCGACCGTCGCGCCGCAAGAGCGACCGTCATGAACGTCATAGCGGCGGCGATCGCGGTGATCCTCATCGTTCTCATGGCGTTGGCCTTCGCCGGCGACGGGCCGGCGGGGGCGTCGACCGCACCCCGCCTCGGCTTCTTCGTCGGGGTGGCGGCGGTCGCCGGCTGGCTCTGGGCCGGGATCGCGTTCGCGAGGGTCGGCGCGGCCGCTCGGGCCACACCGTCGACGACCTGACTGCCCGGCGCGGTGGCGGGCAGCCAGAGACGGGACCTCCTGGCTACGCTTGCCGCCGTGGCAGCGCGCCCCGAGCCGACCAGGACGCCGTCCGTCGTGACGGCCCACCGGTCTCTCCGGGGTAACCCCGGGGGCGTCGCAGCTATCGCCGCACGGCACCACATGCGCCACCCGGCGCCTCGCGCCACACTGCGCACATACGACAGGGAACCGTCGGGGCGCGCTGCCAGCACGCCGGCGGGGTCGCACGGTGGTCGCTGACAAACCGGTCGACGGGGAGTCGCCGGCCGGTCCGCCGACGCAGCCGCCGGACGACACCGTGATCGGAACTCCGGACGAACCTGGGTCGAAGAGTCCGACGACCCCGAGGTCGAGGCGGCGGCGCGGCGGGCCGCCCAGCTGGCCCGGCTCGAGTACCGCCGGCAGCAGCGGCTCGCCGAGCTGGCCGACCGGGTCGCGAGCGTCGTCGGGGCCGGGCCGGCCGGCAACCGCCTGGCCACCGCGCTGGCCGACGCCTACCTCGCGGCGCCTGAATGGACTCGCCCGGCCCTGGTCGACGCGACCCGACTCGTGCTCGGCGACGCACCACAGTGGACGGACGAGGTGGTGGACGAGGTCCTCAGCTACCCCCGTCCGCCCACGGATCGGCCCCGCGAGCTCGCGCGGTTCATCGCGCGGCTGCGGACGTTCCGCTCCCACGTGCCGGGGGCACCCGGCACTGCGCCGGAGGCGGCGCCCGTACGAGTGGTGCACCGCGTCGTCACCCCGACCGTGACCGTACGCCAGCCGTTCCACACCCCTCGCCTGGACAGCGTGGCCGACGTCGCCGACTGGCTGGGGCTGTCCATTGTGGAGCTTGAGTGGTTCGCCGACGTGCGGGAGATCAACCGTCGGGCCACCGACCGGCGTCTGCGGCACTACACCTACCGGTGGCTCAACGGACGGCTCATCGAGCTCCTCGCCGGCCTGGTCGTCAACGCCCGCCCGGCCGTCCCCCGGACCGAGTACGACGCGCCGCGCGCCCTGCTACACAACGCCATATATACCGGCCTCGACGAACAGAACCGGGACGGTCACCCGGACTTCGTGACGCACCTCGCCGGACGGATCGCCTGGGTCGGCCATCGCCACCCACGACGGGCCGCGAAGCTGCAGGCCCTCTTCGAGCGGGCCCTGGCCGGCCCGCCCATCCCGGCGTCGGCTTGACCCTGTTTGGCCGGGTGTTGGGTGTCCCGGATCGGGGAGGCGGTCCCGGATCCGGGACCCTGCCTGGCCGGGATATGGCGTGGTTGAGCCGGATTCGGGGTCGGGCCGGGTCGGGGGGCCGATTCGGGAAAGCTCGCCGGCCCGGGAT